>Ga0208642_1000055_pt1 | contig 56197 bp, 63 predicted proteins | sample ETN02SmetaG_4_FD_185790 | JGI IMG/M metagenome (GOLD analysis project Ga0208642, IMG submission 185790) | Marine microbial and viral communities from oxygen minimum zone, Eastern Pacific Ocean - ETNP2014F10-02SV251 (SPAdes) (version 2) | ecosystem: Environmental > Aquatic > Marine > Oceanic ...
AGAAAAGGGAGGTAAGAGAGGATGGAGAAATACTTTAGCTAATGGTGGAATTGCAGCTTCTTCAGCATTAGCAAATTTATTCTTAGGTGGAGAAATCTTTTTTGCATTTTTTTTAGGTGCAATGGCAACATCTATGGCCGATACATTAGCAACAGAAATAGGTCTACTAAGTAGATCTAGACCTCGATTAATCACAAATCTAAGGAAAAAAGTAGGTGCAGGTACCTCAGGTGGAATCTCTCTTCTTGGCGAGCTTATGGTTATAAGTGGTAGTCTATTAATCGGAATTCTTGTTGTTTTCTTAGAATTCTCCTCAATACCTCTTTTCACAATTATTTCACTTACTCTTTTAGGGGGTTTAATTGGATCCCATGTTGATAGTATTTTAGGAGCTACTATACAGAGTATGAATAGATGCATTATATGTGGAGTTATTACTGAGAATAATATCCATCATAACAAACCTACTGAAAGTTTTAAGGGATTAAGGATGATTGAGAATAACGCAGTGAATTTTCTCTCAACCATAGCTGGCGCTTCTGCTGCTGCTGTTGTCTTAATCATTATCTGAAATTATCTTCATCTAGAAAATATCCCCTTATTATCTGAAGCAGTTCAGTTATCTTAACCCTTTTTTGGTCCATATCATCTCTATTTCTTAATGTAACTTCATTATCATTCAAAGTATCATAATCAATAGTTATCCCTAAAGGAGTTCCTACTTCATCCTGCCTTCGATATCTTCGACCAATTGAACCTGATTCGTCATAGAATACCTGAAATTCTCCTTTTAGGATATTCTGAATTTCCTTTGCTTTAGCTTGCAATGATTCCTTTTTCAATAAAGGAAAAATTCCAACTTGTACTGGTGACAAATATCGATTCACCTTCAATATGTTTCTATCATTTTCTTTAATGAAAGAATGTTCCATAATACAGTAAAGGCTTCTATCCACTCCCATAGAAAGCTCAAAAATGTTTGGAAGAATTTTATCATCACCATCAATCACTGTCATATCTTTCTTACTTACTTCCATATGTCTCTTAAGGTCATAATCTCCTCTATCATTACAAGCAACAAGCTCTATCCAGCCTAAACTAGTTTCAATTTCAAGGTCAAAAGCTGATCTAGCATAGAATGCCTTCTCCTTACTAGTCAATTTTCTAAGTCTAAGTTTATTCAGATCTATCCCTGCCTTTTCATAAAATTGCTGAATAATTGCAAGATAATACCCTACTAATTTATTAGGAATAATATTCTTCTTTAATGCCTCCTCACAGGAGATTTCATTAATGTGAGTATCGATCAGAAATCTCAACACATAGTTACTTATTTCTTCGAACTTCTCGAATTCATTAATTCTCGATGAGTTATAAAAAACTTCAATTTCAGCTTGATAAAACTCTCTAAGTCTCATTAAACTTTGTCTAGGAGATATCTCATTTCTAAAACTCTTTCCTAATTGAGCTATCGGAAAGGGAAGCTTTCCTCTCATAATTTTGAAGAGCCTTGGAAAATCTACAAAGATACTCTGGCATGTCTCAGGTCTTAGATAAGCAGACTCATCTATAGCTCCTACTCCTACTCTAAACATCATATTGAATTTTGATACTTTCCCGAATTCACTATGACATTTTGGACAGCTAATTTTGTTCTTTCTCAAATAGTTATCATATTCTTCATCAGTGAGTCGTTCAGGAATAATTTCATTGATATTATCAGAAATCAGTTTATCAGCTCTAACAGTTAACCTACATTTACTACAGGAAACAATTGGATCTACAAAATTCTTTAAGTGACCTGAAGCTTCAAAGACTTCCTTTGCCATTATTTGTGAACCATCAATCTCTATCATTTGGTCTCTTCTTACAATTTCTTTTCTCCATAAATTAATAAACCGATTTCTAAATATTGTACCTAAAGGTCCATATTCCCAAAAACCTGCTGGTACATCTGAATAGATTTCACAACTCGGTACAAAAAACCCACGTCCAAGTGCTAATCGCATTAACTCATCATAGTTCAACTTTCTCTAGTAGTTTTTTTCAAGTATTCTTAAACATATCTTCATTCTAAGCTACAGCAGCCTTCCGGTAGGGTCCTCGATTTCTATTCTTTGTCTTCTTTTTTTTGTTCAATTCTATTTAGAAGATGATCTGAAATCCTATCTTGATCTAATTCATTTATCTCTTCTGTATTTTTAATTTCAAGAACTAGCTCAATTTCTACAGGAACATTTTCAGGAAGCTCAGCTACCCCTACAGCTACTCGAGCATGTTTACCATTATCACCAAAAATATCCACCAGAAGGTCAGATGCACCATTTATTACTTGGGGTTGACAAAAAAATCCTTCCTCAGAAGCTACATATCCAACAATCTTCAGAATTCTTCTTATTCTCTCTAAATTCCCTAACTCAGCCTTCACTGCTGCCAAACCATTAATTATACATAATCTTGCTGCTTCATATCCTTCTTGTTGATTCAGTTCTCTACCTAGTTTTCCCTTTAAAGAAATCTTTCCATTTTTTTTAGGAAGCATCCCTGAAACAAATAGTATATTACCACTTCTTACAGCTTGAAGATATGTTCCTAATGGTTCAGGAGGTTTTGGTAAGAAGATCCCTTTTTTCCTTAATTGATCTTCATACAAGATAACTTCTCAATAATAATGTATCTAAAAAGGATTTAACTCTTATTAAAAAAGATAGAATTGGTGTATTAGTTACTAATTCATAATTACAATAACTATTCAATACACACAAAAACATTCCATCTTCTTACATTAATTCCACTATAACATAGTTAGGTCTGGTCTGAGTTATCTTAATAGTTTAGCATATATTTCATCAATCAAACTTAGATGCGGTGTAATTGCAAGTAACCAATAATGTTAAAGAAGGAGACCATATTATCATTTTTCTTAATAAACGAAAGAATTGGCTTGTTAAGGCTGAACAAGGTAAAAGTTTTCATACTCATAGAGGTTTATTAAATTTTGATTCTATTGTTGGGCTTGAATATGGGTCCTCAATCTCTACAAGCCTTAATGAAAATATGTGGATATTAAAACCAACTATATACGATATTATTTTAAAAAGCCGCAGATTAACACAGATAGTATATCCTAAAGATTTAGGTACTATTGCTGCATGGACCGGATTATCACCAGGTAAAATTGTAGTGGAATCTGGAACAGGAAGTGGTGCTCTTACAATGTTTGCAGCGAGTCTAGTTCGTCCAACTGGTCATGTCTACTCTTTTGAAATAAGACCTGAATTTATGAAGATAGCAGAAAAAAATATAGCTCTCGCTGGTCTTCAAGACACAATTACCCTAAAATTGACTGATGCGAAAAAAGGACTTGATATAACTGGAGCAGATATTGCATTAATTGATGTAGGCGATCCTTGGACTTTAGTGCAGCCTATGTGGGATGCACTTAAAGGAGGCGGTATTGTTGCAGCAATTTCACCTACAATGAATCAGGTAGAGAAATTATCTAATGAGCTTTTAGATTGTAATTTTGTTGATATAGAGACTTTAGAGATTATCCTAAGAAATATTGAAGCTAGGTCTGGTAAAACCAGACCTGCAATGAGGATGATTGGACATACAGCCTATCTGACTTTTGCACATAAAGCTCTTAAAACCGACAAAGATTAAAGCCGCTGTTTCTACAGCTTTTGCTGACATCGATTTGCAGAAGGCAGAAACCACTGAAAATATTTCTTTTATCCTTTACCTAGTTCCACTTATTTCAAGTACCATATATGCTATATCTCTTTGGACATCTGAAGGATTATCTTCAACCCTCCCTGAAACAGTATATTTATCTGTAACTAAAGATCCATATCTATTTCTTATTAGTTTCTTAGCGATATGTTGTGCAGTATTAATAGAGGTTTTTGGATCTTCAAAAGAATCTAGATTGAGTAGAATTGAAACAAATTCAAAACAAATTCAGATTCTTGCAGTTATTAGCTTCAGTGCTGCCGTATTATCAGTCTGGAGTACAATAGGTTACTCTTTTGACATCTCAAGAACCCTTCAGATTCTTCTTGCTGGAAGGTATGCACTTATCTTTCCTTTAATGCTATTCATTCTTGCTTTTCTGCTAAATACTTCACTTAAATTTAATCTACTATCTTTCAATAATTTAATGAAAAATGCCTCTTTTATTCTGATGATTGCTTCACCACTAATATTCTATGGATTATGGCGTATTCACGTACCTTGGGAGGGAATAATCTCTATAACCCTAATTATACTAATTATTGGTGTTGCCCTCATCCTATACAAAGGTCTAGATCAAACAAGTTAATGTTGCTTTGCTTAAATAAAACATCTATACTCTTCAATACTTGATATTTCAATATGTCTCTTGAAGATATTACTAACAATATTCAGGTCTGTACTAAGTGTTCACTTTCTAAGAGCCGTACACTTGCTGTACCAGGAGACGGTCCTGTTGATGCTGAGCTGATGTTTGTTGGAGAAGGTCCAGGTGCCAAGGAAGACACTCAAGGAAAGCCGTTTGTTGGCTCTGCAGGCACATATCTTAATACACTCTTAGGTCTGATAGGAATAAAGAGAGAAGAGGTCTTTATAGTTAATATTGTGAAATGTAGACCTCCAGGAAATCGAGCTCCTTCATGGGATGAACGTAATGCTTGTTTACCTCATCTCCAGAAGCAAATACAATGTATCAATCCTCATCTAATATGTACACTTGGTAATACTGCCCTTGAGACACTAACTGGAGAGAAATCCATCTCTAGGATTCATGGAAGTCTTTTGAGGAAAGAAAATAATCAGTTCTTTCCTATGTATCATCCTGCTGCAGCCCTTCATAATCCTGCATTAAGAGTAATTTTAGAGTCAGACATGCATAAACTAAAAAACACTTTGGATAAATTTGAAAGTCCTTCATATTTCTCTGAAATTAATAATACCACATTGGACCCATTTCTACATTAATATTGTAATTAACCGAAATTATATATTAAGCATTAAGATAGGTTAGGCTATGCCAACGATAAAAGAAGCTCAGATCATGGTAAGGGATTTAGAGAAAGAAAAAGGTTTTAGCAATTCAATATCAGACAAGATAATCTGGATGGCTGAAGAATTAGGTGAATTATGTCATGCGTACAAGCATAATGATAATGAAAAGATGGCTGAAGAGGCAGTTGATGTCTTCTTTTTTGTAGCCTCAATTCTAGAAAAGTTGGATGTTGATGGTGATAAAATATTTAAAGAAAAACTTAGACAAAATATGGAACGGATTGCTGTAGCGAATGGACAGGAACAGCATTTCGACTCCAAATAAATTTAAGATTCATTCTCAAGTGTCCAAGGAAACCATTTACCTAATACCCTAGCCCAATCTAATTTAATTATCGTATAGATAGTAATTATCGCTAAGACGAAGAAAATCATTGTTATTAATATTGCTCCGTTAGTATCAGAAACGTCAGTAATAAAGAAAGATATGTAGTCTAAAGAAAGCCTTACTCCCCAAGCAATAGACATCGTAAATATGATCTTACCTGAAAGCGTGAACAAAATAAATTTCATTCGCCCATATCTTGCAAGTCCAAGTGGAATGTAGATAAGATCATCTGGTATAGGCGTTATTGCTGCCAGGAAAGCTGCGATACCTCCATATTTAGATACAAGTCGCATAAAGGGCCTGAGTCTATTTTCAGCACTTTTACTCATCAATTTGCTTCCTGTATAACTCAGTTGAAAAATTATCACTTTGGCTGTGGTAGCTCCAATAGCACTGACTATTCCTATTATAGTAGGATCAAAATTCGAACTGGTACTGGCTATAACAACTAACAAGAAGTAAGGCATTGGCACAAAGAGAAGTAAACTACCAAGAAAACTGGCGCCAAATAAACCAAGATACCCGTAAGTATTCATAATTGCAGGGTCAGTAAGCCAATACAACAAATCTTCGAATAAAGAGGTAATCATCCTACTACATCTAGGTCTAAAGTTTGAGAAATAAAAGCTTCTTTAGATGATTTGCTTTGCTAATATGATTTCGCGAAGTAGACAACTTTCTTTCCTTCTTTCTTGCAATATATACAAGGTCCAAAAACATCTTCATTTCTAAATGGAATAACTCGAATATCGGCTCCTGTCTCTTCTTTTATCTCATTTTCACATTTACTTTCAAGACACCAGTTAGCTCTTAAAAAACCACCTTTATTTTTGATTGCCTTCTTAAACTCTACAAAATCCTCTACTTTTGTTATAAACTCATTTTGCAGTTGTTTAGCATTGTCAAAAAGATTATTCTGGATTTCTTCTAATAATATTGAGACCTTATCAACTGCAATATTTTCATTTACGGATATTTTTTCCTCTTTATCGCGTCTTGCTAATGTTATTTCTTCTTTTCTAATATCCCTTGGTCCAATTTCAACCCTGAGAGGAACACCTTTCATTTCCCAATCATGAAACTTCCACCCTGGTGTATAATGTTCTCTATCATCGACATATACTTTAATATTATTCTGCTTTAATTTAATAACAAATTCTTTCACTTTTTTTCTAACAGGAATTATATCCTGTTCCTTGTAATGAATTGGAATTATCACAACTTGTATTGATGCTATTCTAGGTGGTAGTACTAGACCTTTATCGTCTCCATGCATCATTATTATTGCTCCTATGAGCCTCCATGATACTCCCCAACTTGTTTGCCAAACGAAGTGTTCTTGTTTATCATTTCCTAGGAACTTAATCTCGAAAGGCTTAGAGAAGTTTTGTCCTAAGTTATGTGATGTTCCCATTTGAAGAGCTAATCCATCTGGCATTATTGATTCAAGTGTTGTTGTATATACTGCTCCAACAAACTTTTCTTTTTCAGTTTTTGTCCCTGTCAAAACGGGGACAGCTAATTCTTCTTCTATCAGTTTCTTGTACATTTCTAAAATGTCTCGAACCTCCTTCTTTGCTTCTTCCTCAGTAGCATGAGCTGTATGTCCTTCTTGCCATAAGAATTCTGAGTTTCTAATGAATGGCTTAGTGGACTTTATTTCAGCTCTCATTACAGTGTTCCAGAAATTCAGTAGAAGAGGCAAATCTCTCCAACTTCTAATCCATTTGGAATATGAATCATATGCTATTGTTTCAGATGTAGGTCTTAATGCAAGTCGTTCTCCTACTTTCCGGTTACCAGCTTGAGTAACCCAGAAGACTTCTGGAATGAAGCCTTCAAAATGATCCCCTTCTTTCTTAAGTAAACCTTCTGGTATAAGTGCTGGAAAATAGGCGTTTTGGTGACCTGTCTCCTTTATTTTTTTATCTACATATTCTTTAATTGTATCCCAAATAACATATCCATAGGGTCTTAAGATAATGAATCCTTTGGCACTAGCATAATCTATCAGTTCACTCTTCAAAACTACTTGTGAATACCATTCTGAGAAATCCTGATCTTTTTTAACAGTTATTCCGATTTCTTTACTCATCTAAACTTTTTCGCCTTTTAATTGAATATTAATTAGTCTTTGTTTGTTGGGAAGTCGACTTAAAAATCTTTAAGGGCAAAACTAAATTCTTTCAGTTCTCCCAAATATATCTTCAGCAACATTCACAACATCATCAATTTCTGGTATTTTTAGTACACCTAATCTATCAAGATGAACAGAAGATGATGCGGTGGCCATAGAACCTGCCCAGATAGGATCTTTATCTTGAAGATATGTGAATGTAAATGCTCCTGCAAAGATATCTCCTACACCAGTAACATCCAAGATATTTACATTTTTTACAACCGGTATTTTAAATAATCCCTCACTACATCGTAATAATACGTCTTCTGATCCTCTTGTATAAATAGAAACTTTAACTCCACTTTCAAATGTTTTTTGTAATGATTTGAATGGATCTCTACTCCCTGTAATATAATATGCTTCCTCTTGATCCATTTTTATTATATCTGTATACTTCAGCACTTTTTTATCGATTTTATCTAGAAAACACTCTCCATTTTGTTGAAATCTCCTGATGAAGCCCTGGGGGTCTAGGTAAACAACCTCAAATTTTTTTCTTAGGTTGGATAGAATGGTGGAACTTACTTCTCCAGCTACTGGGCTTACAATAGCTGCATTCCCTTTAATATCTTCCCCAATATGTTGTATGTCTTCGCATCTTGTCTTGAGTTGAAGATTCCGAGATTTTGTGGTCTGAACTATATGAAAGCGTGTAGTTGGATGAGTTGTAGAGAGGGCATCATTTGATATCTTTATCTGATTTTGAATGAACCAGAGTAAATCTTCATTTGATAGATCTTTTCCATATTTTGTGAGCAGTCTGACTTCTGCACCTAGTTTCTTAGCAGTTAGGCCTGCATAGCTAGGTGGTCCTCCAATTGAATTTGTCTCCTTTAAATCTGAGAATAGCGTATCTAAAACGATATGACTCACTACTGTAATATTTTTCATTCTCTTAACAACTCATCATTGAGTCAACATGTGTGACGAAAGATGGTTCTTACATAATCTTTTAAAACAGTATGTATTTTTCAGATGCTGGCGTCAATTTTGCCTAAAAAAAGAAAGAGTCGGGGCAGGTCCAAAGGAAGTAAGGGGAGTACAAATCAAGTTCAGTGTAGCAAATGTGGTACGCTTGTACCCAGTGATAAGGCTAAGAAAGTAACTTCAAGAATTAATCTGGTTGAGCCTATGTTGGCGAGAGAACTACGGGCTGCTGGTGCATACATTGCTTCGCCAAAGACGATAAAAACCTATTGTGTATCTTGTGCAGTTCATTATGGTTATGTAAAAGTTCGAGCAAAAAACGATCGTAGGCATCATTGAATATATAGTATTATTATTTTTCAAGTTTTTTGATAATGTAAATAAAGCGTTGAATGAATGTTAAAGAAGCAAGTACTACTATCAAAATAACCCCGTAATAAGGAAAACCCATTATACTTGTCACTGCTAGGATGAATATTCTCTCTGCTCTCTCTCCTATCCCTATACCTGACACATTTACATTGAGAGATTCACCTTTGGCCCTTGTATAGCTAACCATTATAGAAGATGCGAGAGCTGCAAAAACAACCAACGGTTCACCTATTGCACCTGATATTAAACCTCCATACACCAATATCTCCGCAATCCTGTCAAAATTAGAATCTAAGAATGCTCCTCGATTAGACATTGTTTTAGTAACTCTTGCTACTGAGCCATCTACAATATCAAAAAAACCTGATATAAGTAGAAAACTTCCTCCCAAAATCCAGTTACCACATAAGCTTGAAAATGCAATTCCTGACAGTGCAGCAAAGAGCAGTCCCACTATACTCCACCCATTAGGAGATATTCCTGTCTTTGCAAAGATAGAACCTATTCTGTCTATCCTAGGGATTACGGTTTCTCGTATTTTGTTGAGCAACCTTTCTTCTTTATTATAGTGAGAAGGAGGTTATATATACACTGGGTGTGTAACATAAAGTGGATGCCTTCTTGGGTAAAGTATCAAAGGGGATAAATTGTTCTGCTAAAGGATGCAGTGAATCCGCTGTAAAATCACTGAGTAAGAATAAGCTTGTGGGAAGTGATATAGAAATAGTTGGTGAACGACGTATATATCTATGCAAAAACCACTATAAAGAATTAAAGAAGGGTTCTAAAAAGGAAGATGATATTGAACGAATCCGTTGGAAAGGTTGAGTATATTTTCCCAGAATTCTAATATTTATTGTAAAGGTTTAGATGTTTTTTCCCATTTCGCAACTATTTGTTCACGGAGATGTAATTTTTCATTTAGTCTTTTTTGTGCGAGAGCAATATATTCATGTTGTAAATCTAACCCTATGTAGTGACGTTTAAGATGTTTTGCGACCTTCGTTGTCTGTCCACTCCCATTGAATGGATCCAAAACAATATCTTCTGAGTTACTGTAAAGCTGGATGAGTCTAAATGGTATCTCTTCTGGGAATGGACAAGGATGATCTATGAATTTTGGTGGAACAGGAGGAATATTCCAGATACTGTTACTAGTATCCTTCTTCATAACTTCATCTATTATTAATTTACTATCCTCATCTTTTCTATGATTAAGTTTACCTTTCCTTAGAACTAGGATATGTTCATGCATTATATTAGCCCTATAATAAGAAGGGTAAGGATGTTGAACTGTACTCCCGAACCTATCTAATCCTCCTGTAACCTTGCTCCAGATAATTTCCTCGTGAAAACTCCATTTTTCCATAAGTCGGTCAGTTAGAAGATGTGGTAATGGAATTAAAGTTCCATTTCTTACTTCATTTCCTATAATTATGCAGCAGAAACCTCCTTCTTTAGTAACATTGTAAACTTCCATGAAGATAGTTACCATTTCATCCAGATAGTCATCGAGCGATTTATTCAAGTTCCCTCTATACCACTTCTTTTTAATATGTTTAGAATAATTAATAGCATTATGATATGGTGGAGAAGTTACAGTTAATGCAATCGATTTTCTTTTAATAAAAGACAAGTCTTTTGCATCACAACAAACGATTTCGTCAAGGCTCATGTATTTCCATGATATGTTTACATTATTAAATAAAAAACCTTTAGAATCATTTAATATATTACTAGGTTGAATATATTTAGTATAAAGTCTCCATTCAAGTTGGAAAGCTTTAATTTGACTTATCCCTTCCAGCATGTCAGATGAGAATCCTTCAACTACACTCTGATTTCATCGAGTACAAGCCAACGCAAAAAGAGATAGCTATTGCTGAATCTACTGATCTTAATGCGATAAAGCTTGAGGATATTGTCGTTATTTTTACTTGTATAGAGAAAGGAGATAACAACAAAACAGCAAGTAAAGCTATAATTGAACTTACAGAATCACTAAAAATAATAGGTACAAAACGAATTATCATCTATCCATATGCTCACTTAAGTACCGACTTAGCATCTCCCCAAGAAGCCCTCAAAATACTGAAAGAAATGGAGAAGATTTCCATAGATGTAGGTCTAGAAGTCTATCGAGCTCCTTTCGGATGGACAAAGACATTCAACATTAAGGTGAAAGGTCATCCTTTAGCTGAACAATCAAAGAACATAAAGACAGAAGATAAAGAATCTGTCTCAGAGGCAATAAAGGCAGAGGAGAAATTAAAATCCGATTGGTATATTTTTTCAGAAGAAGGTCAGCTGATTCCTATAGAGAAATATCAATTCACTAGGAAATCAGAACTTGAAAAATTCAAAGAATATGAAGTATCAAAATCTCGAAGTGCACAGCAGACTCCTCCACATGTTACATTGATGAGAAGATTAATGATTGCTGATTATGAGCCGGGTTCAGATTCAGGTAATATGCGATTTTACCCAAAAGGACGCCTAATTAAGAGTCTTTTGGAGCAATTTGTAAGCCATAAAGTTCGAGAATATGGAGGTGTTGAAGTTGAAACCCCTATTATGTATGACTTTGAGCATCCAAGCCTTGCAAGCTACCTTGATCGATTTCCAGCTCGACAATATGTTGTAAAATCAGAAAATAAGGACCTATTCCTACGCTTTAGTGCTTGTTTCGGACAATTTCTAATGGCTAAAGATCTCCAAATATCTTACAAGCAACTCCCCTTTAAAATCTATGAGATGACAAGGTATAGCTTTAGGCGAGAGAAAAGTGGAGAAGTATCTGGACTCCGAAGACTGCGTGCTTTCACTATGCCGGATTGCCATGCATTATGCAAAAACCTCGATCAAGCAAAAGCAGAAGCATTGAAACGATTTAAATTATCTATTGATGTATTAGAAGGAATCGGATTAACTAAAGACGATTATCATCTTGCATTACGCTTTACAAAAAAATTCTATGAAGAAAACAAGGAGTTTTTAAAATCAATAATAGTTAATTACGGCAGACCTAGCCTAGTTGAAATTTGGGAAGAACGATTCTTCTACTTTATTTTTAAATGGGAATTCAACTTTGTAGATAATCTTGGTAAAGCTTCAGCACTATCTACCGATCAGATAGATGTTGAAAACGCAGAAAGATATGGAATAACATATATTGGTAAAGATGACAAAAGACATAATCCAATAATACTTCATAATTCACCCAGTGGAGCAATAGAACGCCTAATTTATGCATTATTGGAAAAAGCTTACAAGATTCAGATGCTTGGAAAGCCACCTAATTTACCACTTTGGCTTTCACCAACCCAAGTAAGATTAATTCCTCTTAATTCTAACTATCAAACTTATTCTGAAAACCTCGCAAACAAACTCAAAGAGAGTCATATTCGCACTGATATCGACGATAGAGACGAAACTATTTCTAAACGAATAAGATTTGCTGAACGAGAATGGATTTCCTACATAGCAGTTATAGGTGAGAAAGAAACAACATCAGATAATCTTCAAATACGTGACAGAGAATCTGGTAAAATAAGAAATATGACTCTGCAAGAATTGAGTAAAGAAGTTAAAAGTAAAACTGAAGGTAAACCTTTTCAATATTTACCCCTCCCTTTAAATCTATCAAGACGACCTCAATTCCCTAGCTAAACATAATCCTGTTTCTGTTCCCATAAATGCGAAAGACAGGTAAGCTCTACCATAATCTTGGCAGCTGTGATGGCTGAGATGCCATTATCGTAGGGTGGAGTGACTTCAACCAAATCGAAACCACAGATTTTTTTTCCTTTCAACACGTATAATAACTCTAGTAGCTTGGATGTGGATATACCTGATGCTTCTGGATTTCCTACGCCTGGAGCATAAGCGGGGTCAAGTACATCCATATCTACTGAGACATAGACGCTTTTGAAATCTTTTAGGCTATCTTCTAATATCTTTTCAGATTTATTTGTAGTTAGAATTGTCTTTGTTGATATCGTTTTTATTTTTTCTTTGGTTAGGTACAATATTTCTTCACGAGTGGCTGCCCTTAACCCAATATGTATAATATTCAGGTCACTTCTTTCATCAATTAGTCTTCGTAACCATGTAGTGTGACTGAATTTTACATCTGCAAATTCATCACGTAGATCTGCATGAGCATCGAATATGATGAGTGCACAGTCTTTTGGAACGGCTTTGAAAGTTGCGTATGATATAGTATGTTCACCACCCAAAACTGCTGGTGTATTGCCTTCACCGATTATTTCTGATACAACCTTTTCTACAACGTCTGACATATGTTTTGCATTACTTGTTTGGCTAAGATTACCTAGGTCCCTTATGGAGAGATCTTCAATATCCACATCGAGCTGACTTGAATACACTTCAATATTTAGTAATGCTTCACGGATAGCATTTGGACCAAATCTTGAACCAGATCTGAACGTTGATGTTGAATCGAAAGGTACTCCAAGAACATCTATGGTGTTTTTCTTATCTTTCTTGAGGTTTGATACGGATGGATTTGATGTAAGGAAAAGATCTTTGTAACTTATGTTTGTTCCACTTCTTTTGCAAGTTCTGCACTATAGTAATGATATGAATGCATTAAATGTCTTCCTCCAAAATTTATCAACTTTCCTATGTTGTTATTAAGATCGTTTAACTAACAAATATTTTTTCTATTTAAGGACAGAAAATCTATGTTTTACTTGATTAATATGTTATATTAGTAGACTTAATAAGGAAAGTTTGTTTCTGAAATATTGAGTTCCTTGGACCATATTGATACACATTTAGTGACTAGAAGAGACAGGAAAGTTCTCAGCCTTGTTTTAGTACTAACAGCTGTTTACATGGTCATCGAAATGATAGGGGGTGTATTAACAAATAGTTTAGCCTTATTATCAGATGCTGGACACATGGTTTCAGATGTAGGCGGCTTGGCGATAAGTCTAGTGGCTATAACTCTCGCATGCCGACCCTCTACAGCAGAGCGCCCATATGGCTACCGCCGTCTTGAAATATTGGCTGCCATGTTGAATGGCATTGTTCTTATTGCGATAGATATCTACATCCTATTCAATGCCTATCAACGGATGCTTGACCCTCAAGAAGTTCAGAGTTTAGGGATGCTAAGTGTAGCAATAGGTGGTCTTATCATAAACATGGTCAGTGTCAAGATTCTTAGTCGAGCATCAAAAAGAAGCTTGAATATTCGAAGTGCATTTATTCATGTAATAGCGGATGCATTAGGATCTGTTGGTGCAATAATTGCTGGTGTGATAATGTTCTTCACAAACTTCTATTTTGTAGATTCTTTAGTAAGTTTCCTTATCGGAATAATGTTGATTCCAAGCATATGGCGGATACTAAAAGAGTCTTCAAACATTCTTTTAGATTCATGTCCTTTAGATGTAGGAGTACATCAGGTAAAGAATGAGTTAAAGCATGTGATTGGGGTTAAAGATGTTCACGATCTCCACATCTGGTCTATATCTTCAGGTATATTTTCTCTAAGTGTTCATCTAGTTATTGAAAATCTGAATCAAGGAACTACAATTCTAAGAATTACTAAAGATATGCTTAAAGAAAAGTTTGGAATAGAACATACCACAATTCAAATTGAAGAAATATGTGAAGACAAACTAATTCATTAGATAATATTATTTTTATTTTACTTCAATTAATAAAAGGGAATTATACAATTAAACTCATTATCTATTCAATGGGGCTCTGAATTTGGACCATATAATGGCATTCAGGACACCGTGCATATCTTTTCTTATTACCCCAATAGGTCCATTCATGACCACAATTACTACACTTCAAATACTTGTACTGAACTATCTCTATTAGCTTTATAAAATACATTTCCTTCATCAATAAAAACTCCCAAATCGATAATTCCAGCAATATTATTAATTTTATTCAGAGTAATTAATGGTCTATCTATCACCCCAAAATCTGTGTCAAAAATAATGTTACCATTCTGAGTAGTAAAAGGATAATCTTTTTCCAAGAGTCTCAACTTTGCCTTACCTCCTATTTTTTTTAACTCATCTGAAACAAATGACCTAGCAAAGTAAGAGGTTTCTATAGGGACAGATCTGCTTAGTTGTTTAACATATTTATTTTCATCAGCTAAGATAATGCTTTTCTTTGCTGCACTCAGTAAAATCCGTTCACGATAAAGTGCACCACCACCGCCTTTAATCATATTAAATTCTTCATCGATTTGATCTGCTCCATCAACCGTGATATCAATTTCTGGAATCATCTTGTAAGGAAAAGAATTCAACCCAGATTGTTCTGCTACTAATTGAATTTGTAAAGATGATGAGATTACGTTGAAGGTCACACCTTCATCAGTAGCACGCTTACCAAGTTTCTTTACAAAAACAGCAACAGCAGAGCCGCTCCCCAATCCTATTATCTGGTCATCTGATATTTTTTCTGCTACTTGTTCTGCAATATCTTCAATAGCTCTCAGAATTTTTTCTCTATCATCCTTCAATATCCATTTGCTCCAGTCTAGCTAAAGCTTCAAGAACTTCTTCTCTTAATGCCTTTACCTTATCGTCAACTTCTATTTCTTCCATTTTTGGTGATCTAGTTTTAATAGGAAATTTCTTTTCAATTTCCTCAATTGATTTTACAGGTTCAATATGCCCTTTTAATTTATCGAGTTTAACACCTGCATCTTGAAGTCTGGTATCTATTTGATGCATTTTTCTTTCAAAGAGATTCATAAGTTCATCTCTAAGGCGCTCAAGTTCACCTACCTCAATAGTTATTTCAGTATCTCCAATTTTCTCTTCAACTTCTCCTAATCTTTTCTGATACCTGGCTGCTAATTCATCTCGTTCTGAACGACTAATTTTTCCATCGACTTCTGCTTCATAAACTCTAGTAAGTGCACTACTGATAAGATCTTTCTCAAGGAGAACAGTATTCATATTTCTGCGCGCTTTTTCCATCTCTGATCTTTTGATACGTCTTTTGAAATCAGTACCTAATAGTTTTGATTCATTAGATTCTTTTGATTCTCCTCTTCTAGTCATAATAATGTAGATAGTCAATGCTCCTACAGCTGCGCCTATCCCTCCGCCGAGGGTTATAGTCAATGGGTCCATGGAAATACCCTGATGTAGATATCTTTCTATTAAACGTCTAGTTAAACTTTTACTAATATATTATGACTCATTTTTATTAGATCTAACTATTATGAAGATGTGTAAATTATCTTCTTCGAGCCCAGTTATATTGCCTTATTTTAGTATCTTCACCAAAACCACATGATGCACATTTCTTCTTAGTGGCATGATAAGAATGTCTTCCACATCTTCTACACCTTATATGAGTTTTTCCTCTACTCTTCTTACCAAATGAAGATGTTCCTCTTGTCATATTTAATCAATTCTATTAGATATTATTCTCTTTCCGAACATCTATCCTGGTGGAGGTGAAATAAGAACTACATTATCGCCTCTTAACACTATTGTTCCTAAATTCTGTGGGCCTTCTTCATTTACTTCCTCTGATTTTTCCAGTAGAATATTCATATGTTGATCAAATCCCTGCAGTATACCTCTTATTATTTTACCTCCTTTGAGTTTTATCAAAACTGTCTTTCCTGTGCTCTCATCTAATACTCGTATGGCCATATCAACAGACAAGACTATTCACTATTATCCTGAACTAGAGCCTCACAAACCGATTATTTAAGTTAATTTGTATATTGTTTATTTATGGGTTGCATTGATGATTATTCATTTTAACTGATATTCTAACTAATTACTTTTTTTTACCAGGAATCGTAATGCATAAATAAGATTTTCAGGTCGATTATGATAATATTAGTATGATTCTTTTTTTTAATACTTCCAATAATAAACATTTAGGTTTTCTTTCATGAAGTCGTACATGCTTTCCAAGAAAAACGGGAATCTAGTTGTGGATGATATTAGTAAAAGGTGGCCAAATAACCCCAAATTCACAACTAAGAATATCCGCATAGTAGAGTTAGATAATGGGGAATCCATACTTATGGGAAAAGAATTCACTGCAGTAAAAATTGGTAATGATATAATTCCCTTACTAGTGATGAAAGAGTTTCTTGAAATATCTGAAAAAATCATTGTGGATAAAGGTGCTGTGAGATTTATCTGCGATGGAGCTAATATAATGCGACCTGGTGTTATACGTGTTGACGGCTCGTTCAAGATTAATGATATTATTGGTGCAGAAGAGGAACAGCATAGTAAAATATTGGCAGTTGGGTTTGCACTTGTTAATTCTTCAGAAATTCAGGATATGAAAAAAGGAGTTGTTATGAGGAATATGCATTATATTGGAGATAAATTCTGGGAAGCTTTTAAGAGAATAAAACAATAAACAGTCTTTATAATTTGAGAAGGGTTTTTAGATAAATATGTCGATTTTTTTTTACAATGAATTACATTAACTAATTGAACTAAATCTAAAGTTAGATGCTGATTGTCACAAGTCATTACTAAGAACAATAAGAAAACTAAAGATGAAATGATTTATTTGAAGGCTTTTCCTCTTAGAACTATAGAGGAGATACCAAAGATAAAGGATGATGTCTCAAATAAAATGATAATTATATTAAGAGTAACTCCACTTGCACAGAAAAATGTGGAAGATTTGAAAGAAGCTATTGAAGATCTATATGATTTTGCTACCTCTATTGGTGGCGATATAGCACGTTTAGGTGAAGAGCGGGTTGCCATTACTCCTCCAGGTGTTAAAATCTGGCGTGGTCTAATCTAATTTTGAATTAATTGAGCTTAATAGCCTCTTGAACTAACGGCTGTAGTGTAGGTATTCTATACATTCTTGAAATCATGTTAGCCATATTTTCAACTTTACGTCGTTCACCATGGTTAATTATTACGTGTTGAAGTTTAGAACTCAATTTTCCAACATATCTCATTAGTTGGTTATAGTCGCTGTGACCACTGAATCCTTCAACCTTGAAAACATCACAATTTACATTCACTATCTTTATTTTACCTCTCTCATCTAAAATACTGACTTGTTTACTCCCATCTAAGACTCTTCTTCCTAAAGTTCCTGGAATTTGATAAGAAACGAAGACAACTCCGTTCTTCTCGGATGAAGAAAGTTTGGAGAAATAATCTACGACAGGTCCACCTTCAAGCATTCCTGAAGTTGCCATTATAATAGCTGGCCCTTGCTGTAAAGCTTCATCACGATTATTTGGATGATCAATTACGGTGAAGTATTCAGAAAGGAATGGGTTTTCATCGTCAACAAGAATTTTCATCCTTAGGTCCTTTGCAAGATATTCAGGATATGCTATGTGTATAGCTGTAGCTTCAGAAATCATACCTTCAATAAATATTGGAGCTTCAACCATTTTCTTTTCTCTCATATATTTGTCCAAAACAAGCATCATTTCTTGAGACCTTCCAACAGCAGGAACTGGAATCACTACTTTACCGCCTTCTTTTATGATATTGTTTATTGAATTAACAAAATTCTCTTCAACTTGGATTCGACTCGGCATCACATCTTCTTTAGCACCATACGTACTTTCCATTATCAGAGTCTCAACACGTGGATAATTCCAGGTTGCACTATCTAAAAGGAGTGTTCTACCATACTTGAAATCACCAGTATACACAATGTTATGAACGCCTTCCCCTATATGGAGATGTATTGTTGCTGAACCTAATATGTGTCCTGCATTGTTCATCACTAGCTTAGTATCAGGTGATACATCTGTTACTAGACCATAGGGAAGTGATATTGTGTGTTTGATTACTTCTCTGACATCTTTAAGATCATATAATATGTTGTTTCCTTCTTTTGATGCTACTTTCACGAAATCACTTTGCAGAAGTGTCATAAGTGCTAGAGTTGGATCTGAACAGTAAGTTGGACCTTTGTATCCATATTTGTAAAGCATTGGAAGAAAACCTGTATGGTCAAGATGGGCATGGCTAATGATAACCGCATCAAGCTGACTTAGATCTAGATCCACCCAATCAAGGCGTGGATACGCATTCCAAGTTTCTTTTACTCCTGGATGAATTCCACAATCTAAAAGTATCTTACTTTCAGATGTAGTTATTAAGATACATGAGCGGCCAACTTGTTTGAAGCCACCAAGAGAAAACATTGTAATATCATTTTCTGGTATTATTCTATTTCTAAATATATTTTCTCCAATATTACGTAGAAATTTTTGTCTATCTTCGGCACCAGATTGTAATGCGTAGTATATATTCTGTATACTTGAAGAAGGAATATCTGGAGTTTTTCTTACTCTAATCTTCCACCCTGACTTTTCAGTGAGATCTATGATGTTGAAATCTTTGCTACCAGTTAGTGTTTTAGGTGATAAAGCTTCGATAATTACTTCTCCTAAAGCAGGATCGAAGAACATTCTCTTGACGTCTGCTTCAGACGGTATTGCATTATTAATTATGGCTTTTGCTTCTTCCTCAGGTTTACGTATTGTCTTTTCAGTTCTTATAACTACACGTTTCTTAACATTATTGACGATATCAGATATAATATAGCTATTTTGTTGTAGAAACTTAGGTTTTTTTGTGTAAAGGGCTATTCTTGGCCCCTCATACTCCACTCTTGTTATTTCAGCTTCTTCTGGCATACTTGCAAGAATTGTACCCATTAGATTGTGTGTAGGAACGGACTTCTGTGTCAACTAGGAATACCACGAATCTTCTTCAGTGCAGCATCCTTCTCATCCTTTGAAAGTTCTCGATACTTGCCTTTCGTAATTACCACAATATCAAAACCATCTCCTGTACCTGCATTTCTCAATATGGCTGCATTTACTGCTTTTGCAGCAATTGATATTGCTTCATCTATTGTTAAATTATCTTTGAATTTGCTCTCAAGTATTCCAAATGCAACAGGAGAACCACTGCCTGTTGAATGAAACTTATCCTTTGTTAGAGAACCAAATAAATCAATATTATATATGGCTCCTCCATTATCATCAACTCCCCCTACCATAATATCAGCCATATATGGATAGAAACGGGCTGAGAAGAATATATTTGACGTTAATTGGGCTGTAGATTTCACGGGGATTGGTTTATTCTTTTCAAGCTTGAATATATTAGCATAATACCTTAACGTATCAACCACAGTTTGAGCATCAGCTACACCACCAGCTATCGTTACACCTAAATGATCAGATATTTTCTGAATTTTTTTTACAGCTTTATGTGCTATATAGTAACCTCCAGCTATTGCTCTGGTATCAGCAGCTAACACGACACCGTCAGTATATACTATTCCTACTGTAGTTGTCCCGTGATTTATCATGGATTTTGTTTGTTGAAAATCTGACATACTTCATTTCACCTGTCAATAGACAGGAAACAAACCAGCTCACACCGGTTTCTAGGTAATAGACTTAAAAATCTTATTTAAATACATTTCCTATATCTCAATTAAGTTATTTTACTTCCTTCTGAAACTTCTTTATCAGGATTAAGTAAAGATACTTTATTTCCATCTACTGCAGCCAGAAGCATTACTTCTGAAATTTCTCCAAACATTTTTCTGGGTTTTAGGTTCACAATTACAACTACCAACTTGTTAATCAAATCTTCTGGAGAATAATGCTTGGCAAGACCTGCTATAGCTTGATGCTTTTCCTTGCCAATATTAACTTGGACTTTTAGTAACTTTTCAGAACCTTCAAGATGATTTGCCTTTACCACTCTTCCTATCCTGAAGTCAAGTCTTGTAAAATCATCAAAGGATGCTTCTGTCATTGTTTTCTTTTTGGCAGAATTTCTTGTTAATAACTCCTTCTCAGAAAGTTTTACTCTAGGATTAGCTTTGGTCAGTTTATCCTTCTGCTTTTGTATCTCTAAGTTTTCAATTTTTCTAAATAAAATTTTTGGTTTACCTATGTTATGACCTGGTGCAATATCAATAGTTGATGCCAAGTTCCATTTACGGGTTACCTTTATATTCAGTTGTCTCCAAAGCGGTTCTATTGAAAAGCTAAGATATGGATCTAGAAGTATTGCAAGGGTTTTGACTGCATTAACGCTTAGGTAAAGACATGTTTTACTTCCTTTTTCTCCTTTCCATGGTTCCCGGTGCTGAAAGTAACGATTACAATTCGCTGAGAAATCAATAATATTCTTTAGAGCTCGATCAAATTCATTTTTTTCAAGATACTTATTCACTTTCCCTGTTATGTTGAGCAATTCACCTTCAAATTTAAGATCCATCTCATCATACTCTTCTGGGACAGGAACTTCTCCTTGATATCGTGATGAAATGAAATTTAGTGTTCTATGAATAAAATTTCCAATATTTGCTACTAATTCATTATTAATTCTTGCTTGAAAATCATCCCAATCAAAATTTACATCAGATTGATTAAAAGGTGTTATTGTTGCCAAGTAATATCTTAGGTAGTCAGCTGGGAAATTGTCAAGGTATTCCCTTAAACCTACATACCAACCTCTACTTTTAGAGAATTTATCTCCATGAAGCATAAGGTGCCCACGAGTTGGTATGTGGTCAGGAAGCTTATACTCCATATTTACACCCATTCTCATTGCAGGCAGGAATAGGTAGTGATGGTAAACTATGTCTTTACCTATAAAATGGTAAATTTCTGCAGAATTCCAGAATTCTTTACCATTTACACCATTTTTCGTAAAATAACTTATTGTGGAAGAGATATAACAAAGATGATTGTCAAACCAGCCGTAAAATACTTTGCCTTCAGCTCCTGAGACAGGAATAGGTATGCCCCAAGATAAATCCCTCGTGATATCCCAATCCTTTAATCCATCCTTGATCCAACTTAACACGTAATTTTTCACTTCATTCTGAAGATTCTTGTTATTTTCTAACCATACTTTGAGACTATCTGAGAATTGAGAGAGTTTGAAGAAAAAGTGCTCGCTTTTTCTCTGAATCGGTGGAGTTCCACAAATCGCACATTTGGCCTCTTTTATTTCACCAGGTTGGAATGTTTGACCACATTTTTCACATCCATCAGAATACTGGTCTTGAGAACCACAGTATGTACAAACACCTATCACATATCTATCTGGTAAAAATTTTTTATCATTATTACAATAGGATTGTTTTATTGTTCTTTTTTCTATGTGACCATTTTTTTCAAGTTTAATGAAAAAGTCTTGAGTAATGTCTACGTTTTCTTTTGAACTAGTCTTGTAGAAAAGATCAAATTTTATACCAAGATCCGAAAAATCTTTTAGATCCTTTTTATTCCAATAATCCACATAATTTTCAGGGGTTTTCTTTTCTTGTTCTGATCGAATCAGAATTGGTGTACCAAAATCATCAGTAGCACAAATGTGAACGACATTATAACCCCTGAGCTTGCAATATCTAGTAAAAATATCTGAAGGCAAGTAAGTAGAAACTATGTGCCCTAAATGTAATTCCCCATTTGCATATGGTAAGGCACTTGTCACTACTACCTTCTTGTCTTTGGTATTGATGGTCACTGAGTGAATATCTCTCTATGTGTTGAATAAGAACTTTGTCACCTAATAATAAACTGGTATACATTGAAAAAAAAATCGTTACCGTAGGATATCTATGGTACCCATGACATATTCTTTTTGAAATATACTTCCGGCTTACAAATAAGTATGATTAACGATTATTTTTATAATTAATATTATCTGGAATTATTTATCAGATTATCCATGATTCGCCGTACTTTTGCTGTTCTTTAGTTGGCCTATCTATATTGATATTTAGGGCTTCAAGTGTATTGATGGCTACTTGCCTATCTATCTCTATTGGAACATTATTCACTTTTTTCTCCATTTCTTTGCTATGTTCTACTAAGTAGACAGCTGATAGAAGTTGATTGGAAAATGATAATGACATCACTTCAGGTGGATGCCCTTCTGCAGCAACTAAATTCGCTATTCTACCTTCTGCAACAAGATATATTTTTTTTCCATCCTTCATTAAATATTCATTCACATGTTTTCTGACTATGCTTTTCTTCTTTTTAGTACTTTCAAGTGTATCTACATCTATCTCTACATCAAAATGACCAGCATTTGCAAGAATCGCACCATCTTTCATAACTGAAAAGTGTTCACCTCGGATAATATGGAACTGACCAGTCGCAGTTATGAAGAGATCTCCAATTTTTGCAGCCTCTCCAATCGGCATAACTTCGTATCCATCCATCCTTGCTTCTAGTGCTCTAAATGGATCCACTTCAGTAACTGTTACTAACCCCCCTAATCCACGGGCACGCATTGCTATACCTCTTCCGACCCACCCGTAGCCACAAACTACCACCTTCTTTCCAGCTATTAAGAGACTTGTTGCTCTAAGAACACCATCCATAGTGCTCTGTCCTGTTCCATATCGGTTATCAAATAGGTACTTAGTGAAAGCATTATTGACACCGATAATTGGATAGCGCATATTTCCTGATTTTTCTAAAGCCATTAATCTAATAATTCCAGTTGTCGTTTCCTCTGCTCCACCAAGAAGTGTAAGATCCTTGAACTCCTTGTCTTGGTGAATAATTGCATGTGTATCTGCTCCATCATCTAAGAGTATGTCTGGTTTACCTCGTAGAATCTTTTTTACACAATCCTGATATTCTTCAGGCGATTCTCCCCTCCAAGCAAAGACATTTATTCCTTGAGATGCAAGATATGCTGCAATGTCATCTTGGGTAGATAGAGGATTTGCAGCAGCAAGATAAACTTCTGCTCCTAATCTTTTAAGACCAATAACTAAAACAGAAGTCTCCTTGGTAATATGAAGGCAGACTGCTATTTTTTTGCCTTTCAATGGTTTTTTATTTTCAAGTTTTTTTATTGTTCTTGTAAGAGAAGGCATATGCTCATAAGCCCAGATGAATGATTTTTCTCCTTCAACAGATAATTTTGAATCAGCTATTTTGCTCTTTAGATTCATTACATCAAACTACATTTTTTACATATTTATACAGTTTACTCATAAAGTACTGTAATTAATATTCAAGGCTATCTTCATAATATAATTAAAGACTTGTAGATACATATTTGCAGGGGAGAAAATGGATGACTATCAAAAGGTACATTGCACGACTAATTAGGCATGAAAATGCCTTAATGGTTAACATATGTGATGAGGAGTTATTGGGAAAGACTGTTAAGGGAAAAGGTTTGGAGATGCATATTTCAAAATCATGTTTTGGTGGTAACCAAGTAAATCTTGTTGAGGCTTTGAATCTAATCCGGAAAAGTAATTCTGCAAATTTAGCAGGTACTCGAATAGTTGAACAGACAGTGAAGGCCAATATGGGTTCTAGACTTGCTGTAAAAAAAGTTGGATCAGTATTATTTTTGATAATATTCAAATTCAATAGTTGAAAGATATATCTACTTGCAGAATCACTGATAATTCAAAAGTTTGATTTGTATTAGCTGGACGGTGAGAACAACTACTTGAGTGACATTAATGAAATTGATAGTATAGCTGTAAAAAGGGCAATGAGACAATTAAAGAAATACGATCAAGAACGTCGGTCCACTACTAAAAGATCAGAAAACTTCCAAGTTTTGGAAGAAGTATTTGATTTACCTACACTTATGACTCTTCATAAATTGATGAATTCAAGAATTTTACACTATCTTAACGGTGTTATGAGCTCAGGTAAAGAATCACGAGTTTATTGGGGTGTAAGGGAAGATACATCTAATGTTGCAGTAAAGATCTACTTAACAATTTCTGCAGAGTTCAGAAAACGTCTCCCCTATATCGTCGGGGATCCCAGATTCACAAGAGTAAAAAAGGATGTAAAGAGTCTTGTTAATCTTTGGGCTAGGAAAGAATATAAAAATTTGAAGATTGTATATTCTACTGGTATTCCATGTCCTGAGCCGTACACTGTGGCGAGAAATGTGCTTGTAATGCAGTTCATTGGAGAAAATGGGAAACCTGCCCCAACTTTAGACAAAGTTGATGTGAATAAACAAGACTATCGTAAAACACTCATTATGATGCAGAAATTGTATAGAGATGCAGGACTTGTTCATGCAGACCTTTCTGAATATAATATTTTTAAATTTAAGAGACAACTTATTTTATTTGATTTTGGTTCAGCAGTATATTGTTCGCATCCTAATGCTGAAAAATTTTTAGTGCGAGACATAACTAATATTAATCGATTCTTTGTGAGACGCAATGTAGATGTTCTCTCGCTTGACGACTCTTTGAAATTGGTGAAAGGAAAATAAGTTTTGAACATGTAATACGGATACCACAAGATAGGATAGGTGCATTAGTGGGAAGAGAGGGTACAGTAAAATATCAATTGGAAAAAAAATGTTCTGTAAATCTTGATATTGATAGCGAAACTGGCGTAGTTAATATAACATCAGAAGGTGATATTAACAAAATCGAACCTTTCAAGGCAGAAAACATCATAATTGCGATATCACGAGGTTTCTCACCTGAGAGGGCATTTAGATTAATGGATGACGATACATTTCTAGAGGTAATCGATTTGAGGGACTATGTAGGTAAGTCAAAAAGTGCTTTGAATCGAATAAGAGGACGGATAATTGGTCTCAATGGAAAATCTCGAAGAGTAATAGAAGAATTAAGTGGGGGACTGCTTTCGGTATACGGTCACACAGCAACTATGATAGGTACTGCTGATGAAATCAAGGCTGAAGGTGATGCAGTTAGACTACTTGCTTCTGGAAGTATCCATAGGACAGTTTACAAGAATCTTCAAAGAACTCGTACAAAGGCAAAACTTGATAGATTGAAATTATGGGAAGATTAGAAAGATGGTTAAAAGTCAAGTAACATTCGCAGAAATTTCACCAAGTGAATTTTTCTATAGAAATAGAGATTTAGCAGGATTTAGCAATCCTAGTAGAGCACTTTATTCTGCTACAAGAGAACTTGTTGAAAATTCATTAGATGCTTGTGAGATTGGAGGTGTGCTTCCAGATATTTTTGTGCGAATTATACCTAGTGAACCCTGTAGAGATCTAGCTGATCCTAAAACATATGTCTTGAAAATTCAGGATAATGGTCCGGGAATTAACCCCAAATTCATTCCACAGGCCTTTGGGAGGGTGTTTTTTGGTAGTAAATTCAAGCTCAAACAAGCTAGAGGTATGTTTGGTATGGGTGGGACAATGTCTATACTTTACGGTCAAATAACTACTCATAGACCTGTGACGGTTGTAAGCTCTACTGGTGACGGAAATGCATACAAATTTGAGATGATGCTCAATATACGTAAAAATGAACCAATAATAATGCATAAGGAGAAGTTACCTGCTGAAGGGGTTACAGGAACTTCTGTAGAGATATCTTTACAGGGTGACTATTTTAGAGCCGCTGCTAAAATTCAAGATTATTTCAGGCAAACCGCCGTCGTTACACCGTACGCCAACATCGTTTTCGTAGATGCTTTAGGAAGACAGTTCTTTTTTGAACGTGCAACTAAGTCTATGCCTACAACCCCAAGAGCAACTCTCCCTCATCCACATGGAATAGATGTGGAAGCATTACGTAGACTTCTCATCGATAAAAAGGAGAATACGTTGATGCAGTTTATGTATAATAATTTTCATAGAGTTGGAGAAAATACAGCTAGGAAATTCCTAGAGTATGCAAGAATGGATAAAAACACAGATACTAAATCATTGAAAACCAAACACATCGTTACTCTTGTTGATGCTCTACACAGATATGATGACTTTCTTAAGCCTGATGGAAGTTGTCTCTCACCTATCGGGAAGGAAATACTTGAGGCTGGTATAAAGAAAGAACTTCAACCTGAATTTATTGCAACCTCGATACGACCTCCTTCAGCTTATTCTGGCTTCCCATTTATTGTAGAAGTAAGTGTAGCATATGGCGGTAAATTTCTTTCTTCTGGTCTATCGCTTTTTAGATTTGCTAACAGGATCCCTTTGCTATATGATGAAGGAAGTGACATTTCATATAAGATAGTCCGGCATGATATTGATTGGAAATATTATCACATAGGGTCTGATGCACCCATTGGCATTATTACTCACGTGTGTTCCACAAAAATTCCATATAAAACTGTGGGCAAAGAGTATCTTTCTGACAGGCCAGAGCTAGAACGGGAACTTAAAAATGCAATAAGAGATTCGTTGAGACAACTTAAAACATATCTTTCTCGTAAAGGCTCTATTGCTATGGTTGAACGGAAGATGAATATTTACGGAAAATATCTTCCATTAATAGCTCAGTTTGTTACAGATCTTTCTGGACGTGAGAAGAAACCGAATTATCATCTTCTCCTTAATAGGAAGGCTAGTGATGATGGTAAAAAAGAAAAAGATATGAAAAAAATGGTGAAAATGAACGTGGATAATAATTTGGATAAGAACATTAAAGAGGAGATGAGTGAAGTTGAAAGGCAAACGGCTATCGAAGACTTCGGCAGGTAATAGAAAGGAGGAGACCCTTGAGCTCTTGAGGGAGCTTGGTCTTTCTATGTATGATAAGATGGATAATGGAGTTTTTCCTGACATTGTCTTTCCAAGTAGGTCTGTCAGAAATTTAGTCTACGACGAACAGTTGAAACAATATATTTTAGGTGCTAATCGTGTTACGCGATCATCTCAGAATATAAAAGGAATCCGACCTTTTACTCACATAGTTTGGTTGGCTTTCTTCGTTGAGAAACTCTTGAGTCAGGGTAAGACGAGTACTCTACGGGATGTATTCTATTCATCTCAAGCTTATAATGTATTATTCAAGGATCAACCAGAATCTGACGATATTATTGTAGACCTTGAAGCTGTATTCTCTAAGCCCCGTGAAAGCTTCTCAATTTATCCTGAAGAGAGATCAGCAATTTTTGGAGATCTAACTATAGAATATACTGTTCCAGGATATGAGGGAAAAAAACTCAATCTTGCATCACACCCAGATGGATATCTTATTGGACCAAGTCTTAGCACGGCGGAAATGGTAGATACATCTGCTGAAATGGTTATAGCTGTTGAGAAGGGTGGAATATTTACACGATTCGTGGAGGAGAAGGTGCATGAAAAATATAATGCGGTAATAGTTGATACAGCCGGACAACCTCCGCGTTCTACAAGGTTCATGTTGAAAAGACTAAATCAAGAACTGAATCTTCCAGTGTATATACTAACTGATGGTGATGTCTATGGGGAACATATAGCTATGGTAATTGTCTCCGGTTCAGCTAATGCAGCTCATCTTCGTGAGCTTACAGTTCCCACAGCTAAATGGATAGGTATTTGGGGCTCAGATATTGTGAAATACAAGCTACCTAGTATTCCTTTAACTGATCATGATTATAAACGAATCTCTGAATTGAAACGAGACCCACGGTATCAAAAAGGAAGATGGCGCAAGCAGCTCGATTTCTTTCTTAAAATAAAGAGAAAATGTGAGCTTGAGGCCTTTGCTAAGTATGGGTTAACTGCAATTGTTGATAAATATCTTCCAGAGAAATTGGAAAATGTAAAAAGTCTCTAGAAAGGATTAAAAACCGGTTCTTATTATTTCGGGATGAGTTAAGGTATGGCAGAACAGCTAAGTACTAGAGCAAACGTATTCGTGAAGCTAGCTGGTTTAATATTCATTATTTTAGGTGCGGTATTAGCTTTTTTCACATCAACAACACCACTACTTGTTCAAGTTTCAACTGTTTTCTACATGATTTCTGCAATACTTGCTTTTGCTGGTACCGTCGCTATAATATCTAAATTCGAATAATCTTTTCTTTGACTTATTCATTTTTCAGAAAGAATACTTACAGTCATAAAAATATATCAAAATATTCCCATGCTAACAAATCATAATGCTGAGATTGATTAGTTGCAGTCATAATACAACTACAATAATATTGTACAAGACATATGTTAGTATTAATATTGAGGCGCCGCCGGTCGGACTTGAACCGACGACCAACTGGTTAACAGCCAGCTAAGCTCCTATTTTGTAGGATTTGCTCTACCACGCTGAGCTACGGCGGCATATATCCAACCGTAAATTAATGGATGTATATTGTTTTCGATTATTTTTATTGATCTAAGACATATACCTAAGATTATCATCTGTAGAAGCTTTACAGTATGCTATGGTAAAGTGGGCCCGATGGGCTTCGATCCCATGACCACCCGGTCTCTCCCTTGGAGTTATGAGCCGGGCGCTCTCAGCGAACAGTATTGTTCTCTACCAAGCTGAGCTACGGGCCCTCAGGTTATACCGTATGAAACCTGCAATGTAAACCCTTATTTTACTTTGCTCCAGATAAAATTCAGATTAGTTAATATTATTCTTGGATCTGGTAATATCTTATAATTTTATTTATCCTTTCCACAATGCAAAAATACCTTCTTTTATCAACGCTCGTTGTGGCTCCGGTGGTGTAGCCCGGCCAAGCATATCGGCCTTTCACGCCGATGACGTGGGTTCGAATCCCGCCCGGAGCACCTTCTATTATCTTGATAAAACTGATAAAGGGGGCATCTCTTGGACTCTTCAATAATGATGCAGGAGTTATTCTTAGTTTGAATATATTCAATTTTAGTATTAGAAACTTAAGGCGCAGAAAGGGTCGAACATCATTGGCTATAATGGGTATAGCTGTTGGTGTTATGTTGATCACTTCTTTGCTCCTCATTATGGATGGTTTGGAGAGTAGTATTTCGCAGTCTGTTGACGTTCTTAGTGGTAATCTGATTGTGCAAAAGGAAGGTTCAGTTGACCTAACTGCATCTATCGTGAATGTGTCTTTAGTAGAGACTCTTAGGAATAATCCAGATATCCAATCTGTTAGTCCAGAGATTCATGTAGCGAAAAGACTTGATGGTGGTGCAATGGGTTTTGTGGTATTGATTGGAACTACTGAATCTTATGGAGAAGTAGTTTCTCCTTCATATATCAAATTTGGGACAGCTTTTAATGAGAACGAAACAGGAAAGGCTATCATTGGGATAAAGTTAGCGGAGCAATTGGATATTGATTTAGGTGATATTCTAAGTATTGAATCAATTGAGTTAGAAATTACTGGAATCTTTGAAACTAATGCATTTATCGATGGGACGACACTTCTGGTTGCGATGTCTGATGCTAGGACATTATCCGGTTTACCTAAAGACGTAGTTAGCATTATTGAGATTAGAGCTACAAGTCCAGATCGAGCTAACTCAATCAAAGAGTATGTTGAATCTAATTTTGTTGGTTATGAAGTTATTTTTCCTCAAGAACTTCTAGAGGAAGGTGAGGAGATAATGGCCACTCTAAGAGGTGTAATATTAATAATCTCTTCCATCGCGATTATAATTGGAGGAATAGGAATAGCCAATACTATGCTAATGAGTGTTTTAGAGCGAACTCCTGAGATAGGAGTTCTAAAGGCAACAGGGTGGAGCAACTCTAATGTTGGTTACTCTATAGTGTTAGAAGCAATAGGTATCGGGATTGTTGGTGGGCTTATCGGTACAATTCTTGGCATCAGCGCATCATTGGTTGCTGAGGATTTAATCCCTAATCTTCCTGTCGAAGTAACTATACTACCTCTTTCACAGAGCTTCTTTTTAGCTATCGGCCTTAGTATATTAAGTGGAATTTATCCAGCTATAAGGGCTGCAAGAATTCCCCCGATTGCAGCAATAAAGGGTGAATGAATTGTCAATGGATATTATCAAGGTTAAAGATTTGACAAAGGAGTATAGATTCGGTGAAACTACAGTAAAAGCGTTAAATGGTGTGAATATGAATGTAGTTCAAAAAAGTCTACTGAGTTTTGTCGGTCCAAGCGGAAGTGGAAAGACAACATTGTTGAATATGATAGGTGGTCTTGACCGTCCTAGCAGTGGCCAGGTTGAAATGGATGGTATCAACTTATCATCTTCACCTGAAAATGAACTACATAAGATCAGAAGAAGTAAAGTGGGCTTTATTTTCCAACACTTCTATCTTATTCCAACACTCACAGCATTTGAGAATATACTTGTTCCAACTATACCTGTTAGTGGTCAAGCCTTTGAAGAGAGAGCAAAGATCCTTCTATCATACGTAAGTATGGAAAAGCGACAGAACCACCGACCTAGTCAGCTAAGTGGAGGTGAGCAACAGCGAGTGGCAATATGTAGAGCTCTTATCAATGAGCCAGAGGTGTTATTATGTGATGAAATAACAGGGGAGCTTGATACAGAGACAGGAGAACAGATCTTGAGACTCCTTAAGAAAATAAATCAAGAAAAGGGAACTACTATTCTTCTTGTAACACATGATGAAAAAATTGCTGCAAATAGTGATAGAACTGTTACACTATCTGACGGTAGAATTGTAAGTGACAAAACCAATTAAAATCCAAATTGTTCTCTTTTTTTCTTACTTCATAATTAAATAGTGGTATGCTTAACACTGGTCGGGAACTTTTGAAAACATATGACGCCAATGCAGCATTAGCAATGATGGAAAAGATCAAGAATTACTCTAAAGATGTAGAGAGAAAAATAAATGATGAGTTGATGCATTACTCGTGGTCTAGTTTCTATGATCCTATGCGATATGCTGTAGAAGGTGGGAAACTAGTAAGGCCTTTGATTTTAACACTTGCAGCAGAATCTGTTGGTAATGGAGGTGAAGACCCAAATTCAGCAGCAGTAGCAGTTGAGCTTCTTCATACTGAATCGATTATACATGATGATATTATTGATCAAGAAATATCTAGACGTGAGCGTATGGCATTTCATGTAAAGTATGGTTATAGTGCATCAGTGCTTACTGCTGACTTTGTCTTCGGTATGATTCTAGATATATCTTCTAGGTATAATGATCATGCAGTAGCTCGTGAGCTTTCATCAGCTGCAGTTAGAATGTGTGAAGGTGAATTCCGGGAAATGAAGATAGACCCCATCAATTTCCGGATAGGATGGGAGGATTACATTAGTATAGTTTCACAGAAGACTGCATCGTTGTTTCAAACTGCTGCTAAAATAGGTGCTATAATTGGTGAAGGGACAAAAGAAGAGGTTAATGCCTTTTCAAACTACGGGTTGCACTTAGGCATCGCTTATCAGATTCAAGACGATATTCTAGATTGGGATGAAGATGGAAAGATTACGAAAGCCCTTGAACTAAATCCTTCTTTTGGTGATATTCCAACATACTTAAAGAAAATGACTAGACGTTACGCAGATAAGGCTCAAAAGGATCTATCTTTACTTAAACATAGTTCTGCAAAAGATTATCTACTAGAATTGGCTGATTTTACAGTATCGAGACCTATCTAAATTCATATTACACCTAAAGTGGAAACCGCTAATCTAGCAAATTCATATATTGGAGCAGGATAAATTCCTGTAATAATTATTATTACTGTGGCGATAATGAGAACTGTACTGAATATATTTGATTCTTGTAGTTTTAATTTAATTTCTGCCTCATCTAGATACATTCTCTTGATGACCCAAGCATAATATCCTAGTGAGAAGGCACTGTTTATTGCTCCAGCTATGGCCAGCCATGTAAATCCTCCATCTATTGCTGCTGTAAATAGTACTAGTTTACTCCAGAAGCCGTTTAGCGGAGGGATACCTGCTAAAGCTAGAAGAGAAACTGTGAAGGTTAAAGCGGTTAATGGCATCCTGTTTCCAAGGCCTTTGAATGAGTTGAGGTCTGTTCTACCTACCTTTTTGGTGACTATTGCTGCTGCAAGGAATGCTGTTGTTTGCATGACTGCGTGAGTGAATACGTGGAAGAGAACTCCAATCAGTCCTAGCTCAGTCTGGAGGGCTACCGTTAATCCAATAAGCATGTATCCTGCTTGAGCTATACTCGAATATGCAAGTAATCTAGTTATTGTCTTCTGGGTTAGTGCTGCTATGTTGCCTATGGTCATTGTAATAAGTGCCAGGATTGCAAATGTTAACTGCCAATCTAGTTGAAGTAGTGGTAGCGATATTACGAATACTCGAATAGCTACTACGAATGCGGCTTTCTTTGTTCCACCAGAAAGTAGAGCACTTATGGTTGTGGGTGCACCTTCATATGTGTCTGGTATCCACATATGGAATGGAACTATTGACATCTTTAAGCCAAATCCTGCTGTGAAGAGTAACATTGCAAGGAGTGCTACAGGATAGAGTCCAGACGTTATGGCTCCTGATGCTTCTACAATCTGGTAGATGTTTGTTGAGCCTGTTAAACCAAATATTAGTGATATAGCATAGAGTATTGTTCCTGAAGAGAGAGCCCCAAGGATGAAATATTTTAGTGCCGCCTCATTTGATTTTGAGTCTTTTTTTCTGAATCCTGTGAGAACATATGTAGGTATGCTCATGAGCTCCCAAGCCACTACAATCATTATGAGATCAACTGAGAAGGCTAAAAGGGACATACCTAGGGAAGTAAATAAGAGAAGAGAGTAGTATATTGACTCGTTTGGTTCACCTTTGATGTAATCTAGTGATGATGCAGCAACTAGTAAAGAGACTAGGAGGACAGAGAAACTGAAGAATAAACCCATTAAATCATTTCTGAAGAGTCCGCTGGAGGATTCAGTGAGGTTTAGAGGTGTAGTAATAGCTGGATATATTACTAACAGAAGGGACAAAGTTAGAACTGCTACCGCTATGTAACCTGAGATTCGTCCTCGTGTGTCTCCTTTTAAAATGATTTCTAGGAGAGGTAATATTAAAGCTGCTCCTCCTAGAAGTGCTATCAGAATAAGCGGAGTATCCATGTTCCTATTTTCACCTAAATAATCCTAGTAGATTCTCCGTGAATAAGTTCACCATATCTAGTACTAGCCACGGGAATATTAGTAGTAGTAGAAGTGGAGCAAGATATAGAGATAGATGGAGAACTGAAGTCAGGTCCATATCTTTATGCTTTTTTCCACTCTTATCTACAGGTGTCATTAATATTCTCTTCAACATCCATAGGAAGTAGGCAGCTGTTATCATAGGGACAAAAACTGTTATTGCAAGAATAGTGTCATAAGAGATTGCTCCAACTATGACCATATATTCACTTACGAATGGTGCGAAGACTGGAACACCCATACCAGCAGTTGATGCTAACACAAGTATGGTTGCAGTATTGGGCATAGTGTCCTTTAATCCCCTTAGAAGCGGTATCTCTCGAGTACCAGCCTGATCGTGAATATATCCTGTGAGCATAAAGAGGAGTCCAATGGCTATTGCGTGGTTGAACATCTGAAATATTGAGCCAGCAACTCCGTAAGAACTCAGTGTATATGCACCTACAAGTACGAAACCCATGTGATTTACGCTAGTAAGCGCGATCAGCCGCTTCATGTCTTTCTGTGTCATCGCAACAATAGCACCATAAAACATTGTAATGACTCCAATTGCAATGAAGAACCAAGCGTAAGCTTCTGAGGCTTCTGGTAATAGGGTTAAATTTACTCGTATGAATCCATATCCACCCATCTTCAAAAGAACTCCCGCAAGAAGGACGGATATTGGTGCTGGTGCTTCAACGTGAGCATCTGGGAGCCATGTGTGGAACGGTACTACTGGAAGTTTTACTCCAAACCCGATGAATGTCGCGATTGTAACTAGTGTTTGAACCCAGAATGGTATTTGTATAAGTGATAAAGCTACCATGTCAAATGTCGGTGCTCCGAATACGTATAGTGCCAGAAAACCTAGGAGCATAATTAGACTTCCAGCGTATGTGAATAGGAAGAACTTCATTGCGGCATATTTTCTTCGAGAGCCACCCCAGATACCTATGAAGAAGAACATGGGTATCAAGGTAAGTTCCCAGAAAACGTAGAAAAGTATCAGGTTCAAAGATGTAAAGACACCAATGATACATCCTTCAAATAGGAAGATTAGAGCATAGTATAATGGCTGTCTCTTTTTAATGAGTTTCCATGAGCCTAAAACCACTAGGACAGTGAGGAAGGCGGAAATAAGAACAAGAGGAGCACTTAAACCGTCTAATCCGAGATGGTAATCCACTCCTTGGAATGTGGGTATCCATGCCCAAGGTCCTTCCTCGAAGTTCATCTCTCCTCCTGAGTCGCTTGTTATGATAATTCCGTATAATAATAAGGCAAAAATTAAAATTGAAAGGGACATAATAAAGGAGAAAAGACGTACTCCTCTCTCACTATACTTCCCTATAACATAGGCTAAAATTGATGCTAAAAGTGGAATTAATATCATTAATGAAAGTATTGGTAACATCTTGTCTTACACACTTACCTCAAAAATGTAATGAAGAAGATGTAGAGAATAAGAAGTATGGCACCTACTACATATGCAAAGACGTACTCGCCCATTACACCTCTCTGCATGGTTCTTGATATGCGTGAAATTAATTGACCTGCAGTAGCTATACCGTTGGCGATACCATCAATGATAACACTATCAAATTTTCGACCAATATTTGCGAAGATTATCCATAATCCTGGAACTCTTTGATTGATGAGTCTATCCATCGGATTTTCCACATATCGTAATGTAGGTCCTCTAAGCCAATAGAAGAATCTTGGAATTTTTTCGTTAAGAAGTCTATCCATCGGATTTTCCACATATCGGATAGTTGGACTTCTCATCTTTAGAGTTCCATCCACAAAAATTTTGTTGTAAAGTGCGTCCAAGTACCAACGGTTCCAAAGGAATTGATACAGAAATCGGAGACCCCTATATTTGCTTACGATCTTGACTGGGTTAAGTTTCTTCTTTATGTACAATTGATATGCGGGATAACCCCCCAACAATATCATTCCAACTGAGATGAAGGGAAGGAAGTCATGAACAATTGGATTTACTCCGCCAGCAACATGCACAGTTGTTAAATGTAGAGTGGATTCGAAGTAATTACCAAATGTATGCTCCAGAAAACCGCTAAACCAAGGACCGACAACTCCTAAAGCCACAGTCAGCATCGCCAAGATTCCATATGGAAGCCACATGATATAGCTTGGTTCACCTACATGATGCCCCTCATCATTTTCTTTATGATTGACCACTTTTTTCTCCGGGTTAGATTTACTTCCGCCTTTATGAAAAACTAGCCCCATTATTCGTATGCTGTAAAATGAAGTTATACTCACAGTAATTAAGGCAAGCGCAAAGAGCCACAATGCATTAGCTTCAAGAGTTGAAAGGAGAATACCATCCTTACTCCAGAAACCGGAAAGAGGAGGAACACCGGATAGAGAAAGGGCACCTATCCACATAAAGAGCCATGTGCGAGGCATAATTTTTCGAGTTATATTCAGTTTAGACATGTAAATCGAATTAGCTGAGTGTATGACTGACCCAGCACCGAGAAAGAGTGCTGCCTTAAAGATAGCATGGCTTATCAGGTGGAAGAGCGCTGCAGTGAAACCGATAATCAGAGCGTTTGGGCTTAGCCCGGCAACACCCAACCCAAGCATCATATACCCAATTTGACTCATGGTAGAATAAGCCAGAGCTTTCTTAAGCTCAAGAGCAACTAATCCTTGTGTTCCGGCTAGGAATGCTGAAAAGGCGCCTATTCCTGCTGCCACTAAGAAGAATACTTGTGCTTCAGAGAAATTGGATATCCAGTACCCATAATAAAAGATCGGAAATAGACGTGCAACCAAGTAGACCCCTGCTTTGACCATAGTTGCTGCATGTATGAGTGCAGAAACTGGCGCTGGTCCGGCCATAGCCTCTGGAAGCCATTCATGAAGAGGGAATTGAGCTGATTTGGCGATTGGTCCTCCCAGAATTAGGATTGCGGTCAGCGTAATTATCCCTGGTGTCTGAGCCATTTCCCCCATCCAAATAGAAGTGGTTTCAAAAATCGTTGTGTAATTGACTGAGCCAGAATATAGGTAGATTAGAATTATTCCAGCCAATAGGGAGTAGTCGCCAATACCTGTTGTGATCATGGCTTTCAACCCTGCGCCGGATGGTTTTTGGTAGGAAGTTGGAGGAGGACCGCCTATCCAATACTTTTTTTCATCACTGTGATAGTAACCAATTAATCCCCAACTACATAAACCTACAATCTTCCAGCCTATGTAAAATGCAATGAGATTATCTGAGATGACAAGGAGGAGCATACTTCCAATAAAGGAGTTCATTAAAAACCAGAAGCGGGACAATCCGGGGTCATCTTTCATGTACTTAACCGAATAGACAATGATCAGAAAGCTTATGATTGCCACTACATTGACCAAGATAATGCTTAACGGGTCTACCAACATCCCCATTTCGATTCCTTCAACTCCTGGTATCGATATCCAGGGAACTCTTTCATCTACTGATGTTCCATTAAGTAAATCGGGGATGAGCATTAGAGCCATTAGGACGCTGAAAAAAGGAAAGGAAACAGCTACAATATCCCTTAGCTTACTGCTTATCTTCGCTACAGGAATGACTAAGACGGCTCCGATGAATGGGAAGATCCAAATTAACCAAGGAATCAGGTTCATAATGTAACACCTGAGGATAGAGAGGAAATACTCACTTTACCTCATCCTTTGACTCTTCTTATACTCCCTCTTTCATAAGGACCACTCCTACGTAAATGGTAGACTCTGTAAGTAAGGAGTTAGGAAATTCATCACTAAATTCGGGAAGATTCCGATTAAGAGAGAAACGAGAACAAGAATCAGTAGTGGTACCGTCATAGTCAATGGAGCCTCCTTTACATTGCTTAGAGATGGATTTAATGGTCCAAAGAATACTCGCCTCAAAGGCCAGAATGCATATACCGTAGAAAGGAAAGTTGCAAATATAGTTATGAGAATAAATATGATTCTTTCCATTGGACCGTATGCTCCTTGAGAGAAAATTCCGGTGAATAAAATCCATTTAGCTTGGAAACCGCTTAGAGGTGGGACACCGGAGATAATCATGGACCCAGCGATGCAAATGAGGGCTGTTACCGGCATTTTTTGTGCCAATCCTCCCATTTTATTCATATCTCTGGTTCCTGTTTGAGTTAGGACAAGACCTGCTACGGCGAAAAGGATGGATTTACCGATGATATGACTGATGAAGTAGAATATACCTCCTGCCATACCTAAGATTGAGAGAGTTCCTATTCCAAGAAGGGAATAGGCAGTCTGACTGATGGTTGAGCAAGCGTATAGCCGTTTAAAATCATCTTGTGCAAGAGTAAGCATTGAACCGTATATCATGGTTATGAGAGCTAAAATCATTAGAGGCAAACCGAATGGTGCGAAGTCTGGTAATAGGGGTTCAATAATGAGTCTAACTATCGCGTAGGTGCCTAGTCCAACGATAGTTGCGATGATTGCTGCAATAGATGTGGGGTGCTCACCATGTGCCCAAGGTAGCCACACGTGGAAACCGAATGTTGCCATTTTGATTAACCATCCAACTAAAATAAACAAGATGACCCAGAAAGCTATTGGTGAACCAGATATTGCTGAAATCGAGGAGATCTCAAAGTCTCCACCAGTTCCAAAGACAGTAAGCACAATGCCAATGAGAAAGACTCCGGCACCAATATGATTCCATATGAAATACATGAGAGCAATTCGTTCCTTATCTCTATAGCCGAACAAGGCAATATGGAGATATGAAGGAATTAAGACAAGTTCTAGAAATATATAGAGTTCAATCAAATTCGTAGAAAGTGCTACACCAACGAGCCCTACAGCGAAGAGAATGTAAGCTGCGTAATAAACAGTGTACATTCCGTTCCTACCTTTACCATATAACGCTTCAATTTTATGCTCCATATAACGGAAAGAATAGGAAGCACAGGCTGTAACAATCAAGTTCATTACCAAAGCTATTGGGAGACTAAGACCATCTGCCATGAAGCCGAATTTGAGTTGAATCCCTGGAACCGATGCCCAGACATACTCTTCGCGTATAGGTGGACCTCCATTATACAGCTCAATTCCTACAGTCAAAAGAAGAAGTGAAGTATAGATTAATGCCGCAACCACTATCCAAGCTGTTTTTTTACCAAGTTTAGGACCCAATAAGGCGATGGCTAAGACCATCAATGCAGGAACAAACACAATCTGCAGAAGAACATAAGGAATAATCATATTAAACCCCCCATATTATTCCCGTAATAAAGCCTTAGGGTTCGATTTGGGATTAATTGATTAAAAACAGTGTGCATCTATCTACTAACCTCTCATTTCCCTCATTTCAAGGACGTCAATATCTTTCCGAATCCTGTAAGCTGCAAGAATTAATGACAAGCCAACGACTGCTTCAGCTGCAAGTAGAGCAATAGCGAATAGAGCAAAAACACGACCTGTTACATTAGATACAGCAAGATATCTTGAAAACACAACTAGGTTAAGAATAGCTGAATTCGCGATAATCTCTATCGAAAAGAGAAGTCTAATGGCATTCCGTTTAGCTATAAGTCCATATACACCTATTGCAAAGAGAGCGACAGAAACTATAAGATATTGAAGTGCGGATTCCAACTACTTATCCTCTTCCTCAATCTTAGCTAACGTGAGAGCACCAATGAGGGAGACTGCTAAAAGCAGAGCTAATACTTCAAGTGCAACCCAATACTCTGAGATTAACTCAACCCCTATCAACATGAAAGAGACTGACCCACTACTAACCACCACTGAGCCTAACGTTGAGTTAATCAATAGTAACCCAAATGTTGAAGCTAAAATTAATCCTGTGATTATTCCAACCACTGTCAAACCACTAACTGGTGGCTTAAGCCATTTATCTCTCCTCACCAACATAACTGTGAAGAGTATCAGAACCGCAACTGCTCCAACATAAACTATAATCTGAAACATTGCAACAAAGGGTGCATCAAGAAGTATGAAAAAACCAGCCATAGCCATAAGCATAATCGCTAATGATATAGCACCATATACTACCTCTTTTGCTTCCAGAGCTAAGATGGCAGATGATATCGCCATAACAGTGAGGGCAATGAATGCAAATTCAACCATGGTAAGCTCCTCTCTTTCCATATTTAATTTCATAAGTTCCTTTGTACTTTGGTTTAATGGCGAGCTGCTCTGGAGTGAATAATAGACTCTCTCGATCGTATGATACCATTTCATATTCATTGGTTTCAAACAAGGCTTTAAACGGACAGGCATCTACACAGAAACCACAGTAAACACATTTGGCGTAGTCTATCTGTGGGAAACTGGACTTCTTATTCACAGGCACTTGTATATTTGGAAGGTCTATCATTTGTATAGCTTGTGAGATTCCTTTACACATCATAAAACAGAGTGAACATCCTGTACATTTCTCTAAATATAATATGTGTCGTCCTCGGTAACCGGATATTCCAACTCCTTCCTTTGGGTCGTATTGATATCCATCACCGTGAAATTTGAGTTTCTGATTTGGATATCTAAAAGTTAGTCTCCTCATAAATAGGTGCTTTATTCCTGATATTATCGCACTAAACAATTTGAAAACATAATTCAAATTAAATGCCTCCTGTAAATGGGAACCAGCCCATTTGAAGAATAAAAATTGCGATGAATAGGTTGAGGAAGGCTAAGATAAGCAGCCTAGACCAACCAAACTTCAAAAGCAGATCTAACCTAAATCTGGGATTTACTCCTCTCAGAATAATGATGAATACCATAACAAGGAGTGTCTTTAAGGTAAACCATTCAATCTGATTTATTATTTCGAATCCTGCAGGAAGGAATTGTGGACCATACCATCCACCTAAAAAGAGGGTTGTGAATATGCCTGATAATGCATAGAATCTTATGTATGTACCTAACTGAATACTGCCAAAAGCCATACTACTATACTCAGTTTGGTGTCCCATAACAATCTCCGACTCTGCGTGTGGTAGATCAAAAGGAATCCGTTCGAGTTCAGCTAATAATGTAATGAAGAAAACAATTGCACCTATTGGCATTAACACGATAAACCATATCCTGGATTGAGCTTGCACTATATTGACAAGATCTAGTGATCCTGAAAGGATAACAACGCTTAATGCTGCTATCAACATGGATATTTCAAAGGCAATCATTTGGTGTAAGCCTCGAAGAGCACCAATAAAGGGAAATTTACTATTGCTTGCCCAACCAGCTAAAAGGACAGATATTGGCACAAATCCTATAACCGCAAAGACGATAAGCATACTCACATCAGATCTCATTATCAACCAGCCATCACTTACAGGTAGAACCGCTAACAGAGAAGCTCCTATTGCACTACTTAGTAAAGGAACAGAATAGAAGATTAATTTATCTGATTTACTTGGAGAAATCATTTCCTTAAAGACAAGTTTGATTACATCCGCTATTGGTTGTAATATTCCTCCTACCATTCCAGCATATAGTGGGCCCACTCTCAATTGCATCTTTGCTATGAACTTTCTTTCAAACCAGATAATCTCTGTAGCTATAAGGGCAGCCCAAGTATAACCCGGAAAAACAGCAATCTTGAAGAAAAGTGAATTTATACCAATTAACTCGAGTAAAACATCTTTAAAATTACTAACAGCTGGGATTGTATAAATGAGTGCCCCAAATATTATTATAATAAACAATACGGATACTCCAAGAACAATACTCGATCTTTTAAGAAAATCTGGAAATGTCCTAATTTCACTCAATTTACCTATCTGCCTCTACCGGCCAGTAATCCAAACTCCAGAATGCTGGAGGGAGGTCAGCTAGTAAGAGTCCTTTTGTTATATGTGATATTGCTCTCAAATTCCGGAATGAAGGTGTAATCATTCTGAGTCTGTATGGAGTCATTCCTCCGTTACTTATCAGATAAAATGATACAGCACCTCTTGAAGATTCAGCTCGCGTAAAAGTTTCTCCTGGTGGTGGTCTAACCTGTCCTCTTAAGTTGAGTTTAACTGGACCTGAAGGTATATCTTTCAATGCTTGTTTGATGATAGACATGCTCTGCCTCATCTCTTCAATATGAATCCAAGCTCGTGCCCAGGAGTCACCATCCTTTGATACAGGAATTTCAAAATCTAGCTTATCATAAACAGCATATGGTTCATCTTTCCTAATATCTGATTTTATTCCAGAAGCTCTGAGTGTTGGACCAACTACTCCAAGCTTTATTGCATCCTCCTTTGATAATATTCCCATCCCTTTTGCTCTTTTTTCGAAGATAGGATTGTTCATGAATATTCTTTCGTATTCAATAAGTCGTTTTTCAAAGTAATTACAGGCCTCATTTGCACGCTCTTTCACTGCTTCAGGTATGTCATTTCTTACTCCTCCAGGCAATAGGAAAGCGAAACCAACTCTTTGACCTGAAATCATTTGTGCTAAATCTATGAAATGTTCTCTATCTGCTACAGGCCACATAAACATAGTAGAATGACCAACAAATATGCCATATATTGCAAAGTAGTATAAATGAGATATTATGCGATTTAGCTCAGCCATTATAACCCGAATATATTGTCCTCTTACAGGAACCTCAAGTTTCATTAGATCTTCAACAGCGTGAACATATGGAAAGAGCATATTACTTGCATCAAGAATTGCAGGTCTTTCAAAATGAGGAATATTTTGAATATAGTTTTTATTTTCTGATACTTTCTCGTCTCCTCGATGTACATATCCTGGATCAGGAATAACTTCCACAATTTTGTCTCCATCAAGTTTCACAATAAGTGCGAAGTGACCTGAACCTGGATGCTGTGGACCAACGGTTACAGTTAATTCTGACACTCTAATCTATCTCCTTGGATTCTTGAAATCCTTTCTGAGTGGTGGAATATCATCCCAGTCTTCAGGAAGAAATAATTTCTCTAATTTAGGATGACCTTCAAATATTACACCAAGCATCTCATATGTTTCTCTTTCATCAAATTCTGTACTTGGCCAGATTTCAGTGAGAGAAGGTGTTTTTGGTGTTTCTCTTGAAATACGAAATGCAAGTGCTATAACTAGATCGCTTAGATCTTTATGTTTGTATGTTCCAGTATGATAGACTATTTCGATCTCATTATCATTTGGGTAGTCTATACCTGAAACAGAAGCTACATGATCTATGTTCAACTTATTTTTGAAGAAATTAGCAGCTTTCTTAATACTCTCAGGCTTAACCTTTACTTTAATTCGTTTAGGTTTTATTTCAATCTCTAGGATATCTTTTCTAAGCTTAACTGTTATATTGTCAGCTATTTTCTTCTCTCTTTTAGGTGGTTCGTGCTTAATTTTCGGTGTTTCTGACATATTTTTTACTCCTTATCTTTGATGCACGTATCTTGTTCTGTAGCATTATGAGTGCTTGAAGAAGCTGTTCAGGTCTTGGTGGGCATCCTGACATGTAAATATCAACAGGAAGTATTGTATCCACTCCTGGAAGGACATTATATGAGTCAAAATAGAGTCCTCCACTCACAGAGCATGCACCAAAAGCTATTACGTACCTTGGTTCTGGCATTTGATCATAAATAGTTTTAACTCTTGGCGCCATTTTTCGATTGACTGTTCCTAGAATAATTAGTACATCACATTGTCTCATTGCACCGAATGCACCAAGCATACCCCATCTTTCTACATCAAATCTTGGACCAGATACAGCTCCCCATTCTACACTGCAACAGGCAGTTTCAAGGTGTACAGGCCAGAGTGAATATATTCGACCCCAATTTATTATATATCTTAGTGGAGCTTTTGCAGAATATTCTAGAATTTGATTAAGCTTTCCAGTAAATACGTTAGAAGTTGCACCATTTACCATAGTTCTCTTCTTCCTGCGAGACGGAGGGCATAAACCAAAGGAACAAACAGGATTACTAAGAATATTATAATGATTCCAGAACTTGGGATACCGATTTGAAAGTAAGATGCTCCCCAAGCAAAAATGAACATTGACATTACATCAAATACTACAAACATCAAAAGGTATGCGTAGTATTGCATCATAAAGTTGAGTCTGCCTTCTCCAGATGGAATTTGACCACTTTCGAACGGTTGAGCCTTTATTGGATGACGTTTGCTTGGTGCAAATATTGCAGGTATAATGAGAGTTAAGAGAGTTGCAGCTACACCAAATCCTGCAAGAGCAAGGAGCGGCAGAAAGTCGCTACTCATCGCTACTTTGACAATATTTTGGTTATTTAAAGAATACCTGCATTTCTTTCCACATTCATTATGTTTTATTCATAATATACACCATTTTATTTGTAGATACGATGGTTCAAGAGATTATTATTCATTTATAAATTGCAAATTTTACATACATTAAGGGAAGAGTACAAGAGAAATGAATATTGCAATTGTAGGTATGGGGATAGCTGGCTCATATTTATCATCAATATTAAGCAAAGAACACCAAATATCTGGTTTTGATAGGCTCACAAAAGAGAATTTTGATGCTGTATGTGCATGGGGTACCTCCAAAGCAGGGATAGAAACATTTGCAAAGAATTGCGGCTTGAACTTTGAAGATTATATCACCTTTACCGGAAAAGAGATGCTAGTTGAGGTAAATGGAGAAATGGTTGATATTGATCTTATAGGTCTTTGTTGTTTTGATAAGATTCGATTCATCAAAGATATGGCAGATAATATAGATATCGAGTATGGTAAGTATGTTTCCAAGAACACTCTAAATAACGATTATGATATGATAGTGGACTCTACTGGTCTTTTACGTCCATTACTTCCCAAGATAAAAGAAGATCTCATAATTCCATGTATGCAATACAAAGTAAAATACAGTGACCCACCTTTCGACGATTATTATATCAAACCTTTTCCAGGTCTAAGTGGCTACTTTTGGTACTTCCCACTTGGAGATGGTTTCTATCATATAGGTGCAGGTGACTACTATCAAAGGCATAATGAAGAGATATCAAACTTCCTAAAAAAATATCCGGGAGAAGTAGTGAAAAAGAATGGCAGGCCTGTAAGGATATCTCCTCCAAGTCTCTGTGAACCCTTCTATGAAGGGAAGGTTGTTGGAGTTGGTGAAAGTATTGGAACTGTTTATCCGATACTCGGTGAAGGTATAATTCCCAGTCTTCAATGTGCAGATCTTCTTTTAGAGAATCTTAATGACTTGCCAAACTACCGTAAACGAGTATTAGAAGACTTCAAAATATATGATTCGGTCTATAAGATTATCAAATTAAAAATTGAACGTAAATTCAATGTACCATCAAATTTCCTCTCACTTTGGTCAATATACCGCTATATGAAGACAAGAGAAGAAAGATATGGAATGAATATCAGAATGAGAAAAATGTTAAAGATAGTAATTGATTCTTAAGGAATGTTCAATTCAAAGAAATCTAATGTCAATCTTCGTGGTACATTAGGAGATGAACTGAAGTCTCGAAGAATAGCTCTCTGTATAACAGGAAGCGTTGCTGCTATAAAAAGCCCAGAGATTGCTAGAGAATTGATACGACACGGTGCAGATGTAACACCAATTATGTCAGATGGAGCTATGGATTTCATAACACCACTACTGATGGAATGGGCAACCCAGAATGATGTTATAACTAAATTAACTGGACGTATGGAACATATTAAACTAATAGAAAAAGGACCTCAAAAAATTGATCTTCTTCTAATAGCTCCTGCTACGGCTAACACCTTAAGTAAGATTGCCTCAGGAATATCTGACTCCTTAGTGACACTGATAGCATCATCTGCACTCGGGTCAGGAATACCTATAGTAGTTGCCCCTAGTATGCATGCATCCCTTTGGTCAAACTCCGTTGTAAAACTGAATTTAGATCGTCTTAAGAAATTGGAGGTTGATATTTTGGCTTCTCAGATAGTTGAGGGAAAAGCTAAGATCTCATCAACTGAAATTATAGTAAATGAAGTTATACACTGTCTAACTCCGCAGAGTTTAGCAGGTACACGTGTATTTGTAACTGCAGGACCAACATATGAAAATATTGATCCTATTAGAGTATTAACTAACAGAAGTACAGGAAAAATGGGTTTTGCTTTAGCAAAAGAGGCTTGGATAAGAGGTGCAGAGGTGACTTTGGTGTCGGGTCCGACAACTCTATCACCATCAAAATCAATAGATTATACTCAAATTGTTACATCAAGAGAATTGCTTAAAGTGGTAAAGTCAAAGCTTAAAGCAAAAAAATACGATCTTTTTCTGGCAGCAGCAGCACCAGGGGATTTTCTACCTGTTGAACCTAAAAATGAAAAGATATCGAGCAGAACATCTCAAACATTCGATATTAAATTTGAGACAACCGAAAAAGTGATACATAATGTTAAGAAGATTCAACGTGACATCTTCCTTTTACCTTTCAAAGCTGAATGGAATCAGAATCACGATAAGATGATTGAACACGCTAAAATGATTATGCGCGAATCAGATGCAGATTTGGTTGCAATAAATGATGCATCTCTTAAGGGTGTAGCATTTGCAGGGGATACTAACCAGATTCTATTGTTGAAGAAGGATGGTGGTACAATTGACCTTTCACTGGATTCCAAGCAGATAGTGGCAAGTCGAATCCTTGATATATTCATCGATATTATCGGTAAACATCATCAATAATTCAGAATCAGGTGATCTAATGGAGTTTCAACTGAATCTATCAGAGATACCTTTCAATCTAGCAAATTCTTTAGAATGTGGTCAGGTCTTTCGATGGAAAAAAGAGAATAGCTGGTGGGCATCAGTAATTGATGATAGAGTTGTGAAGTTGAAGCATGAAAATAATTTGCTATACGTTAAGTCCAGTTCTTTTGATACTGATGAAAAATATATACGAAAATATCTAAGAATCAATGATCCACTTCAAGATATTCTTTCATCTATTAACAAAGATCAAGTAATGGATAATGCTATCTCTAAACTAAATGGACTTCGACTTATTAAACAGAATCCATGGGAGTGCCTAGCTTCCTTCATTTGCGCAACTTACAAAAATATAGCAGCTATCAAGAAGATGATTTCGAACATATGTCACAGTCTTGGACAAAGAATTGAATATGAAGGTACAATCTACTATACATTTCCAGAACCTGAAATTGTCACAAAAACAGACATACATACTCTTGAAGATTGTGGATTGGGTTATCGGGCTAAGTTTCTTCAAGAAACAGCTAAACGAATCACATCAAAAGATATTGTCTTAGAGAATTTGGAGAATTCTAATTATGAAAATGTTAGGGACATCTTATTAGGAAATACTGGAAAAGGGAAAATATTGCCAGGTGTTGGCCCGAAAGTGGCGGACTGCGTTATGCTCTTTTCCTTAGAAAAATTAGATGCATTTCCAATAGATGTCTGGATACGCCGTACTATACAGAAATATTATCCTCACTTTTTTGATAATGACCCAAATAATCAATTATCTATCTTGAAAGATAACTCAATAGGACTTGCAGAGTACAAATCAATTTCAAAGAAGATGCGAATGTACTTTGGTCTATATTCAGGGTATGCACAGGAATATCTTTTTCATTACGCCAGAAATTTAGAGCATTTTTCTCTTACTTCTGAACATTTAAGGTCTTAGTTTTTTTTGCTCCTATATTAGGAACCGTGTACCAATTTTTTAATGCTTCAACGTTCTTATTCCATTTAGTAGTTCTCCTAGAATCTACTCGAAGACCAAGACGTCTTGCTTTGTTTGCATCGAGATCTATGGAAAGTAATTCGGTTCTAGAGAAACCTTTTCCATTACGTATTTTCACAATATGCTCCAACGGTCTAGAAATAGTAGCTATTGGAATAATATTTTTCACTATAGGTTTCTCAATTTTCTTTTCTGGCTTTTTAACAATCTTTAATTTCTTTTCAGGAATTGTTTCTTTTTCTTTTTTTGGTCTCTCAACTTTCTTTTTCAGAGTCTTAGTGGTAATCTTTTTTGCTTGTTTCGACAATTCCTATCCAACAAGTCTGTGGTAATCTATGTTTTAGACTTTCTGGTGAAAGCTAAAAGACAGGGCTCACGACAGAAATAAAACTCTTTTTCATCAATTACATTCTTAACATATTTATCTTCAATAATTTCTCCGCAGTTGTCACATTCTATCCTGAACCCTAAGTTTGGCCGGAGAACTGGCCCAGCAATATCTTTTACAGTTTCTATTATGAAACTGCTTTCTGCTGTCACCACACCTTCTAGACTACTTAATTGGTGTGTTACTAGTCTATCAAGTGTCTGCATATCCGGTACATGTACTTTCAAGATTATATCATACTGACCTGTGGTGATGTAAGCTTCGCTTACCTCATCGATATCTCTAAGTTGCTCAATTACAGATTTTATATTTGGGAGTCTTGCTTTAATAGAAATGAAGGATGAGATTATATTGGTCATAGATTGAAGTTCCACAGATGCAGTTAACTGCTTTATTATCCCGAGGTCTTTTAGTCTAATAATTCGAGACCGAGCTGTTGGGATACTGATATTTGTTGCTGATGAGAATTCTTTCAATGAAGCTCTTGAGTCTTCTCTTAGAATCGAAAGAATTTTTAAATCAATTCTATCTAAATGTGTCAATATCACAACTCACAGGTATCTGAAGGAATATTTCTCAGATTTAAGTTTGAAGTTTTCAATGTTTACACTTTCACTTTATCCTGTTTTATATTCGGTCGAATTTTTGTTGCCATGAAGTAGAGAGATGCCATAGTAAATATCCAAATACCTGCAATCAGAAGGGGATTAATTGTGCTTCTAGGTAAAATTGTTTCGCCCCCTTCATATACTGCACCTGTAATAGGATTTAATAAACTCTGAGCTGGGGCATAATCATCAGTAAGAATTGGTAGGTTCACTGTTCTTACTTCACTGTCAAAATATGTTGAAGCATATTCAGCTAATTTTTCGCTTCTTTTCGGAGTGTTCTTTGCCATTTCTATGAGATCTGCCTTATTATATAGCGTCTGGTTCTTACTTCCAATTAGTATAATGTTCTGAACCTGAGACAGGGAACTTGTACGCGTATAGAATAAATAAACATGCGGAAGGACTTGATTCACTGTTTTATATTCAGCTCTAAGTAGGTCAGACGTATCACCAATTAATGATGATATTAAGTTCGAAACTAATACACCGTTTTGGTTTAGATGTTCTTCAATAGACTCCAAAAACTCTAATGTCAATAAATGAAATGGGGCATATGTCTTTGAATAAGCATCTAAGACTATTAGATCATACTTCACATCAGTTCGACTTAGAAAGATTCGGCCATCTTCTACGAAAACTTTTAGGCGTGGTTCGTCTTTTAGATTGAAGTAGCTCTTAGCTATATCTACTACTTGTGGATCTATTTCAACAACATCAACAGATATTTCTGGATAGTCTTGGAGGAATTTTTTAGGTCCAGAGAATCCTCCTCCTCCGATAAAGAGAACGTTTTTTATTTCTGGGTTGAATACAAAAGCTAGGTGAAAATAATCTGTATACAAGAATACTGAATTATTGGAGCCATTAAGATACATGGCACTATGTGGCATACTATTCAACCAGAGAGTTCTAACATCTCTACTTTGACTGTCAACGACATTGAGACTGTTGTATGGTGTATCTGTCTGAAACACTAAATCTCCAGAATAAATTGATAATGTTCCTGCTAGAAATGCAGAAGAAGGCATCATCAGACTTCCTGCTATTATGATGACAAATACTCTCTCAATATTGGCTAATCCAATCAGTGAAACTGAAATCAATATGATTCCAATCGAAAATATTATTGATCTTACACCGAATGAAGGAACGAGCAAGAAAACAGTGAAGAATGTTCCTAGTATACTTCCTCCAGTTGATATCGAATATAAGCTTCCTGAGATACCACCGATTTTAACAATATCTTTTGCTGCCAACCTTATTGCATAGGGTGAAACCATTCCTAGTAGAATCGTTGGGGCAGCTAGGAGAAGAGTTGTGGCCAATAAAGGACCATACTGCTCACCTAGTCCTGAATAAAAAACCACTTCAAGAACTAGTGGTGAAGATATCGGGATGAGAATTGTAAAAATTCCTGCTGCGAGAATAATTATGGAGAATGTTCGAAAACTTGGTAGTCTATCAGCTAATTTACCTCCTAAAAAATATCCAATTGCTAGAGATGACATTACTATACCTATCAGACTTCCCCATACGAAGACACTGTTCCCAAAAACTGGTGCTAGGAGTCTACTCCCCATTATTTCTAGTGCCATAACCGCTGCACCTGCTACAAAAACATTGAATCGTATACTCCAGATAGATTTTGATAAATGCAATTTCTTGTATCGCTTCCTCATTTAAAATGACGAGTCTTATTGCTCTTGCTGTCTTGAGATAACTCTTATCTTAAATGGATGCTTTCTATAAATATGTGCCGAGTATTGTGGAAAGTTAATAATATTATTCTGACAGATTCTCAAGAAGAAAAGTTGAATGATATCTCTAGAGATGCTCATCCCAACGAGGGGTGTGCCTTTCTCCTTGGTCATATCAAGAAAGATACATTGGAAATATCTGATATCCTACAAACAGAAAACATGGATAAATCCAGAGTTACATTTCACATTGATCCAAAAACAGTTTTTGAAACATATGAGCGAGCTGATAGAGAGAATAAAACAATTGGTATATTTCACTCACACTCTGCTCCGCCTCGACCATCTTCCGTAGATATTCAGTATATGGAAGTGAATCCAGTCGTTTGGCTTATTATTTCAACAACCACCAATAGTTTAGCAGCATATCAGCTCATAAATGACCAACTAAGAACTATTAAGATACTTTCTAAGAAAGATAATATGTAGAAAGTGGCTAAAGATTATATACCGAATATCAATGAGGGAACATTGTCCCGCGGTAGCTCAGCTTGGCAGAGCTTCCGACCCTCCCTGAAAGAGGGGGAGACGCTGTAGAGGCCGGCTTGAGGCTGACTTTACCAGCCTGTCAAGCTTACACATGGATACCGGGATGTCGTCGGTGAATTGAAGGGACAATCTTCAGTTCGGCGAATTCAAAATGGGGTGAAAAACTCCATGGTAATCCGACCCGCGGGACCATTATTATACTGATAATTATGCAAAATATAAATTGAAGAGCATATATTTTTTGATTTCAGTTAGGTGTATAATGATGAGAACTCGAATGATTGACATTCATAACAAGAAAGTTCAGTATCGTGAGGCTATAGCTTCTGGGGAGATTAGGCTTACTAAAGAAACAATGAAAAGAGTAAAAGCTGGGGAAGTTGAGAAGGGTGACCCAGTGCAGATTGCGATTCTTGCAGGTATTCAAGGTGCAAAGCTGACTCCAACAGTTATCCCACTATGTCATCCATTGCCTTTAGAGCGTACAGATGTGAAATTCGAGTTTATAGATTCCGGTTTGAAGGCTACGGCAACCGTGGTTGCAACTGGTAAAACAGGTGTTGAGATGGAAGCTCTTGTTGCAGTAACTACTGCGCTTCTGAATATTTGGGATGTTCTCAAGATGTATGAGAAGGATGAGAATGGACAGTATCCATTTACCAAGATATCAAATATTCATGTAATTAAGAAGGTGAAACGATGAAATCTTACCAGGAGCATCGAAATGCAGCGCCACATGATGTTAAAGTAAGCATTATTACAGTCAGCACATCGAAATATCACGAAGCTCAGAAAGAAGAAGTTGATGATAAATCAGGAGCTTTAATCAGAAAGATGGTTGAAAAAACTGGTTATCAAATTGTATCACAGAAACTTATTGATGACAATATTGAAATGATAAGATTTAGTCTTCTCAAAAGTATTTATGATGAAGGAGCTGAGGCTGTTATTTTAACTGGCGGAACTGGTATATCACCTAGGGATGTCACTATAGAATCAATTCGCCCTCTTTTCGATAAGGAGCTTGAAGGTTTTGGCGAAGTCTTCAGAAACATTAGCTTCCATCAGATCGGTTCTCCTGCCCAATTGTCTAGAGCAACTGCTGGTGTAATAGATGATCGAATTGTTTATTGTCTCCCTGGATCACCGAATGCAGTTGAACCAGCATTAGAGATTATTCTTCCTGAACTTCCTCATGCTGTATCTATGACTAGAAAGTAAACGGTATATTCAGATTACAAGCTCAGTGAAACGCATTGAGTAAATATTAGAAGATTCTTCCTTAGAATCACAATCTTTGCATATACAAGATTGAAAAACCTTGAATGATTGACATGCATCTTTGTATTTACATTCTTCACATTCTATAGATGTTCCACATATGAAGCACTTTAACATAACCACTACTTCTTCTTTCAATGCATTTCTCAATATATTTGTGACTAGACTCAAATCAGTTTTGGAAGAAGCAAGATAACCTTTAGTCTTGTCATACTGTAATCCTGCTTCTTTGACAAGACTTCTGAAAACATCTCCTTCTACTTGAGGCAGCCTAAACCATTCGCCAACAATTATTCTCAATCTTTTCTTATCTCCTGTGAAACTTTTTGTGTCTCTTTCCGAAGAACCTTAACAGCTGATTCATCGAGACGTAATCTATCTATGATGCGTTTTTCATAATTTTTCAATTTACTAAGCAACACGATATAGGGCAAGTCTATTAGTGCCGCATCTTTACTCGACAAATGATGTTGCTTTGCAACACTCGAAGAGATTTTTTTGAGTTGAACACCATCATTCCATATTCTTAACTGAAGTTTCCATGGCAGAGTTTGTTCTTTATAGCGGACGTGAGTTCCTTTTAGAGCTACAAAGAGTGAGTTTGCTAGCATTCTATCGAAGTATCTCAATAATGTCCAATTCTGTGTTTTACCTATTTTAGCTACTATCTCATCTACCTTTGAGAGTTCATCCAAAATTTCGATCAACTTTATTCTGTCTAATTCAGCATTATGTACGCTTTGGAATATGGCTCGAATCTTGTCTCTTGGCTGCATTTTACAGCTATTTAATGCCAAATAAGCTTCTTCACTGGTAGAGGAGTCAAAGAATAATTTTAATGATTCGATAGGGCTTATTTGAATATCACGCATCTCTGAAATTAGGTCTTCGCTTCCTGAAGAAGCAACTTGTGCACTATTTACTGCAGCTCTTATATCACCGTTAGCATCCCTCACAATCATTTCCAGTTTTACTTGGTTCAGGATTCGACCTTCTTTTTTAAGAATATTTTTTACAGCCATTTCAAGGAGCTTTGGGGGAATTCTTCGGAACCTAAAGACCTGTGCACGTTTAATTAGTTTAATCATCTTTTTGTGGTCTTCAACATTGGCCACCATGACAATAGGATTTCTACTGCCCTTGATTAAATCTAAAAGAAACTCTAACCCACCCCTATCTTGGCGTCCATAAACACCGTCAACTTCATCCAGAAAGATGAGTATCTTTTCTTCAAATAATGTTGAGTTAATTCTTGAAGGACCTAATTGTTTCTCAAGTTTAGTCTTTGTTCTAACATCACTGGCATTTAATTCAAGAACTTCATATCCAAAGTCTTTTGCGACAGCATGAACTAGAGTAGTCTTTCCAGTTCCTGGAGGCCCAAGTATGAGAGATGGTTTACTCTTATTATTCCAGTTCTTGAGCCATGTAATGAAATTGAGTCGAGTTTCCTCATTACCAATGACCATGTTAGGATTTGTTGGACGATAGTTTTCAACCCACATTAAAGCTCACCTCTATCTAATATGACCCCCCTATGATGAAGATAACCATGCCTATAATCATACCAATTAATGCCAGTTTCTTTATTTGTAGGGCTTTAAATTTAGAGTAGTCACTTATTATTCTTACTGAAGCGTAAATGAACAATACATCAGGAATTAAAATAAGTACTGTAAAGACGATTCCAACTTCACCCATCAGGATCGGAAGAACCGTGGAAACGACAGCCCCGAGAAAAAAGAATGCGCTTACATAAGCAGCAATCCTAGATCCATAGACTCTTGCAACTGATTTAACCTGTCTCACAGCATCTCCTTTAACATCCGCGATAGTTTTTACTACTTCTCTTCCAGTTGCTGCTAAAAATGACGTGAGTGCAAGGAACCAAAGGAGGAGATCCCCCATCATTCCAACAGTGGCTCCACCGTAGATGTATGGTATAGCTACAGAAGCAGCTACCATCATGTTGCCTAATAACAACTGTTTTTTCCCTCGGAAGTTATATGCCCAAGCTATCACTGCAAAAACCAAGGCAATAATGAAAGTATCTAGGCCAATAATGATGGATGATATTAAACCAAGAGTTAACAATATACCCGAAAATGTTACTGCAGTTCTAAGATGTATTCTACCACTTGGCAAAGCTCGATCTGGACTATTAATTCGGTCTACTTCCAAATCATAACAATCATTTACTATCATAGAATAGCTAGAGATGAGAAAGCCTGTTAAGAAACCCAGCAAAGCTGTTATTGAGAGTAATTGGCCTGGAGCTGAAACAGCTATTCCGACAATTACAGCAAAGCCTACCATGATTGAATTTACAGGCCTAGTGAGCATTATGAGGTCTATCGTTCTTCTCATTATCGATTCTTCTCGGTATCAGACTTGAGATAAATTCTAGGGAGCAGTTTTAAGGTTTTCAAGTCTTTCCCGTGAAATCTTATAGTAAATGACTTCACCTCTGCTTTCTATAACAGCAACAATAGGTTCTTTCCCCATTCTTGAAATCTGGTCTACAGATTTGCTCATATTCTTTACAGTTATTTCTCTACCTTGATCAAGTCCAGATACTACATATTTAGCAGGTTTTACCCTAAACTCACCTCTACTATAGACCCTGAAATCCACACCGAAACCAAAGCCCTCCTTAGCTACATATCCTCGACTCCTCAAATCTCGATATATCAAAAACTTGGTCCAAGCATCTGGATCTCGCCTAAGGGCAAATTCAACCATATCATCAAGTGTGATTATTGATCTACCTTTTCTTACCTTCAGTCTTCCTGAATAGATAAGGAATAATGTTTCATAATCTTTAAGGTATAATTTCTTGTCTTTTACGTCTCCATATCCTTTTTCTTCTAGTTCACTTTTGCCTTTTACAGACACTATATAGACACCATTTTCGGATAGTCTCCCAGAAATTAATTGAATATCTTCAGACAAACCATCTTTGTGTGAATTAAATCATCATTTAAATCATTCCAAATCTATAGTTTAGCCACTACTTTTAATTACATTATCCTAGAGAAGGAGTATGTAAGGTCATGGTGAATTTCTATAATGAAAGAACTGTAAGATGGAATGATGGAACAGTAATTCTGATTGACCAACGTAAACTCCCGAACCGATTCACTCACATTCATTGTACAGATCATGTTCAGATAGCCAAAGCGATAAGAAACATGAATGTTAGAGGAGCACCAGCTATAGGGGTAGCCGCAGCAATGGGTCTAGCTCTTACAGCAAATAACAGTAAAGCAAAAACGAAAAAGGACTTAATGACTGAGCTTGAAGTTGCAGGTAGAGAACTCACAGAAACAAGACCAACAGCAGTAAATCTATCTTGGGCCGTAAAGAGAATTTACAATAAAGTCTTGAAAACAGATAGAGACATGGACTTTCTGAGACAGATGATCATCAAAGAAGCTGAATGTATGGGGGAAGAAGATATTGCAAATTGCAAAGAAATCGGTCGGCATGGTTCTAGCCTACTTGAAGATGGTGATACAGTGCTTACCCACTGTAAATGGTTCTAAAACCAGCAGAATGCGGGTGCACTGGCGACAGTAGGATACGGAACAGCGTTGGGTGTAATTAGGGCTGCCTCTGCAGAAGGCAAGTGTATCCAAATTATAGCTACTGAAACACGTCCAGCTCTTCAAGGGTCAAGATTAACTACTTTCGAATTAAGTCAGGACAATTTCCATGTTACATTGATATCTGATACAATGGTTGGATCAGTAATGAGTAGAGGATTTATTGACAAGGTTATAGTTGGGGCAGATAGAATAACTAAAACCGGACATATTTTCAATAAGATAGGAACATACCAAGTAGCTGTTTTAGCCAAAAGACATAATGTTCCATTTTATTGTGCTGCTCCAGTTTCAACTTTTGATCTTGAAACTGATTGGTCTAATGTAATTATTGAAGAACGTAGCGCGGATGAAATCTGTAAGATAGGTGGAAAGCGAATTGCTCCAAAGAAAATAAAGATATTCAATCCTGCATTCGATATGACTCCACCAGAGATAGTAACTGCAATAATTACTGAGAAAGGTGTTTTAGAACCTGACTTCAAGAAATCTATATCTGAATCTATTGGATCATAACGACACATTTTAGAATAGATATATCCATCAAGAGGTCGGGCCCGTAGCCCAGTCAGGATAAGGCGTTGAGTTGAAGAAACACGCAAGCCTTCGGAGCCAAAGATCCGGGGTTCGAATCCCTGCGGGCCCGTTCCCTAAA
>Ga0208642_1000056_pt1 | contig 54979 bp, 47 predicted proteins | sample ETN02SmetaG_4_FD_185790 | JGI IMG/M metagenome (GOLD analysis project Ga0208642, IMG submission 185790) | Marine microbial and viral communities from oxygen minimum zone, Eastern Pacific Ocean - ETNP2014F10-02SV251 (SPAdes) (version 2) | ecosystem: Environmental > Aquatic > Marine > Oceanic ...
AAAAATTTGGCACGATTATTGCAGTAGTGATGGTGCGGCTAATTGCCAGATCACAGTCAAAAAAATGGATGGGCATGAAACAACCAATCGTAGGAATTATTGCTAACCCGGTATCGGTTCGTGATATTCGGCGGGTTATTTCAGGTATAGTGGCCGGAAAAGACCTCTTCTTGAGGCGGATTGTAAAGGAATCACACATGCACAAAGCGCTGGCCATGAAAATAGATGCCTGCACTGGCTGCCACCAGTGCGAGATGATGTGCTCCTACGGTAAGGTCGGGGCGTTCAACCCCGCCAAGTCGGTTATGGAAATCACCATCTTCGAGGGTGGTGCAGCAAACGTGCCCTCGACCTGCAGCCAGTGTGAACAGGCCTGGTGCATGGTGGTCTGCCCGGTCCAGGCCATTACCTTGAATCCGGCCACCGGCGCCAAGGAGATTGCCGCGGACAGGTGTGTTGGCTGCAAGGTCTGCACCATCGCCTGCCCATTTGGCGCCATCAATTACGATCCGGACTCCGGGGTAGTCAGTAAGTGTGACCTGTGCGGCGGCGAGCCGATGTGCGTGCAAGCCTGCCCGACCACGGCATTGGCTTTTGTGCCCCAGGACAGCACCGGCTACCAGAAAATGCGCAGCCGGGCTGCAGCCTTTGCCAGCATCGAACAGCCCGTCATCCAGTGAGAAAATATTACAAGCACGGGGTGTCACCCCGAACCATTCACCGACAATTCACCAGCATCAATCGTAACAGTAGAGTTATATTCATATACCATCTGTACAGGACCACAGTACTACCACAGATCAAACCATTACCGTAAAGGAGGAAACCATCATGGGTTGGACAGGAAAAATACTAAGAGTGAATCTTAGCGCCGGCAGTTGCACCAGCGAGGCCACCAACATGCAGTGGGCCAACGACTACATGGGTCAAAGAGGCCTTGCCACCAAGTACCTGGTCGAGGAGACCGACCCCAGGGTCGATCCCTTGTCCGCAGACAATAAGATGATCTTTGCCACCGGCCCCCTGACTGGCACCATCGCTCCGACCTCCGGGCGCTGGTCGGTGGTCTGCAAAGGCCCACTTACCGGTGCCATCGCTTGTTCCAACTCGGGTGGTTTCTTCGGCGCCGAACTCAAGAACGCCGGCTGGGACATGATCATCTTCGAGGGTAAATCCAGCGGTCCGGTATACCTGGACATCAACAACGATGAAGCCGAGCTCAAAGATGCCTCCGACCTTTGGGGCAAGTCAGTCTGGGATACCGAGACTGCCCTGCGCGAGCGCCGTGGTGACCCCGACGTGCGGGTTGCCTCGATCGGCCTGGCCGGGGAGAACGGCGTACTTTATGCCGCGGTCGTCAATGACATGGACCGGGCCGCCGGACGTTCCGGGGTTGGGGCGGTGATGGGCTCGAAGAACTTAAAGGCCGTGGTCGTGCGCGGTACCGTCGGCGTTACCGTCGATGACCCGATGGCACTGATGCAGGCCTCCAATGCCGCCAAGGAGAAGTTGGCCGAACATGCCGTGACCGGTACCGGCCTGCCCACCCACGGCACCCAGATCTTGATGAACGTGATCAACGAGATCGGTGCATTGCCATCCAAGAACGGCCAGGACGTGCAGTTCGACGGCGCCCACGATATCAGTGCTGAGGCCATGGCCGAGCCACGCGCGAGCGACGGCCAGGCCAACCTGGTTTCCAGCCATGCCTGCTTCGGCTGCCCGATCTCCTGTGGTCGGCGCTCCAAGATCGACTCGAGCCACTTTACGGTTAAAGATAAGCCCCAGTATCAGATCGTCAGCGGCGGCCTGGAATACGAGGCAGCCTGGGCGCTGGGCGCGGCCTGTGGAGTCGGCGACCTCGATGCACTGACTTGGGCTAACTTCGTCTGTAACGAGCAGGGCCTGGACCCGATCTCATTGGGATCAACCATCGGTGCAGCCATGGACCTCTATGGTGCCGGCGCCATCAGCCAGGCAGATACTGGTGGGGTAGCACTGGAATTTGGCAACACCGAGGCTTTTGTCGCCATGGTTGAGGCTACCGCCAAAGGCGAGGGTCTTGGCAAGGAGCTCGGCCAGGGCTCACGCCGGCTGTGCGAGAAATACGGTCACCCGGAATTCTCAATGACAGTAAAAAGTCAGGAGTTCCCGGCCTATGACCCGCGCGGTATCCAGGGTATGGGTCTGACCTACGCCACCTCCAACCGCGGTGCCTGCCACCTACGCAGTTACACCGTTGCTTCCGAGGTGCTCGGTATCCCCGAGAAAACCGATCCGCTGGTGACCGAGGGCAAGGCTGGTCTGGTCAAGGCCTTCCAGGATGCTACCGCGGCGGTAGATTCCTCCGGCACTTGCGTGTTTACCACCTTCGCTCTGGGCGGCGATGACATCGCACCGATGGTCGATGGCGCCTGCGCCGGTGATTGGAGTGTCGAGCGCTTCGTCGAGGTTGGTGAGCGGATCTGGAACATGGAACGCCAGTACAACATCGCTGCCGGGTTCACTGGGGCCGATGACACCCTACCCGAGCGCTTGCTCAAGGACGCGGCCAAAACCGGCCCGGCCGAGGGTAGCGTCAACCGCCTTGGCGAAATGCTGCCAGAGTACTATGAGTTGCGCGGCTGGGATGCTTCAGGTGTACCGACAGCGGAGACCCTGGGACGTCTAGGTCTTTAAGTTTTTCTCAACTAAAGCAGTTGTTCCGTACCCGGTGGCGCTTGCGCCATCGGGTACTTTGTTTTGAAAACAGGGAATAACCATTTATGCATTATGTGATTGCCGGGGCCGGGCCTGCTGCGGTCGCCGCTGCCGAGCACCTGCGACAGCTTGACAGCGATAGCGAGATCACCTTGATCGGCGCACAAGCACAACTGCCGTATTCACGTATGGCGATACCCTATTACCTTAGCGGCAAAATCGGCCAGGAGGGAACCCACCTCCGCCGTTCCTCGGATCATTATTCGACGCAACGTATCAATCTTATCCACGGCGAAGTTGTTGCGGTTGACCCGCCCGGGCACCAGGTGTCCCTGGTGGAGGGTGGCAAAGTCAGCTACGACAAGTTGCTGCTGGCGACCGGCGCCGAGCCGATCATCCCGCCAGTGCCGGGCATGGACGATCCCCGGGTACAGCAGTGCTGGCATCTCGAAGATGCCCAGAAGATCATCGAACTTGCCAAACCCGGAGCCCGGGCGGTGCAGGTCGGTGCCGGGTTTATCGGCTGTATTATTCTCGAGTCCTGGGTGTTGCGGGAAGTTGATCTCACTGTGGTCGAGATGGGTCCGCGCATGGTGCCGCGAATGCTTGGGGATAAGGCAGGCGCTCTGCTGCAGTCCTGGTGCGAATCCAAGGGGGTTAGCGTACATACCAGTACTCGGGTAAATGCCATTGAGTCATCGCCCGAAGCACTGCAGGTTGTGCTGGACAACGGCGAAAACTGTGCAGCCGATGTTGTCATTGTCTCGACTGGGGTAAAGCCTCGAGTGGGTTACCTTGCTGGGTGTGATATCACCATAGACCAGGGTATTGTCGTAGACCAACACATGCGAACCAGTGCCCCAGATGTATACGCCGCGGGGGATTGCGCCCAGGGGCTTGATTTTTCGACTGGAGAAACGGCCGTGCATGCGGTGCAACCCACTGCTACCGAACACGGCCGGGTCGCGGCTACCAATATGGCGACCGACAATACCCTGGCCTACAAAGGCAGTCTTAATATGAACGTGCTAGACACGCTGGGCCTTATCACCTGTTCGTTCGGAGCCTGGGAAGGTGTTGCCGGTGGCGACTCGGCCGAGATGTATAACCCTGATAACTACCAGTACATTAACCTGCAGTTTAAGGACGACGTACTGGTCGGGGCGAATTCGGTCGGCTACTACGAGCACTTGGGTGTGTTGCGCGGCTTGATTGAAACCCGCGTACCGCTGGGGCAGTGGAAGGCGCGGCTGAAAGAAAACCCGCTTGGCCTGATGGAAGCCTATATCGGTGTCAACCGAGAGGTATCGGCAGCCGGGTAACACAGCCCGTGCCGGAAGCAGATGAAGATCACCTTTAAACTCTACGCGGGCCTGAGCGATTATCTCCCCGAGGGCGCCAAGCGCAATAGCGTGGAGATAGATGTCCAATCGGGCGAGACGGTTCATCAGGTGATTGACCGTTGCCGTGTGCCGCGGGAGCAGGCCCACGTGGTGCTGGTGAACGGTGTTTTTATCGACGAGCCTGGGCGTGATAGCAGCGTGTTGAAGGCGGGGGACACCTTGTCAATCTGGCCACCGGTTTAAGATGCCCCCTGCCGGTAGCAAATGAAGATTACCTTTAAACTCTACGCGGGCCTCAGTGACTATCTCCCTGAGGGCGCCAAGCGCAATAGCGTGGAGATAGATGTCCAATCGGGCGAGACTGTTCATCAGGTGATTGACCGTTGCCGTGTGCCGCGGGAGCAGGCCCACTTGGTGCTGGTGAACGGTGTTTTTATCGACGAGCCCGGGCGCGATAGCAGCGTGTTGAAGGCGGGTGACACCTTGTCAATCTGGCCACCGGTTGCAGGAGGTTGAGTGACCCCTGTGAAACGCCGGTGGCGGAACTACGGCGGGAGATGGGCTTTAGTCACGCCGACTTTTTCCGTACCCTGAGACAGTTGCCGGCGGGCTGGCTACAGGCGATCCGGGTCGATGGTGTCAGCCTGAGTTATGCCAACGGCCGCGTGGAAATTACCCTTGGCCCACAGCGGGAAAGACGTATTGCGCTGTTGCGTTTGCCCCAGACCGAGGTAATCTTCAGGTATATTGATCTTGCCGCAGCCGAGCGGGCGGCGTTCCAGGCCCGCTTTGATCTCACCTTCCACCGCGGTGGGGGCTAACTGTTGAATAGCAGAGACAACATCAAAGACGCCAGCGATGCACTGGGCCGGCCAATCCGGGACCTGCGGGTTTCAGTCACAGATCGCTGCAATTTCCGCTGCACTTACTGCATGCCGCGGGAGGTGTTCGGGCCTGGCTATGACTTTGTGCCGCGCGGTGAACTGCTGACCCTGGAAGAGATTGCCCGCCTTGTCAGGGTTTTCACCACCTTTGGCATGCGCAAGGTGCGGATCACCGGCGGTGAGCCGATGATTCGGCGTAACCTCGAGTACTTGATCGAGATGGTTGCGGCGATCGCGGGAGTCGACGACATCAGCATGACCACTAATGGCTCGATGCTCACGCACGGGCGGGCGCAAAGCCTCAGGCAGGCTGGGCTCGGCCGGCTCACAGTGAGCCTGGATGCACTGGACGACGCAACTTTCAAGCGTATCAACGATGTCGAGTTTCCGGTTGCCAAGGTGCTTGAGGGCATAGCCAATGCCCAGGCGGCGGGCTTCACCGACATCAAGATCAATGTAGTGGTGCGTCGCGGTTTTAATGAGCACGTGGTTCTGCCGGTGGTGCGGCACTTTCGCGGTAGCGGCTGCATCGTGCGCTTTATCGAGTTTATGGATGTGGGCTCTTCCAACCGCTGGAACCTGGAGCAGGTCGTGCCGGCGACGGAACTGGTCAGTCTGATCAATGCCGAGATGCCAATCGAGCCAGTCTCCCCCAACTACCGTGGTGAAGTCGCCAAGCGTTGGCGATACCGGGATGGTGGCGGCGAACTGGGCTTTATCACCTCGGTCACTGAGTCATTCTGTGGTGACTGTGCCCGGGCTCGGTTATCGGCGTCGGGCCAGCTCTATACCTGCTTGTTTGCTACTGATGGGCACGATCTTCGGGCGCCCCTGCGGGCCAGTGCAGGAGATGATGCGCTGGTCGAGCGAATCGCATCTATCTGGGCACAGCGGCAGGACCGTTACTCGGAGTTGCGTGGACAACTCGCGGTCTCACCCACTTCTTTACACAAGGTGGAGATGTCACACATCGGCGGCTGAGCGGGCCGAAGAACGGGCGTTATGTTGACAAGGGGGGTCAATACCGGCTCTAGTTTTCTTGTATTGCGTGATTACAAAGAGAAAACCCCGCATAAGCGGGGCATCTTTTCTTAGCATACCTGACCCCTGTCTGTAGAGGTTGGCATTCTCCCTCACAACTGGACTAAAAAATGCCGGTCAGGTCAGATCGACCTGCACCCGCAACTAAACCTTTGTTCATTTTATGTTCATGGAAAAAAGTTGGCAGTACAGTTTAAAATGTTCTCTCTTTAGGCTCCCAATGGGTTAGGTGGATACAGAAAAATGAGTTGCACTCTATGTGTCTGTATTCCAGCAAGGCTCTTCGCATAATTTCTATGTCTTTGCGACTCACTTGGGCCTCTCGTTGGTTATTGGAGGCGGCTGATCCTGCGACCACACCATCCAACTCCTCACCACTCAACTTTACCGATTTGTCTAATCTCATCTCGTTAATCATTGCATTGCTCTCCGTTTTTAAGTTTCTGGGTAATTCCAGTGCTGGTATTTTGGGTAAAAGGTCACCAGATAGATGTGATAACCATCACTCAGTTGGCAGAAAATAGGAAAAGCATGTGATTCCTATCACGTCTCCCTCAAGATTCCGATTTTTTCGGGTGCCGGTTGATGGGTACGCCTACGGTGGAAAAAAGCCGGGTCCAAACTGCCCAGTTGGTATCGCGGAAGACAATCCTAGGAGATTCACAAATTCTCTAATAAGACGGGGAAATAAGATGTAGAAGAGATAGATTAAATGGCCGGCAGGCCTCTGTATGCGTTACTGTTTAATTCAGGTTGTAGATCTTCTTAGGGTTATCACATGCAATCTGGAGGGCGGTATCTTGAGGTAGTTGATTAAGCAGAGCCCATGTGCCGGCGATATTTGCCGCAGTATTTCTGTTTGGGTTGGAGGTGGCGACATCTCCGCCGAGCACAAAGCGGCCCGGATAGTCTTTGATCAGAGCGAGCCAATCAGGCCAGATGAAACCGTCTCCCTTCAGAGGACGGTTTTCAATCACTTGGCATGCCCCCGGTTTTTCCAGCATCTTGAGGCTCAGATAAAGGTTGGGGTGAGCCTTGAGCATCATTCGAAGTAGGTCAACGGTCATGTCCCCGGTATTGTCCCATCCTACGTGACTCCAGACTATTCGAGCATTCTCAGGCTTGCCAAGTTGATCGGCTATGTCATAGTTGTAATGGAGCAGTTCTTTAAAGTCTTCAATATTGTTGGAAATCTGGCTTGGGTTGTGCCCTCCTTCGGCGGTCGTAAGAAAGCAGTTCTGACCTTGTTTTTTCCCCCGATGCTTCCGCATGTCCTCAGGAATTTTGAGCACGTCGCGATTGACCACCTCTAGATGGATGTCAATAGGCACGCCTTTCTCAGCAGCAACCTTGGCCAGTCGGAGATACAAGGGATGATTGGCGGGGATCGAGATGAATGGATGACGTGAATAGGCGGAGAGGTGTAGCCCAGCCATTTCGCCAAAGGCCTTGGCCCCCTTGGCCAAAATAGTTTCGGCTGCGACCTGGAATTTCATCAACTCGGTGTTGTCGACGGTCTTGTTGGTCTCCACCACATCATGGATCCACGGATTGAGGATTCCTCCTCCGCCAACCAAACCAAAACTCTCAGGGTAGGTTTGTGTGATTTGAAGCAGGCTGGGGTTCATCGAAGGATCATCGAAAGTGTAGGGCCGGTTGTAGGCAAAGGGCGGCGGCATCAATAGCGAGCGCTTGAATCCCACGTTGGCCATGATCGAAATCAGATCCTTCGCTGAGTCTGAAAAAGGTTCTCTGCGGTAAAGATGTTGGTGCGTATCTACGCCGCATTGCGCAATAGTTCTTGTTGGGTTTATATCGTCAGCATAGGCAACACTGCCAAATACGAGAAGAACGCTAAGGGCAATAAGACGCTTCATACCGCCTATCCTACTCCCACCTTTGCCTCCCCACGAAATGGCTTATTTGACCTTAATCAAGCCTTTGGCATTCACCCCAGCATTTCTTCCCCATATGTGGAAATGCCGCTATAGGTACTCAACAGAAACAACATCGATCAACCTATAAAAAAAGAGGCTAATAAAGCCCCTAAAAACGGCAAAAGTTGGCTAAACTTTAGATAAGTTTTAGCAAGAATTTACCAGTTGTGCTATAAGTATTTGATCATTAAAACGAATCTAAAACCCGGTCATCTGACTTTTAATCAGGTGGTCGCAGGTTCGATCCCTGCACGGCCCACCAATAACGCCCACAAAGATTCAGCCGTTTCCTTATGGTCTATTAGAGGCTACCTTGTCCGTCCAGTATGCGGGGGTCACTAAAAGATAAACCCCGCATTAGCTGGGCATCTTCAGGCGCAACTACATCGTAAGGCATCTGGGTATTCCCCACCGGTTGATGACCGACAGGGGAAAGGGACTGTAATAGCACAGTAATTATGGGGCGGAGTAGTCCGGCCGGCTGGCACAGGCCGGGCAGTCCGGGCTGCGCGGTAGGTTGATGGTTTGCCACTCCATGGCAATCCCATCCAGGGCCAGCAGCCGGCCGCACAGGCCCTCGCCGGTAGTGAGCAGCAGGTTGAGCGTTTCCAGGGCCTGAATAGTACCGACCACACCGACGATCGGCGCGATCACGCCCTCCATAGCGCAGGTGGCGGCTTCAATTCCGGTATCGGGATACAGGCACTGGTAGCAGGGGCTGTCCGGGTTGCGCGGGACAAAGGTAGCGACCTGGCCTTCCCAACGGATGGCGGCACCGGAAACCAGCGGGGTACCTGTTGCCAGGCTGGCACGGTTCAGTTCAAAACGTGAGGGGAAGTTGTCGGTGCAGTCGATCACAACGCTGGCCGCGCGCACCTGGGTCAGCAGTTCCTCGCCGTCCAGTTCGTAGTCCAGCGCCTCGACCACACAGGCCGGGTTGAGGCGTTTGATCGTTTCTCGCGCCGAAGCGGCCTTGAGTTCACCGATGCAAGCCTGGCTGTGGATGATTTGGCGCTGCAGGTTAGACTCGTCGACCCGGTCGTAATCACTGAACGCCAGTTGGCCAACGCCGGCTGCCGCCAGGTACATGGCAACCGGTGAGCCCAGGCCACCCATGCCGATAATGAGTGTTCGGCTCTCAAGCAGCCGCTGTTGGCCATCCTCGCCTACCTGGGACAACTTGATCTGGCGGCTGTAACGTTTCAGTTCTTCAGGAGTCATGGATGATGGATACTGTTGGGGGAGGGTAATGGTACGCCAGTTTGCAACTGGTGCTCTCAGAACTCGGTCTCGTAGACGAGATAGTTAGTTTGTGACATGCCAAGGTGTCGGTAGGTGGCCATGGCAACGTGGTTGTCTTTCTCCACGTACAGGCGCAGGCCGCACACCTCCGGCGTTTCGGTGGCTTCGGCGTGAACTACCTGATATAGCCGGCGCAGTACGCCGTTGCGCCGCCAGGCGCTGGCGACGTAAACGCTCTGAATCCACCATAGCACGCCATTGCGCCAGTCGCTCCACTCGAAGGTGACGAGCAGCGAGCCCACAACCTCGCCGGTATGTTCGGCTACCAGGTAAAAGCCGTGGGCCGTGTTCCGCAGCACCTGGTCGACGCCCGATCTTACCGTGGCCGGGTCGAGGGTGATCTCTTCGGTTTCGTGCGCCATGGCGATGTTAAACTGTGTCAGGGTGTCCGCATCGGCTGGCGTTGCCGGCCGGACAGTGATGGTGTGTTGGGTCATGGATCCTACCCCCTTTGTGCTGACCAACTTCCGTAATGACCGGTATCGTGGAGAAATTCAATGTCTGATAACGCGGGCAAGCAAACACCAAGCCGGGTATCGTTTATCGGCCTGGGTGTGATGGGTTACCCCATGGCCGGGCACCTTGCCGGGTCTGGTTACCAGGTGAGTGTATATAACCGCACCAGGGCCAAAGCGCAAAAATGGGTCGCCGAGCATGGGGGGCAGAGCGCCGAATCTCCTGCCGCGGTGGCAGTGGAGGCGCAGATCGTGTTCACTTGTGTTGGCAATGACGATGACCTGCGCGCGGTAACCACGGGCCCGGACGGGGCCTTCGAGGCGATGGCGCCTGGTGCCATCTTCGTCGATCACACTACCGCTTCGGCCAAGGTGGCACGGGAATTGGCGGCCGCGGGCGCTGAGCGTGGCATCACTTTTCTTGATGCACCGGTCTCGGGCGGCGAGGCTGGTGCCCAGAACGGCATTCTCACAGTGATGGTGGGGGGCGAGCCTGAAACTTTCGAGCGTGCCCGCCCGGCGATCGAAAGTTACGCCCGTTCCGTTGGGCTGATGGGCCCCAGTGGCAGCGGGCAACTGACCAAGATGGTCAACCAGATCTGTCTGGCCGGCCTGCTCCAGAGTCTTGCCGAGGGCCTTGATTTTGCGCAACGGGCGGGGCTGGATGTCGAGCAGGTACTGGCCGTGATCTCCAAGGGCGCCTCCCAGTCCTGGCAGATGGAGAACCGCGGTGTGACCATGCACCGAGACGAGTTCGACTTTGGTTTCGCAGTCGACTGGATGCGCAAGGATTTCGGCCTGTGCCTGGACGAGGCGCGGCGAAACGGTGCCAGCCTGCCGGTTGCCGCGCTGGTTGACCAGTTCTATGCCAGGATCCAGGCCCGCGGTGGCAGCCGTTGGGATACCTCGAGCCTAATCAGGTTGCTGCGCGATAACTGATCCGACGAGATAGTCAGGATGCCGTTGCCCGACCGCTCCAGCAGTTGGAAAATGTGGGTGTGAATATTAGTAGTGCCGAGAGGGTCTATTACGAATAGGTTCGCGATGTGACGGCAGTGATTGCGATAGAAAAGTAGTTCGGGTCACTGCCGCTGAACCTAACACTTTAGTTGGAGCGGTGGCGGCTTAGCTTCGCCTCAGCCACTCACTTGTGAGGCGCTGGTGGTTCAGTGCCAGCCATTGCAGTGCAATTAGCGTCACGCTGTTGCAAATACGCCCTGTGTCGAGCAGCGCCAGGGCATCAGCCAGTGGCCAGGCTCGGGCATAGATATCCTCACCCTCGTCGGCCAGGCCGTGAATGCCATCAACTGTCGAAGCATCCACGCGACCGCAAAACAAGTCCACCAGTTCGGAACAAGCCCCAGACGATGAGAAGTAGCGGTAAACTAATTCCAGATCGGTTACCTCACAACCTGTTTCTTCGCGGGCCTCACGAATCGCCACCTCACCGGCACTCTCACCTTCATGCATGACTCCGGCAACGCATTCCAGCAGCCAGGGTTCCTGCCAGTTCGCCGCCCAGGCGCCAACCCGGAATTGTTCTATGAGGACGACCTCCTGGCAGACCGGATCAAACGGCAGAACTGCGGCGACTTCCCCACGGTCCATGACTTCGCGCACAAGCGTTTGACTCCAGTTGCCGCAGTACAACTCATGACTAAGTTCATAGCGGTCGACCTTGAGGTACCCGTCAAATACACGATTGCTGTTGCTCACGCGGACCCGGGCGGGAGTACGGGGGGGAGCCATGAGCCGTAACCTAATTGCCGGCCAAATTGGGCAGGTGGCCGAGCCGGGAGGTCGGCGGCCCCAGCACGCGTTCGATGCAGGCGGCGATGGCCAGCAACTGCTCTTCGTGGCCGTGGCGCGCCAGCAATTGCATGCCCACGGGCAGGCCCGCGCTATCCAGGCCCACCGGCAGCGTTATGGCGCACAGGCCAAGGGTGTTGCCCGGGCAGGTGTTGCGCAGCGAGGCCAGGTTATTCGGCCGGTAGTTTTCGATCTCGAGTACGTCGGCCAGTACAGGGGGCGAGATCGGCACGGTTGGGCTCGCTATAACCTGGCACTGGTCAAACCGAGTAGTCGCGTGTTGGCTCAACTGCCGTAGTCGTCGCTGTCGCTGCAAGTATTCACTGGCGCTAATCGAGCCCCCGTCGCGGATACGCGAAGAAACCAACGGATCCAGCGTCTCGCGCCATTGTGGCAGTTCCGAGGAGAGTAACTCGTCCAGCTCGGTCGAAACCACGCTGCCGGCCCGCAGCAGTTCAATGGCGCCGACAGCCTCGGGCAGGGGCCCATCGACCACCCGTACACCTGCGGTAGCAAGTTCCTTGAGCGCTTGTTCAACCACTGCAGTGATGCTGGACTCACAATCGGACCACAGGGCGGACTCACCGGTGCCGATGGCAAAATCGGCAACCCCGCAGTTGGCAGTCTGCTTGAGCAAGCGCGGCCCGAACTCGCGCTGGTGTGGGTCCAGTGCGGCGAACGCGTAGACAGCATCGGCTACGCTCCGGGTAAGGATGCCGGCGGTATCGAGAGTGGGGCTCAAGGGAAAGATACCCGCCAGCGACCAGCGGCCGTAACTCGTCTTTAATCCCACGTTACCAGTCATACTCGCAGGAATCCGGACCGAACCGGCGGTGTCGGAGCCGAGCGCAAGCAGGGCTGAACCCTCGCCCAGGCTGACCCCGGCGCCGCTGCTCGAGCCGCCGGGCACCCGGTGGATTTCATTGTCCCAGGGGTTTTTCGGGGTACCCCAATGACTGTTAACACCGAGTCCACCAAAAGCAAACTCTACCGTGTGGGTCTTGCCGGTAAAGACGGCGTGCTGCGTACGCAGCGTTTTGATCAGTGGGCCTTCGCGGCACCACTTTTCCGGTAACGGTTGCGGCGTGCCAGCAAAGGTGGCTACGCCATCAAGGCCATACAGATCCTTAACGGATACCGGTATACCCTGCAATGGCCCGTCATCACGGGCCCGTGCAAAAGCCTGGTCGGCCAGTTCAGCGTGGCCGCGGGCGGTGTCCGGTTGCCAGGACTTGTAGGCATTCAGCGGCTCGCAGTGGTTGTCTATGCAGCGCTCAACCAGTTCGATTGCGCGCAGTTCACCGCGGCGCAGAGCCTGGGCCGTCTCGAGCAAAGACAGCATTGCCGGGTCGCGGCTCATGAGCGAGTGGCTGTGGGGCTGGGCACTAGTACCTCACCCGGGCAGTGCGCACTTCCGTCTGGGGCAAAATCGATGCGCAGGGGGCAATGGCCGCCATGGGCGGCGAACTGCAACAAGTCAGTGGTAGCCATGGTGGTCGTTTGGCGATTGTCGAGTGGGTGCAGGTGGATGGTCTCATGTGCGAGCAGAACACTGTCGATGGCGAACTGCACCGCACACAAGGTGTCGTTGACCAGGGCCAGCGGAGTGACGGCACCGGCAGTAACGCCGAGATAGTGCATGAGGCGTTGGCGCGAGGCAAACGAAAAGCGTCCGCCATTGACCGCCGCGGCGAGCGCCCCGAGGTCGACGGTGCGGTCTTCCTGGCAGGTGAATAGCCACATTCGCCCCTTCTTGTTGCGTACGAACAAGTTCTTGGTATAGCCACCCTCGATGGGCGTGGCCCGCAGGCGTTTACTGTCCGCCACGGTGAACATTGGCGGGTGACTGACGGTAACAGCGTCGATACCGAGGGTTCGCAGGGTGTCGAGGAGCGTCTCCGCAGTAGCAGGGGGCGAGCCATCCAGCAACTGTTGCGCGATGTCTGTCTGGTCCATGATCGGTGCGGTGGACTAAAGGGTGACGGCTATAATCTGCGGTAAGCCGCAAAAGTTAAACAAATTGGTTGTTGCGGATTGTGCCACAGCCTGGAGTGATTGCTTGTTATGACTCGCAAGACGACAACTCAGCGCAGCAAGCGCAAAAGATCCAAAGTCACTGCATCAGTACGAGCCGGTGCCACCCGCAAGTTGGAGCGGGTGTCAATGGCTGATTTTACTGAGCGCTCGTACCTCAACTACTCGATGTACGTCATCCTCGACCGGGCTCTGCCCAGCCTGACCGATGGCCTCAAACCCGTACAGCGTCGAATCGTCTACGCCATGTCGGAACTGGGGTTGGCCGCGACGGCCAAGTACAAGAAGTCGGCCCGTACCGTTGGCGACGTGCTTGGCAAGTTCCATCCCCACGGTGACAGTGCCTGTTACGAGGCCATGGTGCTGATGGCGCAGCCATTTAGTTTCCGCTATCCACTGGTCGATGGGCAGGGCAATTGGGGCTCACAGGATGATCCCAAGTCGTTTGCGGCCATGCGCTACACCGAGGCCCGGTTGTCGTTGTTTGCCGATATTTTTCTCTCCGAACTTGGCCAGGGGACGGTGGACTGGGGTCCGAATTTCGATGGCACCTTGCAAGAGCCTCGAAACCTGCCGGCCAGGCTGCCAGCCGTGTTGTTGAACGGCGGTGCTGGAATTGCCGTGGGCATGGCTACCGATATTCCGCCGCACAACATTCGCGAGGTGGTGTCGGCTTGCATCCGCCTGCTTGAGAACAGCCGCACCAGCATTGACCAGTTGTGCACGCATATCAAGGGGCCGGATTTCACCAGCGCGGCCGAGATCATCACGCCGCCCACGGAGATCAGGGAGATCTATCGAACCGGGGTCGGCTCCATCCGCCAGCGGGCAGTGTGGCAGGAGGAGGGTGGCAACATTATCGTTACCGCGTTGCCCTACCAGGTGTCGGGTGAGCGGATCGTAGAGCAGGTAGCGACACAGATGACGGCCAAAAAGTTGCCACTGGTGGTTGACATCCGCGATGAGTCGGATCACGAGAACCCCACCCGGCTGGTCATCGAACCGCGCTCCAACCGGGTGGATCGGCCGGCGCTGATGACCCACCTGTTCGCTACCACTGCTCTGGAACAGGCCCAGCGGGTCAACATGAACATCATCGGTCTCGACGGCCGGCCGCGTGTGTATGACCTCAAGCAACTGCTTAAGGAGTGGCTGGAGTTCCGATTACAGACGGTTCGGCGCCGGCTGCAGTTCCGGCTCGACCGGGTGGTCAAGCGGCTACATATTCTTGATGGCCTGCTGGTGGCCTATCTCAACATCGATGCGATCATCAAGATCATCCGCAAGGAAGAGAAGCCTAAGCCGGTATTGATGAAGCGCTTCAAGTTGAGCGATGTTCAGGCCGAAGCGATCCTCGAGCTCAGGTTGCGGCATTTGGCTCGCCTCGAGGAGTTGAAGATCAACGGGGAGCAGCAGGAACTGTCACGGGAGAAGGTGGCACTGCAGAAGATTCTGAAATCCAAGGACCGGTTGAAGAAGGTCGTACGTAACGAACTGCTGGCGGACGCTGAGGAATTCGGCGACGAACGGCGCTCACCGTTGGTTGAGCGCGAGATGGCCCGGGCGCTCAGCGAAACCGAGCTGGTCCCGGCTGAACCTATCACCGTGGTTTTGTCGCAAAAGGGTTGGATCCGGGCAGCCAAGGGCACTGAAGTTGCCCCGCGTGAGCTAAATTACCGCGGAGACGACGACTACCTGCACTCGGGTACCGGCCGCAGCAACCAGCCGCTGCTGTGTATCGACTCCACTGGCAGGACCTACGCGCTGGCGGCGCACACGCTGCCCTCGGCCCGGGGCTTGGGTGAGCCGGTCGGTAAGCAACTGAAGCCTCCAGTTGGGGCTACTTTTTGTGGTGTCATGATCGGTGACAACGATGCCCGTTACCTGCTGGCAACTGACTCCGGTTACGGCTTCGTCGCGACTCTGGAGGACTTGATTACCCGGAACAAGTCAGGCAAGGCAGTACTCGGCGCGCGCGGCGCGGGAGTGCTGCCGCCGCAGCGGGTGTATGACTACGAGGACGACTGGGTAGCGGCGGTTACCGACAGCGGCCGGCTGCTGGTCTTCCCGCTCGCTGAACTGCCGCTACTGGCCAAGGGCAAGGGGGTCAAGATCATCAACATACCCGCCGCCCGTTACAAAGCCGGGGACGAGAAACTAACCGGTATTGCTGTATTCTGCGAGGGCGCCGAGCTCATGGTGCACGCCGGTAAACAGCACATGCGGCTCAAACCCGCTGACTTCGAGAATTATGTCGGCAGCCGGGCGCAGCGGGGACGGGCGCTGCCACGAGGCTATAAACGACCGAGTGCGGTAGAGGCGCTGGCAGACTGATGCGGCACATGAAACTGCAGGCAGCTGGTTTAGAACGGGCGTACTAGGCGGGTCCCGGTAAGTAGTGCTTGCGCGCCTCAACGTAACCCCTAGAGAGTTAGGCTAATCTAACCGGGGCGGGACCGGCGACTGTGCCCGCCTGGCCGCAACACCTTGTATTACTCACTCGAGCTGTCTTGGTAACCAGGTCGCGAGCTCCGGCACGAAAATCAGCAGTGTCAGCACCAGCAGTTCAATCAGGATAAAAGGCAGCGCGGCAGTAACAACTTGCCCCAGTGTCACCTTAAAAGGCGCGACGCCTTTCATCACGTAAAGCAGCAGGCCGAAAGGTGGTGTCAGCAGGCTGATCTCCATAGTGATCAGCATCAGTACCATCAGCCAGATAACGTCTATATTGAAAACAACCTGCAGTGATTGTGAACTCAACAGGAAGAACGGCAGCGTCAGGAGTAGCATGCTGACCTGGTCCATGAAAGCCCCCAGGAACAACAGCACCAGCATCATCATGATCACGACCGTCAACGGTGTCAGGTTCATGGTGGCGAGGTATTGCAGCAGCCCGTCTGTTGCCCCGGAGTTCGATAGCGCCTGGCTGAAAACCAGTGAACCCGCGATGATGAACAGGATCATGGTGTTGATCTTTGCCGTTTCCATCAGTGCTTTTGCAATCGCCCGCCAATTGAAATCAGCTCCCGCTATGCCTGAGATTCGCACAATCGACTTGAACAGGCGAAAGAAATAACACGCCGCCAGTGACGCCAGGCAGCCCAGTGCAGCGGCATCGGTCGGTGAGGCGAGTTTGAAAAATATGCTGCCCACGACCACGATAAAAATGATGAAAAGCGGCAGCACATACAGCACTCCCGGGAGGATGCGGTTGGCGGCATGGCGGTAGCGGCCAGCATAGGTCCATGAGAGTCGGGCTGTGCCACCCAGCCACAGGGCCACCGTGACCGGCTCGTCAAGTTGATCGGTTTCAAGTTCGTAGGTTGGGGCCAGCTTAGGATTAATGGCGCAGCGGCCTACTACGTAGGAAAAAAACAACACAGCCATCAGTATCCCTGGAACAATACCGGCAACGAGCAACTGGGCTACCGATTGTTCGGCCAAACTCGCCAGCAGTACCGCCAGTGCCGAAGGCGGTACCAGCATGGCAATCCCGCCTACTGCCATGATCGGCCCCATGGCCATCGCCGGTTGGTAGCCGCGCTTAGCCATATCTGGCAGCAGGACCGAACCGAGGATCGCAGTATTGGCAATAGTAGAACCAGAAAGTGAAGAAAACACGGTGCCGCCGACGATTGACACCACGGCCAGGCGACCAGGGATGCGCGCAATCAAACGATCAATCGCACCGATAGCCTTGAAGGCAACCCCGGTCTGCAGCAGGATTTCCCCCATCAGCAAAAACAACGCGATCGGTGCAAGCGTGTACTTGATTGCGTTGTGAAATTCCAGCGGCATCAGCACCAGGCCGATATCTCCATTAATAAACAACGCGGTGCCAAGCACGTTGGCGGCGAAAAACGCAAAAGCCACAGGCAGACCAAGAAACATCGCGACGCAGACCGTTCCCAGCAACAAGACCAGCGCCAGGTGCCATTCCATAGGTCAGAAGCCTGCCTTAGGCGAATCCGGCTTGAGCGGGGGCGCGCTCAGGCCACTACGCCGAAAACGCAATAGAAACTCAATCGCGAGAAAGAGAAACGACACAGTAAAAACTGTCATTATGTAGCCGGTTGGAATGCGCAGGTCTTTGTCCGGCAGTGAGCCGTCCTGAAATTCCCAGATAGTCACGCGGCTTCCATAAAAGCAGAGCAGGATACAAAGCATTGCCCCTGCAGCATCCACCGTCCGCTCGACGCGCTCTGCAGTCTCCCGGCGAAGCGCCATGGTCACGACATCCACGCGGACATGGGCACCTTGGTGCAGGACCCAGGGGGCACCAAGAAAAACACCAAAGTACAAGGTGTACTCAACCGCTTCATAAAGCCACCAGATGCTGCCCAGATGGGTTTTGACCAGGAACAGATTAAGGGGAATCAGGACGGCGAAGAGTCCGATAGAGGCGGCAACCAGTGCAGCCAGGTACAACATGGCCCGATTGAATCCGGCCTCAAAACGGTCGATCTGCTTTTGCATCACGCTTTCTGCTGAGTCGACCTTGAGCCGAAAAAGAGATACCCAACGCGGGGGAACCGGCCAACTGACCGGTTCCCACCAGCGCGGGCGGGGGATAAGCTGCGACGACTACTTGGTAAACAGCTTTTGAAGCGCTGAGCCATGCTCGGGGCTGCGTTCGAGCACCTCTGCCCAGCCGGCAGCATCGGCAGCCGCCAGCCACTTGTCCCGGTCAGCGCCTTCGAGGGTGATCGTCTGCATACCTTCGCTGGCCATCCAATCTTTTTGCTTAGTCAGCAGTGCCTGAAAATCCGGGTCGCTGGTTTCAGCTTTGGCCTCGAACTCGAGGCCAACCTGGTTCAGCAGATCCTGCTGTTCCTGGGTCAGAGAATTCCATTTCTTGAGATTAGCCACAGTATGCAAAGATGAATGATAAAAGCCCGGCTCAACCCGATACTTGGTCACCTTTACCCAGGCGGGATTCCAGCCCAGCGCCGGCCAACCATAACCCTGCACGGTGTTGTTTTCCATGTAAGTGTAGACCTGTGCAAAATTGGAGCGTTGCACGGTCGCGCCCAGTGAGGTGAAAAACGCGGTATAAACGGGCGATACTCTCAGGTTCAGACCGGTCAAGTCCGGCCCCGTGATCGGCTGGTTGAGCCACAGGTGAAACGGGCCGAAATCATGGTGTCGTGCGATGAACTTCATGTTCTTTTCTGTCATCAGTTTTTGCACGTAATCGATCGCGCCATTTTTTCGCAACTCGGCAAAGGTGTAATCCTGCAAGCGCAGCACCGGAGCTTCCGGCAGCACATTGCCGAAATAGGCTTCGGTACAACCGACGATATCGTAAGCGCCCTTGGCCATTTTCTTGGTCAGCTCAAACGGACTGCCGATTGCCGGGGCACCGCCCTTGAGGTCGATTTGCACAATGCCCTTGCCACGGGCATTGACGGCTTCGACCAATACCTCAAAGGGTTTACCCGGAGGGCTGCCAATGGGGAAACAACTGGCCCCAGAGAGCGTCACTTCAGCTGCATAGGCTGGGCTCATTGAAAACCCGAAGACAGCGATTGCCGTAGTCAGAATAAAGATCGCACTTTTCTTTAATTTCAACATTTTTCCTCCTTTGCTCAGCGTTGAACAGGCGTTCAACATTTTCCGGTTATTGCTACGAGTGGCGCGGATTACCAGGATGAGCTAACTGTCAGGCCTGTCCCCCGAGGTATCCGCTGACCATTCATAGAACAATGCCACAAATCGTGCGGAAAATCACTTACCCTGGGTAAACACGTCGGGTTGACCTGCCAGGGCCGAGTCGGTGGCTACACTGAGGACTCCCGGGCTGCTGGCTGGTGTCTGCCGGCGCTTAGCGCCAGTCGGTCAACTTTCCCATTGGGTAGCAGGGGCAGATCGGCGGTCACCAGAAAATGCCTGGGTACCTTGTAACCGGCTAATCGTTGCCGGCACCAGGTGGCAAAATCCATCGACTTCTCGGCCCGGGTCTGGCTCGATACCCGGTCAAGCAATTTAATATAAGCGGCGCCGGTTTCCTGGAAAGCAGGATCGGGTATCGCAACTACAATGGCCATGGCCACTGCCGGGTGCTGTTCGAGCACGGCTTCGATTTCCCGCGGATAGACGTTGTAACCGCCAGAGATGAACATCTCAGTAAGTCGCCCGGCCAGGTGCAGTGAGCCATCGGCATGCAGGGTGCCGACGTCCCCGGTACGCAGCCAGCCGTCAGCGGTGATCGCCGCGGCGGTAGCCTCTGGTAGGCCAAAATAACCGGACATGATCCAGGGCGCACGAGCCTGTATCTCTCCGCTCTGGCCATGCTCGAGTGGCCGGTCCGTATTATCGGCGATGCGTATTTCACACCCCGGGTGAGGAAACCCGGCCGTAGCGGGCGGGATGTCCGCCAGACTCAGTGCGCCGGTTCCGGTCAAAGAGCCGGATGATTCGGTCAGCCCGTACGCGGTTGCAACGCGGGTACCCAGCCGCTCAAGTTTGCGCAGCAGGTCGGGCGGCATCGGCCCACCGGACCAGATCAGCCACTCGAGTTCCGGGACTGTCGCGGCCTTGAAGTGGGGCAGTTCTGATACTTTGTGGTACATGGTTGGAACCTGTAGCCAGAAGTTGATTTTTTCCCGCTGAACAGTGTCGAGCGTAGCCGCGGCATCGAACCCCTCCATGAAATGGATCGTGCCGGCACCGACCAGGGCAAAGCAGACTATGTCACCCAGTCCTCCGATATGATTCACCGGCAGGTTGGCAACTATCCGAAGTACCTGTGTTGGCCAACGTTGGTGGCGGACGCAATTGCCCAGGACCAGCGCCTGATGGCTGATCACGGCCCCTTTGGGAGTGCCGGTGGTGCCAGAGGTATAAACAACAAGGGCGGGGTCGTCTGGCATGACTGCGCGTTCGGCCGCGTGGTACTTTGCATCCGATACCTGATCGGCCAGGTTGGTAAATTCCTTATAAGACAACGCGCCACTACTGTCACCAGCGCTGGCGATTGTGATGATCCTGTCGGCTGCGAGTCCCGGGTATGCGGCGCCTGTCAGCAAACCGTTGTTGCCAGGCTCTGCCAGACTGAACAGCACTACCGGGGCTGCGTTAGTTAGGATAGTCGCTCGCTCCCGCATCGTGTACCTGGGATTGAGGCCAGTCCAGATTGCGCCGATACGAACCGTTGCCAGAAAGACGAAGAGGAACTCGGGTCGTGGCGTCGTGAGCATGGCGACCCGGTCACCGGGTTCCACCTTGAGCGCCAGTAGCGCTTTGGCACAGCGGTCGACCTGGTGGGCAAGTTCTGCGTAATTCCAGTAGCGGCCGGCAAACTCCATTGCCGTCCGGCTGGGCCAACGCCGGGCCGCGTTGAACGGATAGTCGCTGATACGTGGCAGTTCGGGCGCCGCCATGGCTTGATCTACGATGCAATCTCCAGCAGGTGGGCTTTCATGGCGACTCGGGGCAGACTGAAAGGGGGTTCCCACCTGAAGGTAGGGTTGATCCGTGTCTCACTCCTGAAACTCCGGCGCAGATCGGCCTCCAGGGCAGCGACTTCGTTTTCAGTCAGGCCCTTGCCATGCTCGATCCTGATGACCAGATCACCTTCCACCAGCGGACCCGGTTTCGGCAGGGCGATGCGAAAATGCCCGGTAACACGAGGCATGAAACGGGCGATGACAGCATTGACTGCTGCAGGATAGACATTGACTCCGCGTACGATCAGCATGTCGTCAGCTCGACCGATAATCTGAAAACGCAAGCCAGGCATCCCGCAACTGCACGGCGAGAGCCAGACCCTGGCCACGTCGCCGGTTGCAAATCGCATCAACGGCCCGCCCTCCCAGTCCAGGAAAGTCCACAACATTTCACCGACGGCGCCATCGTTGACGGTCAGCGGTTCCCGGGTGACAGGGTCGACGATCTCGAGCAGGCAATGGTCTTCTGAAGTCATATGCATGGCCAGTGGTTCATCGTCTGCTTCACACGAGATGCCGTGAAAAGCATGGCCGCCACCGGTGTGGTCGAAGACCCTGGCGTCGAAGCCATTTGCCAGGGCAGCGCGTATGGCTGGATCACTGCCGCCGGGCTCGCCGGCACAGAAGAACCAGGCCAGGCCCAGATCCGCAGCCTCTCGTCCGCTGATCTTCGGACATTCTTCGATCAAGTACTGGCCGAAAGAGGGAGTCGCGATCAGTGCTTGGGGGCGGCTAAGGTTGATGAAATCGAGAACGCGCTGGATGCCGCCTTCGACCCCGACGGGCACTACGCAGGCGCCCATGTGCTGTATGCCCTGGGATAGCGGCAAACCGCCGGTGAACATACTGAGCGACAAGGCCTGGAGCAGGACATTTCCCGGTCGAATGCCTGCCCGCCAGTATTTGCGGGCGTGCATCTCGTTCACTGTCGCAACGTCCTTGGCGGTAAGGGTGTACAGAGTCGGTACCCCCGTGGTGCCGGAGGTGGCGTTGATCCGCACGATCTTTTCAGGTGGCGCACAGGCCAGCAAGGCATAAGGGTTGCCAAAGCGCTCGAGTGACTCGGCCTGGGCGGTTCGTAGTTCTGCCTTGGTCATCAGCGGCAACCGGGCGAAATCAGCAAATGAAGCTACATCATCTGGCCGCATGCCAGCAGTGGCGAACTTGTCCTTGAAAAACGGTGAGTTGGCAAAGTTGTAGGCGACCTGTGCGCGAAGCCGGGTCAGCTGCAGGTCGCGCAACTGAGTATGCGGCATGGCTTCAACGGCTTTGTTCCAGAGCCGGCTCACGCGTCGTCCTTCTGCTGGGGCTGACAGATCTCGAGAAGCAGCCCACTGGCCGGGTCACGTTCGAAAAAAGCCACCGTCCCACCTGCACCGCGGGTGGGGAAACCCCGTTGCAGCACCCACCCCGCCGCGGTCAGTTCGTCGATGGCAGCAGCCATGTCTGGTACCCGGATCGAGAGGTGGTTAAGCCCGCTCTGCACCCCCATGGCTGCACGGCCCAGTGAGGGCTCGTCCGAGAGGTAGGCGATCAACTCTATCTCGATGTTGGTGGCTTTGAAGCTGGCAACCCGGACTCCCGCTGCAGGCAGTTCTGTTACTTTGGCAACAGTACCGAACAAGGGCTCGTAGCACGCCGTAGCAGCCTCCAGGTCGGAGACAATAATGCCGATGTGATCAATAGTTTTAGGCATGCTTGCCGGGCCTGCGCCAGCGGCCGGTGCCGCCATAGTCGATCGATTGCTGGTTCGCATCACATGCCACCCCGTAGTCCATGCGGGCCGCTTGTGGGCTGATCACGCCGTTCATTACTTCCTCGAGTACGATTTCAGGCGTACGCTCCAGCGGCGAGCCATAACCGCCTCCGCCACCTGCGCTCTGCCGGTAAACAGTACCGGCCGGCAGATTGCGGATGATCTCTTTGGTTTTTGGACACAATTGGCGCCCATCCGGTTGTTCGAAGGCCAATTGATTGTGCGCGCCCGCAGTTCCCCCGTCGAGGCCAAACGCACGGGCCTCCGTTTCCGTGCCATCGCCGAATACCACCGCTGTTAAGTTGTCCCCGCCTAGAACGATTTCTGTTTGCACGCCCAGGCCGCCGCGCTGACGACCGGCACCAGCGGAATCAGTCAGGTATTCGTGCTTTTGCAGTAGATGCGGTGACTGCAACTCCAGCATCTCGTAATCCTGAGCCAGGATGCCGCCCGCACAATTGATCAGTCCGATATGGTCGTAACCGTCGGTATCAAAGGTGGCCCCAGACCCCCCCTTGAGGGCAAGAAACATGATATCGACAAAACGTTGCCCCTCGTTGGTCGGGTCATCGCCCGTTATCGTGACTCCGAGCATACGGTTCCAACCAGCCGAAACGCGCTCTGGTATGGCCTGGGCCAGTGCCCGCAAAATGGCGTCTGAGGTCGGCCCGGTCAGGGAATTGCCAAAGGTCGTGGCTGCAGGATAGGCAGCATTGAGAAACGATCCTTCGGGGTTGATGATTTGAATCGGCTGTAATAATCCCTTGTTATGAGGAATTTCGGGGTTGATGAGCATCAGGAAGGTCAGGATGACGGCCGATGCTGTTGCCGTGCGCGGTGCATTGACGAAGCCAGGGGTTTGTGGCGATGACCCGGAAAAGTCGAAACAGATTCGCTCGTCTGTAACCGTCACGGTGAGTTTTATCTCCATGGTTGAGCCATCGGTTACGCCATCGAAAAATGCCCTGCTGCTAGCGCGGTAGACGCCATTAGGAATGACGGCAATTTCGGCACGCACCATGCGCTCGGTGGCGGCGAAAAGTGCACTGGTGTGGGCGTGGAAGCTGTCGAGGCCGTCGCGCTGGATCAGTTTCTGCACTGCCCGCTCTCCGACCACGCAACTGCCGATCTGGGCGGTGATATCTTCTTCAACAACCTTGAGCCTGATATTGGCGAATATCAGGTTCCAGACATCATCGCGCCGTTGTCCTTTCTCGTAGATTTTCAGCGGAGGGATTCGAAATGCTTCCTGCCAGACTTCCCGGGCTTCAGGATTGTAGCCACCCGCCACGCTGCCGCCGATGTCTGCCTGGTGTCCCTTGCATGCCGCCCAGGCAACCAGTTGTTTGTCGACAAAGATCGGCTTGAAGACCGCTACATCGTTGTTCTGGTTACCCTCCGAGAAAACATCGTTATGCAAGAAAATGTCGCCCGGATAGATCTCATCACCGAAGCAGGTGAGAATTCGTTCACAAACTGGTTGCAGGGCAAAGGCCAGCACCGGTATGTACTCTGTCTGTTCCAGCATCTGGCCGCTGGCGTTGTACAGGCCAGTGACGAAATCCCGAGCTTCGTTCAAAATCGGCGAACGGGACGTACGCAGCAGCACCAGCCCCATTTCTTCAGTGATGGCTTTCAGTCGTCGCTGCAGTACCGAGACCCGGATGGGGTCAACGTCTGGCGACAGGGCTGATGCAGGCATCAGTATTTACCGGTGGGGCTGGTGGGTCTTGGAAATCACGTTCGTCGAAAAGAGGATAGAGGTGCCAGTGGGCGCCGGCAAGCGCAGGCAAAGATTTACCATAGCGCATCCAGGCCTGGCTGGTCGGTCACATGCAGCCTGAGCTGTCGCTGACGGCGGTAAGTCTGGTCAGAAAGGCAGATCGAGGCCGGGCCGCAGTGCCAGCATCTGCGCGCGGAAACTGTCCATGATGCGGGTAAGCCCCTCCTGGGCGTCGGCCTCGAAGCGCAGGATTACGGTCGGGGTGGTATTGGAGGCACGGGCGAGGCCAAAGCCATCGGTAAAGTCGACCCGGATGCCGTCGATGTGACAGATCTCGCCATCGGGAAAGCTAGCGTTGGCGATGAGTTCACTGATTAACTGATGGTGTTCACCTTCGCTCATCTCCAGGCGCAGCTCGGGGGTGTTGATTGTGTCAGGAATCGCGGCAAAGACCTCGGTCGGCGTCTGCGCCCGCCCGGAGAGCAGTTCGCACAGGCGCGCCGCCGCGTAGATCGCGTCATCGAAGCCGTACCAGCGCTCCTTGAAGAAAATGTGACCGCTCATCTCGCCGCCAAGGGCTGCCCCGGACTCCTTGAGTTTACCCTTGATAAATGAGTGCCCAGTCTTCCACATGGTTGCTTTGCCGCCAGCCTGCTCGATGGCCGCCGGCAGCAACCGCGAGCACTTGACGTCATAGACTATCTCGGCGCCTGGCGAACGGCCCAGAATATCCTCGGCGAACAGAATCATTTGCCGGTCCGGCCAGATGACCTGGCCCCTGGCAGTGGTTACACCGAGGCGGTCACCGTCACCGTCGAAGGCGAGTCCGAGGTCGGCTCCTTCGCGCTGCACTGTGTCAATCAGGTCCTTAAGGTTTTGGACCTGACTGGGGTCAGGGTGATGGTTGGGGAAATTGCCATCAACCTCAGCAAAAAGATCGATTACCTCGCAGCCGATCAAGCGCAGCAGTTTTGGTGCGACCAAGCCGGCCACGCCGTTGCCACAATCGGCCACCACCTTCAGCGATCGTTCAAGGTGAATGTCCTCGCTCACCCGGGCCAGGTAAGCGGAGACCACATCGGCTTTGCGCGATTGTCCGGCACCACTTTTAAGGTCACCTGCCTCGACCCGGTGACGCAACTCCTGGATGCGCTCGGCAGCCAGGGTAGTGCCGGCCAGCATGATTTTGAGGCCGTTGTAGTCGGGTGGATTGTGGCTGCCGGTGACCGACACGGCTGAGCCGATGGCGAGGTGGTGGGTCGCAAAATAGGTGAGCGGGGTTGGGACCACGCCGATGTCGACGGCATCACAGCCACTGGCGACGATGCCCTCGATCAGCGCCCCGGCAATGGCGGGGCCGGACAAGCGGCCATCTCGGCCTACTACCACCGCACTGTCGCCAGCGGCGAGCGCCTCGGAGCCGACCGCACGGCCGATCGCTTCAACCACGCTTTCAGTCAGTGACTGACCGACGATACCGCGGATATCGTAGGCCTTGAAGATCTCTGGGTGGGGTATGCGCATTTAGGTCTGGATTCTACCGCCACAGTTGCGTTGTTCGAAACCGAAAGCTGTGGACGGCTTGCGGCAGTTGGTTTTTGCTCATCGCTTTGACAACTTTGCATATCTGTCTTGAATGGTATTGACATGGGATCCGCTATACGTTTTCACTGTTAATCGATGCACGCATCGGCCATGCCGGCGCAAATACAACCGTTGCAGTTCCTGGTGAGCACGCTCAAGTTTCTGATATGCTGTGACGGCGCGCTAGGAGAATTACCAGATGCTTAACGATCGGGAATGGAAACTACCGGATCTTATTGACCTGAACCAGCAGGAACTGATTGTGCTGGAAAACCGGGCGCACGATCCCTGCGGTGGTGAGGTTGAGAATGGAATAGTCTATGGGCGTGGCGCCCACGGTGCCACTGCCATGCCTTTCGGCCAGCGATGCCCCCGGCCTGCAGTCGGGGTGGCGTTTTGGTGTTCTGATAGCGGATCCGATTAAAGATGAGAAGAGGTAGAGCAAGTGCGCGTCGGCAGGCGGCTCGGCAGGCCACCGGGCAGGTGGTCAGAGCCGGTATGCGCAGCGGCCGCTTCAAGCCGCTCAGCGATCGTGACGTCGAGCGCATCCACGATACGGCACTGGCGCTACTGGCTGAGGTAGGCATGGCCAACCCGATCCCGCTGCTGCTGGAAAAGGCACTGCAGGCCGGCTGCCGGATGAATGATCACGAGCGGTTGTGTTTCCCTCGGGCGTTGGTCGAGGACACCATCGCCCGGGTGCCTCGAGAGATCGTGTTCTGCGGTCGCGAGCCGCGCCACGACCTCGAGTACCAGGGGTCGCGTGTTCATTATGGCGGTTGCGGTGAGGCAGTGCAGATACTGGATGTAGAAAACGACTGTTACCGGCCCTCGACCCTGCTGGATATCTACGACTGCGGCCGCCTGGTGGATGCGCTGGAGCACATTCACGATCACTCCCACTGGATGATCGCAACAGATATAGGCGATCCGCGGCAAGCGGATATCAATGCTGCCTACGCGTGTTTTGCCGGAACCAGCAAGAATATCTCGCTGAGTTTTGCCAGCGCCGCTAATGTCGAGCCAGTGTTGCAAATGGCGCAATTGATCGCCGGCGGTGAGCAGGCATTTTCTGAGCGACCGTTTTGCAGTGGTGGGGGCTGCTGCGTGGTTTCACCGCTTGCTTACGGAGAAGAGAACAGCGAGGTCTGTATCGCCTCCACCGCTTTTGGTTCACCGGTCTGGATCGTGGTGGCGCCGCAGGCCGGCGCAACTGCGCCGGCTGCTTTGGCAGGCACTTTGGCACAAGCGGTAGCCGAGGCTCTGGCCGGAGTGTTGCTGGTTTCCCTGGTGGTGCCCGGCTACCCGGTGACGCTGGGCCCGTGGCCGTTTGTCTCGGACCTTCGCACCGGCGCGTTTTCTGGTGGCGGTGGTGAGGAGGGTATCCTGAACGCAGCCGCGGCGCAGATTGCCAATTTCTACGACTTGCCCAGCAGTGTCAGCGGCGGCATGACCGACGCCAAGCTGCCGGACAACCAGGCGGGCTACGAAAAAGGTATCAATGTCACCTTGGCCGCGCTTGCAGGTGCTAACTCGGTCAGCGAGGCAGCCGGCATGATGGGCAGTTTGATGGGCTGCTCGTTCGAGTCCATCGTTATCGACAACGACATGATCGGTTGTATCCAGCGGGCCTTGCGCGGTATCGAGGTGACCGACGAGACTTTGTCGTTCGAGGTAATCCGCGACGTGGTCCTGGGCGGACCGGGACATTTTCTTTCGCACCAGCAGACCCTGGGGCTGATGCAGAGTGAGTACCTGTATCCAGAGGTTGCAGATCGTTCCTCTATTGAGGATTGGGAGGCCGCAGGTTCACCCGATATCCGTGAGCACGCCAGGGCGCGGGTCCAGCAGATACTCTCCAGCCATTATCCGCAGTACATTGCCGCTGACACTGACCGCCAGATCCGGGAACTTTTCCCCATTCACTTACCACAAAGCGCTATGCAACCGGGGAGTGGCCGTTGGGTGACGCCGGCCTGAGATGCGGCAACTGAGCGAGCTTCCGTCCGGCTTTGCCAGCAGTTTACGCGTCATGCTGCGGTGCTGGCCGGGTCCGCAAGGGTATTTGCTGTTGTCGCCGACCCTGGTGCGGGTTGGCTTGCTCATGTGTATTCCCATTATCAGCCAGGTTTCTGCTGCTTAAAGAATTGAGTACCAAGTCATTTAGGCTATTATCGTCACTGCCCATGAAAGCATACTCCGAAGCTAAGCCTGATATTCCGGCCATTCGGCGCATGGATGAGCATGTCATCCACCCGTGGGAGTCTTTTGACCAGCCAGAGGCCCGCACTATCGTCGATGCCGGGGCCGGAATCTACGTTTACGACGGTGAAGGCAACCGCCTGCTCGATGGCCCGGGCGGTATGTGGTGTGTCAACGCCGGCCATGGCCGGCGCGAGATCGCCAACGCCATGGCGGCACAGGGTGCACAGTTGTCCTACATCAGCCCCTGGAGCCATCCCACAGCGCCAGCCGCCCGCCTGGCCGAGCGACTGGCTGCTGTAGCACCCGGTGATCTCGACCATGTGTTCTACACCACCGGCGGCTCGACTGCGGTCGACTCGGCTCTGCGCTTCGTCATGTTCTACAACAATGTGCTGGGTCGCCCGCAGAAAAAACACATTATTTCCCGACATGACGCCTACCACGGCAGTACCTACCTCTCTGCCGCTGTCTCAGGAAAAACACGCGATAAGAACTGGCTGGACACCGACCTTGAGCAGATACACTTTATCTCGTCGCCCAATCCGTACCGGCGGCCCGCAGGCATGGACGAGCAGTCCTTCTGCCGGCAACTGGTAGCGGAGCTTGAGAACAAAATCCTCGAAATCGGTGCCGAGCGGGTCGGCGCGTTCATCGCCGAGCCGATCCTTGCCTCGGGTGGTGTCATCGTGCCCCCTGTCGGTTATCACGCGGCTTGCCTTGCCGTCTGCCGGCGCTACGATGTGATTTATATCTCAGACGAAGTAGTCACTGGCTTTGGTCGACTGGGCCACTGGTTTGCCTCTGAGCCGGTCTTTGACATCACGCCGGACATTATCACCTGTGCCAAGGGCATCACCTCCGGCTACGTGCCGCTGGGAGCGGTGCTTATCTCAGACCGGCTGATCTCACAAGTGGGTGGCGACAGCGAACGTGGGGCCGTGTTTTCCAACGGCTACACCTACTCGGGCCATCCGGTCGCTTGTGCCGCGGCAATCGCCAACATGGACATCATCGAGGGTGAAGGACTGTTGCAGCATGCCCGCGAGGTTGGCCCTTATCTGCAGCAGCAGTTGCACACCCTAGCTGATCTCCCCATCGTTGGCGACATCCGTGGGCTGGGCTTGATGGGGTGCCTGGAGTGTGTTGTCAGTAAGGAGTCACGCCAACCCCTCGACTTGGACTACGAAGTTGGCAGCCGTATCGATGCCCATTGCCAGCGGCTGGGCCTGTTGGTGCGGCCGCTGATCAACATGTGTGTTATGTCGCCGCCGATTCTCATAAGCACCGAGCAGATCGATGACATGATCCGTATGCTGCGCGACGGGATAGAGTGCACCATTGCTGACCTGGAGAAGGAAGGTATCGGTTCTTTTTCCTGAGCTGTCTTGCTTCTAAATTCTGGCACACCACCGTCCGTGTGTTCACCATTGTGGCGTTGCCCAGGTCAATATGGAAATAGACTTGGTAGTCGCTGTTGTTCCGATTCACAATGCGGAACCGGGCGATAACGACTGCTAATCGCTCCGTTCACTTTTTGCCCGCAGCGCCAGATGGTTCATCAAGTCGATGAGTTCGTTGTGCCCGCCGGCCAGGGAGACCTTGGTCCGATACTTGCCGTCGATGATAATCGTCGGCACTCCGTCAGTCTGGTAACGAGCCGACATGTCGGCGGCATGGGCAACCATTGAATTGACGCCGAAGGAGTTGAAAGTGTTGAGGATATCCTGGGGATCGACGTCTTGGTCGGCTGCCCAGTCCGCCAGTTGCTCTACTGTGACGAAGCGTTTTCGTTCCTTGTGGATGGCGTCAAAGTAGGCCTCGTGCAGTTTGTCTACCAGCCCCAGTGCTAGAAAGGTATAGAAAACCCGGGCATCAAAGGCCCACGGTTGGTTGAGAATTGCCGGCATGCGCACGTATTCGACAAAGTCCGGTTTACTCTTCTCCCATTGCTTCAAGTAAGGTTCAAGGGTGTAGCAATGTGGGCAGCGGTACCAGAATAGCTCCAGCACTTCAATGTTCTCACCCGTATGCACCGGTTGCGGCTTGGTCATCTGAAAGTAGTGCACATCCTGTTCATACTCCTGCCCGAGGGCAGGGCTGGCAACGAAAAGCGTTGTCAGTATAAAGATGAGTGTTTTACGCATGGGTCGAATCCTCGAGCATGAATAATATTCCAGGGCTGTAGTCGTATCAGTGTAATTGGCTCAGTTGGTCGATGAGCTTGTTCCGGAGGCCGCCAAAGTTGCCGTTGCTCATCAGTACCACCTGATCTGTAGGGCGGGCCTGGGTCAGAATTGCGTCCACGATCTCGGCAATGTGATCATAAACCCGTAGTGTAGTCCGGTCGGAACTTGGCGCAAGGTCCCGCGGATCCCACTCGAGGTCTGGATGCCACCGGACGATCGCGATATCGGCAAGAGTCAGTGCATCGGCTAATTCGTGGCGCTGGTGGCCGCCTCTCATGGTATTGGAACGAAGTTCGAGTACTGCGATCACCCGGCCGGCCTGGCTGCGACTCCTGAGTGCGGCGAGAGTGGTACGCACCGCTGTTGGATGATGAGCGAAGTCGTCGAAAAGCGAGATTCCTCTGGCCGTGCTGATCAGTTCCAGACGCCGCCGCGGCAACCTGAAGCCGGCCAGTGTGGCGCAGGCCTTGGCTGAGGATACGCCGGCGGTACCCGCTGCAGCAATTGCCGCCAACGCATTGCTCATGTTGGGCCGGCCGAACAGATGCCACCGAACAGTGCCGCAATGCTGGCCGTCCCGGGTAACCTCGAAAGCGCTACAGTCTTCGGCCAGCGTTTGTGCCTGCCAAGTTGCTGTCGCACCGCCTTTGCTGCTGTAGCACTGCACCTGGGACCAGCAGCCCTGCTCTAGCAGCCTCTGCAGGCGCGGATCATCGGCATTGATCAGCACCGTTCCATCAGGTGGTACCGTGCGCACCAGGTGATGAAACTGACGTTCGATGTCTTCTATCGAATCGAATATGTCGGCATGGTCGAACTCGAGGTTGCCGAGGACCGCAATCTCCGGGCGGTAGTGGATAAATTTCGAACGCTTATCGAAGAAGGCAGTGTCGTATTCATCTGCCTCTATGACGAACCACTGACCCTTGCCACACCGCGCGGAAACCGGGAAATTGCCGGGTACGCCCCCGATAAGAAAGCCCGGATCAAGGCCCAGGGTATCGAGTATGAATGCGACCATGGCGCTGGTGGTTGTCTTACCATGGGTGCCGGCAATAGCCAGCACTTTTTTCTCCGGGATAAGTTCATTCATCAGCCAGTGGGGGCCCGAGGTATAGGGGATGCGCTGGCGCAGCATTTCCTCGACCGCCGGATTGCCCCGCGACAAAGCGTTGCCCACGACCACCAGGTCCGGTCGGGAGTTCAGTTGCGAGGCAGCATAACCGGGCTGAATGAGCACTCCTTGTTCTTGTAACAGGGAGCTCATCGGCGGGTAAATGTCGGTATCTGAACCGCTGACCTGGTATCCCATGCTGCGGGCCATCAGGGCGAGGCCGCCCATAAAGGTGCCACAGATACCGAGGATATGGAGGCGCACGGAATCAGGGTACGGATGAGCCTATGGTTGCCAGCGTGGCGAGCAAGAAAAAAAGAAAGATCTGGTATCCGACAATAATAATTGCCGCCGCGCCGGCACTGGATTCCATCGCTTGGCGCAGGATCGATATCATCACGGTCAGTGACCACAGACCAATGACCAGTACGAACAGCAAGGGAATAGTGAGTATCATTTGGGGTTCCCCAGCTGGTAGCAGACGCTCGTGCCAGCCGGCAAAGGGCAGCACCAGTAACTGCAGCAGTGTGGTTGCACCGAACATAGCCGTGAGCGTTTGCACTACTCGTTCACTATAGCCGCGTAACCGAAGTGCCAGGTAGATGATCAGGGCAAATGACAGCACGTGGCCGATTGCCATCAGCGGGCCGCGAAAGAGGCCATGGTTGGGGTCTGCACTGATCGCAGCGGTTATGGTGGCCGCAAGTGCGGTCAGTACCAATAGTGTCTCTGACCGTGGAACGTTCGCTGCTTGGCCCCGGAACAGGCACAGGTTGATAAATAACTTAAGATATTGCGACATCGCACGAAGAAAAAGACGGCAACAACCACCGTGAGGGTGGATGATATCATCATCCTTGGCGCTAGTCGCTTTCGTCCAGCCCAATCTTGTTGACAGCCAGCGTATTTTCCGCCCCAGGGACTAGTGACCAAACTGATTACAACCTCTGCCGAACTCGACCGGTTGTGCCGGGACATAGAGCAGTCATCCTGGGTTGCGTTAGATACCGAGTTCGAGCGCGTGCGGACGTTTTTTCCACGGCTTTGCCTGATCCAGATTGCAACTCAGGATCAGGTGGCGTGTATTGACCCACTGGCGAAGATGGACTTGGTGGGGTTAGTACAGGTGCTATCGTCAACGGGCCCGATGAAGATATTGCACGCTGCGCGGCAGGATATCGAGGTACTGCACCATGGGCTCGGGATTTTACCCAAGCCGTTGTTCGATACCCAGATCGCGGCTGCGCTTTGCGGTCACGGTGAGCAGGTCAGTTACGCGCAGTTGGTTAAGTCGTTGTGCGGAGTCAGTTTGTCCAAGCAGTATACCCGCGCCGAGTGGTCCCGGCGGCCGCTGAGTGAGGGTGAAATACGCTACGCTATTGACGATGTCCGTTACCTCGGTGAACTCTACCGGCAACTCCACCAAGAGTTAGGCCAGCGAGGTCGGCTTGATTGGGCCGAGGAGGATTTTCAGGAGCTTGCCTCTGGTCGGTCTATAGAGAGTGGCGCTACCATAGCGGTGCGCAAGGTGCAGGCAGCTAGCCGGCGCTTCGACCGGACTGGCCAGAGCGTAGCCCATGTTTTGGCGCGCTGGCGAGAGGAAATGGCGCGCCGAGACGACCGGCCACGGGAATGGGTTTTGCCACTCGAGGCTATCTTACAGATTGCACAGGAGCGGCCGGCCTCGCATCACCACATTTGCCTGCTCAGTGGTTTATCCGAAGGTAGTGCCAGGCGCTGGAGCCAGGAGATCTTGGCTGCAGTGCAGCGTGGGCAGCGTGAAGCAGACAACTATGTGCCACTGCCACCACCGCGGCGGCCGGATGCACAGGAAAAAGCGCTGGGTAATCGGCTGTGGCAGTGCTTGCAGGTGTTGTGCGAACAGGGTGACTTGCCCACGGCCAGTGTGGCCCGGCGCGACGATATCAGGCAACTCGCCATCGGTGATCGGAATTTGCCGTTGCTCCGTGGCTGGCGGGAACGTTTTGCCGGGGCTGAGTTACTTGCCCTGGCTGAGGCAGAAACAATCTCTAGGAATTGTTAGAATTATTACGGCCAATTGCTAGGTAGATCACGCAGGTCAAAAAATGAACACGATGCGAACGATCCTTGTGCCATTTAACAACACCCAGCCCACTGCTACTGCAGTGGATGCCGCACGCCTGCTGGCCGAGCCAGCCGGCGCTTACATTGAGGGCGCTTATTGTCGCCAGGTTTTGCCAGTTATCGCCGGGGAAGGCATAACCTTGCCCGGGGATTATCTTGCGGAGTTCGAAGAGGAGGGCAAGCAACAGGCCGATGCGGCACGAGTTGCATTCGAGGACCTGCTGGCAGAGCGACACATCCCCCTGGGCACCTTGGATGGTTTAGGTATCCGTGCGGGTTGGACCGAGATGATCGGCACCGGGCCCGAGGGTATCGGTGAGTATGCCCGCACTTTTAGCGTCAGTGTACTGGCGCGTAGTCTGAGTGATGGTGGCCAGGACTGGAAGAGCACGGCCGAAACACTGTTATTCGAAAGTGGCAGGCCGCTGCTTTTAGTCAGTACCCAATTGCCGGAAGTTCTCGGTCGACGGGTATTGGTGGCGTGGAATGGCAGCACGGAAACAGCGCGGGCGTTAACTGCCGCCATGCCTTTGCTGGCAGGGAGCGAAGCGGTACTGGTAGTTACCGTGGCAGGTGGCACCGTGTCGGGCCCGGATGCGGAACAGATTTGTGCTCACCTGTGCGCGAGCGGCATCCCGGCGCAATTCAAAACTATGGAGGCTGCGGCTACCACGGTTGGCCAGGTGATCCTCTCTGAGGCCGCCGCCTTCAATGCCGATCTCATCGTCAAGGGGGCTTTCACCCACAGCCGCCTGCGCCAGTTGATATTCGGTGGCGCCACCAGCGAAATTTTCAACCACGCCATCTGTCCGGTATTGATGTGTCACTGATACGGCGTTTCTAGGGTCGCAGAACAACTGGCGTTCGGGTGGGGATGATCTCACCTACCTATCTTACGGCGTTGTCGTGCAAGCCCGTTGGGCACCTGGCTCGCTTGGGCGCTGGTCGGGTTGCGGGTACAATGCTGCGGCGCATCAATGGTGTGATGGGCGTGCTGAGCAGTTCTGCCGCTGGCCAAGTACATAATTACGAGGGAGAACACTAGATGAAACAACCAGTCCGGGTCGTTGTTACGGGTGCTGCCGGCCAGATCAGCTACGCGCTGCTGTTTCGGATCGCCGCCGGTGACATGCTGGGCGCGGATCAGCCCGTCATACTGCAGTTGCTTGAAATTACCCCGGCGCTGGATGCCCTGCAGGGGGTGGTGATGGAACTCAACGACTGCGCTTTCCCACTACTGGCAGGTGTTGCGGTTTCAGATGATGCTCATAGCGCTTTCACCGATGCCGATTTTGCGCTACTGGTCGGCGCCCGCCCCCGTGGCCCGGGCATGGAGCGCAAAGATCTGCTCACCGAGAACGCCCGTATTTTCTCCGCTCAGGGCAAGGCCCTGAACGACAGCGCCAGCCGGAGTGTGAAGGTGTTGGTGGTAGGCAATCCAGCCAATACCAATGCGTTGATCGCAGCCGCCAATGCACCAGATATCCCCGATGGTCAGTTCACTGCTATGACTCGGCTGGATCACAATCGAGCGATCAGCCAGTTGGCCGCACGAACCGGGAACCCTGCGACCGCAGTTCGCAGGATGACGATCTGGGGCAACCATTCTGCCACCCAGTACCCCGACCTGCATCACGCCACAGTGGCTGGCACTGTAGCTACCGATCTTATAGAGCAGGACTGGGTGGCTGAGGAGTTCATTCCCACGGTACAGCAGCGCGGTGCTGCCATCATTCAGGCCCGCGGCGCATCCAGCGCCGCCTCGGCTGCATCAGCCGCGATTGAACACATGCACAACTGGACCCACGGCACCGCCGACGGGGACTGGGTCAGCATGGCGATACCCTCGAGCGGCGATTACGGCATCGAGGAAGGCCTGATCTATTCCTATCCGGTGATCTGCGCCGGTGGCAACTATACGATTGTGCCGGACCTTTCAATCAACGAGTTCAGCAGTGAACGTATGCGCCTGACCGAGGATGAGTTGCGACAGGAGCGGGACGGCATTCGCGACTTGCTCTGAGTCGGGCTTACCGTGAGATACGCCATGCAGAGAATTGCGCCATGATCCGCGTTGCTGTCGCCGGTGCTGCTGGGCGTATGGGACATGCCTTGCTGACGGCCAGCCTTGCCACGGACGGCGTCACTCTCAGCCACGCATTCGAGCATCCGGGCAGTGATGCAGTGGGACAGGATGCCGGTGAGATCGTTGGCGTGGGACGGGCTGGGGTTGAGATCAGCGACGCGATTGTGGGCCCCGAGTTCGATGTACTGATCGACTTTACTACGCCAACTGCCAGTCTTAATAATCTTGCCTGGTGCCGTGAAACCGGTCATAGAATCGTTATCGGCACCACCGGCTTTGATGCACAGCAGACAGAGGCCATTGCCCAGGCTGCCGGCGATATTGGCATCGTACTGGCACCCAATATGAGCATTGGTGTTAACGTCTGTTTCAAACTGTTGCAGGTGGCGGCCACTGCCTTTGGCGACGAGGTCGACATCGAAGTGCTGGAGGCGCACCATCGTAATAAAGTCGACGCGCCCTCGGGCACCGCCCTGCGCATGGGCGAGGTGGTGGCAAAGGCGCTAGACCGGGACCTCGACAGCGAAGGGGTCTTTGTTCGACACGGCCACACCGGGGCCAGGGAGCGCAAATCCATTGGTTTTGCTACCGTGCGGGCCGGCGACATAGTCGGTGAGCACAGCGTGCTTTTTGCCGGTACCGGTGAGCGAGTCGAGATCACCCACAAGGCCAGTAGCCGTGCGATCTACGCGGCCGGGGCCTTGCGGGCCGCCTGCTGGCTGATTGGGAAATCAGTTGGCCTTTTTGATATGCAGGACGTATTAGGCTTTAACAACTAATGATAGTGATTGATGCGCAGGCCCCGACCCGATAGAATCACCGCCCTGAGATGAGCGTACATTTCGGGCTAGAAAAAGGAGAAACCCCACTGGTTTCTCCTTTTTTTTGCCTAGTTTCGGGACTTAGTTGGTGATACCGGCAATTCTTGCCTTGGCTGATGGCACTGTGCTCCACGGGCGCGCTATTGGTGCCGTGGGTCAGTCTGTCGGCGAGGTAGTCTTCAACACGTCCATGACAGGCTATCAGGAGATTCTCTCGGATCCATCCTATGCCCGTCAGATAATCACGCTGACCTACCCCCACATTGGCAATGTAGGCACCAACCCAGAGGACGCCGAATCGGGCCGGGTCTTTGCTGCGGGACTGGTGATTCGTGACTTGCCCACACAACTGAGCAACTTTCGTTCCCGCGAATCGTTGACCGATTACCTGACCGGGCACGACGTGGTCGGCATCAGTGATATCGACACCCGTCGCCTGACCCGACTGCTGCGTGAGAAGGGTGCCCAGAACGCCTGCCTGCAGGCTGGTGAGGTCAACGAGGTTGCTGCACTGGCGCTGGCGCAGGGCTTTCCCGGGCTCAAGGGTATGGATCTCGCTCGCGAGGTCACGGCTGCCTCGGCTTATAGTTGGAACGAGGGTAGTTGGTGTCTTGGTCAGGGATATCGGCCGGGCCCGCAGGCGCGCTGCAAGGTGACGGCGTACGATTTCGGGGTCAAGCGGAATATTTTGCGGCTGCTGGTCGAGCGTGGCTGTGAGGTGCAGGTGGTGCCGGCGCAGACCCCGGCAGCACAAGTGCTCGCGAGTGCCCCGGACGGGGTGTTCCTGTCCAATGGCCCCGGTGACCCACAACCATGCGACTACGCAATCAATGCTATCGCTGAGATTCTCGCTACTCGCACACCGGTCTTCGGCATTTGCTTGGGGCACCAGTTACTGGCGCTGGCGGCCGGCGCACGCACGCTGAAGATGAAGTTCGGCCATCATGGCGCCAACCATCCGGTAATCGATCTGGCCAGCAAGCGGGTCCTGATCACCAGTCAGAACCACGGTTTTGCCGTCGATCCAGATTCACTGCCGGCCAACGTGACGGTGACTCACCGCTCCTTGTTCGACCAGTCCATCCAGGGTCTCGAGTTAACCGATCGACCGGCTTTTTCCTTCCAGGGCCACCCCGAGGCGAGCCCTGGGCCGCAGGACATTGTTGAGTTGTTTGACCGGTTTGTCGCCATGATGACCCATCCGGAAGAGGCCCGCGATGCCTAAACGCACGGACATCGAGTCGATTCTGATCATCGGAGCGGGGCCGATCATCATTGGTCAGGCCTGTGAGTTTGACTATTCGGGTGTGCAGGCCTGCAAGGCACTGCGCGAGGAGGGCTTCCGGGTGGTGCTGGTTAACTCGAACCCGGCCACCATCATGACCGACCCCGAGTTTGCCGATGCCACCTACATCGAGCCGATCACCTGGGAAGCCCTGGCTCTGATCATAGAGAAAGAACGCCCGGACGCACTGCTGCCCACCATGGGCGGTCAGACTGGCCTTAACTGTGCGCTCGACCTGGTACGCCATGGGGTGCTGGAGCAGTACGGGGTCGAGATGATCGGTGCCAGTCGGCAGGCTATCGACAAGGCCGAGGATCGCGAGCGTTTTCGTGACGCGATGGAGGCAATCGGGCTCGAGACCGTGCGTGGTGAGCTGGCCCACTCGCTGGAGGACGCCTTGATGGTGCTGGAAAGGATTGGATTTCCGGTCATCATCCGCCCATCCTTCACCCTCGGTGGCAGCGGCGGTGGTATTGCCTATAACCTCGAGGAGTATAAGGCGATTTGCGCGCGCGGGTTGGACGCCTCACCCACCGGTGAACTCCTCATCGAAGAGTGCATTCTGGGCTGGAAGGAATTCGAGATGGAGGTGGTGCGAGATACCCGCGATAACTGCATTATCGTCTGTTCGATCGAGAACTTCGATGCGATGGGGGTGCATACCGGGGATTCCACTACGGTAGCGCCGGCGCAAACCCTGACTGACAAGGAATATCAGATTATGCGCAATGCCAGCATCGCAGTATTGCGCGAAATCGGGGTCGATACCGGCGGCTCCAACGTACAGTTTGCCATCGACCCAGCGAGTGGGCGTATGGTCATCATCGAGATGAACCCGCGAGTGTCACGTTCCTCGGCGTTGGCCTCCAAAGCAACGGGATTTCCCATTGCCAAGGTCGCCGCCAAACTGGCAGTGGGTTTCACTCTGGATGAGCTCGCTAATGACATCACTGGTGGCGCTACTCCGGCTTCGTTTGAACCCACCATCGACTACGTGGTCACCAAGATACCGCGCTTCGACTTTGAGAAATTTCCGCAGGCAGACTCGACCTTGACCACACAGATGAAATCGGTTGGTGAGGTGATGTCTATTGGCCGCACTTTCAAGGAATCTTTGCATAAGGCCTTGCGTAGTCTCGAGATCGGCAGCCATGGGCTGGAGCCCCTGGCCGCACCGGGCCTTAGCCCAGAAGAGCTGCGCGAGCAGTTGGCGAGCGCGCTACGCAGCCCCGGCGCGCGACGCATTTGGTACATTGCCGATGCTTTTCGCCATGGCATGAGTCTGACTGAGATCGAGGCATTGACCGGTGTTGACCCCTGGTTCCTGGCACAACTGGAGGAATTGGTCACTTCGGAGGCACGGATCTCGGCGACGGACCTCACAGCACTCGATGCGGCAATGCTGCGTGACTGGAAGCGCCAGGGTTTTTCCGATGTACGCCTAGCAAGTTTGTTGGATACTGAGGAGGATGTATTCCGGGAGCTGCGCCATGATCTCGGCGTCCGACCAGTCTACAAGCGAGTGGACTCATGCGCCGGCGAGTTCGCAACCCCGACCGCCTACATGTACTCGACTTACGAGGAGGAGTGCGAGGCCGCACCCGAGGATCGCGACAAAATCATCGTGCTGGGGGGCGGGCCCAACCGCATCGGTCAGGGAATCGAGTTTGACTATTGCTGCGTACACGCAGCGATGGCCATGCGTGAAGCTGGCTACCAGACTATCATGGTTAACTGTAATCCTGAGACTGTCTCCACTGACTATGACACCTCTGATCGGTTGTACTTTGAGCCACTTACCCTCGAAGATGTGCTCGAGATCGTTGCGCTCGAGCAACCGTGGGGTGTAATCGTCCAGTATGGCGGTCAGACGCCACTTAAACTTGCCCGCGATCTCGCCGCAGCCGGGGTACCGATCATCGGCACCTCGCCCGAATCCATTCATCGGGCCGAGGATCGCGAACATTTCCAGGGTCTGTTGCACGACCTTAACTTGCTACAACCGCCGAACCGCACTGCGGTAAGCGAAGCACAAGCCCTTACCCGGGCCGAGGAAATCGGCTACCCGTTGGTGGTGCGACCTTCCTACGTCTTGGGTGGGCGGGCCATGGAGATCGTGTACGACAGCAAAGAACTCAAGCGCTACCTGCGTGACGCCTTCCAAGTCTCCAACGAATCACCCATCCTGTTGGATCACTTCCTCGACGATGCCATAGAAGTCGACGTGGATGTGGTCTGTGACGGCAGCGAAGTGATGATAGGTGGGATCATGGAGCACATCGAGGAGGCCGGGGTGCACTCGGGGGATTCGGCTTGTGCGTTGCCGCCGTACAGCCTGTCGGCGGTGACCCAGGCAGAGCTCGCCCGGCAGGCTCGTGAAATGGCCCTGGCCCTGGACGTGGTGGGGATAATGAACGTGCAGTTTGCAGTCAAGAATGGCGACATCTTTGTGCTCGAGGTGAACCCGCGGGCTTCACGCACAGTGCCTTTTGTCTCTAAGGCCACCGCCCGGCCACTGGCTAAGGTCGGCGCCCTTTGTATGGCTGGCCAGAGCTTGGCGCAGCAGGGGGTCAGTGGCCAGGTGGTACCGGAGTTTTTCTCGGTCAAAGAGGCAGTGTTTCCATTTATCAAGTTTCCCGGGGTTGATCCAGTGCTTGGTCCCGAGATGAAAAGCACTGGAGAGGTCATGGGTATAGGTGCAACTTTCGGCGAGGCTTACCACAAAGCACAGAGTGCCGCCGGCACACTTATTCCATCGGGCGGTTGTGCGCTGATCAGTGTGCGTACGTTAGACCAGGCCGCGGTCATCGAAATTGCCCAATACCTGACTGATAATGGTTTTGTGCTGGTCGCGACCGAGGGTACGGCCCGGGCGTTAACCGAGGCCGGCATGAGCGTACAACTGGTGAACAAGGTCAGCGAAGGCAGACCGCACGTCGTCGACAGTATCAAGAATGGCGAATTCAACCTCATCGTCAACACCACTGCCAGTCGGTACAGCCGCAGAGACTCAGAAACTATCCGCAGTCAGGCGCTGATTCATAAGGTAACCTACTTCACTACCTTGGCCGCAGCGCGGGCAGCCTGCGAGGCCCACCGCTGCGGTGGCGACATGACAGTAAACCGGCTACAGTCGCTGCACGAGGAATTGCCGATATGAATCGAGTATTGTTGACTACCCCGGGCGCTAAGCGGCTTCAGGAAGAGTTGCAGCGGCTCAAGCGCATCGATCGCCCGAGGATCATCGAGGCGATTGCGGAGGCCCGTAGCCACGGTGACTTATCGGAAAATGCCGAGTATCACGCCGCGCGCGAGCAGCAAGGTTTCATTGAGGGCCGGATCTTGGAGCTTGAGAGCAAATTGGCCCGTGCCGAGGTCATTGATCCGGAACGCCTTAACGCGGGAGGTAAAGTAGTTTTTGGTGCCTGGGTGCAGTTGTGGGAGGAAGAAGGTGATCGCGAGGTGACCTATCAGATTGTCGGCGAGCTCGAGGCGGATATCGCGCAGGGGATGATCTCCCACAGTTCACCCATCGCCCGGGCTCTGATCGGCAAGTGTGAGGGCGATGAGGTTGAGTTCAACGCGCCTGGCGGCGCCCGCCGCTATGAGGTTCTCACGGTTCGCTACGAATCAGGAGCAGATGCGGCCGGCGACTGAGATACCCGCGTCGGTACACCCCCTAGCGGCTGGATTCTTTCTTATCGTTGCCGGTATTGCGGCCCGTTGCCGCTGCAGCATCAGCCGGTGTCGGGGTAGTTCCACCAATGTCATCGTCAGCGACCTGGGACTGGCCCAGCCAGAAGGAGAACGGACCTCCGTCATCGCTCCACGCTGCCGGTGGTTTGAGAATATCCGGACCCTGGTCGTAACCCGCATCGACTTCGGCCCGTGGGTCGAGGTCGCTGACGATGCCGGGTGCCTGGACATCGGGCTGCAGTACATAGGGTTCTTTCTCAACCACCGGTACCCATTGCCGGATGCGCATGCGCCAACTGATGAATACGACCAGCGCCACAGCCGTGGCGATGATGTACACGAACATCCCGCCTGGCCCCAGTAGCCGCATTGCCACAGAGCTGGCCAGCGGGCCAATCACTGCACCGACTCCGTAGGCCAGTATGAAGCCACCGCTGGCCGCGACCACTTCACTTGGATCGAGGTAGTCGTTGGCGTAGGCAATGGCAAGCGGGTAGAGCGTTGATGCAAGGCCGTAAAAGAGCGCCACCGACCCCAATACCACCCAAACTGGCAGGTTGGCGCCGAAGATCAGCGCCGCTGACGGCAGTACCAGGGCGACCGCTACCCCCGCCAGGACGGTCCGCCGGTCCAGGTGGTCCGACAGTTTGCCAATGGGTAATTGCAGCAACATCCCTCCTACCAGTCCGGCAGCCATGTAGCCGGCGATGTCGTTAATCGTAAAGCCAATTTCAAGGGCGTACACTGGGCCCAGGCCCCACCAGGCACTGCCGATGAGACCGGCCCCTAGGCAGGCGATCACTGAGGTGGGAGAAATGTCGAATAGCCGCCGCAGGTTTAGGTGGGGTGTTTCTACCGGGTCGGGGTGAGTGGCGTGGGTAAGGGTAACCGGGACCAATGATAGCGCTAGCACTACACCGACAATGAGGAACAGTTCATAACCCGCCGGATTGCCCAGTTTCAGGGCTTGTTGGCCCAAGGTAGAGGCGAGGTAGCCGATCATGATGTAAATCGACAGGAGTAGGCCTCGGCTGTGATTGGCGGCGCGATTGTTGAGCCAGCTTTCAACCACTATAAACAGGCCGGCAACCGCGGCGCCCATGGTGGCCCGCAGGGCGATCCAGACCCACGGATTGGGGATGAGCAGTACCAGCAGAGCGCAAGCCGAGGCCAGCGCCGAGAGCGCAGCAAAGGCACGGATATGGCCAATCCGATTGATCAGCGGGCCCGAGCGGAAGGTGCCCAGGGCGAAGCCCAGAAAGTAGGCCGACGCCATCAGCCCGATAAGTTCGTTTGGATAGCCCTCGATATTGGCGCGCAACGCCAGCAGCGTCGCAAAAATGCTATTGCCGAACATCAGGAAAGCTGTCGCCAGCATTAGCGACGACAGGTTGCGTAGTATAGAAAGAGCAAAAAGCAACGCAGTAATCCACCCCGGAAAAATTTGCGGCGAAGTCTACGCTCGGAAGTGCTGACTGAGAAGAAATATTTTTCTTCGATCGCGGTAGTGCTGCCAGGTGTCGGGGTGGGCTGGGTTAATCAATGATCCAGATCTGGACCAAGGCAGGCGAAGGTTGTTTTGCTAGAGTAAATAGCGGTCCACTGTGAGGTTTCCGCGAAACGAGGCGGTGAATCGGTGGATCACAGGCAGTTTCATTTTCCTCCTTGAGTCATTCGTGCGGTCGACGGGCCGCACTTCTTTTTCTGGGTGTTATTCCGAGTCGCTGGCGGCAGGGCAATTGGCGCCTCGGTTCAGGTAATATCGCACCACCTTTTTGTGGGGTCTTGGTGGTTTTTTCTGTGCTGGGCCCTTTTACCCGGTCTGTTTCATGTACCTGGTCCGTCTCGACGCCGTCAGCCTGGCCTTCGGCGCGCGCAAACTGCTGCTGTCAGCTAATCTGGCAGTAAACCCCGGCGAGCGGGTATGCTTGGTTGGGCGTAACGGTGCTGGCAAGACCTCGCTACTGGGGCTAATTACTGGGCAGGCCGAGCCTGACGACGGTGAAGTTCGGCGCGGTGCTGAGTTGTGTGTCAGTCAGTTGGCACAGGTGATGCCACGTGACCAGGGCAGCACGGTGGCGGAGTTCGTGGCTGCAGGATTGGCGGACATCCTCGCGCTCGCCGGACGCTACCGCGCCCGTACCGAGTCGAACCTGGACAGCCGTGGCCTGAGGGAGCTCGAAACGCTGCACGCCCACATCGAAGCCCACGGGGGTTGGCATCCCGAGCGCCAGGTAGAAATGATCCTCACCGAGATGGGCCTGCCCGCGGCACGGAGTCTGGCTGAGCTTTCCGGTGGTTGGCAGCGGCGGGCGGCGCTTGCTCGGGCCGTGGTTTCAAAGCCCGACCTGCTGCTGCTGGATGAGCCAACTAATCACTTGGACTTTGAGGCTATAGAGTGGTTGGAGCGACATATCGAGGCCTTTCCCGGAACGGTGTTATTCATCACCCACGACCGTACTTTTCTGCAGCGCCTGGCCACACGTATCGTCGAGATTGACCGTGGCCAGTTGCGTAGCTGGCCTGGCGACTACGCCCGCTATCTCACTGAAAAAGCCGCTGCACTCGCGGCCGAGCAGCGGCACAATGCTGAATTTGATCGCACCCTGGCCGGCGAGGAGGCGTGGATCCGCGAGGGTATCAAAGCGCGACGTACTCGCAACGAGGGCCGGGTACGGGCGCTGCAGAGCATGCGCGAAGAGCGGGCGCAACGAACCAAGGTTGAAGCCCCGCCGCGAATCCACATCGAGGAAGCCGAGAGTTCCGGGCGGAAGGTGTTAGAGGCGCGCCGCCTGTGCTTCGGCTACGGCGATACCCGGCTTATCAACGACTTCTCACTGCGCATTCGACGTGGTGACCGCATTGGCCTGGTTGGAAATAACGGGGTCGGCAAGAGCACTCTATTGCAACTGTTGCTTGGCGAACTGCAGCCTGATTCGGGGTCGATCAAGTGGGGGGTCAACCTGGAAACCGGTTACTTTGATCAGCACCGGCGCGAGCTGGATCTGGACAAGACCGTGGCTCAGGTAGTAGGCGACGGTCGCGACTACGTCATCCTGGACGGCAAGCCGCGGCACGTGGTCGGTTACCTTAAGGGTTTTTTGTTCTCGGCTGAGCGAGCGTTAACTCCGGTGCGAGCACTGTCCGGTGGCGAGCGCAACCGTGTCATCCTGGCTCGGCTTTTTACCCGTGCCGCCAACCTGCTGGTGTTGGACGAACCAACCAACGATCTCGACGTGGAAACGCTGGAAGTGCTCGAGGGCCGCCTGGCGGCCTACAGTGGCACCCTCATCGTAGTCAGCCACGACCGGGCATTCCTGGACAACACGGTAACCAGTATCCTGGTCTTCGAGCAGGATGGCCGTATTCGTCACTACGCTGGTGGCTACAGCGACTGGGCTCGGCGCGATCGCCTACTGGCATCGGTAGAGGAGTCCAGCAAAGGAGCACCGGGGGCGCATGACCCAACTGGGGAAAACCGCAGCGCGGCGCGCAGCGCTAATAAGTTGTCCTATAAACTGCAGCGAGAAATGGATATTTTACCTGATGCAATCCAGCACCTAGAGCAGGAGATTCAGCAGCTGCAGGCTCAGACCCTGGGAGCAGGGTTTTACGATCAGGCCTATCAACAAAAGCAACCCGTTCTCGACGAGTTGGCTAGGCTCGAAGTTCGACTTGAGCAACAAGTTAGCCGCTGGGCCGAGTTGGCCGAACTCGATGTCGCCCTGCGGGGGAACCCGTGATGCGCCCGAACGCTTTCCTATGGTCACAGCCGGCGGCCCTGCTTGTCCTGACCACGGCCTTTTGGGCTGGCAATGTGGTGATCAGCAAGATGGCGGTGGGCGAAGTTTCACCCGGAATACTGGCTTTCTCGCGCTGGGCGCTGCTTGGCAGTCTGCTGCCGATTCTATACTGGCGCGAGGTCCACGCCGGCTGGCCGGTGTTGCGCCATCGCTGGCGGTATATTGTGCTTATGGGCGGGGTGGGGCTCGCTATGTTCAACCTGCTGTTCTACATCTCAGCTCATCACACCACGGCGGTGAACATTGGTATCGTGCAGGGGGCGATTCCCATAATCGTGCTGGTCGGGGCGTTCTACTTTTTTGGTAGCCGGCTTAACTGGATACAGACTGTGGGTGTGGCGCTGGGAGTGGTAGGAGTCGTCATCGTGGCGCTGCGCGGCGTACCCGGGGCGTTGACTGACATTACGCTTAACCGCGGCGATATCCTGATGACCACGGCCTGTCTGTTCTATGCTGGTTATACCCTGGGCCTCAAGAGCCGGCCAGCGGTCAGCGGAATCGTGCTGATTACATTTTTTTGCGCACCGGCGGCGGTGGCTTCGGTCCCGGCGGTGCTCTACGAGTGGTGGTCGGGCACCATTGTGTGGCCTTCACTCAAGGGCTGGCTGATAATCAGTTACGTGACCTTGTTTCCGTCATTCGTAGCCCAGGTCTTTTTTCTACGCAGTGTCGACCTGATCGGCCCTGCCCGCTGCGGCATGTTCGTAAATTTAACTCCCATCTTTGCCGCGCTGTTGGCGTTAGTAATTCTGGGTGAGGTCTTTCGTTTTTATCACGCAAGCGCGCTCGCGCTGGTGTTGATAGGCCTGTGGTTGTCACGTGACCGAGCGCTAACAACCGCTGGGTGATGAGATTGACTGGCCCAGTTCCTCGGTCCGGTAACCGGACGAGCTGACAATGTGGAGCAGCACGTACACCCGTGGGGTCATCATGATTCTTGCCTCGGGGCTTTTCTTGAGTACCTCCGGTATTGGCTTTCGTATCATTGAGCAGGCCAGCGGCTGGCAGATTCTTTTCTACCGCTCTTTTTTCATGATTGGATTACTCATTGGCGTACTGGCGGTTAAAAGCAAAGGGCGCTTGCTTACGCAGTTTCGAGGCCTGCGCGGGGAAGATTTTCTGCTGGCGTTGTTTCTCGGAACTGGGATCGTCGCTTATGTTTTTGCACTACTGCTGACTACAGTCGCGAACGCGCTTTTTATTCTTAGTTCGGTGCCGTTTATAACCGCATTGTTAGGCTGGTTGATCCTGCGCGAGGCGGTGCCGTCGCACACCTGGATCACGATTGCCATGGCTATGATTGGCCTCGCTATTATGGTTGGCAATGGTCTCGCTAGTGGTCGGTATCTGGGTAACCTGATTGCACTTTGGTTGCCTATTTCCTATGCGGCTTCTGTCATCTTGGTACGGCGCTCATCGCAACCCAATATGCTGGTTGCACTTTGTCTTGCAGGGGTAGTTTCGCTGGTTTGCGCGGCCCCCTTTATCGGTGATCTCGTGATCAGCCGGCATGATCTTCTGGTTTCGGCGTATCTTGGCATTTTTCAGGTGGGACTTGGATTTACCTTTATGGTATTGGGGGCGCGTTACGTTCCGGCGGCACAAGTTGGCCTGCTGGCACTGGTAGAGCCGGTGCTGGCGCCACTGTGGGCTTGGATGGTGGCAGCCGAAATACCCGCCCACACTACTTTAATTGGCGGCGCAATTATTTTTCTCGCAATCAGCCTTGACGGGGCGATCACCATGTGGCGCTCAAGAATCCAGAGTAAAAGTAGCGGTAACAGCGCACCTTAAGAGCAGTTGGTGCTGTCAGTCGATGGCCTGGTAGGCGGCTGCTTGGATGTCATAGGGCATGGCTGAGAGAGCGCCCAGGTTTTGGGTCATGACAATGCCCACCAGATCTTCACTGCGATCGACCCAGTAGTAGGTTGATGCTGCACCCGACCAGCCACCTTCGCCTGTTCCAGAGAGAAAATAAGCTTGTCCTGGGTCGAGCATGACTCGACCGAGCAGATTCCAGCCGTAGCCCGGACGGGGAAAGGGGCCGACGGCGATCGGCATCAGTGCGGCCGGCAGCCGGTTTTGCCACATGAAATCGACCATCTTGCGCGAGAGCAGGCGCTCACCGGAGTCAGTACACCCGGTCAAGGTGAAATGGGCAAAGCGCAGGTAGTCGTGCGTGGTCGAAAACAAACCGTGCCCACCGCGGGCAAAGCCAGACTCGGGTGTCGACGGGCAGCTGGCCTCACACTCTAGGCGCTGTAGTGGTTCGCTCACCAGCGGGTCAATCATGATGTCTTCAAGCGGTTTGCCGAACATCGGCAATAATCGGTGCATTTGGTCAGGCGCCACAAAAAAGCGCGTCTCGTCCATGCCCAGCGGATCGAATAGTTCTTTTTCCAATAGGTCGGCCAGCGATTCGCCAGCGGCGATTTCGATGACCCGGGCAAGGATGTCGATGGCAATACTGTAGTGCCAGCGGGTACCCGGCTGAAAGGCGAGGGGCATCAGCGCCGCTGTGTCAACAAAAGCTTCAAGCGTACGGCTCGCGTCCGAAGTTAAGTCCGCCTCCCGATAACGCTGTGCCGTCGGGCAATCGGGCATGAAATCGTAACTGAAGCCAGCCCGGTGAGTGAACAACTGATCAAGGGTGATCGGTGCTGCCGGCTCAAAGGAGCCATCAGGCTGCAGCACATTCATATTTCTATACGCTGGCAGCCAGCTGCCGAGCAGGTCGAATAAATGCAGTTGACAGCGTTCGAGCAGCATTACCGCCAACGCCGCTACCACTGGCTTGGTCATCGAGTAGATGCGGTAGATCGGCTGTTTCGGCAGGGGGGATTGGTTCTGAATATCTGCGAAGCCAATACAGCCGGCATCCAGGATAGTGTCGCGATGTTGGATGCACCACTCGATATTGGAGAACTCTTCTTTATCGATGTAACTTTGTGCGACTTGCGCTATCAGGTCTATTCTGGTTTTAGTGCCCACCGGCTTGAATCCTTGGGAGGGGTGATCAGCGCGGCCACAAAATCATCTGGGTGCAGCGAAAGTGCGCGAGCACCCGTTCGTTCTCTTCGGTAAGAATAGATGCATCCCAGACCTGGGTGGTGCGGCCCAGGTGCACTGGAATTGCGACCCCACGGATGGCGCCTTGATCTGTCGTGCCAACGAAGTTGGTTTTGATCTCTATGGTGGTAAAGCCTTTTGCGCCTTCAGGCAAGAGCCGTAGGCAGCCCTGGCCAGCACAGGAGTCGGCCAGGGCAAGCAGGGTGCCGGCATGGATGCGGCCACTCCAGGCAAAGTGGTGTTTTTGCAATTGAATTCGGCCGGTTACTTCACCTGAGTCGGAAAAAGAGAATTCCATCCCCAGATGGTCAAAAAGGTAACCCTCGCCGTGAGGCATGAAATCGCTTGGCGTATTGGGACTTGAATCACTCATAACTTGACCTACAGACTATTTTTGGCTTCCCCGGACGAGCTCGAACCGCCAGCCGCCGGGTTTGAAAACAACACTCTTTCATGGGTTTTGACGCAAGACCATACGGATAATTGTACAACGGCTGTCCGCTAGAGATCGGAGTTATGGGGAGTTGAGCCCCAGTAACTTCGACATACGGCTGGCTGTTAGAGGAAGTTAATGGCGCCACTTTTGCAGACTTCTGTCGGTAGTAGTGTTGAGCAGCTGCTGTCGATATATGACCCATCTTTCTGGCCTCAAGCGAGAGCTTCTAAGATATCGATATTATTTTGATACCAAGGCGATCGCTAGATCGCACCTCTTCGCTTGAAAAAGTCCCATAAAAGATTGTGTTTTACGAGATGAATTTAAACTTCCTCAAGCCTCAGAGGCGAGATCTTCTTGGTACACTGGAACAATGCCTGATACCTACCCCCTAATTCGACTGGCCGCTGGGCTGGCGCTTATGACGCTGGGTGGATCGGCAATGTACGCCTCTGTGTTAGTGCTCGAGCCAGCAGTACAGGAATTTAAAACAGGTCGTGGTGTTGGCTCTTTGCTCTACGGGATGTTTATGCTCGGGTTTGCCTTTGGTGGGGTACTCATGGGTCGCCTCGCCGATCGTGTGGGCATCATGATGCCAGCGATTATTGGGAGCCTGGCTCTTCCAGCCGGGCTGTTTGCCGCAGCCCACGCCGATTCCATCACAAAAATTTGCGTTGCTTTTGGGCTCCTGTGTGGTTTTCTTGGAGCCTCATTTTCGGTCGCCCCACTAGTTTCCGATATCTCACACTGGTTTACTCGTAAACGAGGGCTGGCGGTCGGAATTACTTTCAGTGGAATCTACCTCGCAGGCGCCATCTGGCCACCAGTTCTACAGCACTATATCGACACACAGGGGTGGCGTGAAACTTTTAGCGATCTCTCGCTCTTTGCACTCTGTACGATGCTGCCATTGTCAGCACTATTATTCCGCAAAATTCCTGCGGCCAAAGACACGGTTGCTTTTAACAGCAGTAGATCAAGCCAGCATCCGCTTAATCTGACCCCCCGTAAATTACAGGGTCTTGTATGTGCTGCCGGTTTCGGATGTTGTGTGGCGATGGCGATGCCGCATATTCATATCGTGCCATACGTTATGGATCTAGGCCATCCGGCAATGCGAGGCGCCCAAATGCTAGCGCTGATGCTGGGTTTTGGTATTTTCAGTCGAATCGGTTCAGGTTGGCTTTCAGACCGTATTGGTGGTTTGCGCACGCTGCTGATTGGTTCAGTGTTGCAGGTATCGGTGCTGATTGCTTTTCTCGCCGCTGACGGGCTAACCTTTCTCTATGGTCTTGCTATCGCATTTGGTTTATCGCAGGGCGGGATTGTACCCTCGTACACCATAATTCTTCGTACGTTTTTCCCGCCCAACGATGCGGGTTGGCGAATCAGCCTGTCATTTTTATTCACCCTGGCCGGCATGGCATTCGGCGGTTGGATCGCTGGCTTTCTCTATGATCTGACTGGCTCCTACACCGTGTCATTCATTAACGCTATTGGATTCAACATAGTAAACCTGTTGATCGCGGGAAACTTGTTAAGGCGCGATCGAATGCCGACGATGTCTGCCTCGATCTAAACTGATTCTTTGCGGGCGGCAAGACGTCTATAGCCATATGCGGGTGAGATAATAAAGATCTGGTATGCATTCAGTTGCTTTGATATCTACTTTGGACTCACCAACCTGATGCCTGGCGATGCCCAAGAGGCTAACAGACGGGGCTATGCGGTCGGTCTGATGATTTCGAGTTCCGTGGTAATCAGTTTTACCGGGTTGATTGTCCGCCATCTAGATGTCGATCCCATGGTACTGAATTTTTACCGAGCTCTGGCTATGATGATTGCCATTGCTCTCATAGTGATAGTGAAGTACCGCCGAATGGCCATCCTCAGTGTGATCAGAGTCGGCTGGCCTGGCGTGCTGGGTGCGGTGATGCTCACCATGGCTGCAATTTCGTTTCTTCAGTCGCTAACCCATACGACAGTTGCCAATACACTGTTTATCCTCGGGGCCATTCCGTTTTTTACCACGGGACTCGCCTGGGTTGCCCTGCGGGAACAGCCAAGCAGGAAGACGCTTGGCGCAATGTTTGTCGCCTTTACTGGCATCACCATAATGCTTGGTGAAGGTTTCGGCTCCGGTTCGGCCTACGGCAACCTTATGGCCTTGGTGACAGCATTTTGTTTTTCAATCTACGCCGTGCTAGTTCGACGCAATCGACACATAGATATGTTGCCTACCTTGCTGATCTCTACCGTCCTGGTCATAGCCGTAGCTGGCATCACCAAGCACGATAGGCTTGGCATCTCAATGGACGATCTTCTGTTGTGCATGTTGTGGGGCGGAGTCCTCTCAGGATTTACCAGTGTTTGTTTTATCGTGGCTTCTCGGTACATTGCTGCGGCCGAGGTGACCCTGTTCATGCTGCTGGAGTTTGCCCTGGGTCCGATATGGGTCTGGCTGTTCGTCAACGAGGTGCCTTCACAGTGGACATTGCTAGGAGGAGCACTGGTAATTGCAGCCATAGTAGCTCGGTCGTTACTTGAACTGCGTCAACCTGCGCCCTCTCATCCAGGATCGAAAATATGTGGAGATAAACTCGTGTAATGACTGGATATGGTCAGTTTGAATTGCACAACAGTGCCCGAAGCGGTATTTTGTCCCCCGAGACGATTGATTTGCGGGAATACCGATTTCTTGAGAAGTGTCGCAAGTTTTTGAAAATATGGCGCGCCCGGAGAGACTCGAACTCCCGACCACCTGGTTCGAAGCCAGGTACTCTATCCAACTGAGCTACGGGCGCAGGGGTTGTGTGTTGACGGCCCAAGTGTAGGAAAAAACCGCGCTGCCCACAAACCGCTAAGCGATCAGTTCTGCGAATTGGCCGGGATGATCGCTGAACCCGGCTTGGCCAGATCAGCTGCAGGGCGCGGGACTTTCGGGTCCGTGGTATCTTTCCGGGGCTAGAAGTAAGCAGCATTCCTGTTAATTTTGATCTGCCAGAGGCCAATCTATGCCTATGACGCCGCGCGAGCGGGTACTGACAGCCCTCAACCATGAAGAGCCCGATCGGGTACCCATCGTGCTTGGAGTGAGCAATGCCACCGGCATCAAGATGCAGCCCTACCAGGGAATTAAGCGCATCGTCGGGGTTGAAGCCCCGGATGCATACCTCTACCAGTGGCCGGAACTCGGTACCGCCGCGATCGACGAGGCCACCATGGTGCGCCTGCGCAGCGACGTGCGCGGGGTACTGGACCTTGAACCTGCCGCTACTCGCCGTCGTAATCGAAAGCGGGCGCCCCACAGTAACTGTATCGACTCCTGGGGCTCTGGCCAGGTCGAGGTGACCCCGGGTTACTGGTGCCCGGGCGTACACCCACTTATCGACGCGACCACTGTCGAGGAACTGCAGAATTACGCTAGCTGGCCCGATATGAGCGATCCCAGCCGTGTGGCCCATGTCGCTAGCGATGTCCGCCGACTGGCGGCGCAGAATGAATATGCAATCATGGCTACGCCTTGGTTACTGTTTCCGTTTGAGCGGGCCTACGCCATGCAGGGCATGGAGGCTTTTCTACTCAACATGGCCATGTATCCGGATTTTGCCAGGGCGTTGCTTGAGAAAATCGCCGGCTATTGCAAAGCGCTGATGGGACGATTTCTCGACGAGCTGGGTGACAACGTCGACATTATCAAGATCGGCGATGACCTGGGTACCCAGGAGAGCCTGATGACTTCGCCGCAAATGTATCGTGACACGTTAAAGCCCATTCACGCGGATTTCATCGATTTCATCAAGGCACGCACCTCAGCCAAGATCTTCTTCCACTCCTGTGGTGACGTTTTCCCGCTGATTGAAGACTTTATCGATATTGGGGTCGATATCCTGAATCCCATCCAAACCTCCAGCGGCAAGATGTCAGATCTTGCGACGCTCAAGAAACGCTTTGGCAAAAATATCGTTTTTTGCGGCGGTATCGACAGCCACCGAATCTTGCCCTATGGTAGCGCCGAGGAGGTTCGCCAGGAGGTGCGCCGGGTGATCGGCATCCTCGGCCCCGGTGGCGGCACTATGATCGGGGCAGTGCACACCGTCATGAACGATGTGCCGCCGGAGAATGTTCTGGCTATGGTTGATGCGGTAGAAGAATTCGGCCACTATCCACTGCGGGTTTGACTAGAGGTCAGTTGTTTCACAGCCCGATTATCGATGATTGCCCCCTCGCGCAGGCGGGCAGATGACAGCACCTGGAGGGAGCAATGACAAAGAAAGTGTATGAACTTAATACAGTGTATGAGCTTAATGTAGCGGTCGAAGTTGGATCCGGCCTGGCGCTTGCCGGGTACTGCTTTTTCGAGGCCGAAGACGAACAAGAGGCAAGGGAGAAAGCCACCGCGTATTTCGATGCCCACAAGGACGAAGTGGCGACATATGCTGCCCGCGGCCCATTTCGGCTGTCTGGCGGTGATGGCGCCGAGATAACAGAATCACAATTAGCCAGCGGCACCACTCTGACCATAGAAGCGGTGAAAGAGTTCTCCGTGGATCGCCACATCAAGTCGAAGCTGCTAGACGTGTAAGCGCCTTTTTGGGAGCTGGACGGGGCGCTCTTAGTTTAGCGCGCTGGTTCGGCCTATAGTGCCGGACTGGGTGGGCCTCGTTGTTCCTGGTGCCCTGATCAGGCACAATGTGAGGTTACCAATCAGTAATCCTGGTTGTGTGTTCCGGGGTGGAGGCCAGAAGATTTCTTTTGTTACCCTTAATCACATCGCAAACGCTGCCCGAGGGCAACGTTTGCGGGGTATTTTGCTGAGCTTACTGCTCGTCAGTTCCCTCACAGCGCTGGCGGGTGAAGCCGATTCGTTGCAGCAGAGGTACGACGCGGCCTTCCTTGAGATGTATGAAGACGTAGGCAACCTCGACAAGACTTTTCGTTTCGCTGAGTTGGCAGCTCAGGCCGGCGATTTTGAAGGCGCCGTGTCGGCACTGGAGCGCATGCTGATAATCGACCCTGATTTGCCGCAAGTCAGGATGCAACTTGGCATGCTGTACTTTCAGATGCAATCCTACACCATGGCTTATGCCTACCTGAACGCCGTCCGGGAGCACGAGGGAGTGCCAGCCGAAGCCAGGCAGCAGGCCGAGGATCTCATTGCCCAGATCGACGCGCTTACTTCGGCCCACAGGTTTTCGAGTACCGTGGTGGGCGGGTTGCGTTACCAGACCAATGCCAACAGCGGACCGCCGACCAACGAGATTCTACTGTTCGGGAATGTTGCGATCTTGGATGACCAGTACACCGAACAGGCTGACTGGGATGGCTACCTAACCGGGCAGTTCGACTACGTCTATGATTTTGAAACGGATCCCAAAGTGACAATAGAAACCGGCCTGTCACTTTACGGCAACCGCCAGGATGAGCAATCCCAGGTCGACACCCGACTCTATGAGCTGCAGGTTGGGCCGCGTTTAGCGTTTAGCCCACAGATTGGACGCACGCTCGATATCCGGCCCTACCTGGTGGTGAACGACCTCACGCAGGGTGGCGCGGCCACCTTCAGCGGACTTGGCGGGGGCATCAACTGCAGTTACCACGACTCGCCGTCAGGTGCCTGGGAGCTGGGTGTTCGTTACGTGCAGCGGGATTACCCCGGCCCTGAACAGGTCGGGCTCACAGGCCCCCGCACCCGCCTGAGTATGGGCAAGACATTCGAACTCTCGGAGAGCACCATGGGTTCGTTGACCGCAAGTGCATTCAACGAAAACGCTGATGATGATTGGGCCGCCTACTGGGAGTATGGAGTCGAGGGAAGTGTACAGTACCTCTTTGGTTCACCGCTCGAAATCATCCCACAGCCTTGGGCTGGGTCATTGGTGTTGGGACTATTTGATAAAAATTACGCTGCGGAAAATCTGGTCATTGCTCCAGGAATTAAAAGAGAGGATGATACCTTGCGTGCCAGCGCCAGTGTCACCGTGGCATTGTCAGCCGGCCTTGCGCTGGTCGCTTCTGTCGGCTACACCGAGGTCGACTCCAACCTACTCAATTATGTTAACGATAACAAGTTTGTCAGCCTGAGCGCCATGGGCCGCTTCTAAAGCGATGAACTCAAGCGATAGAAAAATATTGATCTTCCCCAGGCCGTGGTTT
>Ga0208642_1000065_pt1 | contig 50759 bp, 47 predicted proteins | sample ETN02SmetaG_4_FD_185790 | JGI IMG/M metagenome (GOLD analysis project Ga0208642, IMG submission 185790) | Marine microbial and viral communities from oxygen minimum zone, Eastern Pacific Ocean - ETNP2014F10-02SV251 (SPAdes) (version 2) | ecosystem: Environmental > Aquatic > Marine > Oceanic ...
AATCACTGCCTGCATCACCACCGCCAGGATCAGGGTGGAGATCTCCACTGCGATAGGGTCCTTTTCAAATCTCTTCACCAGCACCAGGTAAGTCAGCACGCCGAAAACTATGCCAGCCAGGCCAGCCAGCAGGAAACTGGGAAACTTCGGTAATGACAGTATCTGCACTGCCACGTAGTAGACGTAACCGCCCAGCATGATATACACACCGTAAGCCAGGTTGAGCACCCGGCCCACGCTGAAAATCATGGTGAAACCCACCGCGATCAGCGCATAGAGGCCACTGAGCAGGAATCCCTGGATGATAACCTGAGCCATCGTCTCAGTCGTTTTGACTGGCGTTAAAACCCAACCCGGGCGCTTTCGTCACCGAAAACGCCCGGGTGGTTAACCGCCTAACTCAGTTCAGCTGTTACTTGATCCACGAAGGTACGCCGAACTCTCCGTTCGCATACTTCTCGGGATACACAACCGCCGTCGATCCATCCTCATACCACTGGATCACCACCATGGACGGCGCTCCGTCATCCAGCGGCTGGGTGATATCGAACTTAATGTTGTGGGTATATTCCCGATTGGTTCGAGGCTCGATCTCACCGGGCTTCCAGAAGCCGTAACGCAGCCACAGCTTGCCGTCCTTGTAGATCTTCAGGTCCTCGTTTTCCATCTCCGTGACCCATGCATCCAGCGGTGCAAAACCCCCGGCGCGTTCAGCGGCGTTGAAGGCGTTATACATCCCGTAATAGGCATTAAAGCCATTGAAGTGGGGGAAGATCGGCCGACTGCTGCCGTACTTGGCTTCATATTTTTCTACAAACGCCTGTGTTCGATCGTCCATGGCGAATCCCACTGACGGAATCGGGCTCAAGGTCGAGGTACCGCCGCCCATCTGGCCGGTATCGTTCCAGAAGTCTTTGCCGAAGGCTGCCACGTTGATTCCCGTCATCGGCACCGGCACCTGCAACTTGACGTACTGTGACGAAGGTACCTGGCTCCTCACTGAAGAAATCAGGTAGATGAAATCGGGCTTGGATTCTGCAGCTTTGCTGAATATGGGTGAAAAATCTACCGTATTGGTGTCATAAACGATGTGATCAATAATCTCGATGCCAGCTTCTGGAGCCAGCATCTGGTCGACCAGTTCGAAAACGCCGCCGCCAAACGCGGTGTCTTCCTGCAGCACCACGGTTGTTTTCCAGCCCATCTTGTCAGCCAGAATATCCTTGCCGAAATCTACGTACAGCGTTGCTAACGCATAGTCGCAAGCCACATTCATAAAGTACATTTTGTACTTGTCGTACTCGTTGACCACCATGTCGATAATGCCAACATAAGAAGTCCAGGTATCCAGGGTTGGTATCTTGTATTCCGCCATGCGCGGCAGCCAACTCAGTGACACGTCATCGATACTGCCCGAGATGATGAAGTCAACCTTTTCGGTCTCAGCCAGGTACTCGTAAGCCTTGATACCCTCAGTAACGTCTTCGCGGGTATCGGCCTTGACCAGTTTGATCTGGCGACCTCCCAGCACGCCGCCGGCGGCGTTGAGTTCTTCGATAGCGATCTCGGCTCCGCGTATCGTGCTCTTGCCGGTATCCGAGTCAAAGGATCCGATATAGCCCACTACCACCGGGTCCTTCGCTGCCATGGTTACAGGGCTGCAAAGCACGCCTGCCACAAAGAGCGCTGTAGTTGCCATTATTGAAACAAGGGTCATTCTATTTGTGCCCATCTTTTGCCTCCTTCTTTAAGTTTGTACTACTTTGTTTGAACATCCCGATTACTCTTCCTTTATTCTAGAGCAAGAAAATACAAATTAAGCTTCTATATGTCTACACGCTACTTGCCAAACAGCCCTCCAACAATTACGTAAACAACTCCTTAATCGATTGATCACCATCCACCAGGTCAAACGCCCTGCCCGGCGTTGCCGGCGTGCTGGCAAGCGCCGCTAAAATACAGGCAGCCACATTCTCTCGCGAAATTTTTTTGGCACTGCTGCTGGCAAAGGTTGTACTCACCTTGCCGCTGCCCGGGTTATTAGTCAGCAGGCCGGGCCGCAATATAGTGAACGGCACCTCGCTTTCGCGCAGATAATCATCAGCTGCTTTTTTTGCCAGCATATACGGTGCAATCTTTGGGAAATGCGCAAGCGGGTGATCCGCATCCAGAGCACTAACCATGACAAAGTGTTCAATTCCATGGCGCTTACTTTCCTCTATGGCTAGAACTGCGCCGTACAAATCAACCAGCAGGGTCTTGTCGGCACCGGTATGCCCGCCGGATCCGGCGGTAAACACAACTTTACTCACGCCATCGAATGCCTGAGCGAACTCACCCTCCAGATCCGCAACCACGGCCCTGGTGCCCAGTTTTTCCAGGCTCGAAACTTGCTCCGTGTTGCGCACCATGCCAAGTAGGTCCATTCCCAGGGCGCTCCCCTGCCGGCAGACTAACTGTCCAATATTGCCATTGGCGCCAATGATCAATGTTCGCATAAATGCCAGGTCGAGCAGTTTACAAAACTCGACTTAAAGTTGTTTATAGAGTTTGGGGATCGCAGTGCCAACATAGTGGAAAAGGCTAGATTTATAGCCTCTACGACCCTACCACAGAAAATCTACAACCTGCAAGCATTCATTGGCTTCCAAACGATTTATTCATTCGAAACCGAATGGATTATAGACTGCCGCACAAAATACCGGCTATACTGTGGCCACACTAGTGGTGTAATTGACAGCATAAAAACATTAGCCGCGGCCAGAGCAAAGCGGCAACTGAAAATATGAGGATTAGGTCTAGATGTGCGGTCTTGCCGGGCGGATTATTAAACAGCCAGGTCTGATTGGGGCAGATCTTGTAACCCTGATGCAGGCCCAGGCCCATCGGGGCAGCGATTCGACCGGCTTTGCCCTGTATGGTGAATCGCGACAGAATGGCTACGTCGTCCGCGCTGTGTCGTCTGACAGAAGCCTGCTTGACCACGACCTTGACGCACTGCGACAAACGCTGCAAGCACATGACAGCGATTTCATTGAGGATCCAACCTGGGACCATACCGCTCAGCCGCATGTCTCGGTGAGATTGGTGATCAGTGACCTGGAGATCCAGCCGTGGCTGGCCGCAGCCGATGCGCTGGCGCGAATGGAGATTCAGTCGGTCGGGCGCTCACTTGAAATCGTAAAAGACCTGGGCATTTCCGAAGAAGTTGCGGCAAAACATAACATCGTTAAGTTTGTAGGCACTCATGGCATTGCCAATGCCCGTATGGCCACTGAATCCCGGGTTTCTCCAACCGCCAGTCACCCGTTCTGGGCGCGCCCTTTCCCGGATATAGCCATCGTTCACAATGGCCAGCTCACCAACTACTTTGGGCTCAAGGCGCGACTGCAGCGGCAAGGCTATACCTTCCTGACTGAGAACGACTCGGAACTTATCGCTGTATGGCTATCCGATCAGTTATTCCGCGGCCTGACCCTGGAAGAAGCGCTCGAGTCCTCGGTGCGTGAGCTGGACGGCGTCTTCACTTACATTATTTCCACACCTGCACAGATCGGCATGGCTAAAGATAGGTGGGCCATCAAACCACTTACAGTCTTCAGCAACGGACGGGAGATGGTGACTGCGACCGAAGAACAGGCTGTACGCAAGCTCTACACCGATGAAGTACGTATCACCAACTTGGATGGACCGGGGTATTCCACCACCTGGGACGTATTGCCAGCGGCGGGAGGATAACTGTGGGTTCAAAAGACATGACCAACCGCGTTGAAATTGCGGCCGGTGACCGACCGGTGAAAGAGATCAACCGGGACATTCGCAGCCAGGTTCAAGCAGGCAAGCCGATCGTTGTAACCAATACGATGTCGCGTCACAACCTGGGCGTGGGCCTGCCTGCCAGCGCCGACATTCTGTTCGAAGGCAGTGTGGGCTATTACTGTGGTGGACTTAACGACGGCGCGCGCATTCACGTAACCCGCGACTGCGGCTGGGGCGTGGGCGAGGCAATGGCCACCGGCGACATCACCATTGATGGCTACGCGGGGATGAGTGTCGGCGCCTCGATGCGCGGCGGCACCATTCACGTTAAGGGTGATGCGGGACCTCGTTGTGGTGTAGCAATGAAAGGCGGTGACATCATTGTTGAGGGTACTATCGGCTACCTGTCAGGTTTCATGGCCCATGCCGGGCGCATCATTGCGCTGGGCGGCGCCAACGATGCCGCGGCGGACTCTTTGTGGGGGGGTGAAGTATGGGTGGCCGGCCCCATCGGCTCGCTCGGTGTTGACAGCAAGATAATCGAGCCAGCTCCAACAGAAGTCGCTTCGGTGGAGAAATTACTGGCTCAGCGTGGGCTTGATGGCCCCGGCCGGGACTGGAAGAAAATCGTCTCGGCGCAACGACTATGGCACTTTGAAAGCCGGGATGCACGCGCATGGCTGATGATCTGAAAACACCCTGGGAATACCCCTTCGAGTCGGCCACAGAAGAATTGATCGGCTTCGCTGACGGCGCCATAGATGGCCGACCGGCAGGAATACCGTCGTCCTACGATCGCGGCGGCTCCATTCGTTGGACCCCGGAATCAATCTCAGAAATCCACGCCTTGTCGCAACTGGGGCGCTACCAGATTCGGGGTTTCAATACCTTTAACAAAAGTTTTCCGACCCTGGATGATCTGGTTTTCGTTCCCGCGACCATGACCCGCCTGCCCCTGGAGGGCTACCGCGAGAGCTGCGATACCCGGACCGTGCTGGGTGATCGGCCTGGGTTGGTTGAGCAGCCACTGGAACTCGACATTCCCATATATATTGCATCGATGTCTTTCGGTGCATTGTCGGCGCCGGCCAAAGCGGCGCTGGGTTATGGCGCCTCGAAGGTCGGCTCCATGACTTGCACCGGTGAGGGAGGGATGCTCGAAGACGAGCGGCGAGCCTCGCGGACTCTGGTCTACCAGATGACACCATCGCGCTACATGCTGGACCTGGAACACCTGCGCAAAGCCAACGCCATAGAGTTGGTAGTGGGGCAAGGCGCCAAACCCGGCACTGGTGGCCTGCTGCTGGGCATGAAGGTCTCTGATCGAGTAGCCGACATGCGCTCGCTGCCCACCGGGGTGGACCAACGCTCCACTGTCCGCCACCCGGATTTTCTCGGTGCCGATGACATGCAGATCAAAATTGAAGAACTGCGGGAAGCCACCGACTACCAGGTGCCGATCTTCCTCAAGATGGGTGCCACTCGACCGCGCTGGGATGTGGCGATTGCCGCCAAGGCCGGGGTTGACGTCATCGTCGTTGATGGCGCCGAAGGTGGTACCGGGGCCTCACCCGAACTGCTTATGGATCACACCGGTATCCCGACCATGTCGGCTATCCCCGCTGCGCGCGAAGCGCTGGAAGACTGCGGCAAAGCCGACGAAGTCAAACTGGTAGCGGCCGGCGGCATCCGCTCTGGCGCCGATGCAGCCAAGTGCCTGGCACTGGGTGCTGACGCGGTCATGGTTGGGCTGGGGTCGATGATCGCGCTGGGTTGCAACTCACCGCGCTACCTGGAGTCGTATCAAACCCTGGGCACCTCACCGGGCCGCTGCCATCACTGCCACACTGGCCTGTGTCCAGTCGGTGTAGCCACCCAGGATCCGGAACTGGAAAGCCGCGTAGACGTGGCGGCTGCCTCAGAGCGAGTGGCCCGCTACCTCACAGCGATGACCATGGAGATCTCACTGCTGGCCAAGTCTTGCGGAAAATCCAGCGTGCACAACCTGGAAAAAGAAGATCTGCGGGCTCTGTCCACGGAGGCGTCCGCGTTTACCGGAGTAAAAATGGCCGGCATCGACAAACCGTTCACCTGGTAACGCGATCTTCTCTACCTGCCACAATGGAGAAACAGTGATGACTCCACAGGTGGATTCGATCAACTCCAACAGCGAACTGCCTGGCTCAACGGAAGTCGTCGTCATCGGTGGCGGCATCATCGGAGTTGCAACAGCACTGACCCTGGCAGAACGGGGCATAGCGGTGGTGTTGTGTGAGAAAGGCACGATTGCCGCTGAACAATCCTGTCGCAACTGGGGCTGGGTTCGGCAACAGGGCCGCGACCACCGTGAACTGCCACTGATGGTTGAATCGACCAGGCTGTGGCAGGCGATGGACGCGCGGGTAGGCTCTGCCACTGGTTTTGTTCAGTGCGGCGTAATCTACCTTGAGGAAACCGAACAGGATCTCGCTGCCCGGGAAACATGGCTGGAAAATGCTCGCCCTTACGGCGTTGACTCGCGCGTGGTCTCCTCTGGAGAAGCAAACGAACTGTTGCCTGGCAGCACAAAAGGCTGGGCGGGCGCTCTTTACACCCGCTCGGACGGCCGGGCTGAGCCCGCGATGGCGGCCCCCGCGATGGCCCGGGCCGCACAGACACGGGGTGCAATCATCCTGGAGAACACCGCGGTCCGCGGCATAGAGACCACGGCTGGTGCAGTTTCCACTGTGATCACCGAGAAAGGTTCGCTAAATTGTTCTTCTGCTGTTCTGGCCGGCGGCGTCTGGTCCAGCCTTTTTTGCCGAAACCTCGACCTGACCCTGCCCCAACTCAGCGTGATTTCCTCGGTTCTGCGCACTCGGCCCATGCCCGATGGCCCTGAGCTCTCGGCCAGTGGCCCGGGCTTTTCTTTTCGCAAACGAATGGATGGGGGTTACTCTATTGCCGAATCCCGTGGTCCAACAATTGCCGAGATCGTTCCGAATTCCTTCCGTTTCGGCAAAATTTTTCTGCCGCTCGCCTGGCTGGCTAGACAACATTTACGACCCAGGCTCTCAAGCCGGTTCCTGGACGAGTGGCGGCAACCCGGGCGCTGGCCCCTGGACGGAATCTCGCCTTTCGAGATGACCCGGACCCTGGACCCAGAACCGCCACCGGGCGTGCTCGATAGAGTGCGCAAAAGCCTGGCCGCCACATTTCCCTTTTTTGACCAGTTGAAAATTGCCGCAAGCTGGGCGGGCTTGATCGATGCCACCCCCGACGCAATTCCGGTTATTTCCGCAGTCGACACTCTGCCGGGGCTGTTCCTGGCCACCGGTTTCTCCGGTCACGGTTTCGGGATAGGCCCAGCTGCCGGCCAACTCGCCGCTGATCTTGTTACCGGCAACACCCCGCTGATAGACCCGGCGCCTTTTCGCTTCTCCCGGTTCAGTGATGGCACACCCATCCGCCCCGTAGTCGCTCCTTGATTCTTGACAACATGACCCGGGATTCCTCACCAGTTAGAGCCGAGCGCGACATACGTCAGCGGGTAAAAAACCTGAATCTGGACCTCGCCTCGATCGATGTCGTCCATAACATCTTTCGGGCATCGACGGCCATGCGAAACTGCTATGAACAGGAACTCCTAGTTCAGCACAACTTGACCTTTACCGGCTTTACCACGCTTTGGGTGTTGTGGGTCTGGGGATCCATGGAAGCCTACCAGTTGGCAGAAGAAGTAGGCATCTCCAAAAGTACCCTGACCGGCGCTGTGAAAACACTGGAACGCCTGAACCTGGCTGAGCGCCTGCCGCACGCACGGGACGGCCGCCGGATCATTGTACGGGCGACCCGCAAGGGTAAGTCTCTGGTACGCGCCCTGTATCCCCGATTCAATGCCCTGGAAAAAGAAATCACCAGCGATCTATCAAAAGGTGAAAAAGCCAAACTCGCCAAGGGATTGCGAGTCCTGCTGCACACCCTGGAAAAAAGGGATAAATAAATCACCCGGGGAGCCTGTTGAATCGGGGCATCCTCGTTACCGGGTGCTCCAGGCGCTTTCAGGCCGTAGTCACAAGTCCCGAATTACTTCTCTGGCTGCGTTACAACCCGGCGCCCCGGAGACCCCGCCTCCGGGATGGGCCCCGGCGCCACACAGGTATAAACCCTGTATTGGTGCGCGGTAATCGGCGTAACCGGCCACCGGCCGCAGGCTGAATATCTGGTCCAGGTCCAAAGCGCCATGGAAAATATCACCGCCCGGAAGTGCATAGTCCCTCTCCAGATCCAGCGGACTCAACACCGAACGACCAATGATGGCAGTTTTCAGGTTAGGGGCATATTGGCAAATGGTATCGATGATCTGGTCGGCAACCTCCTCCTTGAGGTCGTCCCAACTTCTACCTTCGGACAGATCCGGGTTGAAGTGCTGGCAAAATAAACTGGCAACGTGAGCGCCCGCAGGCGCAAGGGAATCGTCAATAAGGGAGGGCATACACATTGACACGATTGGTTTTCTGGCCCAACCACCGTATTTCGCGTCATCGTAGGCACGTTCAAGGTACTCCAGTGAGTGGGCAATTTCGACAGTTCCCGTAATGAGGTCCAGGCCCTCGCCCGCCTTCAATCCATCAAAGACTGGCAACTCGCTGAGCGCGATGTTCATGCGGAATGTGCCTGATCTACAGCGATAGCCCTCTATCGCCCGAACAAAGTCCGAATCGAGAGCACCTCGATCCACTAGATTCAGATACAGTATCCTGGGATTGACGTTACCCACGACAGCGCGTGCCCGCACAACCGTGCCGTCTTCAAGAACAACGCCACAAGCGGCATGTTTTTCGACGATGACCTCGGCAACTGCCGCAGAGACCTGAATATCTACGCCTTTGTCTTGGGCCGATTTCGCCATTGCCTCAGAAATCGACCCCATCCCACCTATGGCGTGCCCCCATGCCCCAACGATGCCATTAACTTCGCCAAAGTACTTGTGCATCAAAACGTAGGCAGAGCCTGGTGCATAAGGGCTGGCGAGATGCCCAACCACTCCCTCGAAAGCATAAACGCCTTTGAGGTTCTCAAATTCGAACCATTCGTTGAGGTAATCCCCCACACTCATGGTCATGAGGTCGGAAAATATCCTCTGGTATTTCAGCTCAAGTTTGCGCAAACGATTGCCGATTTTGGCAGCGGAAAACAGGTCCTTGAGTCCACCACCAAGATTGGGGGGTGTCTCTAACACAGTTGATCGGAGCACCAGCGAGGTCTTTTTCAATTCCTCGTGGAATTCGAGGTACCTCCCGGCATCATTTTTTGACACCGCGGAAATATTTTTTACCGCCTGATCCTTGTCCCGTGGCAAGGAAAGGTAGCCACCGTTTTGAAGAGGCGCAAAAGTACCCCCGCTACGGTCGACGATCTTTAGGCCGTACCTCGACAGTTCGAGGTCGTGGATTATCTGCGGCTGCAACAGGCTGACCGCAAAGGCGCAGGCTGAATTTCGAAATCCCGGGTGGAATTCTTCGGTCACCACCGAGCCGCCCACCACGTCACGGCGCTCGAGAACCTTGACCTTGAGTCCTGCTTTTGCCAGGTAACCGGCACAAGTCAGGCCATTGTGGCCTGCGCCGATGATGACAACATCGTAAACCATTGGCTCGCTCACTTGATTGTTTCAGGCACAGTTGCAACTACTGCCAAACTTTTTGCTCAAGCGGCATCACTAGCCGAATCAGCAGACACATTCCTGCAAAGACCTACTGTTGCGTTTTGTTTACCAGGATATTCTATGATGGCTCTTTAAGTGATTTCGTCGAGTGAGAATATTTTTTGCTTTACCGGTCATTCGATCCCGAATGGTCTTGAATTTACCATAAAATCTGTGCTAGTTTGTAATCAAATAGTTCGAACGAGGCCTGCTAGGATGCAGCACCGTACCGGTCCGGTGCCGATCGCTTGGGTAATACGGCTCACCGGCCAGAGCGATATTCCGGCAAACCGCAGCGATGGGTGAATTAGACTAGGAACCCGAATTCATCGGTTTAGAGCGAGCCAGACAACCGCACCAACAGGAGGAGATAATGGAACCTGATCAAGTACGTACCAGCCAAGACCTGCGCACACTGATCAATGAGCGGGACGTTGATCACGTCACCGTGGCGCTATCGGACCTGCAGGGCCTGCTACGCGGGAAGTACATGGCCCGAGACAAGTTTCTCGGTGCTCTTGACCACGGTTTCGGGATGCCACCAGTTATTTTCGTGCTCGATCCCACCGATGTAATCATGGAGATTCCCAGATGGTCGGATGAAACCGCCAGGTTCCATGACGGCGTTGTAAAGGTCATTCCCGAAACGCTCCGCGAAATTCCCTGGGAACCCGCGCACAGAAATCTGTTTGTGCTGGTAGGGCTCACTGGAGATGACGATGTAATCTGTCCACGTGCTTTATATGAACGGGTAGCAAAAAAAGCAGCAGATATGGGATTTCGCCCGTTTCATGCCTGCGAGCTGGAATACACTCTGTTTGATGAAACAGCAATGAGCGCTTACAAGAAGGGCTACAAAAACCTGGAACTGACAACACCGCACAGGGGTTACAGCGTGCTGCAGCGCCAGGAAGCCCGCTCTGATTTCTACGCCGACCTGATGGACACCATGCGCCATATGCGAGTTCCACTTGAGGCGGTGCACGAAGAAATCGGAGTTGCCTCGCAACTGGAAACCTCTCTGCAGTATTCTGAAGGGATAACGGCTGCTGACAACGCCGTCATTTTCAAGACCTTTGCCAAGGCGGTTGCCCAGCGGCGCGGACAACTATTGAGTTTCATGGCCCGCTGGACCCATGAGGCCGATGGCCAAAGTGGGCACCTACATATGTCACTGCGTGACCTGGAGGGCCAGCCGGTGTTTCATGATCCGTCCAAAGACGGCGGCATGAGCGACACCATGCTTTATTTTATTGGCGGCTTACAGAAACTACTGCCCGAGCTATTGCTCATGCTGGCGCCAAATGTGAACTCGTTTAAACGTTTCGTACCAGATATATTCGCCCCTACCAGCGTTTTCTGGGGTCGCGAGAACCGTACAGTTGCGCTACGCGCCATCACTGGCTCAGCTAAATCACAGCGGGTTGAGTGCCGTGTACCAGGCGCTGACGCCAACCCGTATCTCTCGCTTGCTGGCACCCTGGCAGCCGGCCTGTATGGCATCGAACACCGCATTGAACCCGCGGCAGAAATGACAGAGAACGCCTACGCCCAGAAAGTACCAGCCAAACTTCGTTTACCCGAAACTTTCCGCGACGGCATTGAACGCTACAACAAATCGAAGTTCGCGCGGGAATGGTTCGGCGATCCTTTCGTGGATCTGTACGTTGCCGGACGGGCACAGCAGGAACAGGAGTTCCGCTCGATGGTAACTGCACCGGAACTTGAGCGATTCCTGGAGCTGAGTTGAAACTGTTGATCCAGGATCAGTTGGCCCCGGAGATATAAACTACTGTCAGATTTATTGGCCGGGGACCTGCCGATATTTCTGCTGATTGCCGTTAACCGGTTTCGGCATTGAATCCTGCAATCTCGATCCCGGCGAGCGCCGCTTGTTCGTCGTTGTCCGAGGTATCCCCGGAGATGCCGACGGCGCCCAACAGCTGTCCGGCTGAGTCTCGTATTAAAACACCGCCGGGCACCGGTATCATGTCGCCACCGGCCAGGCCATTCAGCGCCTGGATGAAATAAGCCTGCTGCTCGGCACGCACCATCAGCGCGCGCGTACCCATACCCAGTTGTATCGCGGCGTTGGCTTTGCCGTGCGCAATTCTCGACCGCATGGCACTGACCCCATCCTCGGCAAGCGCTGCAACCAATGATCCGCGGTCGTCGAGCACCACTACGGCAACAGGCTTCAACTCCAGTGCACGGGCTTTTTCAAGGCAGGCCCCGGCAATGGTACGGGCCTGGTCCAGAGCAATACGCATCGATAATCTCCCGATTGGTGATTCAACTTGAATAATAACGAATTCGGGCTAGCAGCGATCCTGGCCGGTTCAGGTGCCGCAAAAGGTCTGGTGAACCACTTGCTCGGGCCGCGGCGGTGCCTGCCAACGCTCGCAGGCCGGCTGGTCAAGGTAAGGAGAAGCCAGCACGCGTGTCAAAGCATCAAATGGGCCCAAATCGTCATCTGCCATGGCCGCCTGGATCGCTTCTTCAACCAGGTGATTGCGTGGAATGAAGGCTGGGTTGACCCTGCGCATAGCGGCCTGGCGCTGGTGCTCCTGCCGGGCTTCCCCGGCCAGCCGCTCGCGCCAGCGCACGGCCCAGCCGTCGAACGCCACCGGATCATCAAACAAGCTGCGTACCGGTCCGTCCGCCGCCGACGTTGCGCCACCGAGCTCACACAGGCGCCTGAAAGTGAGGGTGAAATCGGCATGGTTATCTGCCATGCACTGCAGGAGATCCTGCATAAGCGCTGCATCTTCCACCCGCGCCTGCTCGAGACCCAACTTGGACCGCGCTCCGGCGTCGTAGGCTGCCGCAAACCGCACTGGGAAGGCATTGACCGCTGCCTGGGCTTTTTCTAGTGCCATCTCGTGCTTCTCGTCCAGCAGCCGCAACAACGCCTGCCCCAAGCCAGCGAGGTTCCAGTGCGCGATTGCTGGTTGGTTACCGTAGGCATAACGGCCCAGGTGGTCGATGGCGCTGTAGACAGTCTCGGGATGGTACGTATCCATGAAAGCACAAGGGCCGTAGTCAATGGTCTCACCAGCAACCGAAGTGTTGTCGGTATTCATCACGCCATGGATGAAGCCAACCAGTTGCCACTTTGCCAGTAACTCTGCCTGTGCACCAATCACCGCATCAAACAGTGCAAGACAGGGTTGCTCACTCTCGAGCACTTGCGGGTAATGCCGCACAATCACATAGTTGGACAGTGCCCGCAGGGCAGCGATGTCCTGTCGAGCAGAAAAGAGCTGAAAGGTGCCCACCCGCACATGACTTTGCGCTACCCGAGTCAGCACAGCGCCCGGCAGCAGGCTCTCCCGCTGGATGAGCTCCCCGGTGGTCACAGCCGCGAGCGAGCGCGTAGTCGGAATACCGAGCGCCGCCATCGCCTCACTCACCAAATACTCGCGCAGCACCGGACCCAGCCCGGCCCGGCCATCACCATCGCGCGAGTAGGGCGTGCGTCCACACCCTTTCAGCTGGATGTCACGACGGCCGCCGTGGCGATCGATCACCTCACCCAGCAGGATCGCCCGCCCGTCACCGAGTTGTGGCACCCAACCGCCAAACTGGAACCCCGCGTAGGCCATTGCCAGCGGCTCGGCTCCTGCCGGAATCCGGTTGCCGGCGAGAATATCGACCCCCACCGGCGAGGTGAGCTGATCGGGCTCCAGGCAAAGATGGCGCGCGAGCTCAACGTTGACTCGAACGAGGTGCGCATCCGATACGGGCGTCGGCGCCAACCGGGCGTAGAAGCGCTCCGGCAAGCGGGCATAACTGTTGTCGAAAGCAAATAGTGCAGCGTCCATGAGCGAAGCCTGTGGGCTCAAACAACCCGGCATGAGCATCATGCCCATGCCGGCGATATATTTTCAGCCATATCGACAACGTGCAACCCCCATGATATTGGGGATATTATCCGGAGCCTCCGGGATGATTATTTCAAGGCCCGAGAGAGGACATTCAGACCAACGTGACCAAGGCTTCTGATGACCGGCTCGCTCATACAACGTTTCCTGGAGGCCTCCATCACCGAATTCTCCAGAGGTCCCGGCAAACTCGCCGAACGCACAGTAGAGATTCTGCGGACTACAGTAACGGTCCCAAACACAGGCTGCGCGGCGCTGACCCGCGGCGACCAGCGCTCGCCAGTGCCACCGGAGTTGGCAACACTGTTGACATCGGCCCCGATAACACCCTGCCTTGACACAGTGCGGGATATCCACGGGGACTTCGACTGGTATCGGTCGGGCAGATGGCACACGCCTTATACCCTGGTGGTGGGTCCAGCGGGCCGTGTGCACCACGACCAGATCTGTATGGGTCTGTTCCTGCTACCCCCGCAGCACCTGTACCCGAACCACTTGCATGGCGCGGATGAAGTCTACGTGGTCCTCGCCGGTAGCGGTGAATGGTCGCTGGCTGGCCAGGCGTTCGTGCAGAAGGTCGCCAGCGACATCATCGAAGTACCTTCCATGACCGATCACGCACTGCGCACCGCGACCGCACCACTGCTGACACTGTGGTCTTGGACCGGGGATATCTCCTACGATCGGTACCAGTTCACTGGTTCCGCTTCGGGGTAGTACCCGCGAGCCAGGTACCGTTGCTCAGCCGGATCACCGCAGGATCCGGACCGGTGCCAAGCGACCTGCCGCTCTGCCCACGGGCGACGCTTGATCCAGGGAATCCCGAGCAAGACGAAGTCATCGGGCTGACTGCTATCATCGCACAATACAACATGCCACAACGCTGCACGGCAATACCAAGGGAAAATGGCTGCCATCAGAGTCCAGGTTTACGGCAGAGTGCAAGGTGTGGGCTTTCGCTATCACACCCGCAATCAAGCGGTTGCACTGCACCTGGTCGGCTGGGTAAAAAACATGCACGACGGCAGCGTCACCGTGCAAGCACAGGGCGACGCGCAACACCTTGCCCAGCTCCTGGAATGGCTACACCAGGGCCCACCCCATTGTCGGGTTGAGCGGGTGGAATCAGACTGGGTGGAAGCGGAAAAGGACTTGACCGGATTCGCCACCTACTGAGTCCGGTCGAGCGAGAGACAGATAAGATCGCACTTTCGAGCAGCTTGCTCTCGGCGCCTGTCAGGGCGCGACTTCTTCGATCTCCCGCAGTAGTGCCCTTTTGCGTGCTGCCGGGGCAAAGCTCGCCTCCACTGAATGGACGGCGTAACGCACCAGCGCCCCCCGGGAAAGATCGAAAGCCTGCTGCACGGCCGCGTAGTTGGCATTGATGTAGCCACCGAAATAGGCTGGGTCATCCGAGTTGATCGTGACCTTGAGTCCAGCCCGGGCCAGCTCGACGATGTTGTGCTCCGACATCTGCCCGAACACCTGCAACTGGACGTTGGAAAGCGGGCAAACCGTCAGCGGCACCTGTAAATCCCGCAGCCGTTCGACCAGCGCCGCGTCCTCGAGACAGCGCACTCCGTGATCGATCCGCTCGACCTGCAGCAGGTCGAGTGCCTGACAAATGTAGTCGGGCGGACCTTCCTCGCCTGCATGGGCCACCACGTGCAGGCCTTCGGCCCGGGCCCGCGCGAATACCTCGGCAAAGCCCGCCGGTGGATGACCAAACTCCGAGGAATCCAATCCCACTCCCAGCAGTTCACCACCCGCGGCAAGGGCCGTATCCAGGGTAGTCATTGCCGCAGCCGCCGGCAGGTGGCGCAGGAAACACAGGATCAGTCCCGAACTGATGCCAAGGCGGGTATCGCCCTCGCGCAGCGCCGCGGTGATCCCATCGATCACCACCTGGTAAGGGATGTTGCGCCCAGTATGAGTCTGCGGATCAAAGAAGATCTCCACATGGCGCACACCGTCCTGCTGGGCTCGGCGCAGATACGCGGCCGTCAGGTCAAAGAAATCCTGCTCGGTGCGAAGCACACTCGTGCCCTGGACGTAGACATCGAGAAATGACTGCAGGTCAGAAAACGCGTAGGCCAGGCGGGTCTCCTCAACGCTGCGCCAGGGCAACCTGATACCGTGCTGAGCCGCCAGTGCCTGCATCATCTCCGGCTCCAGGGTCCCCTCGATATGCAGGTGCAACTCGGCCTTGGGCAGGCTGGCGAGAAAATCGTTCAGGTCTTGCGCAGGCATCATGCCGGCACCTGACGCTCGAGAAACCCGGTCAGTGCCGCATTGAATCGAGTGGCCTGTTCGATGTTGCAAAGATGCAGGGCGTCTGGAATCACCACCAGTTCGGACCCGACGATCCGCTGGTGGATAAGCCGGTGGCCCGCGACCGGCGTGCCGGGGTCGTCGGCACCGACCATGACCAGCGTCGGCAACTGGATGGCAGCAAGGCTGTCGGCGAGATCAAGGCCCATGATCGCTGCTGCGCAGCCGCAGTAACCGGTAACCGGGGTCGCCCGGATCATGGCCCGGATCTGGTCCACCTGTGTGGCCGCTGCCCGCTGGAAACCATCTGAGAACCAGCGCTCGATGGTTGGCTCGACCAGCGCCTCCAGGCCCTCACTGCGGGCGGTGTCGATGCGCTCGCGCCAGGCGGGGTGTGCTGCGGGCGGCACCTGGCTGGCGGTGTCACACAGCACGAGTGAGGCAAAGCGCCCCGGATCGCGCAACGCCGCGACCTGGCCGATCATGCCGCCCATCGACAGGCCGACCAAATGCACCTGGTCCAGCCCCAGGCTATCGAGCAGGCAGAACAAATCATCAGCCAGCAATTCCAGGCTGTACTCGCCGGCCGGGGCAGCGCTACGGCCGTGGCCGCGGGTGTCGTAGCGCAACACGCGGTAGCGCGGCGTCAGCGCAGGCAATTGCCGCTCCCACATGGCGAGATTGGTTGCGAGCGAATGACTGAGGACTACGACCGGTCCATCACCGGGTCCGTCGACCTCATAGCACATCGAGATGCCGTTAGCGGTCAGTTGCATCAGGCAAGCATACCCGTCAGCGCAGCGCTCTGCAGTAATCAGAGGCTACCCGCATGCTCTGCCTGTAGTACCTTACATTGGATCAGGTATTGTCACCGCCCGCACCAGGGCCTGGGTGTGTACACTGAACCCTGTTGGCTTGTTGGTGGATAAGCAGGCAGTCAGCATCGCCGGCCAGATGCTATCTGACTCAACGTCCTTTAAAGCGGCTACATGATCAGGCTACGGTATGCTGGCAACTTACGATCTCAAGGGGAAAAGAGCACTAATCACGGGTGGCGCCTCTGGCATTGGCCTGGGCGCCGTACAGGCTTTTTTGCGCTGCGGTGCCAGCGTCGCCGTCAACGACCTGGCCGACGACAGGCTCACTGCGGTAGTCGATGAATTGGCCAGTGCGGGCCACGCCGTGGTTGCGGCCCCAGGTGACGTGGGCAACCCAGAGCAAGCGCCCGCCATGGTGGCCCAGGCGATTGCCGCACTGGGTGGACTGGACTACCTGGTGAACAACGCCGGCACACCCGGGACCGCGAGGCCGATTGCAACCGATGATTTCGAGCGCCAGGATGAAGACTTCTGGCAACTGCTGGTTAACGTCAACCTGGTCGGACCCCACCGGTGCACCCGGGCCGCGGCCGAGGCTTTGCGCGCAACCGGTGGCGCTATCGTCAACACCACCTCCATCGCCGCCTTTCGCGGCGGCGGCTCCAGCGCCGTGTACTGCGCCACCAAGGCGGGACTGGTGAGTCTGACCCGGGAATGGGCACGGGCACTGGCCCCACAGGTGCGGGTCAACGCCATCGCCCCGGGCCTGGTGGACTCGGACTGGATGTGCCGCTTCGACGGGCAGGACGACGCGGTCCGCATGGGGCAACCTGTGCCGCTGGGGCGCACCGGTACCCCGACCGACTACGGTGAGGCGATTTTGTTTCTCGCCGCCGGCGCCGCCTACGTGACCGGCCAGACCCTCAACGTCGACGGCGGCCTCACCACCTGAGCACTGACTGGCTGGAGTGCTGAAGCGCCAGCTCCGGGCGCGCCCATCGGCGAGCGTCTCAACTGTTTATTTCAGCAATGCGCCGAATCCGTTCGGCATAGGCCGAATCCCGTTCCGGCTGTTGCGTCGCGCAGTAGCGGTCGCAGTAAAACGCCAATGCCTCGGTCTCGGCGGTGCGCCGCTCGCTATCGCTCTCGGCGGCGATATCCTGCGCATAGGCTGCGGCAAAAAACGCATCAGCCAGTGCTTCGGCGTGCGGCTTGAGGGCAAGGCCGGCAAGGCCCGGATCGTCAAGTATTGTGATCTCGGGTATGGCCGCAGCCGCACGGTCGACCGCGGCGGCGGCGGGCTCGAGCGCCGCTTCGATTAGCGGATCGCCGATCTCCAGCCGCGCCCGCAGTGCTGCCAGAAACCCCTGGTGCAGTTGCAACCGGGCAAAATCGCGCACCGTCTGCGCAACCAGCGTATTGTGGGTGCCTTCCCAGTTCTCGTAGACCACGTTGTCGCGCAGCAGCCGCGGCAGCACCGAGAAGTCTTCGATTGCACCGTTGCCGCCCAGCATCTCGATGCCGGTCAGAACGACGCGGTGCGAATGCTGGCACGAGCGCATTTTGCAGAGATTGGTCACCACCCGCAAAAATGCCAGCGCCTGGTCATCGAGTTCACCTGCCTCGGCCCGGTCGGTCTCGCTGGCGAGAGTCAGGCACGCTGCCAGCAGGACGTTACTGGTGGCGCGGGTGTCGGCCAGCATTTCGTGGACCATGGGGTATTCGAAGATAGGCTGGCCGAAGGCCCGGCGCGTGCGTGCGTAGGTATCAGCAATCAGGTGGGCACGGCGCGCTATCCCGGCACAACCCATGCTGTTGTACAGGCGCGAGGTGTTGATCACGTAGTGCATTATGTTGCGAAAGCCCGCATTCACGGCTCCCACGGCCCATCCCTCGGCGCCATTGAAGTCGATCTCGGCCGAGGCCATCGACCAGGTGCCGAGTTTGTCCTTCAGCCGGCGCAGCTGGAAATGGTTGATCGAGCCATCTTCGAGCCGACGAGGAACGAGAAACAGACCCAGGCCATCAGTACCACCCGCGGCCCCGGGTACGCGCGCGGTCAGCAGGATCAATTCGGCGGTCGCGTTCGAGCAGAACCATTTCTCGCCGAAGATCCGCCAGCGGGTCGTGCCCTGGCCCTCACCATCGGGCTGGGCTTCGACCGCGTTGGCACCGACGTCGGAACCACCCTGCAGTTCGGTCAGAAACTGGGCCCCGTCGAGACGCCCGGGCCAGGCCGGTGTCAACAGTCCCGGCAACCATTTCTCCTGCAGCTGCGCGCTGCCCTCACCCTGCAACGTTTTGACCACCCCGGCAGTGCACGCTACCGGGCAGTTGTGGCCAGCCTCCCCGGCATGGCCAGAGAGGTAGAACAAGGCCTGTGCGTGCAGGTTGGCCGGTGCCTCGGCATAACACGCAACCAACCGACCCTCCTGGTAGATGGCCTTGCCGCACTCAGCAAAAGAGGGGTGATGCTCGACCGACTCGATTCGCTCACCGATCGATGACCAGCGCTCAAGGCGTGGCAGGTTCTGCCGGTGATTGTTGACCCGGGCAGCCGCGTCCAGTGACCCGGCCACCACCGCACCGAAATGCTCAAAATGCGCCTGGTGTGCCGCCAACTTGGCTGGCGGCATTAACCGTGCTAACAAGCGGCGTAACTGGCGGTTGCTGGTGTAGAAATTGCTCGGTTGCAGGGCCTGCCAATCACGCAGATCCTGGCGAGCGCGCTCGTGTTGTTCAGCCAAGGCGACTCTCCCTATTCAGGCGTTTGGAGCCAGTGTTATTCATCCGCTACCAGTGGCGCTCCGCCGGCAAAAACATTTTCGCGGGCGTAGTCACAGGGGGCCTCCTGCATCTCCAGATGCAGGCCTGTGCCCTGCCAGGGATGCGCCCGAGCAAGGTCCTCGTCGAATTCGATACCGAGCCCCGGAGTTGTCGGCGCCTCTATGAACCCGTTCTCCCAACGAATGGTGTCACCAATCAGTTGACGGTGAAATTTGCCGCCGGTCTGGATTGTTTCCAGCAGCAGCAGGTTGGGTATGTTGGCAGCCAGCTGGATGTTGGCAGCCCACTCGACCGGGCCCGCGTAGAGATGGGGCGCGACCTGGGCATTGAAACTCTCGGCCAGCGCGGCAATCTTCTTGGTTTCGAGGATGCCACCGGAGCGGCCCAGCGCCGGCTGCAAAATAGCCGCGCCACCGGTGCGCAGCAAGGTGGAAAACTCCACCTTGGTGGTCAATCGCTCACCGGTGGCAACAGGTATGCGGCAACTCTTGGCCACAGTTGCAAACTCGAGCAGGTTGTCTGGCGGACAGGGCTCCTCGAACCACAACGGATCAAACGGCTCCAGACGCCGGGCGAGGCGGATAGCGCCGGCAGTGGTGAATTGGCCATGAGTGCCAATGAGCAGGTCGGCCTTGTCACCTACGGCTTCCCGGATACTGCGACAAAAGGCAACCGATCGTTCGATGTCGCGCAGTGCTGGCTGGTGGCCACCGCGCAGAGTGTAGGGGCCGGCCGGGTCGAATTTGACTGCAGTGAAGCCCAGTTCGATCATTTCGGCGGCGCTCTCGGCCGCCATTTGGGGATCATTCCAGAAAGCGTTCAGATCATGATGGGCCATTGGGTACAGATAACTGTACGAGCGGATGCGCTCGTTCATGAGTCCGCCGAGCAGCGCATACACTGGCCGCTCGTGCGCCTTGCCAAGGATGTCCCAGCAGGCGATCTCAAGCCCCGAAAAAGCGCCCATCACCGTAGGATCGGGCCGCTGAGTGAAGCCCGAGGAATAGGCCCGCCGGAACATTAATTCGGTATTCTCGGGGTTCTCACCCAGCATATGCCGCGCGAACACGTCCTCGATGACGGCCCGCATGGCCTGCGGCCCGACCGCGGCTGCGTACACCTCGCCATACCCGCTAATCCCGTTGCTGGTTGTCAGTTTTACGAAAATGAAATAGCGGCCACCCCAGCCCGGTGGCGGATTGCCCACGACAAAGACTTCAAGATCGGTCAGTTTCATAGCCGTGTTCCTGGCGGCGCCTGACAGCAGCGCGATGGTGATGGTACCCCCGATCCAGTTCCCGTGCCCGGCGCTTCCTTGCTCAGTCCACCGGTTCCAGCCGCAGCAGGCGTCCGTTGCCCTCATCAGTGAGCAGGTACAGCAGACCGTCGGGGCCCTGCCTCACGTCGCGGATGCGGCCAAACGCGCCATTCAGCATGCGCTCCTCGTGCACCACCTGCCCGCCCGCTACCTCGAGACGCACCAACTGGCCAAACTTGAGTGAGCCGACAAAAAGATCCCCTTGCCAGCCAGGAAAACGCTGCCCCGTGTAGAAGGTCATGCCCGAAGGTGCAATCGACGGCACCCAGTAGTGCACCGGCTGGCGCATGCCGGCTTTATGCGTGCCTTCGCCCACCGGGGCCAGGCTGAAATATTCCTTGCCGTAACTGATGACCGGCCAGCCGTAGTTGGCCCCGGCGATGACGCGGTTCAGTTCATCACCGCCCCGCGGGCCATGTTCATGCATCCACATCTCACCCGTTGTCGGATGTTGCACCAACCCCTGCGGGTTGCGGTTGCCATAGGTGTAGATCTGAGGCTGACTGAGCGGATCACCGACAAAAGGATTGTCCAGTGGAATAGAGCCATCTGGAGCAATACGCACCAGTGATCCCGGGTGGGTGCTGCGATCCTGTGCCTGTGCGCGCTTAGCCCGATCACCCAGGGTGGCATACAGGTAGCCGTCGGTGGCAAAAAGCAGGCGGCTGCCGAAATGGCGTCCAGTTCTGTTTTTTGGCAGGGCCTGAAAGATTACCTCGACATTGCGCAGGTGATTGTCACGCAACTCGCCGCAGGCAATCTCGGTGCCCCGGCCGCCCTTGCCGCTGGCTGCATAGGAAAGACATAAGCGCCGGTTGGAAACAAAAGCTGGATCGAGCACGACATCCAGCAACCCACCCTGGCCGCCCGCGGACACCTCCGGTAACCCGGTCACCGGCGATTCAAGCACCTGGCCGTCATGGATCACCCGTAAAGTGCCGGGTCGTTCGGTCACGAGCATGTCACCTGAGGGCAAAAAGGCGAGCGCCCACGGGTGCTCCAACCCCGATGCCAAGGTAACTACCCGAAAGCTCGCCCGTTGGCTTTCAAAAACAGTAGCGCTATCTGCCCAGCCACTCGACATAACCCCCAGGCAAAGAAATAGCCCTGAGAATTGGCGGACCCTTGACCTCACTGACAACATGGACATTTTCCCTGTCTCTCAATACACCCGGGAGTGTGATTATCCTCCACCAGCAGAGTCGCCCCGGCACCGGCTTTTATATAATGCCTGACCGAAAATGATCTGACAGCAAATGTGGGGGAAGCAATGATCGAGAGTCGTGCTGCAGTTGCCACCCGGGCGGGCCAACCACTCAGTATTGAAACCGTTCACGTGGACGGGCCGCGCAAAGGAGAAGCACTGGTTGAAATCAAGGCCACTGGCGTCTGCCATACCGATGCGTTCACCTTGTCCGGAGATGACCCGGAAGGGCTGTTCCCGGCGATCCTCGGCCATGAAGGGGCCGGTGTGGTCGTCGAAGTTGGCGAAGGGGTAAGCTCACTGTCCCCGGGGGATCACGTCATCCCCTTATATACGCCGGAATGTCGTACCTGTGAATATTGCACGTCCGGCAAGACCAACCTCTGCCAGGCCATCCGCGAGACCCAGGGCCGCGGCCTAATGCCCGATGAAAGCAGCCGTTTCTCACTCGCTGGTGACCGGCTATTTCACTACATGGGCACATCGACTTTTTCCAACTACACCGTTGTGCCGGAAATTGCCTTGGCGAAAATCCGTGAGGATGCGCCGTTTGACAAGGTCTGCTACATCGGCTGCGGCGTCACCACTGGCATCGGAGCAGTGATCAATACCGCCAAAGTGGAACCGGGAGCCAACGTCGTGGTCTTCGGCCTTGGCGGCATCGGGCTCAATGTGCTTCAAGGTGCCCGCATGGTGGGTGCAGACAAGATCATCGGTGTGGATATCAACCCACAGCGGGAGGCCCTCGGCCGGGCGTTCGGCATGACCCACTTTGTCAACCCGACTGAAGTGACCGGCGACCTGGTGCCATACCTGGTGGATTTGACTGGTGGCGGTGCCGACTACAGTTTTGAATGTATCGGCAATGTCGATGTTATGCGCCAGGCGCTGGAATGCTGTCACAAGGGCTGGGGCACCAGCATCATTATCGGTGTGGCACCCGCCGGCGCTGAGATTTCCACCCGGCCCTTCCAGCTGGTGACCGGCCGCAACTGGCGCGGTACCGCCTTTGGCGGCGCCAAGGGCCGCACTGAGGTACCAAAGATTGTGGACTGGTACATGGACGGAAAAATCAACATTGATGACCTGATCACTCATACCATGCCGCTGGAGGAGATCAACACCGCATTCGACCTGATGCACGAGGGCAAATCGATTCGCAGTGTCGTCACCTTCTGATCAATGTGCGGTCCGCATGGAATGTATGCAGGAGATTCAATCATTGGGTGGCACTCAAAAGGCACTCCGTCACTACAGTGCCAGCACGTTACTTCATCGCTTTCGTGATCCGTTCCTGGTAGGCGCGCTTGTCATTGTTTGTCTGGCCGCCATCGTGTACCGTGCCAGGGCGCATATTGCAGGGGATTGATTTGTGACACCGCACGACCCTGGAGCATCAACCGCAACTACCGCTGAAACTGAACTTTATTGTAATGCCCTCGGAAACTGCCAAGAACGAAGAGGTCTATAACGCAACGATCGAGAACATCACGGCAGTCGCAGATGGGCTGTCGATCTTCCACCTGCGGCCAGATGAACCGATTAGCGGACGACTACCCGGGCATTACGTCAGCATTGGCCTGGTCGATAAGAATCGAAACAAGCTGATCCGCCGGCCCTACTCCCTGTCACAATCCCTAGCCTCTGCCAGCGGCAGCGATCTGCTCGAGCTGCTGATCATCCGCGTGCCGGAAGGTGAACTCACCCCACTGCTGTTCGAGCGGGTGGCCGGCGAGCGGCTGTACCTGCGACCAAAAATGCTCGGCAGTTACTTGCTACCGGAACTGCACGGGGACATGACCGTAATCCTTGCCTCTACCGGCACCGGGGTTTCCCCGCATATGACCATGCTTGAGCAATGCGTAAACCACTGTCGCCAGGTTGTGCTGATGGAATGTGTGCGCTATAGCGCGGAATTGGCCTATAGCAGTCAGATACAAGCTTACGCTGCAGATCACCCTAATCTGCTTTACCTGCCACTGGTGACGCGCGAAGGCGGGCCAAAGCGTTACATACAGGATCTATTCAACGAAGATATTCTGGAAAAAGAACACGGCATTAAGATCGATGCTGCGCGCACGCACGTGTACGCCTGCGGCAACCCGGCAATGATCGGCGTACCGCATGAAGACCGTAAGACCGGTGCCCTATCTTTTGACACTGAGAACGGCCTGGTCGAGATTCTCATCCAAAAGTACGGCCTGAGCATTCATAAACCGAGAAGGCCTGGCCAGATTCATTTCGAGAAGTACTGGTAGCCACCGTGCATAACGGCCCGTTCGGGCCGATTTGGTTGATCAGTTGACTTTTCACAATATAACTATAATACTAGTTATATGGCTTACTTAAAGCACCGGCAATCATGCTGCGACTGAAAAAGGCTGCGGCGAGTTTTGCGGCAGTGGGCTCAGAACCCCGGCTGGCCGTGGTGATGGCCCTGGTTCGGGCCGGCCATGAAGGATTATCTGTGGGCGAGATACAAGAACGCCTGGGTATGCCGGCATCGACCTTGGCCCATCACTTGCGTTTTCTGCAGGCAGCAGGCCTGGTGGCCCAGCAACGACGCGGGCGCACCGTTATCAATCGCGTCCTGTTCGATCAGATCGAGGCACTCTCGGCTTTCCTGCTGCGCGAGTGTTGTGCGGAAGAAAAACTGACAAAACAGGCCGCTGCAGGTGGTAGAGCCCGGTGACCGAATTAACCATGCGCGCTATCGGGGTCGCCGGACGCCAGCGACTGAATACAGCCTGGACCCTGATCGCGATTCTGCCACTGCTGGTGGCCGTGGCAGACCCGGACCGCTTCGGGCAGATCATGAGCTTTGCCGCGCAGGCGCTTTTCGGCACTGCCCCCATCATCGCCATCGCGGTCTTTCTGATCGCACTCTTAAAGGCCACCGGTGCCGAAAATCTGGTGGCAAAAGCCTTTGCTGGTCGTGAATTACGCATGATCGTATTTGCAGCACTGGTTGGAGGGCTGGCCCCATTTTGTTCGTGCGAGGTCATTCCCTTCATTGCCGGCCTGCTGGCCGTGGGCGTGCCACTGGCGCCGGTTATGGCCTTCTGGCTGTCGTCACCCCTTATCGACCCCCCCGCATTGCTCATCACGGCCAACGCGCTCGGTTGGGATTACGCACTGGGTAAGACTGTCGCCGCCGTGGCTATGGGTTTAGCCGGCGGCGGCGTAATCTGGCTGCTGACTCGCCAGGGACGTTTCGCTTCAATACTGCGCAGCCGTGACGGGGGTGGCTGCTCAAGCTGCAGCGCTGCACCCTTTTCGGGAACCAGCCAATGGCGCTTCTGGACAGAGCCGGGACGGCGCGAGATCTTTCGGTCCGAGGCCATAGCGAACAGCCTGTTCCTTTTAAAGTGGCTCACTCTCGCCTACCTGCTTGAAGCACTGCTGATAACCTATATACCCGCCGAGACGATCGGGAGTGTTGTTGGCGGCGGCGGTCTCGGCGCCATTGTCATCGGTGCACTGGTCGGGGCACCCGCTTATCTCAACAGTTATGCTGCTCCGGCCCTTGTCGCTGGGCTAATAGAACAAGGCATGAGCAGTGGTGCCGCAATGTCATTTCTGGTTGCCGGTGCCATCAGCTCTATTCCGGCAATGGTTGCGGTGTGGTCGCTGGTCCGCTGGCCCGTCTTTGCCTCCTACGTGGCTTTGGGCTTCGCCGGCGCAATCGTCGCGGGATCCCTATTTCAGTTTCTCACATAGATCCAAGGCAAAACTCCGGCAACTAACTGTGGATGTAGTGCTGTAGTTGATCTATGGTGTATTGCTGCTCCGCGATGATGTCCTTGACCAGGTCACCGATCGAGACAATGCCAGTCAGTTGCCCCGTGTCATCCAGTACCGGTAGGTGACGAATTCTCCGCTCGGTCATAATGCCCATCGCCTTGTCGACCGTTAGAGAGGTGTCGACACAGATTACCGGGCTGGCCATGATATCGCGCGCCAGAGTATCGCGCGATGACAGGCCTTTGAGGATCACCTTGCGCGCATAGTCCCGTTCACTCAACAGGCCCACCGGGCGGCCTTCATCCAGAACCACCAGCGCACCAACTTCGTTCTTGGCAAGTAACGCAAGGCTTTCGTAGACGGTGGTGCCGGGGTCGACCGAGAGCACGTCGTGGCCTTTTAGCTGCAAAATCCGCTCAAGTGTTCTCATCTTGTTAACCTCCGCGGAGGGTCTGGCCTGCACAAGGTATCACAATGGCATACCGTACAATCAAACCGGCCTGATACATATCACATTCAGGCCCAAAGAGCCCTGATAGTGACATAAATACCGACCAGTGCTAAGCCCGCAAAAAAGACCTGGCGAAAGACCTGCTCCGACAGGCGCTTGCGAATCATTTGGCCCAGCACCATTCCAACCAGCCCAGTTACGACCCCTGTGATACCAAGGCTCACAACGGACCACGGCAATAGATCGTGCCGGGCGAACACAAACACGATAATCGAACTGGCGACCAGAAACCAGACACCCATGACCTGAAATAAGGCCTGCCAATCAAGGCGTATTGCATGCAGATAGCTCACGAACGGAAAAACTGCGACCCCGGTTAGGCCAGTGAGCACACCGGAAATTATGCCAATCACCGGTGATAGCCACTTTTCGCGTCGCCCCGGCTCGGGCAACTGCCAGGATGTCAGCCCGGCCAGGCTGTAGGTGAAGATCACGATTCCGAGCAACACCGTAAACCAGCGCGTGTCGACCTGTGCCAGTACGTTAGCGGCAAGCCAGGTAAAGACCATTGCAGGAACGAGAAGCGTCCACAGACGCCGCCACAATGCGGCAAGCCTGTCGCCACTGACCGCCTGCCAGAAGTTAGTCACGATCGCTGGAATCAGCATCAGCCCGACGGCATCGACCAGGCCGTAAAGTGGCGTCAGCAGGGAGATCGATACCAGTGGCAGGCCGAACCCAACCACACCCTTGACGGTGCCGGCCAGGAAAAAGACCAGCATTACAGCCACCAGCGTCTCCACCGAGGTCATGAAATTGTCATGACAGCACTTACCGGTGCCCTCGCCTCAAGCTTGAATACCCCAGTCCTGCAGCACTTCGTCAGTGTGCTCGCCCGGTTGCGGCGGTGGCCGACCAATGGCACCCGGGGTGCGATCAAAGCGAGGTGCCGGTGCCGGCTGCAGGACCCCCCAGGCAGTGACAAAGTTCTGTCGGGCCGCGTTGTGGGGATGCTGGGGGGCTTCGGCGAGGCTCAGCACCGGTGCGAAGCAGACATCAGTGCCTTCCATGGCGGCACACCATTGCTCCCGCGTGCGGCTGCGGAAGATCTCAGCCAGGCGCTCTTTCATGCCGGGCCAGTCGGCCTCGTCCTGCGAGGTGCCAGCCTCTGCCGTGGAGAGTCCCACATGCTGCAGCAGCAACTCATAGAACTGCGGCTCGATGGCGCCCACGGCAACCCATTTGCCATCAGCGCACTCAAAGGTGCCATAAAAGTGTGCACCGCCGTCGAGCAGGTTGGACCCGCGCGCGTCCGACCACTGACGATTATGCAGCAGGCCGTAAATCATGGTCATCAGTTGCGCGGCACCGTCAATCATGGCGGCATCGATTACCTGGCCCTGGCCCGAGGCCTTAGCCTCGAGCAGTCCGCAGACCACACCAAAGGCGAGGTACAAGGCCCCACCACCGAAGTCGCCGACCAGGTTGAGCGGGGGCAGCGGTGCGTCACGGTTACCAATCGCGTGCAGCACCCCGGTCAGGGCGATGTAGTTGATGTCGTGTCCGGCCGCACCGGCAAGTGGCCCCGCTTGACCCCAGCCGGTCATGCGCCCGTACACCAGCCGCGGGTTGCGGGCCAGGCACACATCCGGCGCCAGGCCGAGCCGTTCCATCACCCCGGGGCGGAACCCCTCGATCAGTGCATCGGCTTTTTCTACCAAGCGCAGGCAGGTCGCAACACCGGCGGGGGTCTTCAGATCCAGCACCACCGAGCGGCGGCCGCGATTCAGCAGGTCGACTTCCAGCCCGTGAGGATTGTTGCCACCCTCACGGTCGATCCGAATGACATCTGCGCCCATGTCGGCAAGCAGCATGGCACAGAAAGGAGTTGGCCCGAGTCCAGCCATCTCAATTACACGATATCCCTGTAACGGTCCCATTATTTTCCCCTTGTACTTAACCTAGGAAGACCCAGCGGTAATGCCTGCAAAGATGCCACACCCGCTCCCGGTGAAAGTACCAGCAGCATGAGTTGTGCGCCTGCCGATTTCCACCGGAATTAATCCCGTGTCAAGCCCACAGGATGCTTAAGCACCGGTACGAAATGAACTCAAGCGAGGTATTTCCTAAGCAACCTGGCACTGGCGCTGGCCTTGCGCTTTTCTTCCATCACCGTTGGCTGCATGGCCTCCCGGATTCCAGCGCGATGATCCCATACATCCCCGACCACCGAGAGAATGTGATCGGGGTTGAGGTTCTCGAAAGCAATAAACCTGTCTTCCTGGCCGATAGTGCGCATAAACCCACGGCTCTTGGGATAGGAGGAGATATCGACCATCGGCGTGCCGACCGCAGCACAGAAAATCAAAGTATGCGTTCTCAACCCGATATGTAACTCCAGCCTGCCAAGCAGTGCAGCGAGGTCCTGGTAGGTGTAGGTCTTGTTGGAAACGACCTTGATGCGATCCTTGTGGCCGCTGTACCCGATACAGCGGCCGGTGTTCTCGAGATCCATAATCTGGGTGCATACAAAAAGGACATCGACATCGAAAGCCTCGATGATGCGGTCCACCGATTCACCAACCACACGACAAAAATCATCCTGGGAGTAGACCCCGGTCATGCTCCAGTTATCTATATAGGCGTTGACGTTGAAACCTATCGTCCCGTTCGGGTTCTGGAACAGTCCCTCAGTCTCAATTATCCGTTGCAGTTGCGCACCGGCGGTTGGCTCGGTATTCAGGGCACAGTCTGCATGCTGAATCAGTTCTGGGTAACGCAGTTCTAACTGATCAAGCAATTCACCGGTTTGCCGGTCACGGGTAATGACCAGATCGCTCGCATCGAGCACCTTTTGCAGCGCCTTTTTGCCATAGGGAAAATCGATTGGGCCGATCGAGCAGTTGTACATCACGATGGGAATGTTGCGGCGCTTACAAAATGGCGCCACCAGCGATATCGACGCAAGGTTATTGAATAACGGATTATAGAACTTACGATCAAACAGGATGTTGTCGCAAATTAGAATCAAGTCGGTGTTCAACATGGCAACAGCCAGTGGCAGACCAAAGTTTTTCAGTGCGCCATACCACGGTAACAGCGGTACCGGCTTGACATTGAACTCGCCAAAGTTGTCTCTGATGAATCCCGGATGGGTAGTCGGGACCTTAAATAGAATATCCGAAAACTCGTCTGACACATCCCGCAGCAGGTTGCCCAGAATGGCTGCATCTCCGGCATTTCGTCCGGAGTTGTTTCCGAGTACGGTAATCTGTCTCATTTGAATCTCATTGCTGGCAGGGTGGAATCACCCTAGTCAAGCAGCCCCTGATCGCGATACCAGAGCGTGGTCTCGTCAAGCCCCTGCTCATTGTCGTAGTTGTACTCGTAGTCGAGATACTTCTTGATCTTACTGTTATCGAATTTGCGGTCCTTGGTGTAGAAGTCCACCCGCCGGCGGTATATGGGTGGCTGTATCCCAAGCGGTGGGCAAAGCAAAGCGCATAGATCTGCAGCCCAGTAGAACGGCTGTATTGGCAGGCGCACGGTACGCACCCGGCTTCCCAGTTTACGCGCGATGATCCTGGACATGTCCTCGATCGATATGGGCTGATCACCGGTGGAGATAAAAATCTCTCCAAGTGCTGCTGGGGTAATACCGGCAAGCAGCATCGTGTTGGCAAGATCGTCCACGTGAACCAGGTGATACATGCCCTTGCCCTTGCCAAGCATCAGCAGGTAGCCCTTTTTCACCATGCGAAAGATTTTCAACAGGCGCATGTCGCCGGGCCCATAGATCGGACCTGGCCGGATAATGGTGTAGCGAAGGCCGTTTTCGTCGCCGAAACGCTGGAGCCACTGCTCTCCCTCCAGTTTGGTGCGCTGGTAGCCGTCACCGGGTGAAAAGCGGTAGTGCTCGTCGGCGCGGTCCACCTCGATATGGCCGTGCACACCAACGGTGGAGACATGTACAAAACAACGGAACGGGTCCTGGCCAACCACCTCGCTGGCCATGATTTGAGTACTGGTTAGATGAACCTTGCGGAAATCCTCATCAGTGGATTTTTCCTCACGGAAAGCCGCCGCCAGGTGGAAGATATACTCGATGTCTCGGCAGGCCGTCTTGATCAGGGCTGCGTCGAAGACGTCACCACGCAGCCACTCGATATCTGCCGTGGCCAGGTCCCCCAGCTTGGACGTTTCCCGGGCAATAACTCGGACCCGGGCGCCGCTGGCAAGCAACTTTTGGGTCAGCACCCGACCGGTAAAGCCGGTCGCACCAGTTACGAGCACCCTGCGACCCCGGTATTGTTCGAGTCGCTGCCTGATGTCGGTCGTCATGATTGTTCCCGTCGGATCGGTGGTGCGTCTGCGGCCAGACAATTCCGTGCCAGCCGCTGGTCGCACTCTGTAATATTGGCCGGGCCGCTGATGCCCCCATTCATTCAAATCAGGGCGTAATAAAACCCCGTTCAGTATTACCACGCCAGGTGTCGCGGGGCCCTGATTGGCAGCGCGCCACCCCCCTATGGAGGGCAACCAACAAACGCTCGACTGGAGTCGGAACCGCGCTGGTGGGCGGCGCGCATTATAAACCGGCGCGCCAGTTGCCTCACCCGCCCGGTAACCGGCCGTATTCCTGCCGGCGAGTCATACCAGAGCCTTCAACTTTGCCGTGGGACGAGAAACTCGTACACCTCGCCGAGTCGCCTGCTGAACTTCTCGAAGGTGAATTCAGCTTCGAAGCGGGCCCGGCCGTTGTCGGCCAGTCGTTGCCGCTCGCTGCTGTCTTCTGCCAGGTCGACGATCGCGCGGGCGAACGACGGCGCATCGAATGCAGCCAGACGGGCACAATCCCCATCAAGAATCAGGCGATTGGCCTCGGTATCGGTAGCGACGATCGCTGCGTTTGCCTTGAAGTAATCCAGCAGCTTTAATGGTGTATTGATACCGGATTTGCGCGGCGCGAGAACGATGTCGGACGCCGCCAGGTAGGCGGGCAGGCGGTCTGGGTCAATGCGCCCGAGGAAGCTGACCCGTTCCGCGTAAACGCCCAGCTGCCGACCATAGGTCTCGATTTCCCGGTGTTTCCCGCCGATGATAACGAAGCGCACGCGCCTGTTTGCATTCAGAACGATCGGGATTGCAGAAAACAACAATTCGATGCCCTGGTAAAGGGCAAAAGACCCGACGTAGGTCACTAACAGGTTTTCATCATCAGTTTCAATTTGGCCACGGGCCTGATCAATCTCTTCACCGCTTGGCTCTTGCAACGAAGAGGGAATGTCGGAGATTCGGTAGACCTGCGTGTTGGGCGCATATTGCCGTGCCTGGCGCTCAAGGCCGGGGCCGGTGCAGACCACTGCATCGGCGTGGCGCGCAACGAAACCCTCCACCGCCCGGTAAACGGCCATGAGCAAGTTCCTGACACTGCCCTTACGGTAGGAAGTCGGGTCTGAATGTTTTTCGTAGATGCATTTTGCCCGGGTAACTCGGGCAACCAGCAAGGCGATCGCGCCGCCTTCTTCTGTTCCATGAATCACGTCATAACGGCAACGCAGGGCAAATGTAAGCGCAAAAAGCAACAGAAAGCCGTCGAAAACAGCCTTGGGTAGAGACGGTCCGATGGGAATGTCAGTCACCCCCGGCAGTCGCCAGACGCGGTGCACCCGGGAACGCACTTCCTCGTCATCGGCGCCGATGGGTGGCGCCAGAAGATCTACCTGGAAACCAAGAGATTCCAGCGCCAGGAGGTTGAACTTGACTCGTATAGGGCTACCGCGCCACTGGAAAAACGGCTGTGTGCTGATTAGCAGAACCCTCGGCTTTCGCGTCATGATTCTGGCTGGCCGGTAATAGAGGATTTTTGCAATGCAAGATTCCGAGGCGATATCGCCACCGGTGATTCGGCGGTAGTGCCGGTGCTCCAATTACAAGCTGCGATTCTAGCGCGGACCCCGATACCCGCTCACCGCCGGCAGCCCTTAAGGCACCGGCACCATAACCCAGCCGTTGCCGCTAATGCCACCTTCAAGTTAATTTCTACTCCTTGGCGTATGTGGCCAGAGGCCAGCGACTGGGGCCTGTCGTATTCACCCTTTTCCAGTGGTGTATTTGCGCCGGCTGGCAGCCTTGGCGACGCCGGCCAACAACAGGTCGCCGGCAGCAATTGACGCCAAGTCCCGAGGCCCTATGATCGGTCGTCCGGCCGGCACGACACTTGCGGCCACGCACGTTTTTTTCGGGGAGGAACCTAGCGTATGAGCAGCCTGTCACAAGCGCTGGCATCTGACGAGTTTGTCGTCACCAGTGAACTAACGCCGCCCAAGGGCACAGATCTTTCGACCCTGCTGACAAAAGCAGAGAAACTCAAGCCCCACGTCACGGCCATCAATCTGACCGAGTGCCACACCGCCCGCATGGCGATGGATCCGGTCGCAGCAGGCCACCTGATGCTCGACCGCGGTATCGAACCCATCGTGCAGATGACTTGTCGCGATAAGAATCGCCTGGCCATCCAGGCCAGCGTTCTCGGCGCTGCGGCCCTGGGGATCTCGAACATCGTATTTATGGGTGGTGACCCCCCGAAGAACGGCGATCATCCCGAGGCCAAGCCGGTATTCGATCTTTACTCGGCGCAACTGCTGGAGGCCGCACACGCACTTGCCAGTGGCACAGACCTCATGGGCAACGCGCTCAGCGGCACACCCACGCTCTTTGCCGGAGCCGTAACCAACCCTGGCGCAGCAGACCTCGATGCCGAGATCGATAACCTGCAGCGTAAGGCCGCTGCCGGCGCCTGCTTTTTTCAAACCCAAGCGGTATACGACGCCGAAGCATTTGCGGCTTTCTTAGAAAAAGCGAGGCTCGAACAGCCCATGCTCGCTGGCATCATTCCGATCAAGTCGGTCAAGATGGCCAACTACATGAACGAACGCATCCCCGGGGTAGAGATACCGGATGCACTGATCGCGAGGATTGCTGATGCTGGGGATGACCCGAAACGGGTCGCACAAATCAGTATCGACATCGCCGCCGAGACCGTGCGCAAACTCAAGCCCATCGCCCGCGGTGTGCACCTGATGGCCATCGGCTGGGAGAAACATATCCCGGAGATTCTCGCCCGCGCCGGAGTGTGAACCCGGCTTGAATGCTGTCCGAGGAGTTGCCGTGCTCACAACGGCAAGGAATTGGTGTTGCGCCGCTAGCCGCCCGGGCGCTACAGGTTAAAGTGCCGCCTTATTACGTCAGCACGATGGTCGGCACACAGCAGCATGTGCAACTTACGCTGCCAGCCACTTACGGTCGAGTGCTACCGCCCAGATCACCACGGCGACAGTCAGCAAGCCCAGCACACGCATCAGCCACCGCTCCGCCGGGCGGCCACCAAACGCCCGGGCAACCGCTTCACCACTGCCGCACCACAGGGTATGAAAAACCACCTGGACCGCAAAAAAAGTGCCGGCGATGACGGCCGCCTGCAGGACCAGGCCCTGACCGCTGTTGGTGAAATGGCCCCAGGCGAAGACCAGCATGACCCAGGCCTTGGGGTTGAGCGGGTGCACCGCCAGCCCCGACCAGAATGTTTCGGGGCGTTTGAGTTCCTGGCTCCGAATCAGGAATCCTGACATTCGCAGCGCCAACCAGCAAAGGTAAGCGATGCAAACGACCTTGAGCGCTGCCAGCACCTCCGGCTGGGCCGCCAGCAAACGCCACAGCCCGAGTGCCAGCAGCAGATTGAGCAACACTTTGCCCATCGTGACCCCAGCCAGGAAAGGCAGGCTGCGAACCAGGCCAAAGTTCGCACCGGAGGTCATGAGCAGCATGTTGGCGGGCCCCGGCGTACCCACCATGAAGGCCGCGAACAATAACAGCGGCAGGTAATCCATCAGTTTTTTGCAGCCCGGCGCAGGTCTGTCATGATCTGGCCACCCGCCTCGACCTCGGCCGGGGGCTTGACCACGCAGGTGGCCCCGAACGGCGGCGCAGCATCAGCGAAGCAGGCTGCCGGGCAGACGCTGGAGCATAGATACCCTCAGCACATTTGTCGCAGATGAACTTTCATTTACACAAACTTTCATTTCCACAAAATAGGATTCTCTGCCGCATTTTTGAAAATTACGCTACCATTAACGCATCTACCTGCCTCGGAGGGCAACGTGAACGGACGCACACTCATAGCCAGCCTCACCGTCGAGAATGGGCTACTCGACCTGATCAACAACGAGATTCTACCCGGCAGCGGGATCGACCAGGCTGCTTTCTGGGCCGGCTTCAGCAGTATCGTCGATGATCTGTCGGGGCAGAACCGCGCCCTGCTTGCCACGAGGCAAAAGCTCGAGCAAGCAATCAATAACTGGCACCTGGCCCGCCGCGAGCAGGATCATGATCCGGCAGCTTACCGCGATTTTTTGTATGAGATCGGCTATCTGGTCGAGGAAGGGCCCGACTTTGCGGTTAACACTGGCAATGTAGACCCGGAGATCACAGCCATAGCAGGGCCCCAACTGGTGGTGCCGGTCAGCAACGCCCGTTATGCCCTGAATGCCGCCAACGCCCGTTGGGGTTCGTTGTATGACGCACTCTACGGCACCGACGTTATCGACGAACAGGACGGCGCTGCCAGGAGTGCGTCATACAACCCCGTCCGCGGCCGCAGGGTGGTTGCATACACGATGGCTTTTCTCGACCAGGTCGTGCCGCTTGCCGGCATCTCCCACGGGACCGTCACCGGCTATACGGTTGCAGAGGGTACTTTCGTCGCCGACGGCGAAGACGGCAACAGCCACCCCCTGGCCGATCCCGCCCAGTTCGTTGGCTACCGCGGTAGCGCAGACACACCGCAGGCTCTGCTGTTGCGCAACCACAGCCTGCACATCGAGATCGTTATCGACCCCACACATCCGGTGGGTGCTGAAAGTGCGGCCAGCGTCTGCGACGTGATACTGGAGTCTGCCATCACCGTGATCCAGGACTGTGAGGACTCGGTCGCGGCAGTCGACGCCCCGGACAAAACCAACGTCTACCGCAATTGGCTGGGCCTGATGAAAGGAAGCCTGAGCACGGCTGTGGAAAAGAGCGGCAAGACTTTCGAACGCACCTTGAACCCGGACCGCGAGTTCACGGCCGCGGATGGTTCTACATTCCAGTTGCCGGGCCGCGCACTCATGCTGGTGCGCAACGTTGGCCACCTGATGACCAACCCGGCAATTCTCGACCGCCACGGCGATGAGATTTTCGAGGGCATCTTGGATGCAGTAGTGACCGGTCTTGCGGCGCTACATGACCTGCACGATGGTGGCACTTATCGCAACTCGCGCAGCCACTCGATGTACGTGGTCAAGCCGAAGATGCATGGGCCAGAGGAAGTCGCGTTTACGGTTGAACTGTTTGGGCGGGTGGAAAAATTGCTGGGTATGGCTCCGAATACCATGAAGATCGGCATCATGGACGAGGAGCGGCGCACAACGGTGAACCTCAAGGAGTGCATCCGCGCGGCTGCCGAGCGGGTAATCTTCATCAACACCGGCTTTCTCGATCGCACCGGTGACGAGATTCACACATCCATGGAAGCAGGACCAATGGTGCGCAAGGCCGACATGAAGACCCTGCCCTGGATTCTCGCCTACGAGGACTGGAACGTGGATGTGGGTCTGTGCTGCGGTTTGCCGGGTCACGCCCAGATAGGCAAGGGCATGTGGGCCATGCCCGACGAGATGGCCGCCATGATGCAGGCCAAGATCGAGCACCCGCGGGCCGGCGCCAACACTGCCTGGGTGCCCTCACCCACCGCCGCCACCCTGCACGCCGTGCACTACCACCAGGTGGATGTACCAGCCCGGCAGCAGGAACTGCAGTCCCGTGCCCGAGCCAGCCTCGACGAGATCCTCACTATCCCGCTGGCGGCCAGTACCGACTGGACGCAGGAGGAGATCCGCGCCGAGATAGACAACAACTGCCAGGGCATCCTGGGCTACGTGGTGCGCTGGGTCAACCAGGGAGTGGGCTGTTCCAAGGTGCCGGATATCCGTGACATCGGGCTGATGGAAGACCGCGCGACCTTGCGCATCTCGAGCCAGCACATCGCCAACTGGCTACACCACGGTATCGTCACCAGGGACGAGGTGATGGTCTCCCTGCAGCGCATGGCCGAGGTGGTGGACCGCCAGAATGCCGATGACCCCGGTTATACCCCCATGGCGCCCGGTTTTGACGGCGTTGCCTTTCAGGGTGCCTGCGACCTCATCTTCCAGGGGCGCGAGGTCGTCAACGGCTACACCGAACCGCCTTTGCAGCAAAGGCGTCAGCAGAAAAAAGCCGGCTCGACCTGACTTCTCCCGGGAATCGGCCCGGGCAGCCTGACACCAGCTACTGATCTCCCGGGGTCAGCAGATCGGCGACGGCTCCCGCGCCCGACGGTGCTCCTGATTCTTCTCCGGCGATACTCATGTCGGCGAGTTGTCCGACCGTGAGCGGCCGGATCGGTGGGCGGATGCGGTAATGGCCAACCTCGGCTACGGGTAACCCGCGCACCTGTGCAATCAATTGACTAACGGTGGCCGCACACTTGCGCCCCATGCACGGGCCCATGCCGCAACGCGTGAATGCTTTGGCCTGGTTGGGGCCGACACAGCCAAGCGCTGCAACTTTCCTGATCTCACCGGCCGTGATTTCTTCACAACGACAGACGATGGTGCTGTCATCCAGCGGTAACTGAAAGTACGCGGTCGGCGGAAAGTACCGCTTGAGAAAACGCTGCAGCAGTCGCTGCTGTCGCAGTGCCGTCGGCTCAGCCGGAGTCGGCTGCACAGGTCCTTTCGGCGTTCGCAACTGGCCAAGCACCTCGTGGGCAAGGCGCTCCCCCTGCAGGATTGCCACTTCGGCCCCCTGGATGGCGGCCCCGTCACCAACGATCGCAATCGATTCACGGCTGGTTCTGCCCACGCCCCTGACATCCGGCACCCAGCAGGCCTGGCGCTGGTCGAAGTGATGCTGGATGCCCGCCGCCATCGCCAGCCAGGTGTTGGGGATAACGCCGTCGTGCACCAGCAGCAGTTCAGCCTTTAACTCGTGCGATTGCCCCGCTGACTCATAACTGACCGACGCCATGCACTCGTCACCCAGGGCTTTGAGGGCGGTGACTCTGCTAAACACCGGTATGCTGCCCCGAACCGCCCGCATCCAGCCAAGGCCCCGCAACAGGGCACCCGGCTGACCTGCCAGCGCCGGCAACAGCGACGCCAGCGCGCCCATTGAAGTGGCCGGGCGGGTGTCCAGTATCGCCTCAGGCCGTGTGCCTGTCGCCAGCAACTGGCTGGCATACAAGTACAGCAACGGCCCGGTGCCGGCGAGCACGATACGCCCCGCCGGTATCAGACCCGAGGTCTTGAGCAGAGTCTGGGCCGCGCCGACCGTCATTACCCCAGGCAGCGTCCATCCCGGGAACGGCGTAGGACGCTCCATGGCACCGGTCGCCAGAATGATGTGGCGTGGGTAAAGCATCTGCGCGGCACCATCGCGCAGGGTTCCGATGGCAAGTTCAGGCTCGCTGGCCGCGGTGATTTCCCAGACCGAGGTCCGCGGCAAATATCCGGCCCCGCTGTGGCGGAAGCGGCGCACCAGTTCCAGCCCGACGCGGTACTGCGTTCCGAGCGCAGCAAGATCCTCCGGTCTTTCCGCGTGTACTTTCTCGACCTCACGGTAGACCTGGCCGCCGGGAGCTGGCTGCTCGTCAAGCACCAGCACCTCGACCCCGCTCTCGGCCAACGTGCAGGCAGCCGCCATACCTGCAGGCCCCGCGCCCACCACCACCACCTCCGGCCGCACCGGTATCGCGTTCAATCGCCTTCTCCAGGTGACTGGCCGCGCGGCATGTACACGCGCATCCCCTGGCGAACTTCGGTGCTGCAGGCCTGGACAACGCCCTGCCCGTCGATCTCGACCAGACACTCGAAACAGTTACCGATCATGCAGAAAGGCCCCCGCTTTGCGCCGCTGACCGGGGCCCGCCGGAACACCGACACACCCGCAGCCAGCAGTGCTGCTGCTAGCGAGTCCCCGGGCGCGGCCGTTATTTTCCGGTCCTCGAACCAGAGGATGACGGGTTCCGCGATGGCTGCTCTACGCCGATACATCGAAACGCTCCAGGCCGAAACAGCGGTGCTCAGAGGGAATCTCGCCGGCCAGCACCCACTGGGGCACTTCCCGGGCATGCAGTGCCGCCAGCGTCACACCGCTGTGACAGGAAAACGAAAAAGCGCCCGGAAAATCCCTAGACTGTGCGTAGACCGGAAAACCATCGGGGGTCATGATCCGCAGCGCGGCCCAGCTGCGCTGGATTCTTAACCCTCGCAGGTAGGGAAACGCTTTGCTGCACTGGCGCACAATGTCGCGCAAGGTTGTGGTTTCGGTTTCAAGGTCGAATCCCGTGTCGCGGGCCGAGGGCCCCAGCATGAAATAACCTTCATCGGTTTTGCGGACGTAGTTAGTGGGATAAGCCAGGTGGGCAGGACTTCTCTCGGTCACCACTACCTGGCCCTGCACCGGGTGAATGGGAATATCCATGCCCAGTTGCCGGCCCAGGTCACCGCTGCCATGCCCTGCCGCGATGACCAGTTTTTCGCAGCCAGTCACGAGCCTGTCACCATTGAAAATCTCGAAGCCACCTGCAGCAAGGGGGCGGATTTCACTGATACGTGAACGAGGGATATAGGATCCGCCGTTGCGTTCAAACCCTTCCTGCAGGGCACGCAGTAACTGCAGCGGATTGGCGTGGCCATCGTGCGGGCAATACGTGGCGCCCGGCACTTCGGGCCCAATCCCGGGAAGATGCTCACGTAGAGCGGGATTTTCCACCACCTCGTATTCATAACCGTCAGCACCCGCTTCCTTGCGCAACTGCTCGAGTAATTTGAGGTTGTGATTGAACTCATCCTTGCTGATGGCGACGAAAAAACCCCCTGGCTGGTGATAACCTGTGGCTGTGCCGGTCTCTTCGCCCAGTTGTGCGCTGAAATCCGCCCAGGCCCGGGCTGATGCCAGCGTCCAGCGGGCATATTCCGGCATACCACGGCCCTTGCCCTGGACCCAGACCAGCCCGAAATTTCCCCGCGCCGTGCGGATAGCGTTGTCACCCTCGTCGATCAGCCCGACCTGGACTCCGCGACTACTGAGGCCATACGCGAAGGCCGATCCCAGCAGGCCACCGCCAACAACCGCAATATCAAGATGCCTCAAGAGGAATCGCCTCCAGCCGGTGACAGGCCGCTTGATGGCCGGTAGAGGAAGATCCCTCCAGTTTCATGAAAGTTTCCCTGCACGACTCGTCTGAATAAGGACAACGTGCTGCAAAACGGCAACCCGGGGGCGGGTCCACAGGCCGGGAGATATCACCGGATATTTGCGGTGCCGCGCGTTTTGCTCTGGGGTCGGGAACTGGCACGGCGCTGATCAGGGCGCGGGTATAGGGGTGCCGAGGTTGCATGATTACGTCTTTGACAGCACCCACTTCCATGGCCTGTCCGAGATACATCACCAGCAGGCGATCAGCAATATTCCCGAGAATAGACAAATCGTGCGATACATAGATACATGCAAAATTGCGTTGCCTCGCGAGATTTCGCAGAAGGTCTAGTATCCCCGCCCGGATCGACACATCGAGCATGGACAGCGGCTCATCCGCGACTACAAGTTCAGGCTCCATCACCAGAGCACTGGCAATGCCAACCCGTTGGCGCTCGCCCCCGCTCAACTCATGAGGATAGCGACTCCAGTACTTGGAATACGGCAGCCCTACGCTGTCCAGCATTGAAGCTGCGCGCTCGGAAATTTCCCGCTCCGGCCACAAACGCAGTGCCCGTGGCCCCTCTGCGACGATATCCGACACGCGAAACCGGGGGTTGAGGGACTCGTAGGGGTCCTGAAAAATCATCTGAACGCGACGCCGGTGCTCATTCAGTTCGCCGCTGTCCAGTTGATTGACGTCACGGTCACGATAAAGCAACTGCCCTGACGACGGAGCCAGCAATCCGGCGACCATCATGCAAGTCGTTGACTTGCCGCAGCCAGATTCTCCGGCAATACCCAGTATCTCTTCGTTGCCAAGCGTCAGGTTCATCGATTCAACCGCCTTGATCACACGAGTTTTTCTTCCCCGCATAAGACGATCGAGCAAGGCGGGGCGTAATTCGAAGTGCCGGGTGACTTGTTTCAGTTCTAGGAGTGCCATGTCGACTTCCTAGTTGATTTCTCCCTGAACGTCTCCACATCGGCATGCCGTAAACAACGCACCTGATGGAACTCCCCTACGTTTTCTGTCACGGGCGTATCGCGAGCACAGGGAGCAATTCGGAACGGGCAACGGGGCTCAAAGAGGCAGCCGGAAACCTCGCCGATAAGTGAGGGCGGTGTTCCGGGGATAGAGATCAATTGACTATCGATTGCACGTATCGACGGAAATGCATTTTTTAGTCCGAGGGTGTAGGGATGGTATGGAGACTCGAAGAGGTCTAGCACATTCGCTGACTCCATGATCCTGCCGCCGTACATCACTGCGATTCGATCGCTCATTTCTGCGATCACTGCAATATCATGAGTAATAAGAATGATCGAACTAGACAGCTCGGCCCTGATTTCCCTGATACGCCGAAGAATCCGTTCCTGCACCAGCACATCCAGTCCCGTGGTCGGCTCATCCATGATGATGAGCCCTGGATCAAGGGCAAGAGACATCGCGATCATCGCTCGTTGGCGCATACCTCCGGAGAACTCGTGGGGATAACTGTTCATCAGTTCCGCCTGCAGACCGACGACATCGAATAATGCTGCAACCCTTTCCCGAGCCTCTGCCCGTGTTGCGGCTTCGTGCGCCCGGATCGCCTCAATAACCTGGTCACCCACCCGGTACACCGGATTGAGGGAATTCATCGCGCTTTGCGGCACCAAGGAAATCCGTTTCCACAGAACGCTTTCGCGAAACGCTTTTTCCGGCATAGAGCCGATGTCTTCACCGTCATAGTTAATTGCCGCGGCAGTCGCTCTACCATTGCTGGATAACAGTCGCAGTAAGGCTCGAATCAGGGTCGACTTGCCGCATCCAGACTCGCCGGCAAGTCCGAATACCTCGTCCTTCATAACGTCAAAAGAGACATCGCTCACTGCGTTGACAACGCCCTCGGTCGTCGAATACTCGACATTCAGGCCTCTTACCGACAAGAGCGCTTCTTTGGTCATCTCTTACGCAGCCTCGGGTTGGCAATTTCCTCGTAAGCTCTGCTGACAAAAACGAGCGAGGTAACAAGTATGACGATGCACAAGGAGGGCGCAGCGAACCACCACCAGGCGACACGTGTCTTGCCTGAGAGCCATAACTCGTAGAGCATCCCGCCCCAACTGATGGTGTCTGCGTCACCAAACCCAAGAAAACTGGCGCTCGCCTCAGTGATGATCGACCACGCGATGTTGAACGCTGCGTAGAGCAACAGCAGCGGTAACACATTAGGCAGTATGTGCTTATAGATAATGCGCAGGTCGCTGCAACCCCTGGCCCTTGCCGCAGTGATGAACTGGCGCTGCTTGATGGATATGGTTTGTGCTCGAATCACCCGGGCGGAGGTACGCCAGATGATTAGAACTATCGCCAGAATGACAAACTCCAGTTTACGTCCGAAAAGAGCAATCAATACGATGACGAACGGCAGAAAAGGCATGCCATAGAGCACATCGGTAAGCCGCATCAGAATCTCGTCTACCTTGCCACCATAATAGCCAGCAACCAGGCCAATATTTGCTCCAATCGCAATGGAAATGAACCCTGACACTGCACCGATGATCATCGTGGTGCGGGTTGCAAGAATGAGTTGTGAAAAAAGGTCGTAGCCCAGATGGGTAGTCCCTATGGGGAACTGCCACGACGGGGGCTGCAGTGATGCAAAACTACCCTCGCTGTCATATTGCATCTCCCACGGATCATGCGGAGCCAGCCAGGGAGCGAAAATCGCAACCACCAAAAAAAGCGCCACGACCCAGAAACCGATGCGGCCCAGCGGATTACCTTGGATGATCCGGTAATGCTCAGCAAGACTCCGTAGAACCCGACCAGGACGACTTATCCCGAAAGCATCAGGCATGGAACTCATCCTCGAGGTACCGTTTGATCTTGCCCTCATCCACCCGTAGACCCAGTCCCGATCCCGCGGGCAGGCGCGCGGCGCCCTGACCAACGAACTCGGAGTGAGTAACGGTTGCCGGTGATCGCGCTGCCATTGATCTAAACCCTTAGCGACTTAGGCAAGGCCCGAAGAAGATATCTTTATCCTCGGATCCAGGTAGCAGTACCAGACATCGGTTAGGAAATTCAGGCTAATTACCAGGATAGCCAGCATCAAGAACGTTCCCTGGGCGACCGGGTAGTCATGAGAGGCAGCCGACTCGACCATCAACTGCCCCATGCCAGGCCACGAGAACAACGCCTCCACTACCACCTGACCGCCGATAGCAAAACCAACCATTATTGAGGCAAGCGTCACCACCCCCAGCAGGGCGTTGCGGGCTGCATGCTTGATCATGACCACGCGTGGTTTCAGGCCCTTGGCCTTAGCCAGTTCGATAAAATCACTTCCGAGTACCTCCAGCATACTGTCGCGCATGATCAACATGGGGGTGGTGATGTAGTAGAGCCCAACCGTTATAGTCGGCAGAACAATCCGATCCCAGAATGCCGGCATAAGTAACAGTTCCAGCATACCGTCTGGGCGCTGTCCTGCCGGGTACATACCCCCGGTTGGAAAGAGCCCAAGTCGATAGCTGAGCACCATCAGCAGCAACAGCCCGGTAATGAAAGGTGGCGCAGCCTGAAAGATCATGCCCGCAACAGTGCCAGCAATGTCGATGGCGCTGTTGCGCTTCCAGGCCATGATCATGCCAATGCTTATTCCCAGCACTAGCGTCATACACATGCCGGCTGCCATCAGGAGTATCGTGTTCCAGAATCGGTACTCAAGGATATCTGTGACGCGTTGGGCAGACACGAACGACCGGCCCCACTCCATCGTGACCAGGTTTTTCAGGTAGATGAAGTACTGCTGCCATAACGGCTTGTCGAGGCCAAACGCCGCCTTCATCCGAGCCTGTACGGCCTCGTCCATCGCCGGACTGATAACCTGAAGTGTGGCCTCCCCAGGCAGCATGCGAAACACGATAAACAGGATCGACGCGACCGCGAAGATCGTGATCAGCATGTAGATCAGCCGCCGTAGAACATACTCAAACATAGCGCTGGCAATATCCGAAAGAAACGATCACAAACCCACCACTTTCTCGGGATAACCCGAGAATACCCTTGCAACTACAGTGGCTGCAGGATCGGCCTGGCGTGCCGCCATAACGGCCGGTACGCCAAGCCGAACTGTCATCAAGCCGGGTAAAGCAACTTACCTGAGCCGTCCCAGGTGTATCCCGCTTGCTGCAATAGTTCCCTGGCTTTATTTACATCCTGCTTTCGGGATTTGATCGCACTGTTGTGCCAGAACTCGTTAGCTGGCGCAATGGGTGACCCGCCATTTGTCGCAAACCCGGACATCACGACCTCACGAATAACATCCCGTGGAATGACCATATCCAGGGCCACGCGAAAAACGGGGTCCTGGAGCGGACCGCGAAGGTGGTTGAACATGAACCCGTACCAGCCGTGACTTGCATAACCCTTGCCCACGATACCGTCGATCTTATTGAGATCCTGAACCAGGGAAGGCTTAAGAATATACCGGGTGCGATCACATTCCCCCGCCTCGATAGCAGCGGCCATAGCATCGTGACTGCCGTAGGCAATCCGAATGATCCCGGCGCATTTCGGCGCGTGGAAGTGATCCTTGAAGGCGCTGACTTTCATTTCCTTGCCACGATCCCAGTAGTCGAACTGGAACGGTCCGCTGCCTACGGGGCTTTCGTTGGCGAAGTTGAGTACATCATCGACGTCCACTTTCTCCGGGATGTCTTGCCAGATGTGCTTGGGCAGGATGAATATCTGGGCGAAGAAGTTGATCATCAGTGGCGCGTGTGGCGCGACCAGCTTGATTCGCATCGTGTTGCTGCCAGTGATGTTAATGGATTCGAACTTCTCCAGAGACGACACGAAAAATGGCGCCTTCCACTTGAGGCAGTATTCGAAAGTGAACTTCACGTCCTCCACTGTTACCGGCCGGCCATCATGGAACTTCATGCCGTCACGCAAAGTGATATCCACAGTGGTCGAGTCCACGGCCTTGATAGAGGTTGCCGCCCACGGCACGATACCACCGTCCGGGCCCACCTGGATCAGCCGGTCATAGATCATCCGCAGTTCCTTGAACTCGTTCGAGTCGTGAACACTGACCGGATTCAGGTTCTTCAGCGCCACAGTATTACCTGTGCGAACATAGCCATCACCACTTTTTACACTGACATTGAGATCTGTCCACAGGCTGCCGATGCCCTCACCCAACTGCGGCACCAGCCCAGTGAGGCGGTCCTCCCGGTAGGCGTTGGTCATGCTGGGATGCACGATCGGACTCGCGGCGGCATCGTCGAAGAGGACCTGCTGGGTTTGGTGAATCAATTCCCGACGCTTGTCGACATCCATCTCCACCTGCTGCGCATCAGTCAAATCGTTGATCGTGGAATTGTTGTAGCCCCACTTGTTGTAGCCCCCTTTCTGGTGAAACATCATTCGGGTAAAAGTTTCCGGGTCGACGCGGTTGGCCCGCCCGGTCCAGCGGACGATGAACATGTCAAAGTCCAACTCTTTAAAGACCTTGGTAATGCCCAGGTTGTAGTCTTCCGCGGCCAGTTTCACTTCCCAGCCTATACCCTTGCAGGCCTGGGTAATCAGGCGGCCCATCTCGGGCCGGACCGGATCAAAAGTCGCATTGGCTGTTAACAGTGTCATGGACTCAACGGGCTTGCCCGCAGCGTGTGCAAACAGGCCGTACGATGACGCACCGACTGCTACACTGGCAGCGCCCGCCTGCTTCAGGAATTTACGGCGGGCACGGTTGGTTTTGCTCCCCATCTGGATTTCCTCCTTGGTTGGACTGTCGAACTATTAAAAGACGGCATACGCGCCGCCGACAACGACCTTACGCCACGGTAAGGTATTCCGCAAATACCATTTATTGATGTTTATATTCCATATTGGAATATACTAGTATCGCAATGAGACTACGAGACATTGAGTTACTCCACCTCGTGCTGGCTACCGGGTCCGTGTCCGAGGCGGCCGGTCGACTTCACATGTCTCAGCCTAATGCGAGCAAGATTCTCAAAAAGATAGAACAGCGTGTAGGTTTCTCGCTGTTTGAGAGGGTGCACGGTCGGTTGCAGGCTACCGAAGAAGGACGACTACTTTTTAACCAAGTTGAACGCACCATTCACAGCATACGACAGCTCGACCAACTCGCTGGCGACGTACGCGAAATGCAGGGAACCCGCTTGACCATCGGTGGAATGCCTTTGCTGTCCCGAATCTGGCTTCCAAAATTTCTCAGCCAGTTCCTCAGCCTGCACCCGAACATCAAGGTTTCGCTCCATACCCGCAGCTCCCAAAAGTTGATTGAATGGGTCGCAGAAGGTCAAATTGATGTTGCTGTCGCCATGCTGACGCTCGACGATCCATCGGTCGAACGCAATATCCTGATGTCTGTTGAAAGGGTCGCCGCGATACCGCGTGACCATCCATTGGCGAAAAAGGCCAGAATAGAACCTAAAGATCTGGATGGCGTGGATTACATTTCATTAAGCGCCTCCGACCACGCCCGAGAACCCCTAGATAGGCTTTTCTCCAAACCCAAAAAAATAATGACTAAAGGAAAATTGGAAACGCGTGCGATAGTACCCAATGAGCGTGCAGAGTGTGTGCTGCCGGCCGCTGCCATTCAACTGGCTGACCAAGGTATTGGCGTCAGCATCATTGATCATCTGACTGCGAGTGAACACCTGGGCACCAACCTGGTCTTCAGGCCGTTTAAACCGCAACTGAAAATGGATATATGGCTCCTGAAGCCGAAAATGAGGCCTCGCTCCCGGCTGACCGATCTTTTTATTGAAACAATCCAACAGGCCGTTGAGCACGACCGTCTGTCGGTCGCGCCAAATTGGCTTTTTAAAGACACGCCAACCGCCGGATTGAGATAATCCGGGCTAACAAGATAACAATCTTCCCAGGCTACCGCTTAGATCGGACCTGCCGGATCAAGTTCTTGCAAAACACCTTTGAATCGATCCGCCGCGGCTTCCTGTAAGTCCACGGGCTTGTGTCGATGTAGTCGTCACGGCGAATTTCGCGTCGGTCAGTTGGTGCTTGCCCCTTCTGTTTTGTTATTTGCATAGCGTCTTCGCCCCTCAAATCCAACCGGCCGGTGCCTCAAGCCACTGCATTGAAAACCGTGAGAACTGCATCAATGTGTTTCCAGAATGGCGCTCAAAAACTGCTGCGTGCGAGAGTTTTTCGGGCTGTTGAAAATCTCATCTGGCCTACCCTGTTCCGCTATTTTTCCATCGTAAAAGAAACAAACCCGATCTGAGATTTCTCGCGCGAATCCCATCTGATGCGTCACTAAAATCATAGTCAGACTATGTTCATTGGCTAGTTGACGTATGACGTTCAATACCTCACCAATAACTTCGGGATCAAGCGCAGATGTCACTTCATCGAATAGCATCACTTTTGGCCGCATCGCAAGCGCTCTAGCGATTGCGACGCGTTGTTGTTGCCCACCAGAAAGCGTCGCAGGTTTCTGATGCATTTTGTCTTCAAGACCGACCATTTGCAGTAGCTCTATAGCTCGAGCCTGGGCCTCTTCCTTTTTGAGGCCCAAGACCTGAACGGGTGCCTCCATGCAATTGTCCATAGCTGTCATGTGAGGAAATAGATTGAAATGCTGAAATACCATACCGATGTTAGAGCGCATTTCCCGAAGGTGGCGGCTGTCGGCTCGAACCAACTTCCCACCTTTGTCCATGTGGGTCAGCGGTGTTCCGTCCACATAGATAATCCCATCGTCTATTTCTTCAAGAGTCATCAACATGCGCAGTACCGTGGTCTTGCCTGACCCTGACGGTCCAATTATTGAAATTGTTTCATTCCTACTTACATCGAGATCAAGTGAATCTAAAACAGTTAATTCTCCATACCTCTTCGTGACGTTTGCAAAGCGAACAATTGGTGGCTCACCGCCGGAATTAGATTGGTTGTCGGATGTATTCATAAGAGTGGCTTGGTTATTTTTCTATGCCAGATTTAATCTTTACCCACGCTTCTAAACGCCTTAATCCAAAAGCTGACGGAAGAGAAATGGCTAGGAAGATAAACCCAACCATAGTGTAGGGCTCGAGATATCGGTAGGTTTCAGAGCCTAAGGCGTTTGCTGTGGCCATCAGTTCCATCACGCCAATAACCGACAACATTGGCGTATCCTTGAAGATTCCGACGAGGTAATTTCCCATTCCTGGGAGACTGAGAGGTAAGGCCTGTGGGATTATGATTCGAAAATATGTACGACTCGCGCTCAAATTGAGTGCCCTGCAGGCCTCCCATTGTCCCCTTGGCACACCATCCAGACCGGCTCTGTAGACTTCTGACAAGTAGGACCCGTAGTGAAGCCCAATGGCGATGAGGCCCGATGCCCAGGGAGGCAGAACAATGCCAAACTGAGGTCCGACATAAAACAGGAAAAAAATTTGAAGAACTAATGGTGTAGAGCGGATGAACTCCACAATCTCTCGGATCACGCCGGTCAAAATAGGTGACGAAGTTCGTTGCCCGAGGACGAATACCAGGCCCAGGATAAGAGCAATAGCATAACCTGAACCCGCTGCCATCAGCGTGTTCAGCGTGGCCTGGAGCAACCTGGGGAGAATCTCCAAGGTAAATTCCCACTTCCACTCGAACATATCTCTACCCCCTCCCCATTCGCCTAGCCCAGAAAGACTCAAATGTGCGCATGCCTGGCGCGACGACTAAACGGGCCATGAGGTAATAGATAATCAGCGCTGTGCCAAAATTTTGAACTGACAAGAACGTGACGGCGTTAGTCTGCTTGGCTTGAAACATCAGATCGGTAACCGAGATCAGCGAGACCAGCGCCGTTCCCTTAAGCAGTTCGATCAATAAATTACCCCAGGCAGGCAGCATAATAAGGAGCGCTTGGGGAAAAATGATTCGCATCATACGTTTTGCTGGTGACATATTGAGTGCCAGTGCGGCCTCATATTGTCCGCGCGGTACCGACTGTATAGAGCCTCGCACTAGTTCAGCACCATAGGCTCCTAAACACATTCCAACACTAAGAAATCCCGCAACAAACTTGTCAAGTGTGATTCCAAACAAAGGAAGCACATAGAAGATCCAGTACAACTGAACGAGAAGCGATGTGCCTCGGAAGAACTCAATATATATCGTTGCCGTTATCTGCGCGGTGCGAAGCGGCACGAGGCGCATGAGACCAAAACAAAAAGCTAAAATGATCGCAACCAAGGAAGCAAAAACTGTCTGCTGTATTGTAACTATCGTGCCATCGACAAAGCGCGGCCCGTATTGATGCAGAAATGCTAGGTAGTGCTCCATGATTCGCGCTGTTACTACAGTTCCAACGGGGGGTCAGCAAATATTCATGCTAAAAGTAGACAGCGTCAGGCCGCAAACGGGCGACCCGAGGGCCGCCCGTTGCTTCTTGTGGAAAAAAATTTAAGCGCCCTTCTTTCTTATCGGTTGGCGCAGTAGTGTGCAGTTGTTGTGCCATCCGGTAGGTGATGTTTTCCGTAATTATATTCAGCGGCCGCAGTCAGATGTTCCTCAGTACCGATGAACTCTGCCAGCGCCGTATTGAAAGCAGCCAGGAAATCGGTATCGGATTTACGGAACCCAATCCCAACCCCTTGCTTGGTCTTGTCTGGCATTGCTGTCGGATCAGCCAATTCAATTTTGCCACCGCTCTGGTCAACAAGATGTTGCCCGCCCATAACGTTATTTCCGATGGCATCGGCGCGACCTGCTAGTAGTGCGGCAAGCATCTCCGCGGGACCTGGGACCTGCATAATTTGACTATCTGGCACTCCTGCATCGTGGGCAGCCTCAACGATGTTGTAGCCAACCCCAGTGACCATCACAGTTCCTGGGTTATTTTTTATGTCCTCGTAATTATTTAAGTTCTTCGGATTACCGGCGGGAACGACAAATACATCACCGAATACCCCGATCGGCTCGGAGAAGTTCATGTTTTCACAACGACTTCCCAATATGTACATACCGCCCGTGACTATGTCGTAGCGGTTGGCATTGAGCCCCGGAATCAATCCACCCCAGTCGGTGACGACTGGTTCAATGTTCTCGATACCCATGTTTTTCAAAGCACCCAAGGCAGCGACGTGGACAAAGCCTAATGGTTCATTATTGTCACCAGGATAAGCCCAGGGGATCTCGTTAGCAAAACCAAGTCTGACTGCTCCGCCGCTCTGAACTTTGTCGAGCAAAGCGTCGGCGTAACTATTACCCAGCGTCAAAAATGAGAAGATTGTGGCAAATACGGAACCAAATACAAATTTAAGTGCTGATTTCATTGTTACATCCTCCTGAAAAAAGGTGTTTGAGTTTGAGAAGTATACGGCTGCAATATCTACCCCGGTACTTTCTTTAGAAGACCTCGGAGGAAACCGCGCAGAAGACCTCAGCGACTGTGGTTAGATCCCTCCATTTTGCATCCAAGGGTTCTTGAAATATATATCAAAAATGTGCTTTTTTGTCCAAAGTATTTTCTGATCTGAAAAAGCCTGCTCATAAAACCAAAATACTTGAAAAACAGGTGCATTGAGTAAAATGATTTTAATGTCCTTCGGATCTGATGATTCAATTGCAAAGGGAGTAAATGTAATATTGGCCCTTATGTTATATAACTCTATCTTGCGCCCGATTCTCCTGCTGATGGTCTGTGTGCTGATTGAAAAACCAGTTCCTGAGCCATGCACAAAAACGATCTGATTGCTCTGGTTCATGGCATGGAGTGACAGATACAGCGCAGGTCGAATATCGCGCAAACTTATTTCTAAACAACAGAAAGGAGATCTGAAGTGCCACACCATGATGTATTTCCACAGCAGGAGTTGAACGCACGGCTTGCTAATGTTCGCCAATGCCTGGCTCGGGAGGATCTCGACGGCATCGTAATCAGTGTGCCGGAGAACATCTATTACCTAACCAGCCTTGATCATTGGGGGTTCTTTGCCTGCCATCTGCTGATCGTGCCTCGTGATGGCGAGATGATTCTGATCTGTCGAGCCATAGAGAGAATCACTGTGGAAAACCAGGTGAAAAATGCCCGGTTCTTTGGCCATGCCGATCTTGAAGACCCGGCAGACTATGCATTGAAAGCCATATCCGAGTTGGGCCTGAAAAGCGGGCGAATCGGCATCGAAAAGCGTAGCTTGTTCCTGACGCCACGTATTGCCGAAGGTATCCAGGAAAAGACATCCGAGGCCGAGTGGCATGATGCATCTGGCCTGGTCGATTCGCTGCGCCTGGTCAAGTCTCCACTTGAAATGGAATACACGCGAAAGGCGGCGCTGGCCGCAGATGCCGGCACGCTGGCAGCGATTGAGGCAATTCACGAGGGTGCAAGCGACTACGAAGTCGCTGCACAATGCAGCCATGCCATGATTGCGGCCGGAAGTGAATACCCAGGCTTTGGCCCATTTATTCGGCCAACTACCAGGCTCGGTGAGGAACACACTACCTGGCGTGGTGAGGTGTTTTCAAATGGTGATGCAGTTTTCCTTGAGCTGGCTGGGGCTTATCGCAAATACCAAGCGCCG
>Ga0208642_1000090_pt1 | contig 43980 bp, 39 predicted proteins | sample ETN02SmetaG_4_FD_185790 | JGI IMG/M metagenome (GOLD analysis project Ga0208642, IMG submission 185790) | Marine microbial and viral communities from oxygen minimum zone, Eastern Pacific Ocean - ETNP2014F10-02SV251 (SPAdes) (version 2) | ecosystem: Environmental > Aquatic > Marine > Oceanic ...
CCGGCCACTGGATATGATGCGCACCATGGTGAATATTTTCAGCGACAGCATTGGCGCTTCCGTCATTGCTAAATCCGAGGGAGAAACTTTATACCCAAATTAAAAAATGTGGCAGAGACGGATGGTACGGTAGTTGTTATTAAGCAATATGAAAAACTGGTTAAAAAAATCTTGGAATATTTCTATTCAATAAGGAGTGTAAAATGAAGAAAGTACACATATTTGCTTTATGTGGACTGATATTTGGAATTATGGCCTGCAGCAGTGAAGGAGAAAAACACGCTGACGTGACACTGAGTACCGTTCAATGTGGCATGTGTAAAAAAACCATTGAATCGGGAATGGCCAAAGTTGACGGTATCAGCAAGTTTGACGTTGATTTAAATACAAAAGTTGGCCATGTAACTTACAAGGCATCGGCTATTGAGTTAGCTGCCATAGAAAAAGCGGTTTCTGCCCTTGGTTATCAAGCCAATAATACAGAGGCGGATCCTATAGTTTACCAAAATCTTCCTGATTGCTGTAAAATCGGCGGTATGCAGTAGACCAGACTATTCATTGTCATCCGTTTCTGAAGTGAGCCATTGTCCAATTTCTTTTTGATTCCTTTTTGTTAAAAATAAAACAAGGATTAATATAAAAGATAAAAAGAGTGATAATAACAAGATATGTCGCAAACTACGCGGATTTAGTTTGCTTTGTCTTTGGATTATATCTATTGAGTTTATCATTATAAATCAGGATTGAAATGAAGAAGATAGAATGTAAAAAAATATTTTGGACAATCGTTTTTCTTTGTCTCATTCAATATTCCCATGCAGAACCGGAATATGCAAAAAATGGAATGGTGGTGTCTGCCAGCAGATTGGCCTCAGATGCTGGAGTTAACATATTAAAAAAAGGCGGTAATGCAATAGATGCAGCGGTGGCCACTGGGTTTACGTTGGCGGTGACACATCCCCAGGCCGGAAATATTGGCGGAGGAGGTTTTTTAGTAGCTCACATGGCCTACGGAGAATCATTCAGCCTGGATTTTCGTGAGATGGCACCAAGTATGGCACACCGCGATATGTATCTGGATGATTCCAGCAATGTGGTTCCCGGCCTTTCTCTTTATTCACACCTGGCAGCAGGAACACCGGGATCAGTAGATGGATTATTGAGAATCTGGAGAGATCACGGTTCAGGGAATATTTCCCTGCGTCAATTGCTGCTTCCTGCCATTCAATTGGCAGAGCGGGGTTTTTCCATCTCATATGGGTTTGCCCGAGTTTTGAATATTTTCCACGACTTTTTTATAAATGACAACGGAGCAAAAGCCGTTTTTATTAAAAAGAACGGTGAACCATGGAGAGCAGGAGATAAGTTAGTCCAGAGAGATTTAGCCAGGACTTTGAAGCTGATTTCCAGAAAAGGGCGCGCCGGGTTTTATGATGGGAAAACTGCTCAATTGATTAAAAGAGAAATGGCCGAAGGCAATGGTTTCATTACAAAAGAAGATTTGGATAATTATCATTCAGTTTATCGCACTGTTGTTACCGGAAATTTCAGGGGTTTAGACTTTATTTCTATGGGACCTCCAAGTTCTGGAGGAGTTCTCCTGATTCAAATGCTCAATATGTTAGAACAATATCCTTTGGACACTTTAGGTTGGAATTCATCCGATTATATTCACCTTCTCACGGAAATTGAACGCAGGGCTTATGCGGATCGTGCTGAACACATGGGTGACCCGGATTTCTGGGAAGTGCCGGTATCAATGCTGGTTTCAAAAGAATATGCTTTCGAGAGAATTCAGAATATTTCCATGGAAAAAGCGACAAAAAGTTCGGTTGTAAAAGCAGGCGATCCTTTAGCTTATGAAAGCCGAGAGACAACCCATTATTCCGTTATTGACAAGAATGGGAATGCAGTGAGTGTCACCACCACATTGAATACTGGCTTTGGCTGTGGTGTATTAGTAGAGGGTGCTGGATTCTTTTTGAACAATGAAATGGATGATTTTTCAGCAAAACCCGGGTCACCGAATATCTTCGGGCTCATTGGAAATGAAGCCAATGCTATTCAGCCTTACAAACGGCCATTGAGCTCCATGACTCCAACAATTGTTCTAAAGAACGGTGAGCCTTTTTTGATCATTGGCACTCCCGGTGGGTCTACCATCATCACTACAGTCATGCAAATTATTCTAAATGTTGCAATCCACGGGATGGATATTCAGGAAGCGGTTTCTGTCCCACGAGTCCATTCACAGTGGTTGCCTGATGCAATTATTGTGGAGCAAAGAAGCTTGTCCAAAGATGTAGAACAGAATCTAATCAATCGTGGACACATCATCCGGCCTTATCGCTGGGGCACTATTGGGCAGGCCAATGGAATAATGATAGGGGAGAAGGGGTTTTACGGTGGTGCTGATCCCCGCGGTGAAAACGCAACGGAAGGATATTAAATTTATTTTATTAATAAATCCTCAATTAATTGCACATAAATGCTTGAACCAACAAGAAGCGCCCGTTCATCAATATTAAAATGTGAACAATGGTGAGGCACGCTCATTGGTTTTTGGTCCGGATGGGATGATCCTACAAAGAAAAAACAGCCGGGAATTTTCTGCGTGTAATAGCTGAAATCTTCTCCACCCATAGATAAATATGGGAATCCTACTCCTTCTCCAACAATTTTTCCTGCAGATCTAACTAATTTTTCCACTGGTACTTTATGATTTACAGTAGGTGGATATCCATCCCAATAATCCATTTCAATTTTTGCACCGTACGTACTTCCTACTCCTTCAATTATTTCATTTAATCGTTTCTTGATCATTTGCCTGTTTTCTTCAGAATAGGCACGGGCAGTACCTTTGAGCTCAACCGTATCAGCGATGATGTTGAAGTTGTGTCCTCCTGAAATTTTTCCCACAGTAAGCGCTGTACTTTCCAGAGGATTTGTATTCCTGCTTACGATGGTTTGCAGGGCTGTCACAAGATGGGAAGCAACTACAATGGCATCAACTGTTCCCTGAGGAGCTGCTCCATGCCCACCTTTCCCCTCAATTGTTATTGTAAATGCATCTGCTGCAGCTAAAATTGGGCCTTCTTTAACACCGATTGTTCCGTATTTTTGATAACTCCAAACATGAATTCCGTAGATCTCATCAACTCCATCCAAGCATCCATCTTCAATCATAAAACGGGCGCCTCCTTCTCCTTCTTCAGCCGGTTGGAAAATAAATTTTACAGTACCGTTGAGAGTATCCTGAAATTTTGAAATAATTTCTGCCGCCCCTAAAAGCATGGCTGTATGACCATCGTGTCCACAGGCATGCATAATCCCATCGTGAACCGACTTGTATGGGATGTCACTTGTTTCCTGGATTGGCAGTGCATCCATATCTGCACGCAATGCAATTGTGGAACCGTCTTTTCCTCCCTGAAGAGTCCCCACAACCCCGGTTTTCCCTATTCCGGTTTGAACGTCAATTCCAAATGAATTCAAACGGTCTGAAACAATTCCAGCTGTACGGTGTACTTCAAAACCCAATTCCGGATATTTATGAATGTCTCTCCGGGTTTCAATTATGGTCTCCTGAATCTCAAGGATTTCTGGTCTTACATTAACTATTAAATCATTTTTCTGGTGCTTTTTTGTCATAGTAAATTTGCTTAAATCCTTTCTAAATCTCCTCTCATATGGGAGTGAATATCATCCATTTTTTTTGAATTATACAATCTTTCTTCATAAATAGATTTTAATTTGTGTCTGCTTCAATCAAAATTTTTGCGACTAGTTTTGAAAATTGATTTTTTACTTTATCAGCGGTCTCTATCACTTCATCATGGGATAAAGGATTTTTTGTAATTCCTGAAGCGTAATTTGTTAAACAGGAAATTCCCAATGAACTTATTCCAAGTTTTCCTGCCATTTGTATTTCAGGTACTGTGCTCATTCCTACTGCATCTCCACCGAGGTTTTGTATGAACTTAACTTCATCCGGCGTTTCGTAAGCTGGCCCTAATGTCCAGCAATAAACTCCCTCTTTTATTTGAACACCGGTTTCAAGAGAGCATTTTTTTGCTAATGCTAATATTTCAGAATTATAAAAACGTGGTTTTTTATTTATTGTTGGTAATTCAGGTCCCTCAATAAATGTGCAGTCAAGATGGCCATTCATAGCCATCAATGTTCCAGGATGGTAGTCCTTACGTAATGAACCGGCGGAATTTGTGATTATAACAAATGAAATGCCGAGCTCATGCAATAAACGGATAGGCAATGTAATTTCTGGAAAGTCAAACCCTTCGTAATAATGGAACCTTCCTTTTGCTGCCAGAATTTCTTCACCGTTCAGTGTGCCAACTACAAATTCTCCAGAGTGTCCCTTCACAGAGGGCTTGGGATATCCAGGAACTTTTTCGTAAGGAATAATGGTTTTGTTTTCGAATTGATCTGGTAAACTGCCAAGTCCTGAGCCTAAGATTACTGCTTTCTTCCCTTGAAATCCTGAATACGAATGGATAGCCTCAGACATTGATATGAGTTTTTTGTTTATGATTGGACACCACCTCCTGCATTCACAGCTAATTGTCCGCAACCAGCATCAATTTCAGTACCATTACTCCAACGAACCGTCACGGTAAACGGCGCATTTTTCAGTGCATTGATGAAATGTGTTAACCGGCCATGTGATGGACGCTTATAATTCCCTCCAATTTCATTGTAGGGAATTAGATTCACTTTACAAGGGAGATTTCCAATCAATTTAATGAGATTCTCTGCATCAGTAGTTCTATCATTAAGATTGTTCATCAGTACATATTCGAAAGTGGGAAACCGTTTTGCTGTTTCATAGTAGTTTTTTGCCGCATCTATCAGCATATGAATGGGATATTTTTTTGCCGCTGGCATTGTTTGTAATCGTTGATTCTGGGTTGCCCCATTCAAGCTGATAGCTAACTTATAACGATGACCTTCTTTGGTAAACTGCTTTATTCTTGGAATAATCCCCACAGTCGAAATTGTAATCCTGCGTGCGCCTAAATCAATTCCATCTGGTTCATTTAACAGATCAGCAGCTTTTATCACCCGGGTATAATTCAGGAAAGGTTCTCCCATTCCCATAAATACAACATTAGTAATTATTTTTTCTGATTTTTGCTGCAAAAAGAGAAATTGATCTACAATTTCTCCAACGGAAAGATTTTTTTGGAATCCCATTTCCGCTGTAGCACAGAAATCACAATCCATTGCACATCCCACCTGGGAAGACAAGCAGGCAGTTGTTCGGTTTCCCTCCTGCATCAAAACGGATTCAATCATCTCATCGGTGGATAGCCTGAAGAGAAATTTTCTGGTAAGCGAGGAGTTTTGACCGGTTATTTTAACCAAAGAGAGGGGATGAATTCCCGATGTTTGGTCCAGAATCGCGCGGAAGGATTTGGGGATATTTGCCATGGATTGAAATGATTTAATTTTCCCGGAATAAATCCAGTTGTAAATTTGATCTGCCCGGAAGTGTGGTTGTCCCAGTTTTGCAACATGTTCCCTCATTTCACTACGGGTCAAACCTATCCAGTGAACTTTTTCATTTGTTTTAACGTTGAACATGAACATGAATTTCTCAAATCTTTATTGGGAGAACAAGACAATAAGATTGTAAAAGGGACAAGGGACACGTAATTTTCTCCCTTTAGTTTTTGAATGTAACTATCAAAACAGGGAATAATATGAACAAACAAAAAGATTTACACCTACTTGAAAAATTGACTGATGCCCGCACCCATTTTCTTTCAGAAATTGGGAAATCAATTATTGGTCAAATCAGTGTTCTGGATCATATACTAATTGCTTTATTCTGCAAAGGACATACTCTCCTGGTTGGCGTACCGGGCTTGGCGAAAACACTGATGATCAAATCAATTGCTGAACTTTTGGATTTGAAATTCAAGCGGATCCAGTTTACCCCCGATCTTATGCCAAGCGACATCACTGGGACAGAAGTAATTGATGAAGATCAATCAACAGGGAAAAGAGGATTTCGTTTTTTTAAGGGGCCGATCTTTGGGAATATCATCCTGGCAGATGAGATTAACCGTACACCGCCAAAAACACAGGCTGCCCTGTTGGAAGCGATGCAGGAGCACAAAGTTACTGCATCAGGCACCTCCTATGTTTTGGAGGAACCCTTTTTTGTACTGGCAACCCAGAACCCTATTGAACAGGAGGGAACCTATCCCCTTCCTGAGGCTCAGTTGGACAGGTTTATGTTTCATATCAAGATCGATTATCCTGATCGATCAGAAGAAATAGCCATTGTACAAACCACAACCGGTCAAACTTCTGAAGCACTGAAAAAAGTTATAGGCAAGAACGATCTTCTTTCTTATCAAGATCTTGTCCGCAGAGTTCCTGTGGCGGAAAATGTAGTAGAATATGCTGTAGATTTAGTCGCATCAACCCGACCAGGATCCGCAGTTGCACCTGATTTTATCAATGACTGGATCGAATGGGGAGCAGGACCAAGGGCTTCTCAATATCTTATCCTCGGTGCAAAAGCAAAAGCGGTCTTGGATGGTCGCCAAACACCGAATATTGATGATATTAAGGATTTGGTTTTCCCTGTTATGAGGCATCGAATTCTTCCCAATTTTAATGCTGAAGCAGAAGGATTAAGCACCGATGATATTCTGGTAAAATTGTTGGAAGCAAGGAATTAAGTTTTGCCCACTGTAGATAAAAGAAAATACCTTCATCCTGAGGTGGCAGCAAAGCTGGGTAATATGTCACTCAGAGCAAGGCTTGTAGTTGAAGGATACATCATCGGGCTTCATAAAAGTCCCTACCATGGATTTAGTGTAGAGTTTGCGGAACATAGGGCATATGGCCCGGGAGATGAGATTAGGCATATCGATTGGAAACTGTATGGGAAAACCGATCGGTATTATGTAAAGCAATATGAAGAAGAGACCAATCTTCGTTCGTATCTGATCATGGATATCAGCAAATCCATGACGTACCATAGCAAGAACATATCCAAATTGGAATATGCAAGTTACCTTACAGCAGCCCTTTCTTATCTAATGCTTCATCAAAAAGATGGGATTGGTCTCATTCTATTTGATAAAAAAATCCAGTCGTTTATTCCTCCTCGCTCAACATCCAGTCATCTGAATACTATTTTTTCCCAACTGGATCAGATAAATCCTGGTGAAGATACACAGCTTGGAAATGTATTACATGAAATGGCTGATCGGATCAAGAAACGGGGACTTGTTATTCTGATCTCGGACCTTTTTGATGATTTTGATGCAATTATAGGGGGATTAAAACATTTTAGATACAATAAACAGGAGGTGATTGTTTTTCACATTCTTGATCGTCAGGAATTGAACTTCAATTTTAATACCCGCACCCGGTTTAAGGATATTGAAACAGGGGAACTGATTACTACAGAGCCGTGGCAAATTCGTACTTCTTACAAGGACTTAGTGCTTGAATTTCAGGATAAATACCGAAAGCAATGCCGAAAACGATTGATAGATTATATTCCTTTGTTTACAGATCAAGATTTGGACATTGCTCTCAGTCAGTACCTTCGAAAAAGGGAAAAACTTGGGTGATAAGTTCCCGTTTTTGTTCTTGTAAAATTTTCAGAGACAGTTTTAAATTTACTTCTCGATACAATTTTGATTTAGATAAATAATGACAGATCGTATCCCAATCCCAAACAAACCGGAAAAATCCATAGCGAAGGTTTTGTTTCACTCATTTGTGGTGATCCCATTACTTGTGGCAGTTTCTTTTGTGTTTGTTTATAGTTTGTTTAGTCTCCTGACCTATGAGGATGCTACCCCCTATGATTATCTAAATGATATCAAAATTGGAGGGGCTACGAAACGCTGGCAATCTGCTTATGAGCTTTCAAAAATATTATCTAATTCCGATGAAATCTCAAAAGATGATCGGTTTATTTCTGAAATGATTAATGTTTTTGAACAGTCCAAACATGATGATAATCGAGTACGACAATATATCGCCCTGGCGATGGGAAGAACTGGTACTCACAGATTTATTGATCCATTGCTAGCTGAAATTGAAGATGAAAATACTGAAAATATTCCTTCTATTATCAGGGCATTGGGGCTTTTAAAATCTGGAAGAGCAGTTCAAAAACTAAAGCTATTTTTAGATCATAAAGATGAGAATATTCGATTGCAAACTGTTATCGCGTTAGGCAATATCGCTGATCCATCAGTTATTGAATCCCTAAAAACAGCCTTGTATGATAAACAGGATAATATCAGGTGGGACGCTGCAGTATCCCTTGCTAAACTCGGGGATAATTCCGGCCGTGATATATTACTAGAATTGATGGAGGGAAAAATTTTCGTTAATTTCCCGGAGGTCAATGTACAAGAACAAGATCAGGCTCGAATTATTGCGATCAGAGCCGGAATATTATTAAACGACTCAGTTATCAATAAAAAGATTGAAGAATTAGCAGATAAAGATGGTAATATTGCGATCCGAAAAACAGCTATGGAAGTGCTGAAAACCAAAAACAGCTCCGCAGAATCACAAATAAAAACTGATATTGCCAATGGATGATCAAAAACATTTAGAACACGAACAAAACAAACCTGAAGATGCTGAAAGAAGTACAGAAAATCCTGAGGAGATGAAGCAATCTGAAGAAAATAGTACTGAAATGAAAATTGCGGAGAAAAAAGAAATAGAACCGAAAAAACCGGAAGTTCCAAAGAAAAAACTGGAGAAGGGACCTACAAAAAAACGAGCATCTATCGGAAAAGGGTCAATCCTGGTGGAACCTATCAAAAGACGATCATTTTTTTCTTGGCTCACTCTAGCTTGGGTGGCATTTACCGCCGCAACCGGTACATTTTTTGGGATGATGCTCCGATTTATGTTTCCCAATGTGCTTTTTGAGCCTAAACAGACCTTCAAAGCTGGATACCCTGATGACTATACTATTGGTGAGGTTACCACAAGCTTGAAAGAAAAATATGGAGTTTGGATTATTAGAGATACAGAACACATTTATGCGTTATCAGTAGTATGTACCCATTTGGGATGTACTCCAAACTGGTTGCAAAATGAAAGGAAATTCAAATGTCCCTGTCACGGCAGCGGGTTTAGGAAATCGGGTATCAATTTTGAAGGCCCTGCACCTCGTCCGCTGGAACGATATAAGATCGTACTGGCAGATGATGGTCAAATTTTGATTGATAAAACAAAGAAGTTTGCCTACGAGAAAGGACAATGGAGTGATTCGGAGTCATATTTGGTTGTTTAAAAGGAACTGAAAAGAACAATTAGGAAAAAAATGAGCAAATCTGAGAAGAAGAAAAAGGAAAGTATTTTACTCCGGTTAGGTAATTCCCAAGTCTGGAAGTCTATTATCAGGTCCGGAGTTCCAAGAGACCGGAGAGGAAGAATGCTTTCCGTCTTGAATAGCGTATTTTTACACCTTCATCCTGTACGAATGCCAAAACATGCGGTAAAATTGAAATACACGTGGTGTATGGGAGGATTATCATTTTATATATTCCTTGTTTTGACGATAACAGGAATTCTTCTAATGTTTTATTATCGGCCTACGATAGAGTATGCATATACTGACATGATAGACTTGCGCGAGCAAGTTCCTCTGGGAATCATGAGAGAAATTCATCGATGGGGTGCTCACCTGATGGTAATAACTGTTTGGTTGCACATGTTTCGGGTGTTTATGACAGGTTCCTATAAATCGCCCCGTGAATTTAACTGGGTTGTTGGTGTCATGTTGTTAACCTTAACCCTTCTGCTCAGTTTTACAGGATATCTTTTGCCTTGGGATCAGCTGGCAATCTGGGCAATTACCGTTGGGACGAATATGGCACGAGCGACACCATTTCTTGGGCACGAAGGACCTGGTGCAGCGTTATTATCCATTGGGGATATCAATTTAGTTCATGCTGGGAGTGATGTGCGTTTTGCCTTGCTTGGTGGTCGGTTTGTAGGGGAAGCGGCCCTGTTGCGTTTTTATGTGCTTCACTGCATTGGATTGCCATTTATTATTGTAATTTTCATGGCAGTACACTTCTGGCGGATTCGAAAAGACGGCGGCATTTCAACCCCACTTTAATTCATATTGAGAGCAAAAAATGGATCTAATTAAAAGCGTAATCAATACACTTGCTTCTCCAACTATTTTGTTTACACTCATTATTGTAACCTTCTTTTTTATTTTTCCGCTCAATGACTGGTTTTATCGATGGAATAAGCGGTTAAAGCTTGATTCATTCTGGACAAATCGTGGGGGGATCAAGATGTTCATCATTTTACTTGTCTTTTTTGCTTTTGGTTTATTTGATGAGAATTTCAGGTTGATTGTATTAAAACCGGACAATGTTCCAATCGTTGGATTAATTTTCCTGGTTGCGTTTTTTACCTGGTTGAGCATGAAGCAAGCTGTAGATAATGATGTCCATATTGAAAATAATGAAAATGTAAACGAATACTCAGATCCGGATGACAAAGTGCTGACGTGGCCTGATCTCGTTTATATAGAATTGATTGCTCTGGTTTTGTGTACGGTGTTGCTGATTGTCTGGTCTATCGGTTTGCAGGCACCTTTGGAAGAACCTGCGAACCCAACCTTATCGCCAAATCCAGCTAAAGCCCCCTGGTATTTTCTTGGTTTACAGGAGATGCTGGTTTATTTCGATCCGTGGATTGCAGGAGTACTTTTCCCTTCATTAATGATTGTAGGTTTGATGGCGATTCCATATTTGGACACAAATAAGAAAGGCGTGGGATACTATAGTTTTAAACAGCGCATGATGGCTGTTTCCCTTTATATGTTTGGGTGGCTTGTGTTATGGGTTTTATTAATTATAATTGGTACATTTTTGCGTGGTCCAAACTGGAATTTCTTTGGTCCATTTGAATACTGGGATTTACATAAACTTCAACCTTTAACAAACATCAATTTGTCAGAATACGTTTATATTATTTGGTTCAGCACCGGGATGCCTGACAACATTCTGTTAAGGGAAATTTGGGGGATATTATTGATACTTGGGTATTTTCTTATTCTGCCTCCATTATTTGCAAAAACATGGTTGAAAAACCTATATAATCGATTGGGAAATTTTCGTTACAGTGTTTTTATTATTCTAATTCTTTTTGCTCTTAGCATGCCAATTAAAATGTACTTAAGGTGGATGGTTAATTTGAAATATATCGTGGCTATTCCTGAATATTTCTTCAACATTTAAACAGAGGAAACAGTGGCAGAAAAAATAGAAAGCAACCAGGAACGATTGTATGATATTTCTAAACTGAATATTCTGTTCGCTGTTTCAAGTATTATTTTCCTGATTGTTTTGATTTGGACATTTTCTGCTGATCACTCAAGGTCATGGAAAGACCTTCAGCTCCAGTTTAGACAATTACAAATTGAGAAAACAAATGTGCGCTTAGCGGAAGAAAAAACGACATTATCTGAACTGGGAGAATACAAAGAAATAGCAGATCGGTTAGAAAAAGCACATGAAGAGTTTCAAAAAAAATCAGATGAGGTTGTCATCGCAGAAGACACGTTATTTAGTTTAAAAGCACGTTTATCAAAAGTTGAACAAACTTACAATTTTGCAAAAGCTGACTTTGATGCGGTTAAATATGAATATGAAGTTGCACAAGCGCATGATTTGGATAATGTAGAAAGTCTAAAAAAGAAATTTGAGAGCCTTCAAAATCAATTGTATGACGACCTGTTAATTCAGCAGCAGGCGGAAAAGGAAATAGAAAATCAAACTGCAAAAGTTCAAGAATTTAGATCGGAAATAAAACGATTGGAAAATGAGAAAAATGAGTTAACCCAGCAGACAGATATTCTTGGAAGCAAATTAGAAAAAATCGATCCAGCACACATGACGTTTTCCAACAAAATTGCAAATGCAATTAGGGATCTTCCATTTCTTGATTTTTTATCTCCATATTATAAGGTGGATCAGGTTGTGATCAAAGATTTGACAGATAATGTAAATTTTACAAGGGTACCAAAGGTAGATCGCTGTATGACCTGCCATAAAGGTATCCTAAAAGCTGAATTTGAAAATGATGAACAACCCTTTAAAGCACATCCAAATTTAGATTTATTTTTATCGAGTAAATCACCTCATCCCGTTGAGGAGTTTGGTTGTACTAGCTGTCATGGTGGCCGCGGGCGCGGAACGGATTTTGTTTCTACAGTCCACATGCCATCATCCCCTGAACAGGAAAAAGAATGGGAAGAAAAATATCATTGGCATCAATTGCATCACTGGGATTCACCAATGCTTCCAATGCAATATGTAGAAGCAAGTTGTTTTAAATGCCATTCAAACGAGACCTCTGTAAAATATGCAGACAAGTTAAATCTGGGATTAAACTTGATTGAACGTTCAGGATGTTTCGGCTGCCATAAAATAGATAAATATAAAGATCGTCCAAAGGCAGGACCAAGCTTAGAGAAGGTTGCCTCAAAAATGACGAAGGAGTGGGCGTATAATTGGATCAGTGATCCCAAATCATTTCGGCATAATACCTGGATGCCTCGTTTCTTTAACCAGTCGAATAACAATGATGAAGACTCACAAAATCGTACAAATCAGGAAATCCATGCGATCGTTCATTATTTGTTTAAAAATAGTTCAGAATATGGAATGGATTCTGTTCCCATAAAAGGTGATGCGAAGAATGGGGAACTACTTGTCTCATCTTTAGGTTGTTTGGGTTGTCACCAGATTGCCCCAGATCCATTAAATCAAAAAACCTCAATCGAAACGCTTAGAAAAGAGCAAGGGCCTAACCTGGTAGGAACAGGGTCAAAAACCTCCCTCAATTGGGTTTATTCCTGGTTAAAAGATCCACAAAAGTATTCTTCTTCAACCAGAATGCCAAACCTTCGACTTACCAATCAGGAAGCTGCAGATATTGCTTCGTATCTATCCTCATTAACAAAAAAAGGATTTTCCGAAAAGAGTATTCCCAGTGTAGATGAGGAGGTTCTTGATGAAATTACCCTTGATTTTCTTAAGAAAATGAATTCAGATGAAGATTCCCGGATAAAAAGAGCGGAAATGACTTTTGAGGAAAAACTGGATTATAATGGTGAAAAATTAATACGAATGTATGGATGTTTTGGATGCCATGACATCCCAGGATTTGAAAACAACAAACCAATAGGTACAGAACTAACATTTGAAGGTAGTAAACTGGTTGAAAAACTTGATTTTGGATTTATTGAAATATCCCACTCCCGGGAGGCTTGGTTTACACAGAAATTAAAGGAACCACGAATTTTTGACCGGGGAAAAGTAAAATTGCCAGATGAAAAATTACTCATGCCTAATTTTGATTTTACTGATGACGAAATTACAGCAATTGTTACAGCTTTGATTGGTTTTGTGAAAGATGAAATTCCCGAATCGAAAATACCGGAAAGAAATGAGAGAAACCTTGCAATTGAAGCAGGAGAAGAATTAATTCGAATTTATAATTGTTTGGGTTGCCATACAATTGACGGTGAGGGCGGCGCAATCCGACCAACAATTGTCGCCTGGTTGGAGGGTATCGCAGGTGCAAGTTCTGCAGAGGATGCTAGTTTAATTCAATCTTTTGCCCCGCCAATATTAGATACAGAAGGAAGAAAGGTCCAACCGGAGTGGTTATTTAATTTCTTAAACCGTCCAACCATGATTCGTCCTAACCTCCAAGTACGGATGCCCACCTATGAAGTGATTTCGGATAAAGATTGGAATAAAATCATCAAATATTTTCAGCTTAAGGACGGTCAGACTTTAGCGTATGAGAACCCCCATCAAATATCCAAGTCTTCCTCCTCGTACATGGCAGGTGATGTTATTCAGGATTTGGGCGCTTGCAATAACTGTCACTTTTACGGTTCCACCAAACCGAAACAGGCAGCCCTTACATGGGCACCGAATTTATCATTAACAAAAGAACGGTTGCGTTCAGAATGGGTGCTGGATTGGCTCCGTGATCCTCAAGCAATTATACCTGGGACAAAGATGCCGACACCTTACGTGCCAATTGATGAACAGATAGAAGATGTGGAATCAGCCTGGGGAAAGGATGTAGCTAAACTGCATCCGGATTCCGAAGCAATGCTGAAGGCACTGCGTGATTACTTGTGGGGTATTGAAGGACAGCAGGATGTGTCAGCGATCGTCAAACGTCATTTGGAGACAGAAGGGTACGGCTTTATTGTTGAGGACGAAGAAGATGAGTGGTAATTAATTGGGATGGTTACATTTGTTTAATTAGAGATACCAAGCCTCTCTTGTTTGTACGTATTCTCTTGAATTGTTCTCCACCACTCTTCATTTTTCAGATACCACTCAATAGTTTTTTGAATTCCTGTATTAAAGGATTCTTTTGGTTCCCATCCAGTTTCTTTCTTTAATTTTGATGCATCGATTGCATACCGAAAGTCATGTCCAGGCCTATCTTTAACAAAAGTAATTAATTCATGGTACGATTTACCTGAGCCTGCCGGATGAATATCATTCAGAACATCACAGATCGCTTCTACAATCTGGATGTTTTTGATTTCATTATTGCCACCAACATTGTATGTTTCCCCAATAGTACCTTTTTGTAAGATTGTATAAATGGCATCACAGTGATCTTCTACGTACAGCCAGTCTCGAATATTTTCTCCTGTCCCATAAACAGGTAATGGTTTTTCTTCAAGACAGTTCAGGATCATTAAGGGAATCAGTTTTTCCGGGAATTGATATGGTCCATAATTATTTGAGCAGTTAGAAATCAATACCGGAAGGTCAAATGTTCGATGCCATGCACGGACAAGGTGATCTGAAGAAGCTTTTGATGCGGAATAGGGGGAACTTGGATCATAAGGGGTTTCTTCCGTGAAAAGTCCCGATTCACTCAAACTTCCAAAAACCTCATCCGTCGAAATATGATGAAACCGGAAACGTTCACTTTCTTTCCCCTTCAAAGTTGAATAATATTTCAATGATTCCTGCAGGAGAACAGATGTACCGACAATATTGGTTTGTATGAACTCCGCCGGGCCGTCAATTGACCTGTCAACATGACTTTCAGCAGCAAAATTGACAATATAATTCGGCTGATATTCGGTGCATAACTTTGAAACCAATTCTGCATCGCAGATATCCCCATGCACAAATACATATCGAGGATCCTGCTCAAAATCTGCAAGGTTTTTCGGATTTCCCGCATAGGTCAATTTATCCAGATTGACGACACTTTTTGGTTCTGTCTTATTCAGTAAATACTGGATAAAATTCGCTCCGATAAAACCACATCCTCCGGTGACAAAATAAACGGTTTTCATTTTTGAACTCTGTATGCTGGTAATAAAGATGGCCTTAGTTCTGTTAATGTAGGCAGCACCAAATCCTTTTCAGAAATAATCGGATCAGTTATTTGCCAATTAATATGAATGGATGGATCATTCCATTTTATTCCATGTTCATCTTCCGGATGGTAGGTTTCGGTACATTTATATTGGAAGATTGCAGTATCAGATAAGACAGCATAACCATGGGCGAATCCTTCCGGGACATATACAATATTAAAATTTTTATCGGATAACACTATACCAAAATACTGCCCGAATGTGGGAGATCCATGCCTGATATCCAATGAGATATCATAGACCTTACCCAGTGGAACTTGAATTAATTTCCCCTGGGGATATTTGAGCTGATAATGAAGTCCTCGTAATGTGTTTTTTCCTGACAATGCCTGATTATCCTGTACAAAATCTGAAGGGAGTCCAAGTGATTTAAAAAGTGGTTTGTTATAACTTTCAAAAAAATAACCACGTTTATCGTCGTGTACATCTGGATGAATGACAACTAATCCATCCAATTGTGTTTTTTCAACTTTCATTATTACTTTGTTTCCATTGGCCGACCAACATTATCAAAAGAAAATCCATTTTTTTGTAATTCTTTTCGGGAAAGAATGTTTCGCGTATCAAGGATAATCGGAGATTTCATAAGATTCTTTAATGTCTTTGCGTCCATGGTTCTGAATTCGTTCCATTCTGTCATCACAGCAACGGCATCTGTGTCTTTTACTGCTTCTTCCCAAGTTTTACAATATGTGATCTGCGGATAAAATTCAGCAAAACTGGTATTTGCCTCTGGATCATATGCTTTTACTTGCGCACCTGCCTTCAGTAATGATCCTACCATTTCAAGAGAAGCTGATTCTCTGACATCATCCGTTTTGGATTTGAATGCTAAACCTAAAATACCAATTGTTAATCCTGAAAAATCTCCAGTTAAAACCTGAAGTTTTTTTACCATTCTTTTCTTTTGATGAGCATTTGTTTCTATGGCTGCCTGAATAGTACGCATGGGCACATTTTTATTCTGAGCCATAGAGACGAGAGCGCTTATGTCCTTTGGGAAACATGAGCCTCCAAACCCAGGCCCCGGGTGGAGAAATTTCGGACTTATTCGTCCATCAGATCCCATAGTTTTTGCTACAACGTGAACGTCAGCACCAACCTTTTCACATAAAGCGGAAATTTCATTAATATAACTGATTTTTAACGACAGGAAGGCATTACTGGCATATTTTATCAATTCAGATGTTTCCACTGTTGTATGTATAATAGGCGTTTCATTGATATACAACGGACGATATACATCTCTCATCACCTCAAATCCCCAATCCGACTCTGTTCCGATTACCAAACGATCCGGCCAAAGAAAATCTTTTACAGCAGATCCCTCACGCAAAAATTCCGGATTGGAAACATAATCAAATTCCATTTTTTCAGGATTATTCTCATTAATGATTGACATAACCAATTTCCCGGTTCCTATCGGAACAGTGCTTTTTGTACAAACCACTTTTCTACTGTTCAAATTTTGTCCGATTGTTTTTGCCACTGCTTTCACAGCAGAAATATCTGCTTCACCATTTTCGCTTTGCGGTGTACCAACCGCAATAAAAATTACTTCTGAATCACGGATTGTTTTTCCAACATCTGTTGAAAAGGATAGCCTTTCTGCCTTGGTGTTACGGTCAATAAGTTCATCCAATCCGGGTTCATAAATCGGTATTTTACCAGCTTGAAGCACTTTAATCTTTTCCTCAGAAATATCTGCACAAATTACCTTATGTCCAAAGTCAGATATCCCTGAACCGCTGACTAACCCAACGTATCCTGTTCCAATAATTGCTATGTGTCTCATACCATTCCTTTAGTATTAGAATAAAAAGTTATTGATATTCTGAACTAATCAGAAACATGTTTTTTACATTAGGCCTGCTCTTCGACGCAGGCTCCATTCAACAGTTAACAGAACAATAAATCCAATTAATATCCACCATTCATTATGTGGTTCTATATGAACCACTTTTCGTTTTGTAATTGTTCGTTGTTCAATGTGGTCAATAAGTTCATTTCGTGAATCCCAGTGAAAATAATTTCCACCCGTTTTCAATGAGATTTTTCTCAACAGGTTATCATTGAGAAAGACTTTATTAAGTTCAATCTGACTTTCTTTTACAATAAATATCCCTTTTTGGGAAGAAGTGGCATTTTCATTTTGAAAAATAATTTCGTAGTCATAGGTACCTGGTTTGGATGCCCATAATTGTCCTTCCCACCGCTGAAAAGTTGGGTTATATCTCAATTCTGTTGAATTAATTGTATTTCCCTCGTGCTGTAAGGTAATTGCAGCGTGGGATGTAGGGGATGCTTGTCCGATTTTATTTCCCATTACTTTTATTAATTCTCCCTGCTGGTATGAATCTTTATCCAATCGAAAATACATATCGTTATCGCCCATGGTTCTCATAAGCCACCCAAAAATTCCATTCCAGATTCCTGCAAACATTTCGGATCTTCTGGTACCTGTTAACTTATAATAAAGTGTATGAAAATCCGGGGTTGTCCAAACAACTGTCCGTAAGGATTCCACTTCTCCAATAAGGAGTACTGGAATTTGTTGGGGTGATATTAAGTCTGCCAATGATTGAATCGTTTTTTTTGTACTAGAAATCTGAAGTCCAGGTTTTAGAGGTGGAAGTTCGGTCTGATCAATGGAATTAAGAGGAACATCATTTTGTGGAAAAATTGGATAATTCACTATTGTTTCATTGAATGACCATTGATAATGCTTTTCACCATCAACTTTTGTTTCTGACGATTTTAAATGGAAAAAGGGGAAAAAAGATTTTGCAGATAATGGATTGATGCTTGGACCAATAATCCATGCCAAAGCTGTTTTTTGAGCCACAATTTTTTTCGCAAAAAACCGCTGCCATTGTGAAGAAACGGACTGAATAGGATAATTATCAAGGACGATTAGATCGTATGAAGTTTCCCAGAATTTTTTTATGGCTGGCTGGAATGAATCATTGATAAAAATAAAATGATCAATCTTAATTCGTGGTTGATTATTCATCATCATTTTCATCACGGAAGTATTATAATTTGGTGCACCGGTGAGTAACGCGACCCGGTATCTATTTTTCAGGATTGTTAAATGAAAGGATTGGCGGTTATTTTGGACATTTATTTCATTCTCAAGAGAAGAAACCTGAACTTGATATGCAATTTCCCCTAAGTCATCTGGTTTAAATCGAAAATGTACATCTGATTGTACACCGTCACCCTGGATTTTCATGAACCGTGAGCCAATTATTTTCTTCTCTTTCGATAAAGTTATGTTTATTCCTTCATTCGCAGTAATACCTGTTGCTACAACAACCACTGTTGCTTCCACATCCTCACCTTTAATAGCAACGGTTGGTACATCTATAGATTTTAGGGAAACATCCACAAGAGGTGTGTTCTCTCCAACGCCAATGATGTGAATTGGCACATGGATTTCCGATGAAGTTTGTACTGGGTCTAAGCCATGGGTGATTTGGCCATCTGTAAATAAAATTACTCCTGCAAGATTGTCTTTCTCTTCCTCTCTTATTGAATTCAAAACGATTCCAAGATCAGTTGAGGAACCTCCTGCATTTAATGGTTCATACAAGTCGGTATGGATTACCTCATTTGAAAAATGAAAACGATCAATCACAACTCCTTTGTTTTCTATTTTGTTCAAAATTTCTTTTATTTCTTCGTTCAGAGTTGTTAATGAGTAGGCCTGGTGGTATCCCATACTCATCGAATTATCAGTATAAACATCCCACTTCAGGGGATGTTCCTTCGATGTTTCCCGGGTGATTTTTGGTTGTAGGAGACTGAATAAAAGCAAACTGAATAAACCAATTCGGATTAACACAGGAATTCTCACCTGATGAATAGACCAGAGTTTGAAAATACTCCAAAGAGAGAAGGAACATACCCCTAATAACAATCCCCAAAACCAAAGATCGGGAGGTCGAAGAAATTCAAGAAACATGGTTTAAGAGTAGGAAGGAAAAAGGTGGTGTTGTTTCATGGTGCTGAACTGAATCACAAAACCTGACATTAGACTTGGAGTTGTAAATTAGGCTTGACCCCAAAATTTATGGGGGAAGTATATCCTGCTTTCAATTTCAGTTCTCCCAAAAAAGCAACCATAGCTGCGTTATCAGTACAATATACCAAGCCAGGAAAACTCAATGAAATTTTGGGCAGCATCTGATGAGCCTTCTGTCTTAGTTGATTATTTGCAGCCACACCACCTGCTATGACACATGTTTTAACATGTGTCATTTCCAAAGTTTGTTTCAATTTATGAATCAATACTTCAATGATTGCATTCTGATAGCTTGCGGCAACATCTTCTATGCTTATAGTGTCATCAGATTCATCAAAATGATCCATATAATAAAGCAAGGATGTCTTCAATCCACTGAAACTGAATTCAATTGCATTGGTTTTCATGAATGACTTCGGAAAATCTATAGTTTTTGGATTTCCATTACATGCTAATTTTTCGATCTCAGGTCCTCCCGGATATCCCAGGCCTAATATTCTTGCTCCTTTATCAAAAGCCTCCCCGGCAGCGTCGTCTCTGGTTTCTCCCATTAATTCATAGTTATCTATTTCATTTATGAGCCACACCTGAGTATGTCCTCCAGAAACCAAAAGACATACGAATGGAAATGTTAAATTTGGATTCTCCAGAAAACTCGCAAAGATATGGGCTTCAAGATGATTAATCCCAATGACAGGAATCTTTAATCCTTGTGCCAACCCTTTTGAAAAACAAACGCCGGCCAATAAAGTTCCCGCCAAACCGGGTCCTTTTGTAACTGCTATACCTTCTAAACTGCTTAATGAGATTCCAGCTTCTTCAATGGCTCGAAATACCAGTGAGTTTAAGAGACGTTCATGTTCTCTTGATGCTAGTTCTGGAACAACACCACCAAAAGATTGATGGATCTTTTGTGAACTAATTATATTTGACAGAATACAGCCATTTGTACACACGGCAGCAGCTGTCTCGTCACAGGAGGTTTCAACTCCAAGGATGTTCAACTTGTTCCCTTCGTAACGACTAATTCCACGTTTCTGGGCGATAAATTTTTCCATTCCAAAATGTCGTTAGGTGTCACCACGACAGGTTCAAAAAACTGTGATCTAGGAACCCATTGTTTCTCAAAGTCAATGTAGATGAATATGTCTTCAGGGTATATTTCAGCAATTCGATTTACACCTCCAAAGATAGTTAAAGATACAGTTTGTGGATTAACAAATACCCTAAATTCATCCGGTACATTGACTACCTGGATCTGAACTTCACTGATTATCCGCTCACTGATTTCTTGAATATCTATCTGGTAATTAATTTCATTCAGTGAATATTCGATGAGTCGGTTAGATTTATTCAGAGAGATCGTTCGGTTTGTAAAATGCTCGATATTTTTCAGAGTGTCTGTTGCTGTCAAAACTTCAGTGATTTCCTTCGTTAACATATTTGGGCCAGCAACATTTACAGAAGGTGGAATCATTTTTATATCTCCTACTTGAATGTATCCAGGTATTGGTTGAACTATAATTTGTGGGATAATTGGAACAGATTTTACAAGATACTCGTCCAAACTAATGTGAACTTCCCTTGGATAAACAACTTCGACAAATTTTAGGTGGAAGGAGGGAGGGATTACAACTTTCTGCGGATATTTCGAAAAGTAATCATTCAGGATAAAATCATACTCTTCTGAAATATGATCCAAGTCTAAGATGAGTTTAAAGTTCTCGAAAAAGTTTTTCAGAAGATATGCTTTTAGCAATTCATTTCCAGTACCAATTAATCGAACTTGAGCAAAATCAGGGACTTCCTCCTTTAGTGCTTTTTGGGCGCTGATATTTCGAGCTACCAGGGGAATTTTCATAATGATTGAATATTCCTTGTCGCTCATGACAAAAAGCCAGAGCACGATAGCCATACCCAATGCACCAAGACGTAAGGCAAGTTTCTGGAGGGAGAAAAATTTAATTAAATGAAATAACTTCACGATTTATGGGAGTTTATTAGAAAAAAGGGGCAGGATGGTGGTGGGATTTATCAGTCATTAAAAGTTCCTCCCTCCAGTGTTTAAGCTGTTGAAAAATTGGGTTATATTAATAGAGTACTGATTTTTTTATTACACAGTTAATCTCTATCTGACTTGCTATCTTTCGGTTCTGAATCTTTTTCCTTTTTTTCAGGTTCATCAATATTTTTCATGGATGTAGGAATTTCTATTTTCTCGGTGGAGAGGTCTTCTTCCTGATCCATAAACTCATGAATGGAATCCTTATCAGATGATTTTTTGTGTTCATCAATTAACTTTTCAAAGTAGAGAAACACTTTCTTTTCTTCAGGTTTAACTTCCATGACAATCCCAGTGATAGTATCACCTGGTTTATATTTATCCATCATAGTTTTTTGCTCTTTTTTATTCTTTCTATCGAATGGAATTATTCCTTCTATGTCCTTTTCAAGCTCAAGTATTATTCCTTTTTCAAGAATTCGGATGATTTTACCCTGTACTTCTTTTCCTGTTTCAAAGAACTTTCGGATTTCTAACCAGGGATCATCTCCAACCTGTTTATAACCAAGAGCAATTCGCCGATTTTCTTTGGATATTTCCAATATTTTAACTTCTACTTCCTGATTATTTTCAAGGATTTCTTTTGGATGCCGAATAACTTTTATCCAAGAAAGATCAGAGATGTGAATGAGTCCATCAATCCCTTCTTCCAATTCGACAAAAGCTCCAAACTGAGTCAAATGTATAACTTTTCCCTTATGAACTGCATCAACTGCATATTTTTCTTTAATTGTATCCCATGGATCAGGCTGGAGCTGTTTTACTCCTAAGCTTATTTTTCGGTCCTCCATATCTATGGAAAGTATTTTTGCCTCAACCTCATCGTTCATAGAGTATAATTCAGACGGATTTTTTATGTGTCGTGTCCATGAAATTTCAGAAATATGGATTAATCCTTCTATGCCAGGTTCGATTTCGATAAAAACCCCATAATTTGTTAGACTCACAACTTTACCAGTCACAGTAGATTCTACGGGATATTTCTTTTCAATTCCATCCCATGGATGAGGTGTTAATTGTTTCAATCCCAGGGATACCCGTTTTTTCTCTTCGTCGTAATCAATAATTTTTACTGTAAGTTCTTCGTCCAGTTTTACGATTTCCGAAGGATGAGTCACGCGACCCCAAGATAGATCAGTGATATGAAGTAATCCATCCAATCCTCCTAAATCGATAAATACACCAAAATCAGTGATATTTTTTACTCGTCCTTCCAATATTTCACCTATTTGAATTTTCTTGAAAAGTTCTTCACGTAATTCTTTGAGATCTTCTTCAAGAATTGCCTTGTGGGACACAACAATATTTTTCCGTGATTCGTTGAATTTGACAATTTTTAATTCCATATCCTGATCAAGGAGTTGATCAAAATCTTTAACCGGACGAACATCAATTTGGGAACCGGGAAGAAATGCTTCAATATCTCCAATATCCACAATCAGTCCCCCCTTTGTCCTTCGCATAATTTTTCCTGTGAATGTAGCACCAGATTCAAAAGTTTCCCGTAACCGTTTCCAACGCTGCATAAAATCAGCTTTAGATTTTGAGAGGATTGTATGACCGTGTTTATCTTCAAGTTTTTCAAGAAATAGTTCGATTTTTTCTCCGATTTTTGGCAGCTTGTCATCTGGAAATTCAGACCGGTCAATAATTCCCTCAGATTTGAATCCAATATCTACGAGGATATCATTGTCAGTAATTCCGATTACCCGACCATTAATCATGTCATGCTCAGAAATATCCTTGAACGTACTTAAATACTGCTCTTGAATCTCTTCGGAAACAATTACATCAATAGTTTTCTGATCCAATTTTTCACGTTCTACCAAAGGTGTATCCTGAAATAATTCTGGGTCTAAATAGTCAACAGAAGGTGAATTTTCAACAACAGCCAATGGGTCTGAAATCTCTATATTAGTTTGGGGAATGGCAGTTATGGATGGTTCAACATCAATTGCTTCAACTTCCACTTCTTTTGTGTCTTTCTCAGTCATTTTATCTTTCCTTTTATCATTTTTCGACTTGACGAATTCCACAATGAATTTTACCTGTTCATCAATCGAAAGATGAGTCGTATCTAATTCCACCGCATCAGCGGCTTTTGTTAATGGAGAATGAGACCTGGAGGAATCTTTCTGATCACGGGTTTTTAAATCCTTGCTCAACTCCTCAACTGATCGTTTTTCTCCAAGGGTTAATAAGTCTAATTGACGTCGTCGGGCACGAGTCTTCACATCAGCAACAATAAAAAACTTAAAATCTGCATCTGGGAAAACCACTGTTCCTATATCCCGACCTTCTACGATACAATCCGTTTGACTCCCAAGAGTCCTTTGGATAGTAACCATTGCTTCTCTCACGATAGGTATGGCGCTAACTGCACTAACGTTTTCAGTAATATCTACGGACCGAATTTTCTTGGAGACATCTTTCCCTTTTAAAAAGATGTTTGTCCCTTCTTTATCCGGTTTCACCTCTAAGTCCAAATCGGCCAAAAGAGATTTTAACGCGGCTTCATCATTCAATTCAACTGATTGATCCAAAATCGCCAGCGTTACCGCCCTATACATTGCACCAGTATCCAGATAGGTAAAATCCAGTTTTGAGGCTACCATTTTCGCCGTAGTACTTTTACCGGAAGCAGCAATACCGTCAATTGCTAATATCATGATATTCAACTCTCAATAAGCCGACAAAATTAACTTTTGTCAATGTGATAACCTACACATTATCATATAGAATAAAATCAATCAATTTTAATTTTATCCGTGTAATTATTTTTTAGGATTTCAGTTTCCTTTTCTGAAAGAAATCGCCAATGTCCTGTGGGAAGATTCCCAAGAATAATTTCACCATATTGTACTCTTTGAAGGGAAAATAATTTTATTTTTAAAAACCTGAATATTCTTCGAATCTCACGTTTTTTCCCCTCGTATAATTTTAGGGTCACTATTGATCTTTTTTTTACAGATTTTTGACGAACAAATTCCGACCGGCCAAATTCGCCGTCACCGATATAGATTCCCTTTTTCATTTTCATGATTGCTTTTTGGTTCAGCTTACCCTCGATCTCTGCTTGATAAATCCGAGGGATTCTATTTTTTGGATGCATCAGGTAATTTGCTAATTCACCATTGTTTGTGAGGAAAACAAGTCCTGTAGTGTCTTTATCTAATCGTCCAACAGGAAACAACCGATTTTGCAGGGGGATAAGGTCTAAAACAGTTTTTCTGTTATGGGTGTCTTTTGCGGTTGTAATGATATTTTTCGGTTTATTCAGCATTATGACAATTGTCTCAGTTACTAAAGATAGTTTTTGACCATCATATTTCACTACATCATCTTTTCTCACATTAAAGGCCGGATCTGTAATCAGTTTTCCATTTACAAAAGTTGTTGCAGCTTGAATGAGTCTGTCTGATTCTCGTCGAGAAGCGACACCTGATTTGGCAAGATATTTATTCAGCCGCATAAAGAATAAAAATGAAATATGTTTGGTAAAGGGGCAGACGTATCTCGAATGATTACAATTGAAAAGAAGTTGAATTTCTCAGACAGAATAACATTTCTGTTTTTTTCCACGATTTATTTTTTTAGTTTATTCGGTTGCACTTGACAATTCAGCGATTTCCCTTAATTTGGGTATCTCTGAAATTGTATTCAAGCCAAATTTTTCGAGAAATTTTTTGGTCGTACCATAGAGAAGTGGTCTCCCAGGACCTTTATCTCTTCCTCGAATTCGGATCAAGTTGTGCGTGAGGAGGGTCTTCAATACTCCTGTGCAATCAACCCCCCGGATGGATTCCACTTCGTATCTGCCGATGGGTTGTTTATATGCTATAATAGCCATTGTCTCCATGGATGCTCTTGAAAGCATCAGTTGGCCGCTTTTTTTTAATAACCGTCGTATCCAAATTTCGTATTCTGGTTTGGTTGCAATTTGATACCCATCAGCGATCTTCCTGATGTAAAATGAATGTTCTTCTATTTTATACTTTTTATTGAGTTGTTCTACAGTATCCGATATTTTAGGGGAATCTGACTCGAAAACAAGATTAACCTGTTTTTGGGTCAAAGGCTCCGGTGTTGCAAAAAGTAAGGATTCAATAATTAATTGTTTTTCCTTTTCCTGCATTATTTTAGGCTAAGTTTTCCAAGTGGTGGAATTCAATTTCACCGAAAATTTCATTTTGTGCAACGGTAATCGTACCTTGCTGGATTAGTTCCAGGATAGCAAGGAAAGATACAATAATTTCAAGTTTGTGGTTAAAACGACTCATTAAAGCTGAGAACCGGAGTACCCCATCACCATCAAAGCACCCCAGGATTTTTGCCTTTTGCTCCTCCAGGTTTATTTGTTCTCGCCGGAGTTCATAGGTGGAAATCACAGGCATATTGTCCATGGCGATCTTAAAACACTGGGCTATTTCAAACAATGAAACGTCTTGTAAATAAAATTCTAAATCTGCATGAGCTTCAGGGAAGTCCATAGCATTCTTACGTGGGAAATACCGATTTTGATTTTTGGCCAATTCAGTCAGATGTTCAGCAGCTTCTTTGAACTGTTGGTACTCCAGTAATTGCTGTACCAAAGCGGTTCTGGGATCTTCCACATTACTGTCTTCATCATCCCCATGAGAGGGTAAAAGCATTTTTGCTTTAATTCGCATTAGGGTTGCAGCCATGACGATAAATTCTCCTACAACTGTTACATTGAATTCCTTCATCATATCCAAGGCTTTCACATAGTCTTTGGTAATTTTAGCAATGGGGATATCATAAATATTAATCTTATCCCTCCGGATAAAATAGAGTAATAAATCAAGGGGTCCTTCAAAACTTTCAAGAGATACCTTATACATTTTTCTCAGTAGTTTAATCCCATTGCTTCCCGAGCTCTTGATAGATAATCATCTCCAACAGCGGAAGCTTTTTGAGCACCTTCCTTTAGAATATTTTTTACATAGTCACTGTGATTTGTCAAATAATTTCTCTTATTACGAAATGGTTCGAAATGAGTCCAGATTCGGTTAAAAATCTCTTTTTTCACATCACCGTATTTCAACCCGGGAGTTTTAAATCGATTGGTCAATTCTTTTTTCTCTTTTTTATCAAGAAAGAGACTGTAGATTTGAAAAATTGGAGAATCCGTACTCTTGGGTTCATCAATTGGAGTGGAATCAGTTACAATGGACATGACTTTCTTTTTCAATGTTTTTTCATTACAGAAAACAGGAATTGTATTTCCATAAGATTTGCTCATTTTCTGACCGTCAATGCCAGGCACCAGCTGTGTTTCCTTGTCAATGTCTGGTTCAGGAACAACGAAGACATCACCGAAAGTATTGTTGAAACGGGTTGCCATGTCCTGTGCCATTTCAAGATGTTGCTTTTGATCTTTTCCAACAGGTACTTTTTCAGAACCAAATAAAAGTATATCAGCAGCCATAAGTATTGGATAGGAAAAAAGGCCCATGTTTGGAGCAACTCCTTGTGCAATTTTATCCTTATACGATGTTGATCGCTGCAGCAAGCCAACATTTACCACGTTTGATAAAAGCCAGGTCAATTCCGTAACTTGGGGGACATCCCCCTGTATCCAAAAAGTAGATTTTTCCGGATCGAGACCGAGTGCCAAAAAATCGCATGCTGCACTAAAAGTATTTTCTCTAAGAATTTCCCGATTCTGAATGGATGTCAAAGCATGGTAGTTGACAATAAATGCGAATAGATCGTTTTCTTCTTGATAGTGAATCATTCGGGACATCATTCCGAAATAGTTACCCAGATGTAATTGTCCAGATGGTTGAATTCCACTTAAAACGCGTTTCATAAGATTCTTTGAGTTATTGTAACGGTTCCATAAATAAGTAAGGTCGCCAGCCAAGTTGCTGATGTCGTACAAATTGTTGAAAATAATGAATTCTATTTGGCCGCACAGGTTGTCTTTTCAGCTGCATTCCTGCTTCACTTGGTGTCCGATTTCCTTTTGTTAAATTACAGGAAGGGCAGGCTGTCGTCAGGTTTTCCCATGAATCCAAGCCACCCCGTTCTTTCGGGATAATATGATCCACTGTGACCGGGCCGGAGGATTTTCCGCAATACTGACAGGTATGATGATCTCTCTGAACAATATTTCTCCGGTTCAGAATTACTGACATACTGTTGTAATGAACGATTTTATTCAGTTTTACTACACTTGGCAGTGAGAGAGTTGTACTGGGGGAGTGAGCTGCTTCTTCATACGATTCGAGGATTTCTGCTTTGTCAAGATAATAAAGGCAGATTGCCCTTCTTGTTGTGCACACATGTAATGGGGCATAATTCGAATTAAGTACGAGTACGGCTCGATTCAATATGGATCCATTGAGCGATATTGCTATTGCATTCATGCTATCAATAAATCTTTCATGCTTACAGCTGAACTAAATAGGCTCTTTAATTTTTTGTTAAAATTATGAGCATTTTCTTCAAGACTTTCTTTCCTCACCCAACCCCGAGCATTGATGAATCCCATTTCCCCGGTGTAAATTGCCACGTGGGTCACTCTTCCATTTTCACTAAAAAACAAGAGATCCCCCCATCCTGCTTCCTCCAATTCTACCTGAGCATTTTTCAGGAATTCTTCCTGTTGATGAGCATCCCTCGGAAGATTCACTCCTGCCGATTTGAAGACGGTTTGAACAAAACCGGAGCAGTCCATGCCACCGGGAGTTTTTCCGCCCCATTGGTACGGAGTTCCGAGAAACCGGAATGCAGATTGCAGGATATTTTCACGGGTGGCAGGATCAGGATCAGAGTAAAGTTCGGTATTTGTCCACGCATTCATACCATCTGGAAGGATTACACGATATCCATTTTCAGTACTCTCAGCCTTGAGGCTGCAGTTAAAACAAATCTTCCGCAAAATTTCACCATCTGGTTCATCCAAAAGTGGAGTGGACAAAGAATAACAAATATGAGAGGACATGTAGGGTTCCCCTGAATGTACACCGAAAAAATGATTCACCCATCCTTCATATCCATCCCACTGCCGGATTAGCACCCAATTTTCATGTTGGTTCAGAACCTCACAGGATTCTCCAAGTAGTGCCTGTGTTACCATTGTGGAATTAAAATCCGGTTCACGGTACACATCGGCTACGGATGTATTAATATTGAAAAGTGACATAGTTAATGAAACAGTTATTAAATAATTTTAGTAAAGAATTTATTCTGACATGTTCTTCATTAACAAGATGGTATTTGATCCAAATAATAATTGTTCTTTATCATGAAAGGCTTTAATCTTCTGATGCTATTTTAAATCATTAAGACAATTAAGGCAGGGAAGTCCCGTAAAATCGGGCACAGTTCCCGCTACTGTGAGCACGGAGGAACCATCCATAAAGCCATTGTACTGATTGAAATCGGTATGAGAAGGCGGAGAGGATCCAGTGATGTGCAAGTCAGGACATCTGCCCAACGGTCTAAATATCAACTGGCTTTCGGGATAAAAGTCATGATATAGTTTGAATATCTCCTGATATTCAATCCAATCTCATGACCCCGAGGCAAGAAAACTATCGGGGTTTTTTATGTTAAGAAATACTCTTCAGTTATCAGGAATTTTTCTCATTTTTTCTTTTCTATCATCAAATCCAGTCAGTGTCACCGGGCAAATCACCGACCATCGTGGTTTCCCTATTCCTTTTGCTGTTGTGGAACATCCGCACAGTGGGAAATGGAGTGTCTCTGATGAGAATGGATTTTTTTATTTATGGGGAGATTTTAAGAATAGCGATAAACTTTTTATATCCAGAATAGGATACGAACCGGAAAACTTTTCATTGGAAGGTCGCACCGTGGTTCAAATATTATTAAATAAACATCCTGTATCTATTGAACCAGTATTAGTTGAGGGAAAACTCACTTCTCCCAATGTTACTAGTTATACATTTGTTCAACAATATAGTGACAAACACTCAACTCATTCTCATATGGACAGAATCCCAGGATTACAAATCCGTTCTTACGGAAGTTTTTCAGGTAACCGGTCATTAAGTTTAAATGGTGGGCCGGGAAATCATACTAAAGTTCTTTTGGATGGTGTCGATCTCACCAGCCCACAAAATGGTGCTACGGATCTTTCGTTAATTCCTTTAGCACTTGTTGATCAAATTACCACTTTACCTTTGCCAGGTGTATTTTTTGGAAGTGGAGCCATAGATGGTATTCTTTCAATGAGTTCTTGGCCGGATGAGACGTCTGTTTCTCTTTCAGGTGGAAGCTATGGATACCGTGCTGCTGATTTTGGTTTAGAAAAATCATTTGGATTTTGGGCTTACCATATAGGTGCCGGCAAAACAGAGGACACAGGAAATTATCCTGTAAAAATCGGGGATAATATGGTAAACAGGGAAAATAATTATTTCTCACAAGATTGGGGGAAATTGCAGATTAGAGGTATTATAAATAAAAGAATTAGCATTTCGGCCGTAACTATAATGACTGATCAACATAGAGGAGTTGCTGGTTCATTAGATGATCTAACCCCTAAAACGAATAAAGATGATAAACTTTTTCTACAATCTGTTTCTTTAGGATATGCTTTATCAGAGGGATATATGAAACTCCAGATTAGTCACCGAAAAAGCAATGAGATTTATGATAGTCCAGAGCGGTCCACTTATAGTAAACATCACCTTTTAACTGATGGTGCAAAGTTTACATTATCTACTCAGTCTATTCCATCTCTATATTTTCAATCTTCAAGCGAATGGAAAAAAGAATCAATCAATAGCACGGATGCAGGTATTCATAAACGTAACACCATTTCTCAAGCATTTCGAATTATATGGTCACCAATTCAAAAACTTTCGATCACTCCTGCTATTCGGCTTGATCATGCTAAAGATTTTTATAGTGAAGCCACGTATGACTTAAAAATCTCAGTAATAAGTTTAAAAGGCAGTGAGTTTAGTACCGAAATTGGTACAAATTATCAGCACCCAAGTTTTAATGACTTGTATTGGAATGGAAACCCAGAGTTGAAACCAGAATATTCAGATTATAGGAAGGTTAAATGGGACCATACATTTGATCAGGGAAATTTTCTGAGCGTAACGTATATAGATCGTAAAAGCCGGGATCTGATTCAGTGGATTCCTGATGAAACCGGCTGGGTATGGCAACCCTTCAACTTAGCAAAAACAAGGCGTCAGAATGTAACCATATTTGGGAAAGCACCTTTGAAGGTCTTACCCTTTTCCTTTCAGGGCCATTTTACTTTATTAAAAACTCTGGATGAAGAGGACTTGAAACCTCTTCCATACACACCAGATCAAATCGGCAATATAGGTCTTCATTTCAAAGGGAAAGAAATTGGCTGGAGCATACAATTGCAGTATACAGGAGAAAGAAGGGATAATACGGATAAATTAATGGATAGTTTTATAAGGGGGTCTTCGAGTTTGTCGTATAGACCTCCTATCTATAGGAATCGATTTGATGTAACTCTTATTGTTGAAAATCTTCTTGAAGAGAATATTCAGACAATCCCTGGTTATCCGGAACCAGGGCGAACTTTCAAGCTGTCACTGGGATATACACAACTATAAAAAGATATCCCCTCAATTCTCAAAATTCCAAAGGACGCTGAAACTGATGAGCTGGCCCATATAAATAACATCATTATGAAAGTCCCTGCTATTCTGGATTCTGTTTTCGGTTGACTCTATTGCGTTCATTACATTTTGGACTTTCCAAATAAGTGTCATCTTGGAAACAACCGCTGAAATTTCAAAATGGGCTACCCAATAATCGGGCAGGGGATCGGATTGCTCCTCATCATAAACCGGAATTGCATTCACAAAATCATATCCATGATTCTGTTCTCTGTTCAGGTTCCCATTAACTCTGAGTTTTGTGTGGACCATCATATTTCCATGAAAAAACGGTTGGGATCCTTTAATGGAAAACTGAACTTTTCTCCTGAATCCATCAGTGAGAGGGGTATTTTCCTCCGGGGATGAATTATTCCACAGTGTTTCATACATTCCCACCATTCCTGCAACTGTCCATTTTGAATATATCTCCCATGACATGGATAGCTCACTGGAACGATAACTTGGATTTGAACCGGGCCCTGAATGAGCCACAAAGCCAACATTATTTGCTGATTGAAACCGGAATGAGCTGATTCTCTTTTCAATGTCAAGGTGAACTCTGCTCCAGGTTTCAAACATTTGGGAGTTGTCCATTAGCGCGATATGAACTGGTTTTGTATAGTAGGATAATCCGCTATTTATCTCCCATAATTCCCCTTGCAATGAAAAACTTGATTTCAAATACATGGCATAGGAATTTCCTTTGCTCAAGAACGAACCACCTATGCTGGTTGTTAGTCTCTCACTGTTTAAACCGCCATAAATAGTTGCCCACTTTAAATCTCGAAGATCATTGTGGAGAATGGTTTGGTTATCGGCTATGATTCCCATTGATTTGTTTGTTCCTAGAGTCCATTTCATGTGGATATGAGTTCGATTGATGAATGAACTCAGGGTTGAATCCAGGGAGGAATGAGCAATACTGCGTTCCTGATTAAATTGTGATGTATGCAGATGAAATGTATTTTTACCGATTATTTTTGTGTAAAGAATTCCTGCTGTTGTTGTGATATTTTTATGGTGTCCATTCATGATTGAATCCGGCAGACCGCTATTCGTAACAAAATGAGCCACGGACGCCTGAACTTTTTCAGTATCAAAACTGGTAAGGTAATCCAAACGGTAAGACTGCTGATTTGGTGTCAGGATTTCCTCCGGTTGAACGTACTGTCCAGAGCGCCCCGCATAGGATCGTTTGAATCCATTCATTTTGAGGAGACGTGTCCCGTCACTGAAGCCTGCCTGGACATCTAATTGGTCAAACAGATAATCTCCTTTCCTGTAATCGAAGGAACTGGAGATTTGAGCAGAATCAGGAATAGATTCCATCTTTGGGATTTCCCCGGCATTGTCGGGTTGGAAAGAATGTAAATAAGAGGGACCAAACCGAAGGGGAAAATTTGAAAAGGTGCCATCAAAATACAGTGGGCCCGACATCCAATCATGATTCCAGAATAATTGACCATTGACAGATACCAATCCATTTTGTCCACTCCAGTCAAAGGGGAGTATGTTTGGAGAACTGTCTCCCTGGAGTAATCCAATGATCAGAAGTATAGAGGGAGCCCACCGGACAGGTTGACTCATGATAGATATTTTACTACCCCTGGTACGCCGACAGCAAAGATAAATCCATTGGATAACTGATGTACAATTGTGAATCCAATTCCAGACAGATAGATGCCCCAGATCTGCGGCCAGTCAAATCCAGAACCAATGGGATAACTTAGTGTGGTGAGGGAATCGAAAATAAATGTGAGTAAAAATCCTGTAAGGCCTATTGTTACGATCCGAAAAAATGAAAGTTTTTTCTTGAAAAAAACCGGCCGAAGGAGACCGCCGGCAAAACCCACGATTATCATGGAGATAATTTGGGCCGCTATCAATGGAGGGAACATGAGGCTTGATCCCAGAGGATTCATTGCTGAAAAAATAAATTCACTTACAGCCCCCACAAGTATTCCCCATCGTATTCCCAGAGTTAAACCTGACAAAAAAATAATAACAGTAATTAATTCAACATTGGGGACCAACATAAGAGAATAACCCAACCCAACTGCTAAAGCAGCGAACATGGCTGCCCGTACGAGTTTAGTCAGATTTGTGTTTTCAGCCAAAGATCAAGCCTGGAGAATTTTATTTGATAAAAGAAGAAGTTTGTCTCCCATTTTATTTTTTTGTTTTGCCTTTATACAGAGGTATGTATAGATGGTTAACACGGGCAGTCCATTCTCCGTCCTCCACATCTTCTTCGATGGATTTTTTCATCAAATTCATTTGCTTGTCCAGATTGTGAATCAGGTGCAGAAGAAGTGCTTCCGGATTATTTGGTTTCAGGTTATCCCGCCATTCCAACCTCCCCCGATGTGCCAGGATCATGTGTTCCAGCTTAAGCTGTAGAGATGCTGGGAATCCCTTTATTTTTTCGGTTGTCTCCCGAACAATATCCCTGCTTAGCACAGAGTGTCCCAGGAAATTACCTTCATTGGTGCAATCCGTTTCCAAACCTGCGGATAACTCTTTCAGTTTCCCCACATCATGAAGCAAAATACCCGCCATCAACACATCCTTATCCAAATCAAAACTATCGCCTATTGAAGAACCTATTGTTGCCATGGAGAGAATGCTTTCCAATAATCCTGACCTGTAACTGTAATGGGACAGAATCGAGGCTGGATGGATCATTAATTCTTTCTTGTTTTCCCGGTATACAAGGCCCACCAGCCGGCGCAGGTGCCTGTTCTCAATCCTCTTAGCTATCTCCATTAACTCCTGCCACATCTCCTTGGGATCCCGCTTCGAGGCAGGCACCACAAGGGTGGGATCAAAACCATATCGGGCATAGGACTGAATCGTCGCCTTATTGATCCGTTTTACTACCAGCTGGAGGCGGTCATGAAAAGATTCCACCACCCCGGCAGCAGCTACGGGATCACCGCTTGTGAATTTGGGTTGATATTCTTCCACCTTGTCCCAGACTTTTGCGCTAATCTGGCCGGTGCGGTCCCGTAAAACCAGGTCCAGGTACAAATCCCCGGTGCGGGTGTGTCGCAAATGTTTTTCTACGCAGAGATAAAATCCCTGTATGGTTTCGCCTTCTTTGAATTTTTGAATAGGTGTTATCTGTTTCACTGCAGGAGAATTTTCCCCTATCTTCTAACCCATGTCAACATCTCATTTGTACCAATAGAAAATTTCTGTTGTACGAAAAATTACAGGGTAAATTTAACCACGATATGTCAGAAAATATTACAATAACAAAAGTCAGCTATTCCAAACAACGGGATAGAAAGGTACTTCAGTCCTGTCTGAAAAATTGGTTTTCAGACCCAAAAGCATTGAACTTGACCGACCCCAGAATGAGTTATCCCTTTCGCTTTGAAAAATGGGTGAAGCTTTCCTATTCTGAAGGGGAAAAGAAAACCTGGGTTCTTCGGACAAATGAATGGATTGTGGCTTACCTGAGCCTGAGTTTCGTTCCGGAAGAAAATCGGGGACATTTATTTCATTTGTATGTGGACCGGGAACACCGAAAAAGGGGGTATGCCCGAAAACTCATTCATCAAGCTGAATCCTGGGCAAAAGACAGAAACTGTACCCACCTCACTTTAAGAGTTTTCTCCGGAAATGAGCCGGCAATAAAGCTCTATAACTCTCTTGGATTTGAACTGCTTCCAAGAAAAGAGAAAAACAACTTAGCCATGGCGAAAACTCTGCTGGACAGTTGAACGAAATATATTTCTATACTTCTGCTTTTCAATCTTTACTCTTTTCCCCCTTCTGATTGGGTACAGGGCAGTCCTCACACTCAGGTTTTTTCTCTCCGTGAAAAAACTGTCGTAGAAAATACCACCCGGCATACACCAACGCCAAAAAACCGAAGGCAAGAGCGGTAACTTTTTGCCACTCCACTAGCCGAACCCTAGCAGTCGACCGCCCTGGTACACACACAGTGAAGATATGTAGGCCAGAGCGGTCATATATACAATCATAACAAAAGGCCATTTCCAAGAATTGGTCTCGTTCCGTACGATGGCAAACGTTGCCATACACTGGGCGGCATACACAAAAAAGACCATCAGGGATAGAGCCACCAGTGGAGAGTACAAAAGCATCCCTGTCTGGGGATTCTTGTCCTTAAGTAAAGCTTCTTTCAGGTGTACTATATCCTTACCCCCGGCCTCCACGTTGTAAATCGTAGCCAGGGTACTTACCATCACTTCCCGGGCGGCAAAGGAGGTGATCAGCCCAATTCCCATTTTCCAGTCGAAACCAAGCGGTTTGATAAAAGGTTCAATGGCATGGCCGATTTTACCGGCGTAGCTGTGATGGATTGGGTTTATATCTTCATTGGTTTTTTCAAGCTTTGGATATGATGCCAGGAACCAGAGAACGATGGAAATTGCCATTATTATTTTCCCCGCATTAATGACGAACAGTTTACTGCGAAGACTGACCTGTCGTAAAACGGATCTCGCCAACGGGAGGCGGTAAGGTGGCATCTCCATGATGAAAGATGATTGCCCTTTCTGGTGAATAAAATGACTGAATACTTTGGACAAAACCAGGGCAGTAACAGTACCCAGTAAATACATCATCACCAGGGTAAGGCCCTGTGCATCGAAGAGTCCCAGTACTTTTTTACGGGGAATGAAGGTGCCAATCATGAGGGCATAAACAGGAAGACGGGCGCTGCAGCTCATGAGCGGCAGCACCAGAATTGTCACCAGCCGTTCTTTCCAACTGTCAATAGTCCGGGCTGCCATGACCCCGGGAATGGCGCAGGCATAACCCGTCATCATCGGTAAGACAGACCTGCCGTGGAGGCCCATCTTAGTCATGAGGCGATCCAGCATAAAAGCAACCCTGGCCATGTATCCGGAATCTTCCAACAGGGTCATAAAAAAAACCAGGATCATGATTTGAGGCAGAAAAATGAGAATAGCACCAACACCTCCAATGATTCCCTCTACGGTTAAATCACGGAGCATACCGGCGGGAAGGGAAACCAAAACCCACTCACCAAGGATGGCAAATCCCTGTGTGATCCAGTCCATAGGTGCTGTTGCCCAGGTAAAAATTGATTGGAACATAAGTGTAAGAAGTCCAATAAAAATAACCGGACCAAGGAAGGGGTGAGTCAATATCTGATCTGCTTTTTCACTGGTGGTAGAACGATCCACAGTCTGTTTTTTCGGTTTACCAGATCGATTTAAGACCCCATCCAGCCAACGATAACGGAGATGGGCCTCCAGAGTTTTGGGATTGTGTCCCTGGCTCTTTAATTCAGAGATGGAGGCATCCCTTAATTTTTGAAGATCCCTGATCTGCTCATCACCCGGTTTTTGCCCATCCAGCTGGGCCTGAAGAAATCCGTCCAGTACGGAATCACGGGTAATAATTCTCAAAGCCTGTGCCCAGGAAAGCCTTGATCCATAACCAAATTCCTTTTTGAAAAATTCCATCAGATGAACCAGGGAGGAACGCACAGGCCCGCTCAAGGCGAATGGCAGGTCAGGTTTTCCATTTACAGGTTCGTTTATCACCCGTGCAATTGCTTCCTTCAATTCTTTCACACCCCAATTTTCCCGTGCAGACATGTGTAAAACTTCTGCCGCTCCCAATTCTTCACACAATTTTTCCGGAGGTATCGTGTGATCATTTTGTTTCACCAGGTCCATCATGGTCAAAGCAACAACGACTGGGATGTTCAGGTCCAACAGTTGAGAAGTAAGGTACAGGTTGCGTTCCAGATTGGATGCGTCTACAACGGAGACAATGACCCGGGGTGGAGAAGGTCCGTGAAGCCAGGAAAGAATTTCCTCTGACACAATCCGTTCATCAAAAGATTCAGGAGCCAGGCTGTAAGTCCCTGGAAGATCCAGAACCTCTACCTGGCACTGGTCACTCAAAACTGCCCGCCCCATTTTTCTTTCTACGGTTATCCCTGGGTAATTGGACACCTTTTGGTTCAATCCAGTGAGGAGGTTAAACAGCGCCGTTTTTCCAGAATTTGGGTTCCCCAGCAGGGCAATCCAGTCACCGGTTCGATCCTTTATGCTTGATGCTGAGGTCATTTCTTAATCAGGATATTTCGAGCGTCTTTCCGCCGTAAAGACAGATAAAAATTTCGCACCTTGATTTCCACAGGCCCATTCAAGGGTATTTTCTTGATCATCCGTACCGGTGTGCCGGGCAGAAGTCCCATTTCCACCAGTCTTGATTGGGACGCCTGTTCATTCAAATAACCTTCGACTGTAGCAATTTCACCTGCTTCCAACGAAGCAATGGTCATTTGTTTGGACATTTTTCATCCAGACAGCGCCCGAACAACTGGTGTACATGCCGGACTATTTCGAACCCTTGTTCTTTCGCAATCCGGGTCTGCATTTTTTCAATCGTTCCATCCATGAATTCTATGATTTTCCTGCAATCCAAACACACGATATGATCATGGTGTTCAATTCCTGTTTTATTCTCGAACCGGGATCGTCCATCGTCCAGGTTCAACCGGCGGACGAGGTTATTTTTTACAAGGACATCAATGGTGCGGTAAACGGTAGCACGGGATACATTGACCTGGCGCTTCCGCAATGAATTATAAATGCCCTCCGCATCCTGATGCTCGTCTGAAGCACAGATCTCATCCCACACCTCCTGTCTTTGTTGTGTATAACGCAGGTTTTCCTTGTGGAGAATTCGTTTCAGCTTATCGGTATTATGCATAATGTCCTCTATTGAGATTGAGTCTCAAAGAAGTTAAGTAAGAAAATAATAAACTAAAAGAAGTTTAGGGGTTAAAAAGTACTATTAAAATCCGGGGAAAAAGTGGGGAAAAGAAATTAAGTTACAGCTGGAGTATCAACTTTTTTCAGGTTTGCATATTTTACAATCAGTTTTTTCTTTAGCCCATCTTTGAAAACTACTCCAACCCGCTGGTTTTCACCTGAACCGCTTAAAGCCATTATTTTTCCGATGCCGAAAATGGCATGTTTCACATAATCGCCTACCATGAAATCATCAAATAAAGTGATGCTGCGGGTCACTTTTACCTTCGTTTTTTTCCCTCGATTACTGGTAGTAACTTTCCGCATTAACGCTGAGTTGAAAGATATATTTTCAAGGTATTTTACTGGTATCTCTTTCAGGAAGCGTGATGCCAAGCCCACTGCATAATCCAAGCCCATTTTTCGTCGATTCCTGGCATATAACAAATAGACTTTTTCGATGGCACGGGTTAATCCAACATAAAACAATCGTCTTTCTTCTTCCATTTCTTTCTGGTCATTAAACGCATTGTAGAAAGGAAGCAGTCCATCTTCGAGCCCGGTAATAAATATGACGGGAAATTCAAGCCCCTTTGCTGAATGGAGTGTCATTAGTGTTACAGAATTGGTCTCATCATTCCAGTTATCGATATCTGTTAAGAGGGCGACCTCTTCAATAAATTCTCTTATATCGCCTTCTGGCTTTCGTTCTAAAAAAGCATCGATACTGTTCAATAATTCCAGTACATTGTTATATCTTTCATTGTCTTCAGGTGTATTTAAATTTTTGTAATAGTTAAGAACGTTCATTTCATCCACCAATGACCGTGCCAATTCCCCTGCATTGACCTTCTTCAGAAGATCGTTATATTTTTGGATTGTGTCATGAAATTTTGTTAAAGATTCACATTGTTTCCCGCGTACACCAACCTCAGTTCCCTCAGGTAAAATTTCAAATAATTCCTTTTTCACTTTTTCAGCGTAGGCTACACACTTATCCACAGTTTTTAACCCGATTCCCCGGGGAGGGAAGTTGATTATTCTACGAAGGGAGACAGTATCTTTCATGTTCACGATGAATTTCAAATACGCAAGGAGGTTTTTTACTTCTGCCCGTTCATAAAATCGAATACCGCCAACGATAGTATAGGGAATACCCTGTCTCCGGAAACTGTCTTCAAGAGCCCGGGATTGGGCGTTTGTTCGGTATAATACTGCAAAGTCCTGAAACGTTCGCTTGTTCAGGTTTATTTCTTTTTCCAAGGCGGAAACAATCGCATCTGCTTCTTCCATTTCATCCATGGTTTCGAACAACCCGATTTTATCTCCTGCACCATTAGCCGATTCCATTGTTTTCGGTTTTCTGTCCTTGTTTTTTTCAACTACTGCTGTTGCTGCACTCAGTATCTGTTGAGTAGAGCGGTAATTTTTTTCGAGGGTGAACGTGGAACAGCCAGAAAATTTCTTTTTAAAGCCCAGGATATTTTTGATATCTGCCCCCCGCCAGCTATAAATTGATTGGTCATCATCGCCTACTACGCATATTTGATGATGGGCTTCTGCCAGTTGGCTCACAAATAAAAACTGAGGCCGATTTGTATCCTGGTACTCATCCACTAAAATATATTTCCATTTCTTTTGGTATTTTTTGAGAATTTCAGGGTGGTGTTTAAATAGTTCCAGGGGCAGGATGAGCAAATCATCAAAATCTGCAGCATTATTTTCTTTTAAAGCTGTCTGGTATGCCTGATAGACTTTTCCTATCATACGATCCAGCTTTGTACGGGCTTTTTGCTGGACAGTATCCGGGGTGATCATTTTATTCTTAAAATAACTGATTTGTGACCGGGCTGCGTTTGCCGTTAACGTATCTTTCGATATAGTTAGATTATTCAGTACAATTTTTATAAGGGCTCTTTGATCTTCTACATCATAAATTGCAAAAGTGTTGGAATACCCCAGATGATGAATTTCTGACCGAAGTAAACGGGCGCAAATTGAATGAAAAGTACTGATATCCATTTCCAATTTTTTCATTTTTAATAGCTTTTGGACCCGGGTTTTCATTTCTTTAGCTGCTTTGTTTGTAAAGGTCACTGCCAAAATATTTTCCGGTTTATAGTTCCCAGAATCAATCAGGTAGGATATTTTATGAGTTAATACCCGGGTTTTACCGCTCCCTGCACCGGCAAAAATAAGGACGGGCCCATTTATTGCTTCCACAGCAGATTGTTGTACTTTATTCAGTTTTATCGATGCCATATTTCTTTTTTTACCCTCGTTTTTTTCGATGTTTACGCCTGACTTTCTGGAAAGCCTTTTTCGCGCGGTTATGTTCTTCCTTGGTTTTAGAAAAAGTATGGTACCCATCTCCCCGGGCAACAAAAAAGAGATAATCGTTTTTATCAGGATATAAAGCCGCGAGGATTGAAGCCTTTCCAGGGTTGTTCACAGGACCTGGTGGAAGGCCATCATACAGGTATGTGTTATACGGTGATTTTATTTTAAGGTCCCTGTTAAGCAGGCGGCGGGGGCTGTCTTTGATGATATATTGGATGGTGGGATCTGCCTGAAGCTTCATCCCGAGTTTTAACCTGTTATGATACACTGCTGAGATTATTGATCTTTCTGTGTCATAAATGGCTTCCCCTTCAATAATGGAGGCCAGGGTTATCATTTCCAATTCACTGAATCCCATTTCATCAGCCCTTGTCCGCAGGTCATCTGAAATATTTTTTTTGTATTCCTCTATAATTTGAGTGAGGACATCTTCAGGAGAATCATCCTCCTGGAAAAGATACGTATCCGGGAATAAAAATCCTTCTAATGATTTTGACGGGATGCCTGTTTTACTGATAAATGACCTGTTTTTGCAGAGAGCCAGCACTCCCTTTTTATTGAGCCCAAGTTTTGCCTCTAAAGCTTCCGAAATTTTGTACATTGTCCAACCCTCAAGGAGAGTAACTTTTATTAATACGGGCTTTCCTTCGACCAATTGACGGATTATTTGGTAATTATTTTTAGGGTCCAGGAGTGTGAATTTACCAGCGGGGATATTTGTTTCATGCCCAAGTATTCTTACTGCCATCAAAAATGTTCTTTCATTGGTAAGGATTTTTTGTTCTTTCAATTTACTGCCTATTGCCGCAAGGGAAGCTCCTTTTGAAATTTCAACTTGTGTTGTTTCAAAGGGGTTATCCTGGGGCCAGAATACGATTGTTCCATGAAAAGCAAAGATACTTACAACAATAGTCCCTAAGAGTACGAGTGCAGGTTTGCCCAAAGGATGGTTAAGAAAAGGAAAAAGACCCATTTTAGCGGGCGAAATTTAAAAATTGATCAGACTAAAGTCAACTAATAGAGTTCAGATAAAAGATAAAAAGGTGTATTCTATCTATCTGGTTGTTGAAAAACGTTTGGTTCACCTCTTTTCACTACAGTAACTTTCTCAGTTTATGAATAAGAAAAAAGAAGAGAAAAATGTACATTTATTTGAGGGCTGGACATTTTCAAAAAAGAATTATGTTTTGGGTGGAATCGGCCTGGCAACGATTATTTTCGGTTATGTCATTATGGCCTCAGGGACTGTAAACAGTTTTCAAAGCCTGACCCTGGCGCCAATTATGCTCTTTGTAGGATACCTGATTATCATTCCGATTGCACTAATCTACCGGGATAAAAAGAAACAGTAATTTTTGGGATCGTAGTTCAGTTGGTTAGAACGCCGGCCTGTCAAGCCGGAGGTCGCGAGTTCGAGTCTCGTCGGTCCCGCTCCTCTAAAACCCCGTTTCTCCTCGATAAATTGGGGTTTTTTATTACCCTATTTTGACTTTTTGAAATGGACAGAAATGGACAGAAATAGCCAGTTTTTCCACAACTACCGTTCATATACCGGCTTTTTTTTAATGAGTTTACTCGACGAGCGCTGTTATAGTGTAGTTTAATTTTGGGTAATAAAAAAGGCCTCCGAGTTACCAGATGCCTGTTATAATATCCTTTCAGCCTGTTAGATTAAATCATCCAGGCCATCTACTGCAGCTTTGTAGTTATCATCTATCAAATCAACATAATATTTTTCAGTTGTTCTAACTGAAAGGTGACCTAACAGTTTAGAGACAGTATAAATGTCTGCCTTTTTATTCTGGATTAGTAAAGAGCCAAACGTCTTTCGAAGAGAATGTGTGTTTGCACCTTTTATTTTAGCTGTTTTGTAGTATTTGGCAATTTTGTGTGTGATAAAATCCGGTCTGAAATTAAATGGAGTATCAGGATTTTCTTCTCTGATTTCTTTGAATATTTTATGGAGAGTATTATTCATAGGAATATATCGGCGGGTTTGTCTTTTAATTCCATGAATCAATATATTTCTTTCCTTAAAGTTCACATTGTCCCAGGTAAACAACGGTGGAAGAAGTTCATTCCTCCTGGCACCGGTATGAAGATAAGCTGTCACCAATCGAAGAAAGACAATATTGCCATCATCTTTTATTATTGTTAAAAGCTTCTCTACCTCCTCTATTCTAAGAAATCTTACAGTCACTTCTTCAATCTTAGGAAGTGTAATACCTTTTACAGGGTTCTTCTTCAATAATCCCCACTCTATAGCCTTGTAGAATACAGCACGTAGACATCGGCATTCAATTGAGACTGTAGCTGGACTAATACCTTGTTTAAGTCTGGTTTCCTTAAACCGCTCAATAGTGTTAAAAGTGATCTTTTCTGCAGGGATATCCCCTTCAAGAAACGATTCTAAATTTTTCAGTATAATTCTTTCTCTGTCTACAGTTTTAGATGATTTATTCCTTTTAGAATATTTCACATACTTTAATTTCAGTTGAGACCAATATATCTTTCTAAGGTTTGGGTTCCTCTTTCCGATACTGCCATAGGCTACATCCTTTTCAATCTCAGCCTTAATTCTTAACGCATCTTTGTGGGAACATCGTACCCTCTTTGTGGTCCACTTTTTCGTTTCGGGATGCATAAAACCGATTTTATAGGCTAAACCTCTTTTATTTTCTACCTTTTTAATAGTAGCCATTATTATATCTCCATTATATCGGTTAATATTCTATCCTGTTCTTCTACTGACATGGGTCCCTTCAACAGTTTATTAACTGAAGAGACCGGAATTCTTACTTGTCTGCCAATATGGAATATTCGAACCTCCGTTTCGGTAATCAGCCTGGTAATTGTCCTTTCGGAGACTTTTAGGTATCCGGCAACTTCTTTTTTTGTGAATAGTTGTTCCATAATTTTAATTATAAGTAATAAAAAGGTGGGACGATTAGACCGCCCCACCTTTACCACTATCTCCTAGATAATGAATTCAGGGAATTCAAGATCTTCCAACTGAGACAGTTCTTCTTTCTGAACAGCAGGCAACTTCTCTTTAAGCATCTCTTCCTTCTCATTCAAGCTTGGAATTGATGCAACAAGATGATTTGCTCTTGCAAATGCAGTTTGCTTTGTGACTGGATCGGTCGAATTAAAGTCTTCCCTTAATTCGGCTTTTTGGTTTCTGATCCAATCCTTGCGAACTGCAATCCGGTTGAGTGCTCCGGTGATAGCCTTGCTGGTTTTCAGCATCGTCATATTAACCATGGGAGCTTTTTCACCGCTGTATTTAGCTGATGAACCGGTCGTTTCAGTAGCCGTGTTCGTTTCGTTTGGGTTACTCATTATGGTAACCTCCTTTAATTTCCTCGGGACAATTCACAGTGGTTGATTCAAGGCTGAATGTCCTTGGAGGATTTGATAATTTCAACCACTTCCTTCACTTACCTATACTGGGTAGGTGTGAGAAAACGTGAGAAATAAAAAAGGGCAGAAACTAAGTCTGCCCTTTTAACTTGTTACTTCTCGTCAATCTAAAGCGTGAGAAATTGTGAGTCATATTTTCTTATATTTTTTTCCTTTAGTCTCATAAATGCTTCTTCTTTAAGCATTTCCGTTTGTTTGACGGATATGTTATTTTTATCTGCAATGTCAGTAATCGATAAAGGATA
>Ga0208642_1000095_pt1 | contig 42470 bp, 37 predicted proteins | sample ETN02SmetaG_4_FD_185790 | JGI IMG/M metagenome (GOLD analysis project Ga0208642, IMG submission 185790) | Marine microbial and viral communities from oxygen minimum zone, Eastern Pacific Ocean - ETNP2014F10-02SV251 (SPAdes) (version 2) | ecosystem: Environmental > Aquatic > Marine > Oceanic ...
ACTGGCTTGCTTCTCGTTAGTTGTCAAGACAATCGATCGGTACTGAGTGCCAATGTCATTTCCCTGGCGATTGACTTGGGTTGGGTCGTGACCTTCAAAATATTGACGTAATATTTCCTCAGCCGATACCACGCTGCTATTAAATAGAACTTTGACTACTTCGGCATGGTTGAACGGGTTAAGCTTATTCCTGGATTGGGTTATTTCACGGTAATTTGGCGCAACCGTGCCGTCTGCGTAACCTGATATTGCATCGATTACCCCGAGTATCGCAGCATACCTTTTTTCAGCTCCCCAAAAGCACCCGGCTCCCAGGACAATGCTCTCAAGGTATTTGGTTGCTTGGATATCGTTAGCGACAGCGCCATTGCCAAAGGCTAGAAATGAAGCAAGAAAAAAAACAAGATATCTCATCATTAAAAGTGCTTAGCTTTTACTGAAGCGCTTATTACGCAGAGGAAGAATATATGCCCCTCGCGCGGCACGCCATCGCTTGCAATAACTGAAGTACGCTTACCGGCTATGTGTTGGGACCCTCAATTCTACTGATTGCACGGGGAAACCTGCAGTAGTTTCCACCGTGGCAGTTCTCTTTGTAAACTATCCACTCATATATCCTTTGCCGGTGCACCGGGGGACTTCTCGCCTGTGTTATCTCGATCTTTGCTCTTGTCACTGCTCGTTATGGGGCTTAGCCCGGTTGGGGCACAAACGCCGGAACTTGGCGTCTATGGCCTCCGGCAGCAGGGTTGGACCCTGATCGGGAGCGAGACGCGCGAGCAGGTGCTACCCGGTTTGCCACCCTACGAAGAGTTGCCGCGGCTGCTGTCGGTTACAACTTACCACCTGGAAAAGGACGGCCAGGCGATGACTTGTGAGATTGCCTACGACAGCCAACATGACCGCCAGCACGAGCAGTGCGCCCCAGCAGACCCCTGAAACATCGCCCCATAGATCCTATTACCTCAAAGGTAGGATGGTATTGTGTCCGCCCTGATTATTGATCTAGATCAATGTACGCGGCTCGCGGGTATGAGTTAATGCGCTTGCATATCTCCTCCATGAATGACCGTGGAAGTAGGGGCGGTGCCCGCCAGGGTCCGCTCCTTTTTTTTGCTCTTTTCCTTTCGTTGCCCGGGGACCATCCGTAGTCAGCTCCTAAAGGGGGTACTGGCCCTAGTGCCAATATGGACAAAGGCGGTGGCTTAGAATTCGACCTCCAGTGACCAGAACTGCTGCCCCTGCCAGATGATCGACGCGATCAACCAGTTTTTCCGCCAACGCCTTGAGGTCAGTGACCCTGCCAGCCAGGCGGAAGACTCGTTGCGCCTTGCCGCCGCGGCCCTGCTTTTTGAGACTGCGATGTCGGACTACGACCTCGGTGTTGATGAACGCATGGCCATTGAAGCGTTGGTATCGGAACAGTTCTCGCTAAGCGCCAGTGAGGCGCAGCAACTCATGGCTCTGGCCGAGACCCAGGCCCGCGAGGCAGTTGACCTGCACGGCTTCACTTCATTGATCAACCGACACTGGCCAGAGCAGGCGCGGCTGCGATTGGTCGAGCAGATGTGGCAGGTGGTATACACGGATGGGCGCTTGGACGATCATGAGCTCCATCTGATGCGCAAGATCCAGCGTCTGCTACACATCCCCCAGCGTGATTTCATCGCGGCGAAACTGCGCCATAAGCCGAACTGACAATCTGCGTCAGTAGCGCAGGATCAGTTCGATGATGGGGTTGTCGCCCTGGCGCTGCAGTTTGCGGTGGTAGTACGCACTCATCAGCACCAGTACTCCGAACAGCATGAGCACGGTCGCCACGATCAGTGACAGCAGTGGCGGGTACAGGGCAATCAGCAGCCCAGCGACAATGAGGATGATTTCTGTCAGCATGGGATTATCTCGTTGGCCTGCTTTTCAGTTGGGGCCCGCTGCATTCACAATAGCGGGTAGCTTGTCTATAACTGCCCCCGGGGGCGCACTAAATGCCGAGTCACGCATTCCTGGAGCATTCGGGCATCCTGGCATTTGCCCACCGCGGTGATCACGAGGCCGGGCCGGAGAACACCCTGGCCGCTTTCGAAGGTGCGGTACGCCAGGGTTTTCGTTACCTCGAGACCGACGTGCACTGCACGCGCGATGGGGTGCTGCTCGCTTTTCACGACGACCGTCTTGATCGGGTGACCACTGAGCGCGGCGTGATCGCGCAGATGGATTACGCAACTGTGCGCCGGGCCAGGGTTCACGGCCGGGAGCCGATTCCACTGCTGGAGGAACTACTTGGCACCTTTGCGGAGACGTGTTTCAACATAGAGCCCAAGTCTGATGCTGCAGTTGAGCCGCTGGTGCGGGTGATTAAGCGAGCAGGTGCCAAGGACCGGGTTTGTATCGGCTCATTCTCCGGGCGCCGTTTGAAACGGGTACGCGCAGCTCTGCCTGGAGCATGCACCTCGATGGCACCGCTTGAGACCACCCGAGCTCGTCTTGCCAGCCTCGCGCTGCCGATGGGCACACTGCAGGCGGCCTGTGCCCAGGTGCCGGTCTGGTGGCACGGCATCAAGGTGGTCGATAAGCGGTTCATCGAGGGCATGAAGCGCCGCGGCCTGCACACGCATGTGTGGACGGTGAACGAGGCTAGCGAGATGCACCGTCTGCTCGACCTGGGCGTGGACGGGTTGATGACCGATCGCCCAGCCCTGCTCAAGTCGGTGCTGATCTCACGTGGCCAGTGGCATCAGTCCGTTTGAGCATCAACCGGATCGCGTACCAGGCGAAAGAAGAACATCCCGGCAAAGAACAGCAACGCTACCGAGAGAATTCCCAGGCGCGGGTTGCCGCTGAGGTAGGTGATAGTGCCCATCATCACTGGCCCGAAAACCGCGGCAGCTTTACCCACCACATTGTAAAAGCCAAAAAACTCGGCGCTTTTCTCCTGCGGAATGAGGTGACTGAACATCGAGCGACTGAGCGCCTGGATACCACCCTGGACCAGGCCGATGACAGCGGCGAGGATATACATCTGTAGTGCAGTCTCCATGAAATAAGCGAAAATGGTGACGCCTACATAGGCCCAGATACAGATCCAGATGCCCCGCTGGGCGCCGTAGCGTTCGCCCAGGCGGCCGAAGACCAGCGCTGCGGGAAAGCCGATGAACTGCACCATCAGTAGGGCAGTGATCAGATTTCCCTGGCCCAGTCCAATATTCAGACCAAAGTCCACCGCCATACGCACAATGGTGTCGACCCCATCGATATACAGCCAGTAGGCGAGTAGAAACATCCAGGCGCCGCGGTATTGCCGCAGGTTTTGGGCCGTATGGCGAAGAGCGGCAAAAGTACCCTTGACGTTCACACCACGTCGGCCGTTGGCGGGTAGAGGCTCATCCACGTACAGAAAAAGCGGTATCGAGAACACCACCCACCACACCGCCACGGTAATAAAAGACCAGCGAACTGCCTCCCCGCCGTCAGCCAGCCCAAATATGTTGGGAAACTGATACATGAGAACATTGAGTAGAAATAACAGGCCCCCGCCCAGATAGCCAAGGGCGAAGCCCAGCGCCGAGACGCGGTGGCGGGTCTTGGCCGGGGCGATGATGATGAGCAGGGCATCGTAAAAGACATTTGCGCCCGAGAAGCCCACGACCGCAATGGCATATAACAGTATTGCAAACGGCCACATGCCGGCCTGGACCAGATAAAGCGCTCCCGTGGCCAGAACACCAAGGCTGGCAAAAGTGGCGAGCATGCGCTTGCGCAGCCCGCCGGTATCAGCCATGGCCCCGAGGATGGGCGCCAGGATCACAATGATCAGGCTGGCAACCGAGTTACCGATCCCCAGGTAGAAAGTGCTGTGGGTCACTACCGCATCCTGACTCCAGTACTGCTTGAAGAAAATCGGGAAAAACCCGGCCATCACTGTGGTGGCAAAGGCGGAATTGGCCCAGTCATAAAGGGCCCAGGAAACCGTGCGGCGGGTATCAGAAGTGCTCATGAGGTTCTTCGCATGTTGGTGAGGTCAGGGATATCAGCCAAGGGTGGATTATGGCTTGTTCAGGTTGTGCGTGAGTCGGCCAGTTTACCTTGGTCTTGGGGTAGCGGTGTTGTTAGGGGTTTTCGACACCGAAGACCGTTGGCAGGGCCAGAGTCCGGGCAGGCAAACCAGGCTTTGCAATCCTTGTGAATTGTGATTTTGCTCTAATATTCTTATAGGGTCTTAGAAAGTTATACTTTTTATCTCTCGTCATGGAGGATGAAGAGATGGGTTGCACGGATGATGTGCAAGACCCCACATCTGCCAAAAGAAAATCCCTATTCCTTCAAGCAAATAACAATCTAGAATGCCGGAATCTAAGCTTTTGTCTGTTTTGGGGAGTAAGGCTGTCGGAAAAGTCAGAGAAGAAGCCCAGAGAATACTCAAATCGTCTGAAGGCGGAAGTACTGCAACACCCCTCAAGTTTGCTGTTGGAGAAACCATAGGTAACATCCGTAAAACATTCGGGTGCGTCATCGAACGAAACAAGATAGATTGCTGCGAAAAGTGGAGGCGATGTCCAGATGACCAACGTTTTTGCGCTCGCTGATCAATTTGTTGAGGGGATAGCCGGGTTGCAACCGGTGCTGGCGACCCAAATGGGGGTCGAGGGTCACAATGATCAGTGGGGCGACTTGAGCCCTGCCGGTTGGCAAGCCACTTTGTCTTTTCTGGATGGCATTAGTGATCGATTGAACGACTTGCCCGGCACTGGCGATCACTGGGAAGCGCTGGGACGGCGGGTTCTGCGTGAGCATTTGTCCTTGGAGCAAGAGCGTATCTTACGGTCAGATCCATTTTCGGACCTCAACAACATTGCATCGCCACCCCAGGTGCTTCGAGATACGTTTGATTTGATGCCGAAGGAGACAGCCACGCAATGGGCTCACATTGTGGCTCGTCTTGAAGGGCTTGGTGCAGCGTTCTGGGGCTACATCGCAAGCCTGGAAGAGGGCCGACGGAACAACCGGCCAGTTGCGAAACGCCAGGTGGAAGCATGTCTTAAACAATGTGAGTGGCACGCTTCGGATCAATCTTTTTTTAACGATTTACCACTACAGGCAAGCGATGTGGATGTCACCAGCGCGTTGATGGATCGCATCATCGCAGGTATTGACGGCGCGAAGGCGGCGTACCGGCATCTCGGGGAATACCTGGAGACCGACTATCTTTCAAGTGCGGCCGCAAAAGATGCAGTGGGGCTTGAGCGATACCAGTTTGAAGCACGGCGATATCTCGGGGCAGATATCGATCTCGAAACGACGTATCGGTGGGGTTGGGAGGAAGTACGGCAGACGCTTGAAGAGATGCGAAATGTTGGCCGTAAGATTGACCCGACGCTCCAGATACCCGAAGTTGCTTCACTGTTGAAAACGGATTCGCGCTGCGTGGCCGTATCCAAGGAGACGTTTCTTGAAACCATGCGTGAGCGACAACGACATGCGTTGTTGCAATTGGATAGTAAGGTTTTTGATATTCCTCCCGAGATACACGAGGTCGATGTGCAGTTCGCGCCATCAGGGGGTGCGTTGGGTGCGTATTACAACCCCCCGTCGGAGGATTTCTCGCGAAAAGGCACGGTGTGGTACGTCAAACAAGAAAGACCCAGCTATCCGCTGTTTGATGAAATCACGACTGGATATCACGAGGGTTTCCCAGGCCATCATCTCCAATGCGGTGTGCAGCTCTGTCTCGGGGATCGATTGACCCGAGCGCACCGGCTAGCCATCTGGAATGAAGGTTACGGGGAAGGTTGGGCTTTATATGCCGAGCGGCTGATGGGTGAACTCGGATTTTTTGATCGCCCCGAATATCTCTTCGGTCTTCTGGCCAGCCAGATGATGCGGGCTTGTCGGGTGGTTATCGATATCGGTATGCATCTTGATCTCGCGATCCCTTTGGATACGTTGTTTCACCCGGGTGAATCATGGACCTTCGAGACGGCAGTGGCACTTCTTACGGATTATGCTCTACTGGATCCGGCCTACGCTCAATCTGAGGTGACGCGATATCTCGGATTTCCCGCACAGGCCATCACCTACAAAATAGGTGAGCAACGCATTCTGGATCTTCGTGCTGAAGCCGAGCAGCAGGACTGGTTTACCTTAAAGGCCTTTCATGGACGGGTTTTGGGTTCTGGACCGGTCGGTCTTGATCATCTGCGTGAGTTGGTTCTGCCTGCAAAAGATTGCTAGAAGCGCGATGATTAGACGCCCGGCTTGTGTTACCCAGAAGGTCTTCTCGCAATCATATCAACCTCCAGCAATGCATCCCGCGCCGAAGTTCCTCAAGAATAAACTCAGGATGGGCAGGCTGTGGCATGACGATTCAGTATCGACAAAATCAAGTTACTTAACGACGCTTCTAGTAGATAAAAGAGAGTTTTAAGCAAACCGTATCGCGATATTTATTGCTGTATGTAATTACCTGCCGCGGAGACGGGGATCCAGTGCATCGCGCAGCCCGTCACCGATATAGTTGACGCTGAGTACGGTTAGCGCAATAAAAACGCCCGGCCAGATGACGCGCGATGGCGTGATCTGGATAAAGTTCGTGCCATCATAGAGAAGTCGACCCCACGTTGGAAAATCAGGCGGGAATCCCAGTCCCAGAAAAGACAGCGCTGATTCCGTGATGATCGCATTGGCTATACCCAGCGTCGCCGAGACCATGATGGGGCTTAAGATATTGGGAAGTATGTGGCGAAAAACGATGCGGTGACGACGGGTGCCGATACTGTGTGCGGCGGTCACAAATTCCCGCTCCTTGATGCTCAAAACATCCCCTCGAACGATTCGGGCCGTGTGCATCCAACTCGTCACACCGATGAGGCCCACAATTAAAAGAAAAATACCGGTTTCTGGACCAAAAGCCGCACGCAAGGTATCTCGAAACAACATAATCGACACCAGAAGGAGCGGCAGAAGCGGCAGCGAAAGAAATACATCCGTCAAACGCATCAGCGGCCCATTCAGGGACTTGACGAACCCCGCAAGCACCCCGATCAGTGTGCCGAGAATCAATGCAATCAAGGCGGCGGATAAGCCCACCGCAAGCGAGACCTGGCCACCAGCGAGCATCTGCGCCAGTGTATCGTGACCAATGTTGTCAGTTCCGAGCGGGTGCGCCCACTCGGGACTAAGATTCCTGGCTTTGAAATCAATGGCGTTGGGATCCACCCCATGAATCGGAGGGCCAACAAACACCGCGATGATGATAAATGCAAACACAAAGACCCCAACAAGAGCGCCTTTGTGTTTTCGAAACTGACGCCAAACGTCCGTCCACATAGATCGGTGTTCAGTTTCGATCACAGCGGAATCCATTGAGGTAGCGCGCGTATTCATCTCAAGAGGTTCGTTGAATTAATCATAGCGAATGCGCGGGTCCAGAATACCGTACAGCACATCTGCGATGAGATTAAAGATCACGATCAAAATGGCAAAAAGGAATGTCAACGTCTGTACCGTTGGAATATCCGCCCCTTCGATTGCGATGATCAGCAGCTGACCTAGTCCGTTCACCCGGAAAATCTGTTCTGTGATGATGGCACCGCCAAAAATAGTCGGGATGCCTAGGGCGATTAATGTCACGATCGGGATCAAACTGTTTCGGAGTACGTGAATCATTAATACCGCGTTCTCGCTCCGGCCTTTGGAGCGGGCAGTCCGGACATAGTCGAGGTTGAGGTTGTCAAGAATCGCCGCACGCATGAATCGACTGAGCTGCGACGCCTGATAAAACGCCAGTACTGTGACCGGCATGATCATTTGTTTTATTTGCAACACAAAATTGTCCCAACTGGTGACCTCCAAAGTGGTGTCATAGATCATAGGAAACCATTTCAATTGAACGCTGAAGAGAATGATGGCAACGACACCGGTGAAAAAGGTCGGCACGGAAAATCCAAGCATGGCCACAAAGGTGCCGATTTGATCAAACAGGGAATATTGCCGATATGCCTGCACGATGCCAATCGGAATAGCTATCAAAATGCCAAAAAGAAAAGAGAGCCCGACAACCCAAAGTGTTTGCGGTGTGCGTTCGACAATCAGGTCGATGACAGGACTGCGTGTCGCCCACGACAGAATACGAGTCCGGTTCTCTGCGTCACCAATCGTGACACCAAAACTGTGCTGCAGAATATTCAATGGTTCATTGACGGAAAATTGCACCAGCCACTTGTAATATCGGATGTACATTGGCTGGTCCAACCCAAGAGATATACGAATTTTTTCTCGAACTTCCGGCGGCACCGTCATTGGCAGGTTGCCGGTGGGATCGCTGGGCGCTAGATCAAGGATCGCGAAAATGACGAAACTGATGACCAGCAGCGTCGGGATCGCAGCGAGAAGGCGTCGAATAATGTACTGAATCAAATCCGGTACGCCTTGTGATCAATCAAGAAAAGGCGGTTTACGGGCAAAAGCCCGCAAACCGCGCAAACAATGGTTCAAAAAGTCCGTTTATTTAAGATGCCAATCTGCGATATTCCAAAGTTCGGAATCCCATTCGTTTCCTCGGGGGCCCTCTATCACATTGGAAAAAGCAGATACGCCCCCGCGATGGATAAGCGGGATCATGGCGTAATCTTGCATCAACATATCGTTCATCGCTTTGGCTAGGCGAATCCGATCATCAAGGTCAGCGGTCTTTGACATCTCAGTGGAGAGCGCATCGTAATCCGGGTTGCACCAACGCGGCATGTTGCCGCCACCCCAGGTGTTTGCTCGCCGTGAGACCTGTTTACACGTCCAATTGGCCATGTAGGTTTCAGGGTCAGTACCGCTGAAATTATTGGTGTACATCTCGATGTCGGCATAGAACTTCTGATAGGTGTCGGGACTTGCGGGGTCGCCGCCAAAAAATACCGATGCACTCAGATTCCGAAGTTCTGTCTCGACGCCAATGGCCTTCCACATTTCTTTGATGAAAGCCTGCGTGCCTTGGCGGACCGAGTTGGTCGAGGTCTGGTAGAGAATGGAAAGTCTCACCCCGTTTTTCGCGCGAACGCCATCCGAACCGCGAACCCAACCGGCGTGGTCCAGGATGTGATTGGCTTCATCGACATTCTGGGTCTTACACTCATCATTCGCATCAGAGGCGTAAATGGCTGGCGCCGGAAGGACGTTGCAGCCGATTTTTCCCGCACTACCATAACCTGCATCCACCAGAATCTGGCGATCGATGGCCAATGACAAGGCCCGGCGTACCGCATAATCCGAAAGGAAAGGATGCGGGTTCCGGTTGTTGTTGCCGCCGAGATATTCGGCGCGATCGTCACCCAAATTCGGATCCGGATTGGTGAAATTCACCATCAGTCGTTCTACCGATGTGCCAAATCCCGCGATGATCGTGCCTTTCCCCACTTCCGCCATTTTGGCCAGAATTTCGGGCTCGACCTGGAGGTTCCATGCGTAATGCATCTCGCTTGTCTCGAGTACCGACCGGGCCGCCGACGTTGCATCACCACCGCCCTTAAACAGGAGGCTCGAGAAAGCAGGTTTACCTTCCTCACGATAAAGCTCATTGGCTTCGAACACGATCACATCGTTCGGCTTGAAGTCAACAACCTTGAAGGGTCCTGTGCCGATGGGATTGAAATTTTGCTCGGTGCATTCTTGCGCTTTGGCACCAATGCAACCATCAAACTGTGCCTTTTGTATGATCGGGGCGTTGTAGCCGACGAATGGGGCATAGGGAAACGGTTTAGCCACACTGAAATTGATCCGGACGGTGTGCGAGTCCACTGCGTCTACCGAGACAATGTCATTGAAGTAGTTGGATGACGTACAGCCGGTATCCGGATGGGAGCAGTATTCGTATGTAAATACCGCGTCTGCCGACGTCAATTCGGATCCATCCGACCATTTGATTCCACGTTTGATTTTCCAGGTGATTGACTTCAGGTCTTCTGCAACGCCACCGTTTGCAACCGTTGGAATCTCTTCGGCAAGCCAGGCGTGCATCTTCCCGTCGTTGTCATAACGAGCCAGTGGCTCAATCACGACCGACGAGGCTTCCAACTCCTTGGTGCCGCCCGAGAGGAACGGCATCATGGTCGACGGCGCTTGCCAGTAGAGCAATCTCAACTCACCGTCTCGCCCTCGATCCGCAGCCCAGGCAGTGCCCGCCAGTGCGACCGCGGAAGAAAGCGCGATACTAAAAAGAAGTGTATTCCTCATTTTCCTTCCCTCATGTTGTAGTTAATAGCGAACCCGAAGGTCAGCCGGTTTACTGAGAACCAAAAAGAAGCAACAGCCTCGGTCACCGATGTTTATTAGATCGCCAAAGCTTCACCGCAAGCCAGTTCTGGGTGAGAGTCTACCGCAATTAGTTATTCCATAAGATGGCAGGCCACCCAGTGGCCCAGACCCAGATTCTTGGGTTCGGGCATTGAGGTAGCGCAGCGCGTTTCTGCCACGGGGCAACGCGTTCGGAACGGGCACCCCGTGGGCGGGTTGGCAGGGCTCGGGACATCACCTGAGAGGATGATACGCTCTCGTTTTGCTTCGCGCCCTGGGTCGTGTAGCGGCACCGCAGAAAGCAAGGCCTTGGTGTAGGGATGTTGCGAGCGGCTGTAAAGTTCGTGCGCGGGTCCGAGTTCGACAATCTTACCCAAATACATTACCGCGACCCGTTTGGAGATGTGGCGAATCATTCCCAGATCGTGACTGATAAAAAGGTATGTGAGCCCCAGTTTTTCCTGCAGATCTTCCAGCAGATTAACGACTTGGGCCTGGATTGATACATCGAGAGCTGCAATTGGTTCATCGCAAATGATGAATTCAGGATTGAGTCCCAGAGCGCGTGCGATCCCAATTCGCTGGCGCTGACCGCCGGAGAACTCGTGTGGGTAGCGGTTGGTGTATCTCGGGTTTAAGCCGACGGCGTCCAGCAATTCTTCGATCCGATTACTACGCTCTTTATCTTTAATGATGCTGTGTTCATCCAGTGGTTCGGCAATGATGCTGCCGACCGTCATGCGGGGATTAAGACTGTCCTGTGGATCCTGGAAGATCATCTGCATTTTCGGGCGCAATGCGCGCAAGGCCGATGGTTTAAGGAGTGTTAGATCCGCATTCTTAAACAGGATCTGGCCTTCGGTTGGACGATAGAGATGTAATATGGTGCGGCCTAACGTCGTTTTTCCGCATCCGCTTTCGCCCACGAGTCCAAGATTTTCCCGCGGAAACAAATCAAAATCGACGCCGTCCACCGCTTTGACCATACCAACCTGTCGACGCAGCAAACCTGCCGTGACCGGAAAATGTTGCTTCACGTTTTTTACTTGAAGTAAAGGTTCGGAAAGGTGGGTATCACTCATGGGCGCATTATTTTGTTGTCAGCTCGCCTCGCGTGGTGCATTTTTTTCCATGTTCCACCAGCAGGCGACCTCATGACCTTCTGAAACGAACTCTAAAAGGGGGTTCTCTTGAGTGCAGCGCTCGAACGCATAGGCGCAGCGCGGTGCAAACGGACAGGAATCCGGTCGTTGTAATTGGTCGGGCGGCTGGCCCTCGATGGATTCCAGACGCTGGGCCCGCTCTCCTTCCATTTCTGGCAGGGTTCGAAGCAGTGCATAGGTGTAGGGGTGTTTCGGTGTGCGATAAAGTTTTTCAACATCGGCCCGCTCGACAACAAAACCGCTGTACATCACCATCACGCGGTCCGCGAGATTGGCAACCACGCCAAGGTCATGGGTGACCCAGATAATGGCCATGCCAAGTTCCTGTCTGAGAGTTTTGACCAGATCGAGAATTTGAGCCTGGATCGTTACGTCGAGCGCGGTCGTTGGCTCATCAGCGATCAACAGTTTCGGATCGCAAGACAACGCGATGGCGATCATGACACGTTGCCGCATACCACCGGAGAATTGATGGGGATAATCATCGAGTCGGTCTTTCGCCATCGGAATTCCAACCAGTTCAAGAAGTTCAACGGCGCGTTGCCGGGCAGCGGACTTCGATGAATTTTTGTGCAAGCGCAATGCTTCCGTCAGCTGGTAGCCAACCGTTAGAACGGGGTTGAGTGACGTCATCGGGTCTTGAAAGATGAAACCGATTCTCCCGCCTCTTATCTTTTGAAGCGCATCGATATCGGTCTGGATCAGGTCTTGGCCTTCGAAGAGTGCGGATCCCCCAACAATTTCCCCGGGCGGCATGGGCAGCAACTTGACGAGTGACATCATGGTGACGGTTTTGCCACAGCCGCTTTCGCCGACGACACCCAACAATTCCCCCTCCCGAACATCGAAACTGACCCCATTCACGGCATGCACCCTGCCGTCGGCCGTGTCAAACTGGGTGACGACGTCGGTTACGGACAGCACAACATCTGAGTCAGGATTTGATAGCATGGCAGCAACGGTTCAGATAATTACCCTATTGGAACCGTCAGGCCTCGATTCTGTCAACGGATTCCGTTGGTTTTTTCTTCTTCTTGAATGAGGGGGCGTCGTGATATCTTTGCAGCGAGATGGGGGTTTGCCTGGTTGGCCGGGATTGAGATTGGTTTGAAGCCACTTCATGGGGTATGTAATGAAAAACGAGACAAAGCAGGGAAAAGATTCCATCACTAAAGGATTCAAATGGCGTTGTATCGGTCCACCGCGGGGCGGTCGCGTCGTAGCAGTGGCCGGCGATCCCACAGACCCGATGACGTTTTACTTTGGCGCTTGTGCTGGAGGTATCTGGAAAACCACGGACGGCGGAACCTACTGGGAATGCGTCTCGGATGGGTATCTAACCAGCGCCACCATCGGGGCGCTCGCGGTTTCAGACAGTGATCCAAATGTGATTTACGCGGGCACCGGTGAGACCACGATTCGCACCGATGTCTCTTTTGGCGATGGTGTTTACAAGTCGAGCAATGGCGGGAAAAGTTGGATTCACCTCGGTCTTGAGGAGACCCGCCATATAGGGGAGATCCGTATTCATCCCGAAAATTCGGATATTGCATATGTTGCCGCACTTGGTCATGCGTTTGGCGAGAATCCCGAGCGGGGGGTCTACCGGACCACCGACGGGGGTAAGCACTGGGACTTGATCTTGCATCAAAGCGCGCGAGCCGGTGCTGTGGATCTCTCGCTGGATCCAACAAACCCCCGGATTCTTTTTGCTTCAATATGGGAAACGAAGCGAAATTTCTGGAATCTCTCGAGTGGCGGACCCGACAGTGCGTTATTTCGCTCCACCGACAGTGGAGATTCCTGGCAAGAAGTCAGTACGCACCCAGGATTCCCGCAGGGCATGAAAGGCAAGATCGGCGTCGCTGTGTCACCCGCAAAACCCGGTCGAGTCTGGGCGTTGGTTGAAGCGGAGGAAGCAGGCCTGTACCGTTCCGAGGATGGTGGCGACAGTTGGTCGCTGGTATCCCCCAACCGCGATCTGTTGCATCGACCTTGGTACTACACCCATGTGTTTGCAGACCCGTGCGATAGGAATACGGTCTACATCACCAACCTTCAAATGTGGAAGTCAACGGATGGTGGCACCAGTTTTCAGGAAGTTACAACGCCGCATGGGGACAACCACGACCTGTGGATTGACCCAAAAAACAACCAGCGAATGGTCCAGGGAAACGATGGTGGTGCCAATGTCAGTTTCAATGGAGGCGATACGTGGTCGACTATTTATAACCAGATGACAGCGCAACTGTACCGACTGGATATCGATAATCAGTTTCCCTACCGGGTTTACGGAACACAGCAAGACAACACCTCAATCAGTGTGCCGAGTGCTGCCGAATGGGGCGTGATCACCATGAGTGATTGCACGTTGCCGGGTACCGGTGAAAGTGGTTTTATCGCAGTGCACCCAGAAAATCCCAATATCGTTTACAGCGGAGCCGTCGGTTCTGCCCCCGGCGGCAACGGTGCTTTACAGCGCTACGACCACCGGACCCGGCAGATCCAGATGATCAATGTCTGGCCGGAAGAGTCAACGGGCTTTGCTCCCAAGGATTTGAAGTACCGCTTTGCTTGGACATTTCCTGTTGCCTTCTCACCCCACGATACCAATACGATTTATGCCGGTGGCAATCACCTCTTTCGCAGCCGTAACGAGGGGCAGAGCTGGGAGGCCATCAGTCCAGATCTCAGCCGAAACGAATCTGAAACACTCGGTCTGTCGGGAGGTGCACTGACGCTCGACGGTGCCGGTGCTGAGCAGTATGCGACCCTGTCCACTTTCGTCGAATCCCCTCACCGTCCGGGGGAGCTGTGGGTGGGCACTGATGACGGCCTTTTACATGTGAGTCGAGACGACGGTGATAAGTGGCAGAAAGTGACACCGAAGGATTTGCCAGAATGGTCCTACATCGGCGCTGTTGAGATCTCCGCGCATAAGGCTGATACCATTTATCTTTCGGCGACCCGTTACAAGTTAGATGATTACAATCCATACCTTTACCGTTCGCAAGATGGGGGAAAGAGTTGGCAATCTATCAACGGTAATTTTCCGACAGGGGAAATCACTCGAGTCATCCGATCCGATGCTATACGACCAGGTTTGCTGTTTGTCGGTACCGAGACTGGAATTTTTTATTCGCTCGATGACGGACAGCAGTGGAGCCGTATGCGCGGTGGCTTACCGGTTGCCCCAGTTTACGATCTCAAGATCAAAGACGCTGATCTGGTGGCCGCAACCCACGGTCGCTCCTTCTGGATACTAGACGACATTACGCCGCTTCGAGAAATGCCGATTAGCACGGACAGGAAGGTAATCCCACTGCTGTTCACTCCGCGCCCGACCTACCGTCTCAAACTCCAGTGGGCGGCGGGTGTATTTGATGGTGATGGCAAAGATTACAGCCCAGCCTTTGGTCTTACTGGCACGACCTATCGCCAAAAACAGCCCGATGGTACGACTGTTCGGCGACACCTTGATGTCGGTGAGAATCCGCCAGGGGGCGCGATTATCTATTACTGGTTGAAGAGTAAACAGGAATCTGCCGTCGAACTCTCGATCTGCGATAAAACGGGCGTCATGATTGAAAGTTTTTCTAGTGCGGAAACCGAGAAACCAGAACGACGATTGCCGGCAAATTCGGGATTGAATCGGTTTGTCTGGAATCTAAGTTATCAGGCTGCGAAACCGCTTGATCCGTCCTTGGCCACAAGGGATTATGAACCGTTAGCACAAGAACCCAAGGGTAGGGGGCCTGCCGCGCCTCCGGGGCGGTACGATATTCGGATATCAGTTGGTGGAAGAAGTGCCACTGCGTCATTGTTGCTACTTAAGGATCCCCGGGTGGATGCCACCCAGGCTGATCTCGATGAGCAGTTCGAGTTGCTACAGGAACTGACCGCCAAACGTTCGGAATTGCACACGCATGTTGACCGTATTCGTCGGATGAAGCGACAACTCGATGACCTCATCCAAAAATTGCCCAAAGGACTGCGACGAGCCGTGTCGAGTGCTATTTCGATTCGAAAAAAACTGGAGGTAATCGAAAACACGTTCGTAGATACGCGGCGCGAGAGTCCACGTGATGAGTTGCGTCATCCAGCGGGTCTCGATGACACATTGGGTGGCATGATGTGGTGTGTCACGATGTCTGATACGGCGCCTCCGGCTCAGACCCGGGAGGTGTCAGTGGAGGTCGTTCGAAAAATCGATGGTGAAATCCGAAAGCTCAACAAACTTGTCGATGGGCCGATTGCGACACTGAATGCAAAAGTAGGAAAAGCTGGCGTCCCCGCGATCATCGCCTGAGTCTTTACATCATGCGAGTTTCGCTGGATTTATGGCGCATTACTTGTGCTGATCTAATTGTACGTACCGCCTATCAGGTGGGTAAAACACCGCTGATGCCGCTGTTTGCGGCATCTCTTGGGGCCGGAGAACTTTTGGTTGGGGCTATCGTATCGGTCTCGACGATGACGGGCATGGTACTCAAGCCGATTTTCGGCTGGTTTTCGGATCGGTGGGGAAGAAGGCTTTGGCTTTTGACGGGCCTTGTGCTGTTTTCGGGTATGCCGTTTCTCTATTCATGGGTCAATACCCCGGAAGAACTTTTTGCACTGCGCCTTCTGCATGGACTCGCTACTGCAGTTTTCGGACCTGTTACGCTGGCTTTTGTGGCTGAGATGGCGGTCTCTGGGAAGGCGGAACGCCTCGGCTGGTTTGGTATGGCGCGAAGCGGCAGTTATTTGCTGGCGCCACTTTTGGGCGCATGGCTTCTCACCTGGATGGACCCGGCTACCGTATTCACCTTAATTGGTTTCATGAGCTGTCTTGCCTTTCTGCCCGTATGCATGATGGATTTTTCAGGCCCACCACATAGATGGAATATGAAACAGGAAAGGGAATTCGGGCGGGCGTGGAAAAGCGCTTTCAGCGCCGTGATGTCCAATTCCAGGCTGTGGGTGGCCGGCGTCCTCGAGATGCTGGTCTATTTGGTCACGTATTCGATCAAGGCATTCCTGCCGCTCTACGCGCTGTACGCGGCGGATTTCAATTTGCTCGCAGTAGGGCTGTTCTTTACTATACAAGAGGCAGTGCATCTTGTGATGCGACCTGTTGGCGGCCGATTTGGTGATCGAGTGGGTTATCTGACGGCAATCAACGCCGGGTATCTTGTTCTCGTGATTGGGCTCTCGTTGTTACCATATACAACTGCACACATGGAGTTATTGGCCATTGCTGTTGTCATCGGTACCGGCCAAGGGCTGATTTTTCCCTCCACAGTCGCGTTTGTTGGTCAGTGTGTGGACACCCGTCATTTGGGTGCGGGTATGGGATTCTTCGGTGCGGTACGCAATTTTGGCAAAGTGGCAGGGCCGCTTACTGCGGGTGTACTCCTAACCCGTATGGACTACAGTCAGGTTTTTCATTTGGGCGGTACAGTTGCCCTGTTGGTGGTATTGACCTTTCTCTTGTTGCAGAAAAATTATTTAAAATGGAATTTTCTCGGGTCTTGAAAGATGAAACCGATGCTCCCGCCTCTTATCTTTTGAAGCGCATCGATATCGATCTGGATCAGGTCTTGGCTTTCGAAGAGTGCGGAGCCCTTTGAATCCGGGGTCAGTGTAACCTGGTATTTCAGCGAGGCAAGCCTGCCAGCAGACCCTACTACACCGTGGCTCGGTCTGTGGGTACACTCGTGTTTCCAGCAAAAAGGTCAGTGTGTCCTGGAGGTGACGCCTGGCCTGTCAATAGAGGGGAAAATATGGTGGAGAAATTTGCCGGCCGTTGTCTTTGCGGGGCGGTGCAGTTCGAGTGCAGCGCCGAACCCGTGTTCCAGGCCAACTGCCATTGCGATGACTGTCGCCGGAACACCGGTGCGGTCTATGGGTCGCTGGTGTTCGTGCCGGTCGAGGCGCTCAGCATTCGTGGGACAACCGGAAGTTATCAGCATTTGAGCGATACCGGTAACACCATGACCAAGTATTTCTGTCCGACCTGTGGGTCACAGATGTTCACCAGCAATACCCGAACGCCGGATCGGCGCGGTGTGCGGGTGGGCGTGATTGACGATGCCAGCTGGTTCCAGGCGACTGCCTACGTTTACAGTTGTCGCAGTTTGCCGTCTACGCCGCTGGACCCGGCGGTCAAGGCCTTTGACAAGATGCCGGCTTGAACTCCCAGCAATCTGCTGGCCATTCGGGCAAGAGGAAGGCTAGGCTAATCTGAAACACGCCCAACCTGTGGTGGGAATGGTTAAGCCACTTTGGGTGCAGGGGCAAGTGCTACGGTCCAATGGCGGCCACCAGTACCGGCGGCAGGATAGAATAGGCCGTAAGATTTTCAGAGCAGCACTCGCCCCCAGACCAGTAGTTATGAACCTTGCCCGTTTTCCCCGCTTGCACTGGGGCCACCTGCCAACACCGTTGGAACTTCTGCAGAATCTCAGTCGTGAACTCGGTGGTCCGAGTATCTGGATCAAGCGCGACGACTGCACTGGTATGTCCACCGGCGGCAACAAGACCCGCAAGCTCGAGTTCCTGTTGGCTCAGGCGCATGTGCAAGGTGCCGACGTTGTCCTCACCCAGGGTGCCACCCAGTCGAATCATGCCCGGCAGACGGCGGCGTTTGCTGCCCGCCTCGGTATCGCCTGCCACATCCTGCTCGAGGATCGCACCGGTATCGGCGAGCGCAACTACCAACACAATGGCAACGTGCTGCTCGATCGCCTGCATGGTGCAGCCATAGAGCGCTATCCTGGCGGTACCGACATGGAGGCGGCACTGACGGCGGCTGCCGAGCGTTTCCGGGCCGAGGGAAAGAATGCTTACCTCATCCCCGGCGGAGGTTCGAATGCCACCGGTGCACTGGGTTACGTCAACGCGGCCTTTGAACTCGTGGGCCAGGCCAATGACCGCGACTTGCGCATCGACCAGGTGATCCACGCGACCGGCAGTACCGGCACCCAGGCGGGTCTGGTGACGGGGCTGGCCGGTATTCGCAGCGACATTCCAGTACTAGGCATCAGTGTGCGCGCCGAAAAGGCGCAGCAGGAAGAAAACGTTTTTCGCCTGGCCTGTACGACTGCTGAAAAACTCGGCGCTGCCGGCGCGGTCAGCCGAGAGGACGTAACCGCTAACAGCGACTATGTGGGCGAGGGCTACGGTATTCCAGCGCCCAGCACACTGGAGGCGATCGATTTGCTGGCAAGGCTGGAGGGCATCCTGCTCGATCCGGTCTATTCAGGCAAAGGTATGGCCGGCCTGATCGACCTGGTACGAAAAGGCGAATTCGAACAAGACCAGAACATCGTCTTTTTACACACCGGTGGTGCGGCCGGGCTTTTTGGTTACACCTCGTTCCTGGGGGCCTGATCGCGGACGGTTTCTCAAACTGACCGGCCTGGCCGCTCGAATTCGAGCTGCATTGGTGTTTCGTTCCCGTTGGATCAGTGCATCCCTCTGAATTGTGGAACACGCTTGTTGATGAAAGCATCGATGCCTTCCTGGCCGTCCTGCCCAGCCAGATTGGCGGCGATCTCGACGGTTTCAATATTGGTCTGGGTAATAAAACCGTTTTCAAAACTGGCCTGCAGCATCCTGCGCGCCGAGGCGTAGGCCTGGGTCGCACCCCGGGCCAGCGTATGGGCAGCCTTGACGGCTGCCTCCAGGGCAGCGCCTTCGGGGACGGTTCTGGTTGCCAGCCCCCAGTCAACGGCTTCTGCAGCCGAGAGTTCGCGGTTCTCGAAAATGAGCTCCTGGGTGCGGCGCAGGCCGATCAGTCGTGGCAACAGCCAGGTGGAGCCACCATCTGGGCTCAGGCCCGCTGCGGTGTAGGCAAGGCGGTAGCGGGCGGTTTCGTCGACCAGCACGATGTCGCCCACCAGCGTCATGGGTACGCCGCCCCCGGCCGCAATGCCGTTGACCCCCACGACCACGGGCTTAGGCATGGTCAGAAGGATGTGTTGAGCCTCGTGCCAGCGGTCGGCGATCGTAGCCAGTTTTTCGGTATCGGTACCAAAGAGCTGGAATTCCTTCAGGTCACCGCCAAAACTGAACATGGGCCCGCGCGCGCTAAAGACCACGGCGCGCACGGCTTCATCGTCCCGTGCCGCGGTGGCTGCAGCGAGGATATCGAGCGCCATCTGGCGGGATAGCGTATTGCCAGCCTCGGGACGGTTTAAGCAGATGATCGCGAGCGAGTCGTCGCGCTGGTAATCGACATGAGTAAGGTCCACGGGCTGCTCCTCCTGTTTCGTGGGTGGGCTGGACACGGGCCAATAATGGAGCATGTCACCTTGCTGAATCAATTCCCGGACAATATACCGGGACATGGCGATGCGGCACTGCCCGGTATGCCCGGCCGCTGCTACCATACGCTTCGATCAATCACCAGGAGAAACCGCAGCATGGCAATGGGCAAGAAGACTACCCTGGAGGTGGAACTGCATCCGGATATGGTCCAGATGCTGGAGCACGCCAGGGAGCTTTATGGATTTCGCAGTACCTCGAAGGCGTTGCGGGTTATTCTCGACTATGTCGCCGTCGATGCCGACTGGGAGAAGATCTTCATGAGCCAGCGCTGCCTGCGCTGCGGCGCCGGCAAGGGCTGGGAGCGGCCAGCCTAAGCGAGCAAGGCCGCGCCCTCAGTGCTGCGATCTTGATGCCGCAATCCCGGTAGATGCGTAGATACCCCCCCGGGAGCACCGTTCGCGTTCGATCAATCTGGTTGAAACACGCCGCGCACTGCAGGTCGAGTGGCAGCACTGGCAGCCACCCGTTGTACATTGGCAAAACGGTCGATTACCGGGTGGCCGTACTTCGGCGACAACCAGGTGGTGAGCATATACAGGTAGATGTCGATCGCGCTGAAGCGCTCGCCCAACAGCCAGGAATTTTCACCAATGGCATCGTCCACTACCTGCCAGACTTCCTCCAGGCGCCGGGCCGAGCGCTGCCGGACGCTGTCCTCGTCTTTTGTTGCTGCACAGAAACGCTCCGTATGGTAGCTCATCTGATAGGCAACCTGGATCGAACTCGAGAAGTAAAACAGCCATTGCAGAAACAGGCCCCGGTCCGGATCGCTGGCAGCCGGTGCCAAGGCGGCCTCCGGGTGCCGGTCACAAAGCAAGACGGTTATAGCGCCACACTCGTAGATGGAACTATTCTCCCAGGCGAGTACCGGAATCCAGCCGTTGGGATTGGCTGCGAGCAATGCGGGGTCGCGCCAGGTAGGTGAGGAGATGTCCGTCCACACCAACTCATAAGGCGTACCTATTTCCTCCAGTATGGCGCGCACTCCCATGGCGGCTGAGGGTTCCGAGTAGTAGAGTCTGTAGGTCATGGGCTAGCTCTCCTGCGTCTGGGTACGTTGTGATTATTTTCTACTGCCAAGGATTCTGATGGAAATCCTCCGTGCCATTGGCACCACCGTGCTGGACCATGCCATCCTCATTAGTGCCGGGGTGGTCATGGTAACGTTTTTTCTGCAGCGGTGGAGCGACCAGACCGAGGGCCAGGTTAATGCCGCACTGGCCTGGTTGGAAGGGGCGCTGGAACAGGCACCGGACCGCCTCTATGCGGCTGTTCATCCCAACTGGTCGGTATACCGCAAGCAGGTCGAGCATCGTCTCAAATCTACCTGCCCGGGTTTTCCCGACACGGTTTATCGCCTCGCGCTCGGGGAATTCGATGCTTGCTACCAGTTCGACGACGGTACATACATTCGGGTAGGTTCGGCGGCCGACGAATCGATAAGCCTCGATCCCGGCTTCATGCCGCTGGTCGCACCGGCGGAACAGTTCCGGTTGCGCCGGGTACAGGCCCGCCGTCGCTGGCGCAGGATCCGGCGCATCATCGCTGGTCTGGTGGCTTATGCTGTCTTCGTCGTAATCGCAATCACCCTGCTGGTAATAGCAAAAGGGCCGGTGACCTAGCCGGGCCTGGCACCAGTGCGCGGTTTGACCAGCGATAACGCAACCATCATCGTTACCAGCGACAACCAGATCCAGAGCGAATGGGATTCGCCGAAGATCAGTATGCCCCAGAGCACCCCCGATAGCGTTACCACGTATGCTGTCTGGCTGGCGAACACCGGGCCGGCGTACATCACGAGGTATAAAAACAGGCCGTAAGCGATCACGCTGATTGCGGCCATGCCGAGTATTGCCCAGCCCGGGCGGCCCAATGGCCAGGTGAGTGGCTCGAACGTGCCGGTAAGCCACACTGCGGGTGTCATCATGAGTGTTGCTGCAAGGAGCATGCCGGTCACGACTACAAAAGGGTTGGCATCTGCCGGCATGCGCAGCGCAATGATGAGGTTCTCCGCTGTGTAACAGAGCGCGGCCAGGACGACGATCAGCACCCACGGTGTGGCGGCAGGGTCTGGCAAGCTCTCGTTGGGTGCTACCAGCAGTGCCACCGAGAAGATGCCGAACAGTACACCCAATATACGCATAATCGAGATTTTTTCCACTCGCAGGACTGCGGCGCCGATGAATGTCATCAGCGGTACGGTGGCAACAGTGATGGCCAACACCCCGGCAGTGATGCGCGAGGCTGCGTAGAAATACAGGATGCCCGGGATTACCGAGCCCAGCAGGCCACAGATGACATAAAGAAAAAGGTAGTTTTTCTTTAACGGCAGGCGCCGCCCTTTAAAACTATTGACAACGAGCAGTAGCAACGCGCCGATCAGCGACACCCAGTAGTTTATTCCGAGCGGATGCGCACCGCCCTCGGTGGACATCCTGGCAAGGGAAAAAGACAGGCCCCAGGCAACGCCCAGGAAAAGCAGCACCAGCCAGGCCCACGGGCGCTTGTTGGTAACACCGCCCGGCTGGCTGGAGTTTGTGGCAATGCTTTGCGCTGTGGCTTGCTTTGCAGTATCCGTCATGGGGTCGAGGAGTCGGTATGTGGCCAGTTGGGTGGCGCTCATCGTTTGCCAGCGGCCGCAGGGCCGGCGCAGTCTAATCGAAACGGATCGGCACCGCTTGCTGGCCCGCGACCATCGACGTGACCCGAGGGCCACGTTTGTCCGCCAGTGGGTAACTGGGCCTGGTACCAGGTTATTGTGGTGCCCGCTAAAGTCAGGCCGGTAGACAGCCGTTACAATCAGGCGCTACGGTAAGCCGTGCCCAACCGTGCCGTGTGGGCACGGGCTGATGACAGTCACGGCACCAGCACAGCATCAATCAAAGGAGCAGGTTCATGGGGACGTTTTCCGGTAAGCGTGTGATCATCTCGGGCGGCAGCCGCGGCATCGGCCTGGCCATAGGCAAGAGGCTCGCGGCCGACGGTGCCTGTATCGCCATTCTGGCCAAGACCACAGAGCCACATCCCAAGCTACCCGGCACCATCTTTACAGCGGCTGAAGAGATCGAAGCCGCCGGCGGCCGGGCACTGCCGATCGTCACCGATATCCGGGAAGAGGCGCAGGTCAAGGCGGCGGTGGCGCAGGCTGCTGATGAATTCGGCGGGCTCGATATTCTGATCAACAACGCCAGTGCAATATCGCTCACCCCTACGGCGAAAACCGAGATGAAGCGCTTTGACCTCATGTTTGCGGTCAACGTGCGCGGCACCTTCATGCTCTCTAAGGAATGCCTGGCGCACCTCGTCAAGGGAGATAATCCGCACATCCTCAGCATCTCACCGCCACTCGACATGCAGCCCAAGTGGTTCGCGCCGTCGGTGGCCTACACCATCTCCAAGTTTGGCATGAGCCAGTGCGTTTTGGGCATGGCTAAAGAACTGAAGACCAAGGGCATCGGGGTGAATGCGCTGTGGCCGCACTCGGTGATAGCAACCGCCGCCATCAGCAATGTGGTCGCAGGCAGTATCGCCTTCCCGCACTGTCGCAAGCCCGAGATCATGGCTGACGCAGCCGCCGTGATCCTGGGCAGAGATGCCGGGGAATTCACCGGCAACTTCTGTATCGATGACGTGCTCCTCTCCAGTGAGGGCGTCACCGATTTCAGCGGTTACCGCATGGACCCAGAGAAATCCCTGTGGAGCGACTTTTTCGTGCCCGATGACATCCCCGAGGTAGAGCCATTGGTCATGGCCATGAACCCAGGCGGGTGAGGAAATCACATTTGTCGCATTGTTTTTCGCTGACTGACCCGGCCGACAGAATGGGTGGAAATCCGGTGTGAGAAAAAGTTGGCTCATCTTTTTTCTGTCTGTATTCCTGTTAGCCGGGTGTAGCAGCAAGCCGGATGCAAGCTGGCACATGGTCAACGTCAACACGGGCGAACTGCAGGGAGATGCCAACCTGATCCAAACCGGCGATTCGGTCATCATGATCGACGGCGGTTACTACAGCGAAGCGAAAAAGTCGCTGCTGCCCTACCTTGCCGAACTTGGTATCGACAAGATCGATCACTTTTTTGTGTCCCACCCGCACCGGGATCATTACGAGGGGCTGGTTGCACTATTGGAAGCGGGCGTGACAATTTCCAACTTGCACCTGCGCATTCCGCCGCAGCATATCTGTGACCGGGAGATACCGTGGGGCTGTGACATGGCCGATATCGCCGCTTTAGTGAATAAAGCAAAAGCCCACGGTGTCATCATTCGCCAGCCGGAAGCTGGCCTTCGCTATGATTTCGGCTTGGGCTCCACCATCGAGATTCTCCACGCCCAGGAAGATGATCTGGCTGCTGACACCATCGACGTCAATGATTTGTCGCTCATCATGCAGTGGTCCATCAACGATGCCACCGTGTTGTTTACTGGCGACCTGAACATGAAAGTGGGCACTGTGCTAAGCGATGACCCGCGGATGAATTCTGACTTCATGAAGATGCCACATCACGGCGCAAGAAACCTTGCACCGAATGCTTTTTTCGAGCGGGTTGACCCAGGCTACGTGCTGGTGCCGGGCCCGCAGTGGATATGGTGCGGTGAACGCGGGGCCCGGCCAAGGGAATGGGTCAAGCAAAAAAAACTCCCGGTCTGGGTCAACGGAATTGACGGGCATGTCCGGGTCGATTTCTTCAGGGAACATATCGTCGTGACACCTGAACACGACTCCGCAGAATGCAAGTTGCGCGCCTTCGGGAAAATGGAGATTTCGTTTTGACGACCGGCGCTCTGTTGGCGCGCCAACGCGGAACTGGCCCCGGCCGAACAAGTGCGCCGCTTCCATCTGCTGACCAAGGAGTTGGACCACGACGACGGCGAGGTGACAGCCACCATGAAAGTCCGCCGTCAGAAAATCAGTAAATCCTATGCCCAGGAGATCGAGCGGCTGTATGCGCCAGAGGCCGCCTGAGACCGTCAGGGTGCCCGCGCCCGGGACTTAACTTGCGGTTTCCAGTGCCACGTCGGTTTCGAAATCGCCGGCGATAGCTTCACCCTCCATATTCCAGCCAGGGTATTCCGTGCGGAAGGTCTCCCGCATCGCAGCTATGGGTGGTTCGGCGTATTCGCCACGATCGTGCAGGTAGTCCATGTGACGCCGGCCGTCGAGATCGAACGGGTGGTAGATGGAGTCCTCGCGGCCATTGAAATCCAGCGGCTTCAAACGGAACTTATGGCACAGTTCGAGGTTAAAGGCGGAGGTGGCCTTGATCCAGCTACCGTCCAGGTAAATGGAGGTGTAGCCGTGCCAGTAGAAGATGTCGGTCTGCATTATCGATCGCATCTTCTCGGTCGCCAGATGGTTGCGCACATCCGCGTAGCCCAGCCGCGCTGGCACGCCAATAGCCCGGCAGCAGGCCGCCAGCAGTATCGACTTGGAGACGCACCAACCGTGGCCAACTTCGAGGTTGCGCCGGGCGCTCAGGCCCGTGACCGACACCACCGCCCCGTAGGGGTCGTAACGAATCTGGTCGCGCACCGCGTAATACAGCAGCACGACCTGCTCGATGATCCGGGTCTCGGTACCGATGGCGCGACGGGTAAAACCCACCACGGCGTCATCCTCGCTCTGCACGGCAGGACCGGGTTGCAAGAACGGAGTCAGATCTTCAGTCATCCAAAAAAAAACTTTGTCAAAAAAAGTTCACCCCACTGCCGGTCAATGGACGAACTCAGCCTCGCTGCGATGGCACTCGATGGTGTGGCCGGCACCGAGTTGGCGGGCCGGTGCTGTCTCGCGATCACAGGTGTCTTTAATCGCCAGCGGGCAACGGTCAAAAAACGGGCAACCAGTGTCAGTCAAGGTAACCACTCGGTCGATCCCGGCCTGTGCCTCCTGCGTCTGCATGGTTTCTTCAAGCCAGCCCACCCGCAGCTCGGGAACCGAGCTGATGAGAAGACGGGTATAAGGATGATACGGTGGGGAGAGCACCGCGTCGGTGGCGCCTTTTTCCACCACCCGACCTGCATACAACACCACGATTTCGTCGGCAAAGGATGCCACTGTCGACAAGTCGTGACTGATGAAGACAAACGAGACACCAGTCTGTTTACGCAACCGCTTGAGCAACTCGATCACATTCGCGCCAACGATGGAATCCAGTGCCGAGATCACTTCATCGCAAAGCAGCACTTCGGGTGATGCCGCCAGCGCCCGGGCCAGATTGACGCGCTGCTTTTGACCGCCTGAGAGTTCTTCCGGATACCGGCCAGCAAACTCCTGGGGCAGTTCCACCATCTGCAGCAGCTCGCCGATACGCCGGCGCTTTTCTTTGCCCTTAAGACCAAGGTAGAACTCAAGCGGGCGACCGAGGATATGATCAATCCGCTGTCGCGGATTGAGCGCTGTGTCGGCCATCTGAAAAACAAACTGGACCTTCTGCAACTCGCCGCGGCTTCGCCGCTGGAGTGCCGGCTTAAGTGTCTCGCCATCAAGCAGAACTTTTCCCTGTGCCGCCGGCAGCAGGCCCGCCATGACCCGGGCCAGGGTCGATTTGCCACAACCGGACTCTCCAATCACGCCGACTGTATGGCCGCGTTCTATCGAGACATTGACATCGCGCAGTACAGTTATTGAGGGAATGCCATTTTGTGTTTTGCCATAACCGGCAACGATATCTTTTACTTCGAGCGCAGGCGCCTCGCGGTGATGCTCGCTGCTGGTTTCCTCGCCCTGTCCGGCGCCAGGTGGCGGCCGTACCGCGTGCATCAGGCGGCGGGTGTAATCGTGTCCCGGATGGCTGACGACCTGTTCAGCGCTACCGTGTTCCTGGACCTCGCCCGCGTACAGCACCACGATGTGGTCGGCGATCTGGGCCACCACCGAAAGGTCATGGGTCACATAAATGGCCGCGGAGCCTTCTTGCTTAATTACCGATTTGAATGCCTTAAGAACTTCTATCTGGGTGGTTACATCGAGCGCGGTAGTTGGCTCGTCGAGCACTAGAAGATCCGGCTTGCCGCACAACGCCGTTGCCGCCATCAGCCGCTGCAGTTGTCCTCCCGATACCTGGTGCGGGTAACGCTTACCCAACTGGTCAGGGTCCGGCAGTTCCAGGGCCCGATACAGGAACTCGGCACGTTCATCAGCCTGCTTCTGTGTCAGGATGTTGTGCAGTACGCATGATTCTGTGACCTGCTCGCCGATCGTAAGCGCTGGGTTAAATGTTGCCGCTGCACTTTGAGCAAGGTAGGCTACCCGCTGGCCGCGCAGTGCCCGCAGTTGATCCGACGCCATAGTAATAATATCTTCGCCCTCTAGGCGTACCTGGCCGCCCGTGAACTCAAGCCCCGGCTTGGTGTATCCGAGCGCCGATAAAGCGATGGTGGTCTTACCCGAGCCTGATTCACCGATCAGCGCTATGACTTCGCCCCGGGCGACGTTGAAACTGACTCCTTTGACGATCGGCGTCAGGCTGTCGTCGTCTTTACGAGCACTTATCTTGAGGTGATTGACCTCGAGCAGGACGCTCATGCAATCATTCTCTTGGCCAACTTACCACCGGAATGAGCAGAGATATCATCCACGATCATGTTTACCGATATGGTCAGCGTCGCTATCGCCAGCGCAGGCATTATCGGTGCCACCGCACCATAGATGAGTCCGGGTAGATTCTCTTTCACCATGCTGCCCCAATCTGACATCGGCGGCTGCACGCCGAGACCGAGAAAACTCAAGGCAGAGATAAACAGGATCACCCAGACAAAACGCAGTCCGAAATCAGTCGCAAGCGGCATGGCAATGTTAGGTAATATTTCCCGAGTAATAATCCACCAGAGACCCTCACCACGCACTCGGGCTGCCTCAACAAAATCACTAACCATGACCTCCTGCCCTAAAGAACGTGCAATACGAAACACGCTGGCCGCATAAATAATGCCGGTCAACAAGATTAATAATGGGATGGTGCTCCCGAGCGCGGCAATCATGACAAGCCCCAACATAATCGATGGAATAGACAATAATGCGTCATTCAGTCGGCTTAACACCATGTCAAGAAAGCGACTACCCACCGCTGCAGCAATACCAAGCGTCACGCCGATCAAGTAAGCAAGGAGTGTGGCAATAAACGAGATTCCAATCGTCGTTCTTGCGCCAAAAAGAATGCGTGATAACGTATCCCGACCCATGTAGTCACTACCCAGTAAAACGATCCGGCTCGGTGGCCGAAAATCGGTATCCGGGTATTTCTCATCGCTACCCGGAACAATAAACAATGACTCATCGAGAAATTCTGCCTCATGGTAGGGGGAAATCGAAGGACCAATCACAACGATGATGGCCCAGAAAACCAATACTGCAATCCCGAGTTTCCCTGACCAACTGAGTTTGATTTTCCGCTTAGGCGGCGCATCAGGTAACTCATCAAATTGACTACTCGTATTCATGCTTTGTTGTGTTTCTGTCATTGTGACGAATCCTCTACTTGGGATGACGCAGCCGTGGATTGGAGAGAATCGACGCCATATCGGCAATAAAAATTAATACGATGTAACTCGCACAAAAAATCATAGCGCACGCCTGGACTAAAGGCAGATCTCTAACCAGTACCGCATCAATCATCAATTTGGCAAGACCCGGATACGCAAATATCTGTTCGACGATCACAACGCCGCCCACGAGCCAGGCAAGATTAAGTGCAATCACGTTGACGATTGGACCGATGGCGTTGAGAAGCGCATGTCGCAGTATGATGCGCTTTCTCGGTACGCCCTTGAGGATTGCCATCTCAATATAGGGTGAACTCATAACGTTCAGCACGGTAGCCCGAGTCATTCGAATGATTTGCGCAGAAACAACAATAATCAACGTGAGCGCCGGCATCGCCAATGCTCGAATTAAATTCAACCCCGTCTCGCCACCCTTTAGATAGGCGATAGACGGCAACCAACCCAGATGAACTGCAAAAATTAGGACGAGAAACGTCGCCACGAGAAAATCAGGAACAGAAATCAGGCTTAACGTAGAAAAGGTGACCGTACGATCGAGCCGAGTGCCGGGACGCATTGCGGCAAGCAACCCGATAAACAAAGCGAAGGGAATGGCAATGACCGCCACCATACCGGTTAGTTGTAGCGTGTTAAAAATACGCGGCTCAATAATCTGCACGATCGGCGTCGCATTACCCGCGCCCAACCCGGCTTTTGAGAAGCCCATATCACCTGTCGCCACATCACGTAGCCACATGAAGTAACGCACATAACCAGGTTGGTCCATCCCCAGTTTGGCTTGCAACGCCGCAAGGCTGTCAGGCGTCGCCATCTGCCCCAAAAGAATCTGGGCGACGTCACCGGGCAGCAGATTGGTACCAATAAATATCAACACGGAAACGACAAACAACGTGACCACACTAATGCCCAGCCGACCAAGGAGTGCTCGCCAAATCATGCGGTCGATACGAAGGGGCCGATGGACCCACTTTTTTCAATTATCGCCATCAAACCAGGGGGCCGCACGAAAATCGTCTCGTGCGGCCCCTTTACTAAACAAGCTGCCGATGGATGTTTATGCGTCTTTCCAAATGAACTCAGCCCAACCGTTTCCACCCAGTTGACCCAACGGGACATTGGAAAAGCCATGCACTTTGGTGCTCTTCGCATCCAAGACGTTGGTGTGGTAGGGAATCACCATACCCGCGTCGTTATGCACCAGGGTCTGCATTTCGCAATGCATCTCGTGGCGCTTCGTTGGATCAGTCTCAGCCAAGGACATCTTCAGCAATTCACCCATGCGTTCGCTGTTCCAGAATGTGTCGTTCCAGTTACCGCCAGGACCAAACTGGATCCCCATCATGGCGTTAGCGGTCGGCCGCATATTCCAGGTGACGACGTTCATTGGCTCTTTCATCCACACCGCACCCCAGTAACCATCGGTGGGGACTTTCTTCAACTTAAGGTCAAAGCCGATCTTGGCAAGGTTCTGTTGCATCAGGAGACAAGTTTCCTCGATACCGCCCTGCACTGGAGCCACGAACAATTCCGCAGACGAAATTCCGGACTTGTTGAGATGCCACTTGGCCTTATCCGGATCGTAAGTCCGCTGGGCCAATTCATGGCAATGATCTGCTCCGTAGGCCGGCGAGATCGGGTGATCGTTGCCGACTTGGCCGTGTCCTTTAAGAAATGACCTGACGATCTTCTCGCGATCCTGAATCATGCGCATACCCATCACGAAATCATCATCTTTGCCCGGCGCAGTGTTCTTAAGACAGCAGATGCCCCCATAAAGTCCGGCGGGGACCGACATCACTTCTACTCCGTCGGTTTTATCGACCTGCTTAATCGACTTGGCACTAAGTACGGTCATCGCATCGACGTCACCGGAAAGCAACGCATTCAAACGTGCATTGGGATCGGTAATTGCCGTGATCTCAATCGCATCAAGGTGTTGTCCTGTGTCCCGCCAATAGTTCGGATTTCGAACGTGCACTGTCTTCACCCCAGGCTGAAAAGACTCGACCAGGTAGGGACCTGTGCCCGCACCCTTACTAAAGTCAGTGGTATCTTTTTTGACGATTTTTGCCTGGAACTGAGTCAACTTAATCGGCATGTCAGCATCAGGTGAGGACAAGGTTAGTTTCACCGTATGGCTATCAATTTTTTTCCACTCCACAACGGCCTCGAAAAAAGCCTTGATAGACGATGGCGAGTCTTTACCCAAGTGACGATTCATACTCCAGATGACGTCGTCTGCTGAAAAAGCCGACCCATCATGGAAGGTGACACCTTTGCGAAGTTTGAAGGTGTACTCGGTCGCATTGCTATTCACCGACCACTCTTCAGCCAGCTCAGGATGCAGGCTCATGTTGTCCCAGATCTGTATGAGACCGTTATGACTGGTGCACTGTCGCATGTAGTCAATAGTTGATGTACACACAATGGGGTCCAAGGTGTCATCTGGACCGTGCAGATTTGAGGCGACTATCACGGTTCCGCCTCTGTTTGGTGTCGCCGCCAATGCGCTAGCGGATGTCAGCAAACTACCCGCCGTCGCAGCCGTCACGCCCAAGGCACCCATGGCTGCCAGAAACTCGCGGCGACTCACATGGCCGTCGCGATACATCTGTTGAAAAGTCTTAACTTCTTTCATTTTCCTATTTCCTCCGGTGCAAAGATGGCGGCTTCAATCTTTGTTTGATTAAGCCACCGGTAATAGGCCAGATCGGCCGTGTTATCTAACCTCTAAAACGCCAAACGGGCAATTGAAACCTATTCATCCAGCCATGAGATCTATTCATCCAGCGCGAGTTTCAATTGACAGCTACAGGCTCGGTTTATAGAGTCGTTACTGCAGTGAAACATACAGGCTAAACTCAGTCAACAGTTAATACCTTTATCTCGGAAAAGGTCCGTAAAACCCTGATTAAAGGCGTAGTTTCCTTATTTTCAATATAAAAAGGTGATAACAGGGTTGCGCTGTTTGTATGGGTGAGGGCTATTTTTCTCTTACAGGCAATTTCATATCGTTTAATGTTGCAAATGTACCGAGATGGCCATTTAACCTTGCCTCGCGGCGAACTCAGTTTTGATCTTCCCGTGATTACTGATCGACAATAACCAGGCTGTCTCAATGATGAAGAACTGGGGATGATCTAGCGTGCAATACTTATCCAGATACTGCCGCTTTTTTGTCGGGGCCACTGGGTTGTTGCTGTGCCGGGCAACTATGGCTGCGTGTTTGTGCAGTTACACCCCGGCCACATTGGTCGACGTACTTGATGGCAACACTATGGCGCTGGAGATTAAGGGCGAACAAAAAATAGTACATCTCGCGGGGATCATAACCCCCAGGCTTGCGCCGGAACCGGCATCAAAAGACAACTGGTGCGAAGCGGAAGGTGTCAAAGCGCTGCAGGCAAGGGAATATGCCGGCAAGCTCTTGTCCAAGGCATCAGAGATTACGCTTGCTGAGCAGCAGACCAACGAAGCGGGTGAGCTGAGTGCTGTGGTCTATGTCGATAAATTAAGCCTCAGCCAGGAGCTGCTCTACAAGTACCTTGCAGTCGAAAAAGGTGAACGCACGAACTGGTGCGACTGATGGCAAAGCAGCAATCGCTGGCAGAAGGCGTGGTTGCCTTGACTGGATGAGCCGATGAAGATCGCGGTGATCGGGGTGGGGGCAATGGGTTCGGTCTACGCAGGACTGCTGGCCAATGCCGGGCACGAGGTTTGGGCTATTGATTTGTGGCAGGAGCATCTGGCTGCGATCCGCGAGAAAGGCCTGCGGGTCGAAGGGGCGAGCGGCGATCGGCTGGTAAGTTCCATTAACGTGGCAACAAGTGCCGCGGATGCTGGACCGTGCGAGCTCGTGATCATCGCCACCAAGGCGGCCGGGGTCGCGGCGGCTGCACAAAGCATCGCGCCCATCGTCACGCCGAGTACGCTGGTACTGACCATCCAGAATGGCTTGGGTGCCGGCGAACGGATCGGTCAGCACCTGAATACCGCCAATGTCCTGCTCGGGGTTGCCGGCGGTTTCGGCGCATCGATTCGCGGATTAGGCCACGTGCACCACAATGGCATGGAGTTGATCCGGCTGGGTGAGATGCAAGGCGGCTTGAGTGAGCGGCTCGAGGATCTGGCCGCGCTGTGGCGGGAGGCTGGTTTCAAGGTTAAGGCTTTCGCCGACATCAACCAGCTGATCTGGGAGAAGTTCGTCTGTAACGTGACCTTCAGCGGCCCGTGCACCGTCTTTGGCCGCACCATAGGTGAGGTCATGGATGATCCCATGACCTGGCAGATTGCGAAAAACTGCGGCCTGGAGGCATACCGAGCCGGATGCGCCAAGGCAATCAATTTCTCCTTCACCGATCCGGTTCGTTACATCAGCGACTTCGGCCGGCGGATGCCTGACGCCCGGCCCTCGATGCTGCTCGACCACCTGGCCAGTCAGCGCTCCGAGATAGACGCCATCAACGGTATGGTGCCGGTGGTCGCAAGGGAAGTCGGTACTGAGGCCCCTTACAACGAAGTCATCAGCGCCGTTGTCAGAGTTCGTGAAGCCGGGTTTGAGTAATAGGCCAGATAGTGGCGTGATTGGTGTTGGGCCGGGACGAACTCTGAACTGCGCTAAGGCGCAGTCTGCAGCATCAGCTTGTCGGCATCACTCCAGTTGACAGCGCTCGCTGGCGGGTCTATTGCTGGCCCATCGTAGCCGATGCTGGCCAGCAGTTCAGCAACCGGTATTGATCGGCCCTGGCAGCGGAACAGGCCTCTGACCAGCGCCGTTGCTGCCAGTTTGTCACCGCTTACTAGGTCGTGGCGGAAGTACAGCCACCTGGCGTCCCAGCCGCAGATATCGCTTGCCAGCGTGAACTTCTCAAACGCGTGCAGCGGCCGGTTGAAGCGGATCATGGCGCCGCCCGCGACCGGATACCAGCGCTGGCGCACGATGGCCGGCAGCAGACCGCACTTGATCATGAGGTCGAACCGGCCCAGGTCCATCAGCGTCAGGTAGCGGCCGTTGTTCATGTGGAGGTTGGTGTCGAGGTCGTTCGGCCACACCCGCATTTTCAGTGCCGATGCCGTCAAGGTCCCCATGGGGTGGCGCCGTAAGCCGCCTGCCAGCACCCGACCGGCCCGAAAGAAGGGATACATCGCGTATAGAACTCAGTGCCAGCAACAGCCCGGTGTCAGAAGGCCTCGTCGGGGAAGCTCATCATGGTGTTGCCGCCTGCCATGATGGTGGCAAACAGTGAACCACTTTGCGGCAGTACTCGCTCGACAAAAAAGCGCGCCGTCATAAGTTTGGCGTCGTAGAAGCCGCTGTCATCGCCCTCCCGCTTTGCCAGTGCGATCTTGGCCATGCGCGCCCACAGGAAAGCCAACGCTACCAGGGCGAAGAGTTTCAGGTACTCGCTCGACGCCGCTCCAGCCTCGTTAGGATCTTTGAGTCCAGCCTGGGCGACCTGGCCGGTGGCCAGTTGCAGGCGGCCGAAAGCCTTGGCCAGCGGCAGCACGAACGGTTGCAGTGCCTGGTCTGCAGTATTGGCGTCGATCCAGGCCTGCACCGGGTGAAAGAATCGACGCAGGTAACGGCCAGTGTGGGCCGGCAACTTACGGCCCACCAGGTCCAAGGCCTGGATGCCGTTGGCGCCCTCGTAGATCATGGCGATGCGCGCGTCGCGAGCGTATTGCTCCACTCCGTTGTCACGAATGTAACCATGGCCGCCATACACCTGCACGGCCATTTGCGCCGCATCGTGGCCTACTTCGGAAAGATAGGATTTAACGAGTGGTGTCAGCAACTGAACAAGGTCGTCCGCTTCTTTACGTGCTTGTGGATCTTCGCTGTGATCGCGCACATCGATCTGGCGCGCAACCCACGTGGTGAGCGCCCGCGCTCCTTCGGTAAATGCCCGCATGGTGAGAAGCATACGGCGGATGTCGGGGTGCACCATGATCGGGTCTGCCGGCTGCTCGGGGTACTGGGTGCCACCGAGGGCGCGCCCCTGCTGCCGCTCGCGGGCGTAGTCGACCGCCGCCTGGTAGGCGCTGACCCCAAGTCCCAGGCCCTGGATGCCCACACCCAGGCGGGCTTCGTTCATCATGGTGAACATGGCGCGCATGCCTTTGTGCGGCTCACCCACCAGCCAGCCCATAGCACCGTCTAAGTTAATCACACAGGTGGCAGATGCCTTGATGCCCATCTTGTCCTCTATGCCGGCACAGGTAACAGCATTTCGCTCCCCCGCCTCGCCATCTTCGGTGGGCAGGAATTTGGGCACCAGGAACAGACTGATGCCTTTGATACCGGCGGGCGCGCCGGGCAAGCGGGCCAACACCAGGTGAATGATGTTGGTGGTCAGGTCGTGTTCGCCGGCAGTGATGAAGATTTTGGTGCCGCTGATGCGGTAACTGTCGTTCTCGGCGGGTTCGGCCCGGGTGCGAATTAGCCCCAGGTCAGTGCCGCACTGCGGCTCGGTCAAGCACATGGTGCCGGACCATTCGCCGCTTACCATCTTCGGCAGGTAGCGGTCCTTGAGCGCCTCGCTGGCGAAGGCTCGGATGGCACGATAAGCCCCGCGAGTGAGGCCGATGTAAGTGGCAAAAGAGACGTTGGCCGAGCAGGCCATCTCCTCCAGCAGCACGTTAAGAGTGGCTGGCATACCCTGGCCGCCGTACTGCGGATCACAGGCGAGCCCGATCCAGCCGCCCTGAGCGTATTGTTCGTAAGCCGCTTTAAAACCAGCGGGAGTGGTGACGGCACCATCCTGGTAGCGGCAGCCGTCGCGGTCACCGCTGTGGTTGAGCGGGAACAACTCGTTCTCGGCCAGGCGTGCCGCCTCGTCCAGTACGGGATCAACCAGGTCGGCAGTGGCATCTTCGCAACCGGGCAGGGCGGTGATGTCGCCGGCATCAAACAGTTCATGGTAGACGAAGCGCATATCGCGCAGCGGCGCAGTGTAACTGGGCATGATCTTCTCTCTTTAGTTACGCAAAGGCTTACCGGTCTCGAGCATGTGTTCGATCCGGTCCAGCGTCTGGGGTGTCTTGAGCAGGCTGACGATGGCGTTACGCTCCAGAGTCAGCAACTTGTCTTCGCTCACCGTTGCCGTGGGGTCAGTATTGCCGCCCGCAAGTACGTGGGCGAGGATTTTGCCTACGGTCACATCGTGGTCGGTGGCTTTGCCGGCACGGCGGAAGTCGTTCAGCACCAGAGTCATGGCGGTCTCGCCGGCCGAGCCGGGCAGTTGTAGTTCGCGGGGCTCGGGTGGTGCGTAATCCTTAGCCATGGCCAGGGCCATGGCCTTAGCCTCGGCCAGCAGCCGGTCGCGGTTCATGGTGATGCCATCGCCAGGGCGCAGGTACAGCAGTGATTTTGCCTCCTCTGCCGATTTCGCCACTGTGGCGGTCGCCACAGTCTCGAATACTTTACTGACAGCCGGCATAGGCCCCTTGGGATGGCGTGGGTTGTTGCTCCAGCGCAGCAGCATCTCCTTGCACCCACCCCAGGCCGGTACCAGCCCGACTCCGACCTCTACCAGGCCCATGTAGGTTTCGGCGTGGGCCTGTAGGGCGTCGCAGTGCAGCAGGACTTCGCAGCCGCCGCCCAATGCCATACCGGCAGGGGCACCGACCACCGGAAAGGGCGCGAACTTGAGCGCTTTGTAGGCGTACTGGCCTTGTTTGACCGACTCGGTGATTTGCAGCCAGGCCGCGATATTCGCCGCAAAAAGCCCCAGCCCAATGTTGGCACCAACCGAGAAGTTGTCGCCCTCGTTGTGAATGACCAGCGCTTTGTAACCTTTGCTTGGCACGATTTTGATGGCCTTGGAAATCATGGCCACGATGCCCTCGTCGATGCTGTTCATCTTGGAGTGAAACTCAAGGCACAGGACCTCATCGCCAATGTCCCACAGGCTGGCCGAACGGTTGCCGGCTACCCGCTCGGCTCCCCGTTTGATGTCACTGAGTAGCAGCACGCCGTCGGCTCGTTGTATGTCGTGGTAGGCGCCGTCGGTGCCAAAATACTGCAGCCTGTTGTCCTCTAGCCGGTAGAAACTACCGTCACCCACCTGTTCAAGCAGCGGCGGTACTGCCAGGCCGTCTTTTGCAAGTTGCTGGGCAAACCACTTTGGTCCCAGCTGGTCGATCATCTCGAATGGGCCCCTCTTCCAGGCGTAACCGTTTTTCATAGCCTGGTCCACGGCATGGACGTCATCGGCGATCTGCGGCACTAGCGCGGCGGCGTAGCTCAAAGTGTGCGAAAGTACCCGCCAGGCGTAGCGGCCGCCGCGGTCGGGGTGTTCGACCAGTGCGCGCATACCCTGGCGGCCGGCCTTGACGCTGGCAAGCGAGGGGACGACGGCCGGGCGGTACTCGCCGGTTTCCAGGTCGCGGGCTTCCTTGACCTTGCCACCCTTGCTGCGGTTGAGGCGATAGAACCCACCCTTGCCCTTGCGCCCGATGTAGCCCTCTTCGATCATGCGTTCGATATAGGCGCTAGGCTGGTGTACCTCGCGGTACAGGTCACCCTCGGGCAGAGTCGCGAGCATGGATTGTTCTACGTGCGGCTGCAGGTCGATGCCAACCAGGTCCAGCAGGCCAAAGACACCGGTTTTGGGGATGCCCATGGGTTTACCGATGACCGCATCGGCCTCCTCAACGGTGAGCCCAATCTCAAAGGCAAAACGCACTGCAGCCCCCAGCCATAGGATGCCAATGCGGTTAGCGATAAAGCCGGGCGTATCCTTGCAGTCCACCACCGACTTGCCCAGCAAGCGGTCGCCAAAAGTGCGTAGTGCCGCTATGGCTTCCGGCCGGGTGTTCGCCCCGGCAACCAGTTCCAGCAGCCGCATGTAGCGTGGCGGATTGAAAAAGTGGGTGATCGCAAAGTCGCGCTGGAAACTTTTCGGCAGGCCCTCGACCAGGTGCGCAAGCGGAATGGTCGAGGTATTGGAGGTGACAATGGAACCGGGTTTGCGGTGTTGTTCAATTTTTCTATAAAGGCCTTGCTTGATTTCGAGTTGCTCAATGACCACTTCGATAACAAGGTCACAGTCTGAGAGCCACTGCAGGTGATCCTCCACGTTGCCCACCTGAATGTGCTTGGCATTGCGGGGGTGCATGAGCGGCGCGGGACTGGTTTTAAGCATCTTTTGCAGCGCGCTGCTGGCTACCACGTTGCGGTCCTTGGCTCCATCCGGGACGATGTCGAGCAAAACCACGGGCAGGCCCGCGTTGGCGACCTGAGCCGCGATACCGGCGCCCATGACGCCGGCACCGATTACGGCGACTTTATCGATTGCCTGCATGGTCAGACTGCCTCCAGCACCGTGGCGATGCCCTGGCCACCGCCGATGCACTGGGTCGAGAGCGCCCAGCGACCGCCCTCGCGCTGCAGGACCTGGGCGGCCTTGCCGGTGATGCGAGCACCGGTTGCACCCAGTGGATGGCCGATGGCGATGGCGCCACCGTCAATGTTGACCGTGCTGGGGTCGAGTTCGAGATCGCGGATCGAGGCGATGGACTGGGTCGCGAATGCCTCGTTGATCTCGACTACATTGAGATCGCCGGCGCTGATACCGGCGCGCTCAAGGGCTTTGCGCGAGGAGAAAATAGGTCCCAGGCCCATGGTCTCCGGTTGGCAACCGGAGACCGCAAAGCTCGCGATACGCGCCAGCGGTGCCAGGTTATTTGCTGCCGCATACTCTGCAGTACAGACTAACGTGGCCGCTGCACCGTCGGTGAGTGGTGAAGCGGTGCCGGCGGTGACGGTGCCCTTTTCGTCGAAAGCGGGTTTAAGGCCAGCCAGGCCCTCAAGGCTGGTATCGGGTCGCATGCAGCCATCGGCGTCGATGTTGCTGCCATTGGCCTGGATCGGAACGATCTCCCCGGCCAGGCGCCCGTCGGACTGGGCAGCCACCGCTTTTTGCTGGCTGTCGAGCGCAAACATTTCCTGCTCTTCACGCGAGATGTTGTACTCGCGGCCGACGTTCTCGGCAGTTTCGCCCATAGACATGTAGGCCTCGGGCATGGTCTGGTACAGCGCGGTGTTGGGCATGGGATTAAAACCCGACATGGGTACGCGGCTCATGGACTCGACTCCGGCGCAGATGTAGGCCTCACCTGCGCCCATCTGGATGGCACCTGCGGCCATGTGGATGGCCTGCATGGACGAGCCGCAAAAGCGGTTTATCGTGACCCCGGCCACGGAAATTGGCAGACCCGCCATCAGCACGACCAGGCGGGCCATGTTGAAGCCTTGCTCGCCCTCGGGGAAGGCGCAGCCCAGGGCCAGGTCCTCGATGTCGTCAGGGTTGACCCCAGTGCGCTCGACCAGACCTTTGACCACGGCGCTGGCGAGATCATCAGGCCGTACTTTGACGAGGGCCCCCTTGCTGGCGAAGTGAAACGGCGACCGGGCATAACCGGCCAGAACTACGTCTTTCATTTTTGCTACTCCATGTTGGCGAGTTGTTCGCGTTACCCGGGGCTGGCTTGGCCAAATGCCGCGGGTCAGTTATCGGCCCCGACGGCGCGCATTGGCTGTTGTTCGAGGGCCGCCAATGTCTGGGTACGGATGTCAGTCAATTCCCCGAGAATGGCCTCGAGGTCTTGTTGCTGGCGCCTGAGATCTGCCAGGCGCTCACTTACCTTGTTCAGCAGCAGCACCAGCTGATCATGCTGGGCTGGGTCGGCGTCGTACAAATCCAGGTATTCTCGGATCTCGGCCAGGCTGAAGCCCAGCCGCTTACCGCGCAGGATGATCTGTAAGCGGCCACGCTCACGGTGGGTATAAACCCGGGTAGTGCCAGCCCGCTGGGGGTGGAGCAAGCCCTTGCTCTCGTAGAAGCGGATCGCCCGCGGCGTTAGATCGAGTTCGCGCGCCAGGCCAGTCACGGTAAGCATGTCTTCCATCTGCGCAGCACCCATCAGGCAGAAGGCTCACTTGTTCGCATAGTCTCCTCGGCTACCAGTTCTTTTTTGGATAATTTGCCAATGATGGTTTTGGGCAGCTCATCACGAAACTCGATAGTGGAAGGCATCTCGATCTTCGAGATTTTGTCGGCAAGAAAGGCTTGCATCTCGTCCTCGGTGACACTGGCGCCTTCCTTCAACTTGATAAATGCCTTGGGGCTCTGCCCACGGTAGGCGTCATCAATGCCGATAACGGTAACTTCCGCCACAGCCGGGTGCAGGTAGACGGCCTCCTCGATCATCCGCGGGTACACGTTGTAGCCACCGCAGAGAATAAGGTCCTTGATCCGGTCGACCAGGAAAAAGTGCCCTTCCTCGTCCATGTAGCCCACGTCACCGGTGCGGAACCAGCCGTTCTGCAGGCTATCGGCGGTTTCCTGCTCACGATTCCAGTAGCCCTTCATCACCTGTGGACCCTTGATCCAGACCTCACCGCGCTCGCCCGAGGGCAATGCATTCTGGGGTTCTTCCAGAGCGTGGATAGATAGTTCAGTGCGGGGCACCGGCAGGCCGATAGAGCCTTCCTTGTTGACACCCACCATGGCGTTGCAGGTGGCAACCGGCGCTGTCTCGCTAAGTCCATAGCCTTCGACCAGTCGGCACTTAGTCAGTTTCTCAAAGGTATTTTTGACCTCCAGTGGCAGCGGGGCCCCGCCCGAAACACAGTAGCGAATGGACGATAGGTCATACTTCGACAAGGTCGGCGCCTGGTTGATACTGGTATAGATGGTCGGCACCGCCGGAAACAGGGTGGGGTGCGTCTTGTGGAGGGTTTTCAGCGTTTGCTCTAATTCGTAGCGTGGCAGCAGGATCATCTCGGCACCGCTGGCAACTGCGAAATTCATCACGCAGGTCATGGCGAAAACGTGAAAAAGTGGCAGTACGCCGAGCACTTTCTCCTCGCCAGGCCGCAGGCCGATGAACCACAGCGTCATTTGGGCGACGTTGGCCGAGAGGTTGCCCTGGGTCAGCATCGCACCTTTGGGCTGGCCGGTGGTACCGCCGGTATACTGCAGTACTGCGATACCTTCGTCGAGATCCACTTCGGCCGGTGTCGGATCGCCGTCGTTGTTCATCAGATCCTCGAAGCGCACCACCGCGTCGCTTTTTTCTATGCTGGCGATATCTTTACGCTTTAACACGCTGAAGAGCACGCCTTTGACCGACGGCAGCACCGCGGCCATTTTGCATACCACAATCTTCTTGAGGCTCTCGGTACGCGAGAGCATCGCGGCAACCTTGGGGTACAGGGCCTCGAGGTCCATGGTCACCATGATTTCGGTACCGCTGTCATCCACCTGGAAGGCCAGTTCACGCTCGACGTACAGTGGGTTGTAATTGACTACCGTGGCTCCGACGCACAATGCGGCGTAATAACAGATGACCGAATAAGGTGTATTGGGCAGGCACAGGCCGATGCGGGTGCCGGGCTTTACTCCCAGCAACTGCAAGCCTTTGGCCGCATGGTTGACCTGCTCGAACAACTCGCCGTAGTTCAACTTGCGGCCGAGGAAGTCGATGGCCGGATGGTCACGATAGTTACTGGCCGTTTGCTCGAGGGTCTGGTAAAGCGGTTGGCGCTCTAGTGGCGCTTGCCAGTCGATGCTTTGTGGATAATGGGCTACCCAGGCCGGTGTTGATTGCTCCATGCGATCCTCCCTGTCGTTTAGCCCACCTCTGGCGAGGTTGGGCTGGCTATTACGCTAACGTCAGTTAGTTTACGTTAACGTAATAGATGGCGTCAAGGGTTCCACTAAAGACCTTCTTTAAGCTGATGAACCGCTTGCCCGAGTGCAGCTGCGCCTTCTTTGAGGGCAGTATTTGCCTTATCCAGCATGCGGCCGTAGTGCAGGAACCCGTGCAGCACGCCCTGGTACATGTGCAGTTCACTGGCGATTCCGGCGCGCGCCATCAGCGCCTTAAGGGCCAGGGAATCATCACGCAGAGGGTCGCACTGCGCTACGCCGATGAAGGCCGGCGGCAGCACGGCGATATTGCCGTCCAGGACATTGACTCGCGAATCCTTGGCCTCGCCGGGGCTGCGCAGGTAGCAGTCACGGTAAAAGGCAAGGTCTGTGGCGCTCATGCCGTCGTCCGCGCCGCCAAAAAGGCGCCGGGAAGCCGAGTCGGCCAGGCCGTAGCCGCCGTAATACAGCAGCAGGTAGTGGACGGTGCCAGGGTTGGCTGCATGTTGTGCCTGGGCAACGCTGACGGCCATGTTGGCCCCGGCCGAGTCACCACCGAGCGCAAGCCTGCGACCGTCTACCCCCAGTTCCCCACCACTGGCCTGGAGGTATTCGATCACGGCCGTGGTTTCTTCGAGGGCGACAGGAAACTTGTATCCCGGCGAGAGACTGTAGTTCACGCCTACCACCGCGGTGCCAGAGTCAGCGGCGAGGCGGCGCATGATCCGGTCATGGCTGTCGAGACTGCCCACGACCCAGCCACCACCGTGCAGGTAGACCAGCACCGGCAAAGGCGAGTCGGTTGTCGGCAAGTAACAACGCAGGGCGATATCGCCGACCGGGCCCTTTATGGTGGATTCCCGGACCGAAGCCACGTCCGGTGCGTCGGCGTTCCAGTAACTGCGTTCAAGTTCATAACGCCGGCGTATTTCCTCCAGCGGCATCTGTGCGAGGTCGCCGGCAGGGACAGCCAGCGTTCGCTGTTTTTCCAGCACCGCCATCATCTGGGGATCGAGATCAGTGCCCGGCATTACACAAGACTCCAGCCCCCTCACTCCCTGGATGACTCTATTGCGGTGCGGTGGGAGCCGAAGCCGTCGCTACTTATCAATTCCTGGCCCTGTTCTGGGTTGAACTGTGCGCGCTTCAAGTATGAAGCCCACAAGAAGAATGACTATCGCTTTTCTCACGCCGCTATCTTATGCCTGTTACCGAGGGGCAACCAGAGCAAAAGATTTGGTGGGGAGATTGGGGTAGTTAGCGGTTACCACTTGTGCTAGTGAGGAGTTGGCCTTATTACAATGTCGGCTGTTTTTCGTATTTTGGAATCGATGTTAAGTCGCCCACCCACTCTTGCGCTGATCGACACCAGACTTGGGCTTTAGGTATTAGTTGAGCGCGCTGGCGTACAGTTCCGACGCGCAATCCGAAGAGGGATGAGCCCTCTCCAACCGTCTTCGCGTAAATACGGGTGCCACACTCTGGGCAGAATGCGAGCGCTCTGACCGTTCCACTTTCGGCAATTTTCTCGTAGGTCTTCAAGGTGCCGCTCAATAGA
>Ga0208642_1000096_pt1 | contig 41856 bp, 29 predicted proteins | sample ETN02SmetaG_4_FD_185790 | JGI IMG/M metagenome (GOLD analysis project Ga0208642, IMG submission 185790) | Marine microbial and viral communities from oxygen minimum zone, Eastern Pacific Ocean - ETNP2014F10-02SV251 (SPAdes) (version 2) | ecosystem: Environmental > Aquatic > Marine > Oceanic ...
CAAACAGTACCAGGCGCGACTGTAAACCGTCTCTGCGGTTCCGGACTTGACGCTGTGGGAATAGCCTCAAGAGCAATCAAATCAGGAGATCAGCAACTGGTCATTGCCGGCGGTGTTGAGAGTATGAGCCGTGCACCTTTTGTGATGGGAAAAGCGAGTGCCGCATTTTCACGAAATGCAGAGATTTTTGACACAACAATCGGCTGGCGTTTTGTTAACAAACTACTGCAAAAACAATACGGAATTGATTCAATGCCGGAAACCGCGGAGAACCTTGCCAAAGAATTTAATATTTCCAGAAAAGATCAGGATGCGTTTGCGTGGCATTCCCAGCAAAAAACCGGTCAGGCACAGGAATCTGGACGATTGGCAACTGAAATTGTTCCGGTGAGCATAGCACAGCGTAAAGGTGATCCGCTGTTGGTAGAGCAGGATGAACATCCGCGGCCTGAAACAAAACTGGAAAAACTTGGCAAATTGTCAACGCCTTTTCGGGAAAACGGCTGCATCACCGCTGGCAATGCTTCAGGTGTGAATGACGGTGCGGCTGCATTGATAGTGGCCTCAGAGAAGATGGCAATAAAACAAAATCTGACTCCTGTTGCAAGAATAGTCGGTATGGCGACTGCCGGAGTTGAACCGAGAATTATGGGGTATGGACCTGTTCCCGCGACTCAGAAATTGCTTAGTCTGACTGGAGTTTCACTGGGTGAAATAGGAGTTATTGAACTCAACGAAGCATTTGCCGCACAAGCCATAGCGGTGATGCGGGCTTTGAAATTGTCAGATGACGATGAACGCGTAAATCCAAATGGCGGAGCAATCGCACTGGGTCATCCACTTGGTATGAGCGGTGCCCGACTTGCTTTGACCGCGATGAGGGAATTGCAGTTGAGCAAGGAGCGCTTTGCACTTTGTACAATGTGTATTGGAGTGGGTCAGGGAATTTCAATGTTAATTGAAAGAGTCTGAATTTTGCCTGCTAAGTTTTAAATTTAAACCTTAAGCTGAAGAAAATGAAATTAACCATTTTAGGCAGCGGTTGTCCTTCTGTTGACTTGGAGAGGCATGGGCCGTCAGCACTTATTGATTGTGGAGAAGGTGCTCGTATCCTGATTGACTGTGGTTCAGGAGTTACTCAGCGTTTACTCGAACATGCAATTCAGGGATGTGAAATTGACGCTTTGTTGCTGACACACCTTCATTCAGATCACATTGTGGATTTGTTCCAACTCATAATTTCCAGTTGGCATCAGGGCAGAGCACGTCCACAAAAAATATACGGTCCGCGAGGTACTCAGGCATATGTTGATAAACTGATGAAACTATGGAAACCGGAACTTGAACAGCGAATTGCCCATGAACAGAGATCTTCGACGAAAGCCCTTGAAGTTGAAGTTGATGAAATCGAAAACGGGACTGTACTGAATTTTGGCAAGTTGAAAGTAAAGGCTGTTGAAGTATTGCACCAGCCAGTAAAACACGCATTTGGTTTTGTCTTTGAAGCTGGAAATGAAAAAGCGGTTATCAGTGGAGATACTAAGTATTGCCCTGCGTTAATCAAAGCTGCAAAAGGCGCGGATGTGTTACTGCACGAGGTTTTTATTCATGGCGAAATGCCGGTTACAGCAGGACTCAGGACACAAAAAACTGTGGAAAATGTCGCTTCTTATCACACGCTGGACAGCGTGGTGGGAAAAGTTGCCACAGAAGCAGAGGTGCGCTGTCTGATGCTGACGCACTTTGCTCCGCCTAAGTTTGACCGCGAAAAATTATTGTCCACAGTCACCAGAGATTTTAAAGGGCCGGTATTGATTGGGGAAGATCTGATGACCCTTGACCTTGAACGTAACAGTCTCTCATGGAAGAAAATGCAAATCGCATTTGCTGCACTCGATTAATTGATTTAGGCAAGCCTTTAAATTATATGCTGCTTATGTGCTGCTTAAATGTGCTTTCAATGCCTGCAAAGTTTGATCTGATTTTTCGAGCATAATCATGTGTCCGCAATCCTGAATGAGCTGTGTTTTCACGTTTGGAATTGCTGCTGCAAGGTTTCTTCCTTGCTTTGGCGGGGTCATTCTGTCTTCACTGCCTATCACAATCAAAGTTGAACAGCCAACTTTCGTGGCGGTTTCCATCCCGTTCTGGTAGTCATTGCAGAGTCCGAGGTCATTTCCCAGCACACCGGATTTCTCCATCCCAAGTAGCTTCTGGCCTCCGGAAATCAGAGAGATTCCCGGCACCGGATGCCTGCCGAAATGCCCCATCGGCCCTGTGCCCCAATCCATCATCAGATCATAGGCCAAAGGATCATCTGCATTGGCGGCCTTTAGCAAATCCGGATGTACCGGCATTTTTGGAGCCACTCCCAGTAAGGCGAGCTTGCTCACGCGGTCCGGATGCCGTGCCGCGCTTTCAAGTGAGATCAGCGCCCCCATCGAATGTCCGACCAGCGCGGCCTTGCCCACTCCTGCGGAATCCAGCAAATCCGGAATCCAGTCAGCTAATTCTTCAATGCTACCCAGGGACGTTCCTTGCGATCTACCGTGACCGGGAAGGTCCACTGCAAGGACTGAGTGTCCGTGGTGAGCAAAGTAGCGTGTCTGGAGATACCACACAATGCGATTCATTCCGGCCCCGTGCACAAAGACTATGGTTGGCTGCTCAGGCACAAAGGGGCGCCCTCCTGTAGTGGCAAAGGTTTCAGCCCCGCGAACTTGAAGTTTCATTTTGTTGCTCCTGTTGCTTTTGCGGCCTTACGCAAGGCTTGTTTAAAATCATCGATTAAATCGTTTACGTCTTCCAGTCCAACTGAGAGTCGGATCATGTCCTCAGTCAATCCGGCCTGTTTCATGGTTGCGGAATCCATTTGCGCGTGAGTGGTGCTGGCAGGATGAATAACAAGTGTTTTCGCGTCTCCTACATTTGCGAGATGCGAAGCGAGTTGCACAGAATTTATAAACGTCGCTCCGGCTTCACGTCCTCCACCGGAACTTCCTGACTTGACTCCAAAAACAACAATTGATCCCGCACCTTTTGGCAGCATCCGTGAAGCAAGTTCATGGTCCGGATGATCCGGTAAATCCGGATGCGTGACCCAGGCGACTTCTTCACTGGATTGTAAAAATTCCAGCAATATTTTGGTATTGCTGATGTGACGTTCCATACGGAGAGGTAGAGTTTCCAAACCCTGCAGGAGATAAAATGCGTTTTGCGGACTCATCGCTGGTCCGAAATCCCGCATTGCTTCAGAACGCATACGCATCGAAAAAGCATGTGGTCCGAATTCTTCAAAGAAATTTATCCCGTGATAACCGGCGTACGGTTCGGTGAGTGTCGGAAATTTTCCGTTAGCGTTCCAGTCAAAACGTCCGCCTTCAACTACCACTCCGCCTAGCGCAACTCCGTGTCCGCCCATCCATTTTGTAACAGAATGTGAAACCAGATCCGCTCCTAAATCCAAAGCACTACACAAATATGGTGTGTTGAATGTCGCGTCAATCAACAAGGGCAAACCTGCTTCATGCGCTATCTTCGAGATCGCGGGAACATCTAATATTTCGAGTCCCGGATTGCCGATTATTTCCCCAAAAACGAGGCGTGTTTCCGGTCGGATAGCTTTGCGGAATTCTTCCGGTTTGCGTGGATTGACAAAAGTGGTTTCAATACCGAATCGCGGCAAGGTATGCTGAAACAAGTTTACACTCCCGCCGTAAAGGGAAGCTGAGGAAACGATGTGATCGCCCTGGCCCATCAAGGTCATGACAGCTGCGAATAACGCGCTTTGTCCTGATGCGGTAGCTACTGCACCGGTTCCTCCTTCAAGAGCTGAGATTCGCTCTTCCAGCGCGGCAACTGTCGGATTTGATATACGGCTGTATATGTGCCCGCCCTGTTCCAGATTGAACAACGCCGCCGCGTGGTCGCTGTCCTGAAAAACGTAAGAGGTCGTCTGATAAATTGGCATTGCACGTGCGCCTGTTTCCGCATCCGGACGTTGCCCTCCGTGTAAACTTAAAGTATCAAATTTAAACAATTTAGGATCCATAAAACCAGCTTTTGTAAGAGGTGAAGAAGTTCAACCCAATGCTTTTGAGACAATTTCGAAAGTGTCTCCGGAAAGATTTGGTGTTTTAATTATTCTTTGCAGTTGATCGTTCATTTTTGTTTTATGTACCACAGCAAAATTTTTCCAATTATTAAAAACGCTGACCAGCCTCGCGGCTGCCTGCGGATTTATGGGATCAAGTCTCAGTACCTGTTCTGCCAGAAATTCATATCCGGACCCGTCCGTTGCGTGAAATCGAAGCTGATTAAAACGTGAAAACGTGCTGATCAAGGCACGTATTTTGTTGGGATTATTTTTTTCATATGAAGGGTGTTTTGTCAGCGTTTGCACATTCTCCAGGGTCTTAGGCAGAGATGAAATTGCCTGCAAAGCAAACCACTTGTCCATCACTACTGTGTTTTTTCGCCACCTGTTTTCAAACTCAACAAAAGCTGTTTCACGTTCTGCACAATCCAGATGCGTCAGTACACCAAGTGCGCCCGCAACGTCAGTCATATTTTCGTTTTTGCGGAATTGAGTTTGGGCCAATTGCCGGATTTCCAAACTTCCCGATTCGGACAAATAACTGAGACAGACATTTTTCAAACTACGACGTCCCATTGATTGCGGATCTATTTTGAATGTACCTTCCTGCTGAAATTCCAGATAAGTTTTTTCAAATTCAGGCTGAAGTTTTTGTGCGAGTTCAGTACGTAAGAATTTACGTGTCTCATGAATTGCTTCCACATCAATGATGTCCAAAAATTCGCCCAGATATGGTTCATTTGGAAAACTAAGGGTGAGTGCCAAAAGTGCTGAATCACCTTCTGCTGTCTGGTTGAGGAGACTCCGGAATGCATTTTCCAATTCAGGTGACAAGTTAAACGGCTCATTATTTTGAAAACGCAGAATTTGTTCCAATGAAATCCGGATCATCAATTGTTGACCTGCTTCCCAGCGGTTAAATTCGTCAGTGTCGTTGGCCAGTAAAAAAGCTAAGTCAGCGTTGCTGTAATTAAAATGCAGTTTGACCGGTGCAGAAAATCCTCTTAAAAGTGATGGGACTGGCGCTGAAGAAACGTCCTCAAAGACAAAAGTTTCAGTTTGCTTACGAAGTTCCAGGATGATTGTGTCAGAAAAATTTTCAGCAGTACCGTCCGTTAATTTTAAAGGCAGAGCTTCACCGTCTTCAGCAAGCAAACCCAATGCTAAAGGAATATGAAACGGTTGTTTTTGGAAATAGTGATGTGCACTCTGTGTAGATTTTTGAATTTCAACCGGCGTTGTTTCCTTTTCATGCCCGTCATCGAGGGAAAATTCAGTACCGAATCCTTTTTGACCAGCCGTATCGGGACACGATTGCTGAACTGTCAGGGAATATGTTTTAGACAAAGGATCATGTGAACCACTGATGTGGAGTTCCGGAGTTCCGGACTGAGAGTACCAGTGTCTGAATTGCTGCAAATCCACTCCGTTTGCATCTTCCATTGCTGCGACAAAATTGTCACAGGTCACTGCTTGTCCATCGTGTCGCTCGAAATAAAGATCAGTGCCTTTACGAAAATTATCTCTGCCCAGCAGAGTAAAGATCATGCGTACAACTTCCGCACCTTTTTCATAAACCGTCAAGGTGTAGAAGTTGTTGATTTCCATGTAGGAATCCGGACGAATCGGATGGCTCATCGGGCCTGCGTCTTCAGGAAACTGATGTACACGTAATCGGTCTGCGTCCGCGATACGCTGTACTGCTCTTGAATTCAGGTCAGAGGAAAATTCCTGATCACGGAAAACGGTGAAACCTTCCTTGAGACTTAGTTGAAACCAGTCACGGCAGGTTACACGATTCCCAGACCAATTGTGAAAATATTCGTGTCCAACCACACCCTGAATATTGTAAAAATCCGTGTCAGTCGCGGTTTCCTGAGAAGCAAGGATCAATTTCGAATTAAAAATATTGAGTCCTTTGTTTTCCATGGCTCCCATGTTGAAATCATTGACCGCGACAATCATGAACAAATCGAGGTCATATTCCCGCCCGAAACGTTCTTCATCCCACCGCATCGACTCTTTGAGCGAGTGCATGGCGTGATCGCAAAATTCAATATTTTCCGCTTCAACGTAAATTTGTAATTTCACCTTACGTCCGGAAGACGTACGGAATGAGTCCTCAATGTGCAGTAAATCTCCGGCTACAAGTGCGAAAAGATAAGCCGGTTTTGGGAAAGGATCTTCCCATTTTACCCAGTGTCGGCCGTCAGTCAGTTTTCCACTGTCGCGCAGATTGCCATTTGAAAGCATCACCGGATAGAGTTGCGGATCGGCGGATATCGTCGTGCTGTATAGGGACATCACATCAGGGCGATCCAGGAAATAAGTTATTTTACGGAAACCTTCTGATTCGCATTGAGTACAGAAAAGTTTGCTGGATTTGTAAAGTCCCTCAAGCTCGGTATTGTTTTGCGGTTGAATCCGGACCTCCGTTGACAGGACAAAATTATCGGGAACATCAGTTATTGTCAGATGAGATTCATCTACTTGATACTGATCCTGAGTCAATTCTACAGTATCCAGGCTGACAGCCAAAAGTTCCATCTTCTGTCCATTTAGCACCAGTGTTTTACTGTTTTCATTGGAAGCAGGATTTCTACAGAAGTTCAACTGTGCTTTCACTGTAGTCCATTCTTCCGCTAAATCAATATGCAAGTCAACAGTCTCGATTAAAAACTGTGGAGGCCTGTAATCCTTGAGATAAATTGTTTGAGGGGATTGTGTTTTCATACTAATCTTCCACCAGTACTGCTTGAGTTTTTATTGCTGTAAGCTGAAAGATAAGGAATCTTTAAGATAGAAAAATTTAATCGTGAAATGTTGTATTCTTCAGACATGTTATTTATACCAGCTTTTAAGACTTTCACTTTTTGAGTAGAAATTAATAATAAAAAAACTACAAAAAAATGGAAAGCGTAAACGTTAACAATCACCATGAACAGGGGCATTATCAATCAGGAGATGTTGATGCACTCGACTATTGAATTTGAAATGTCCTCAGGAGCATGTCTCCTGTAAAACTGTTGATATTTTAGCTTAGTTTTGTTTGTTCAATAGCCAAATGTTGTGGTTTTGCAAAATTGTCTGTAACTGTGGGTACGTTCTGCACGCATATGATGTATCAAGAAATATAACGAATAGTACGAGCCGATGCGTGACTTATTTTGTGGAAGAAAAAGTTGGGCTTCACGTCCATCAAAATGGTGTTCAAGCGTTTGAGTGAAGCTTTTCGCTTAAAAATAGGTTGTGATTTCCGGGAGAGCTTTTCGCTGAATATCCGGGACTTTTGCGTTTTTTTCTGGATAACCTACAACCAGTAACAAGAAGGGACGTTCCTGTTCCGGACGCTGCAGGATTTTATTGAGAAAACGCATTGGACTTGGAGTATGAGTCAGTGAAGCCAATCCTGATTGGTGAATTGCACTGATCAATATTCCGGTGGCAATTCCCACGGACTCATTCACATAATAGTGTTTCACGCGTTTACCCTGCTCATCGATAGCATGTACTTTCGCAAAGATGGCAATTAAATAAGGAGCGGTTTCTAAAAAAGGTTTGTGTTCATCCGTTCCCAGCGGAGCAAGTGCTTCAAGCCATTCACTGGTTGCGCGGCTCTCATAAAAGTCCTGTTCCTCTTTTTCCGCAGCCTGCCTGATTTGACTCTTGATTTCCGGATCAGAAACCACCACAAAATGCCATGGATGTTGATTTGCTCCATTCGGCGCAGTGTCTGCTGTGCGTATACAATTTTGGATAATATCAAGTGGTACATGACGTGATGAGAAGTCACGAACTGTTCGACGCCGTTTCATATTTTCGAAGTACTCCAGCGCACGTTGCTGTACTTCTTCGACTGGATATTCTTGAAAATCCAATGGAATAGTATTCAATTGAGCCGGTGTATTTGATATTCTGTTGTTTTTCATTGGAAAATGCTTACGAGAACAAATGCTCAGGATACATTAAACTAGGTGTATATGGAAGCTCTAACGGCAGATCTTTGTTCATGCGATCAAAAATGATACAGTCTTTCAATGTGACAAGACATATGAACGAAATGATTATGGGAAGGTAGATTATATAGAGGTTCCTCACCTATAGTTTTTCTCCAGACGAATTCTTGAACTTGATTTTAACTTTATACCCCTATATAGTATATTGAAGTTATCAAAAACTGTTACAAATGTGATGCCGAGAAAAATGCAACCTGAAATAGAGGTAATCAATTTAGATCTTCAGGGCATGACCTGCGCCGGTTGCGTAAGTTCTGTAGAAAAGGCCTTGGGGGGCGTGGATGGTGTGGAATTGGCGGAAGTAAATTTTCCCTTGAACAGAGCATCCGTCCACTATGATCCGGAAATCGCTAATCCAGCCAAACTGGAATCAGCGGTTGAAGCTGCGGGTTTTGAAGCTCATCGTCTGAAAGACTCGGATGATATTCCGGAACCCTCGGAGAAGTCGGAACAGGAGTATTTGAAATTCCGCGGAAAAATGTGGTTAGCAATTGTGTTCAGTGTACCACTGGTTTTGCTGGCGATGGGGCCGATGCTGGGATTTTCGTTTCCAGTCTGGATTGCTCCGGAAACGAATCCGCTACGTTCTGGACTGATTCAATTGCTGCTGACCTTGCCGGTTCTCTGGGCCGGACGTGATTTTTACATTAAAGGTTTTTCCACTTTTGTGCACCGCAATCCGAACATGGACACTCTCGTTGCGATGGGAACCGCGGCGGCAGTCGGTTTTAGTTTGTGGAATATGTTTGGTACTGAGTTGAACGCGGAAGGGTTTTTTTTTGAAACCGCCGGTGTAATTATAGCACTCATTTTGTTGGGAAAATCACTGGAAGCCAAAAGCAAAAGTCGTGCTTCCGCGGCTATCAGTTCGTTGTTAAAGCTTCGTCCAAAAGAAGCAATTCTCGTGCATGAGGGTAAAGAATCGAACATTTCAATAGATTTGGTGCATCCCGGAGATATTTTGCGAGTACTCCCCGGAAGTATTATACCCGCGGATGGCATTGTTGTCGAAGGCTCGAGTTATGTGGATGAATCGATGCTGACCGGCGAACCAGTTCCGGTTGTAAAAACTGCCGGAAAGTCAGGTGCAGGTGGTTCAGAAGTTACCGGAGCGACACTTAATACAAACGGTCTTCTCACAATTCGAGTGAAACGAGTTGGCGGAGAAACCACGCTGGCCAGTATTATTCGACTGGTTGAAAACGCACAGCTCGCCAAGGCACCGGTCGCTCGTTTGGCAGATCAAGTCGCAGGAATCTTTGTTCCTGTGGTTTTAGTAATTGCGGCTTTGACCGGATTATTCTGGTGGTATTCCGGTGCATCCGCAAATGAAATTTTAAGTTACACTGTCGCCGTTCTGGTGATTGCCTGCCCCTGTGCTTTGGGATTGGCGACGCCGATTGCGATAATGGTTGGTACCGGAACAGGAGCGCAACACGGAATTCTCTTCCGGAACGCTCTGGCACTTGAAGCCGCGCATGGACTGGATACAATCATTATGGACAAAACCGGAACTCTCACCGAAGGTCGACCCAAAGTTACACAAATTCTGACAGTTGGTGTTGAAGCTGATAGTTCCAAGTTTGATGAAGCAGAGGTGTTGCGTTTTGCCGCCGCGGTAGAGCAGGGTTCGGAACATCCGCTTGGCAGAGCCGTGGTTGCAGAAGCGAAAAAGCGGAATATGGAAGCGAACTTTACTTTACCTGAAATTTCCGGCTTTGAAGCAAAATCCGGATTCGGTGTTAAAGCTGTTTGCAATGGAAATTTAGTTTTAGTTGGCAATCCGGCTTTGATGCGTGCAGAAAATGTTTTTTCCGAAGTACCGGAAAATTTGGCAAAACAGATTATTTCTGGAAGCACTCCGATTTTCGTTTGTGTTGCAGAAAAATTGAAAGGCGTGATTTGTTTAGCAGATGAAGCCCGTCCGGAAAGTGCGGAAGCAATACGTAAATTTCAGGAATTAGGTATGGAAGTGGTGATGTTGACAGGAGATCAGCAGAGTTCGGCGCAGGAAGTTGCCTCAAAAACGGGAATCATAAAGATTCATGCAGGAGTTCTACCTGAAGAGAAAGCTGAAATGGTGAAACAGTATCAGGCTCAAGGTGCACGTGTGGGTATGATCGGAGACGGAATCAATGACGCTCCTGCTTTGGCGCAGGCTGATGTAGGAATCGCGATGGGTTCCGGTACGGATGTGGCGATGGAAACCTCGGATGTGGTACTGATGAAAAATGATTTGCGGCATGTTGCCGATGCGTTACGACTCAGCCGCGCGACTTTACGGAACATTCGTCAAAATTTGTTTTGGGCATTTGGATACAATGTAATCGGAATCCCGATTGCGGCCGGATTGCTGGTAGCTTTCGGAGGTCCCGCATTGAATCCGATGTTCGCTGCAGGTGCGATGGCCTTCAGTTCTGTTTCCGTGGTGATGAATTCTCTGCGCTTACGTGGTTTTTCATTTTTTAAAAATTGACGCAAGTTTCCTCAACCGTTTCTCACGACACAAAACTGATGAGAAAATTTTGTAGTAACGCCCCTGAATACCTGCTTCCGCTGGAATGACAACCACGTGTTAAATATTACCAAGTTGAGACAAGTATAGCATAAACTCCCCTGGATTCCCGTATCCGCTGGAATGACAAGTTTTCCGACACTACCATTTATAATTGTAATTATAGCTTTGTGTCTTTTATCTGTTGCCATAATATGAGATAATAAACGGTTGTCATAAAAAGACATTTCAAAAAAACCGTGTCATTTCGAACGGAGCGAGAAATCTTAGCAAAGTTATAATTCCTATAACCTGCAGTTTTTTCCCTATGGTCGAAATGACATTTTTTTCGGACACAACAAACAGAAAATATTTAAATGGAAGATTCCAAAGCAAAAACAATCAGCACTTTTAGTCAATTTGAACTCAAACCGGCTCTACACAAAGCATTAGACCAAGTTGGTTATGAAACACCCACCCCAATTCAGGAGCAGACAATTGCGTTGTTGCTGGAAAAGAAAGACGTTTTAGGACAGGCCCAGACCGGCACGGGTAAAACAGCAGCTTTTGCCCTGCCTTTGCTTTCCAACTTAAATTTACGGCAGAAAGACCCTCAGGTTTTAGTCTTAACACCTACACGAGAATTGGCGATTCAGGTGGCAGAAGCCTTTAAAAAATATGCATCTGAAATGAAAAGTTTTCATGTGCTGCCAATTTATGGAGGTCAGGAATATCGTGGACAAATACGGGGCTTGCAGCGTGGAGTACATGTAGTGGTTGGTACTCCAGGACGCGTTATGGATCACATGCGCCGGGGCACTTTGAAACTTGGTAATCTCACCACACTTGTTCTGGATGAAGCAGATGAAATGCTGCGGATGGGCTTTATTGATGACGTAGAGTGGATTCTTGAGCAAACACCTGGGAAAAGACAGATTGCGCTTTTTTCGGCAACTATGCCGCAGCAGATCAGACGCATAGCCACAAGATATTTGAAAGATCCTGTACAAATTACCATCAAAGATAAAACCACCACTGCCACTACTATTCGTCAACGTTTCTGGCCCGTGAGCGGGATGCACAAGCTGGATGCATTGACGCGCATTCTGGAAGCAGAACCCTTTGAGGCGATGCTTATTTTTGTGCGCACAAAAACGGCCACTGTAGAGTTATCCGCAAAACTTGAGGCACGCGGATATGCTTCCACACCATTAAATGGTGATATAAAACAAAATCAGCGCGAACGCACGATCGAGCAGTTGAAGAAAGGCAAACTGGATATTCTGGTTGCCACAGATGTTGCCGCACGCGGACTCGATGTTGAGCGCATTAGTCATGTAGTCAATTACGATATTCCTCACGATACGGAAGGATATGTACATCGAATCGGCCGTACTGGTCGTGCTGGTCGTCAGGGTGATGCTATTTTATTTGTTGCCCCACGTGAAAAACGGATGTTGCATGCTATTGAAAGATCTACAAACCAGAAGATTGAATTAATGGAACTTCCTTCAACCGAACTGATTAACGATCAGCGTATTGTAAAATTCAAACAACGCATTACTGATACTTTGGCTACGGAAGAACTGGGTCAGTTTTATCAGATGATTGAACAGTATCAACAGGAACACAATGTGCCCGCCCTGGAAATCGCCGCCTCACTGGCCAAACTTTTACAGGGAGACTCGCCTTTTATGCTACAGGCAAAAGCTAATCGACGTAAAGAAGTTGAAAGTTGGCAGGACGATGATGCGAAACCACGTAGAAATCGTGGTGCTGATAGGGGGAAAGAGCGCGGCAGGGAGCATGACAAAGGACGTGGAAAAGATCAGGATAGAGCCCCTAGAAAGGAACTCCCTCTGGAAGAGGGCATGGAACGTTTCCGTCTTGAAGTCGGTCACAACCACGAAGTAAAACCAAACAACATTGTAGGCGCGATTGCCAATGAAGCCGGACTCGACAGTCAGCACATAGGACGCATCAATATTTATGATAACTACAGCGTAATTGATTTGCCTGAAGGTATGCCAAAAGACGTTTTCAGTGACTTGAAAAAAGTTTGGGTGGCGGGCAAGCAGTTAAATATTTCGCTGTTAAAAAATGAAAGGAAGTCCAGAAAATCAAGTCCCCGTGAAAGAGCAGGAAGTAAAGGAAAAGGTGGAAAGAAAAGTTTTTCTGCTCCAAAAACAGGCCGCAAAAAGAAGATGAGCAGAAAATAATAATCTGCGGAGGCGGACACGAGCCTCATCAGTCTGCACTTTCCGCCAACTCTCCCAGAGTGACCGGTATGAGAGGTGGACGGCCACAAAAAGAGCCGATTCCCTGCGATGATTTCCCATGAGTATCAGCGATAATATCCGCAACTGTCAACGCGCACATTCGTCCCTGACACAGCCCCATTCCGCATAACGCAGCATACCAAGTCCTTTGCTCTGCACCCAGACAAGTCCGAAATTTCCCCGTGAAGCATTCGGCGTACTTCCACCCTGATCCAGCAGGTTGACCTGTGCCCCCAGTTCAGCAAGACCATAGCCCACTGCCGTTCCAATAACTCCTCCGCCAATCACCAGTATACCTGAAGCCTTGATGCTTAATCAGCTTTGATTGTTTAGTAAATAGTCTGAAATCTTAATGATATTATTGTAGTAGCCTGACAGTGTCTGAAATGTCAATAAAATGAAACTTCAATCTTCGCTAATTTTACTATAAGATAGAGTTTCATCACACAAAAATTTCTGCAAACTATTTTGTATTAGTAATTATCTGACTACTATAATGAACCCACTTTCTTATTTAAACAACTCTGATATCGGCGCATTTGAGGGGCTTTATCAACAATACCTGCAAGACGCTCAATCTGTGGATCCTGAGTGGCGTAATTTTTTTGAAGGTTTTGAATTTTCAAAGGCAGATTATACACAGTCTGCCTCAAAAAAAACCACAGAAATTCTAGCGGAAGATTTCGCACCGGAACAATTCCAAAAAGAACTTGCAGTCAGTAACCTGATCGGCGCTTATCGCCAGCGTGGCCACATGTTCGCAAAAACCAATCCTGTACGTCCACGTCGAAAACATGACGGACCAATTGATTTGGAGAACTTTGGTTTGAGCGAAGCAGATATGGATACGGAATTTCACGCAGGTTCCAGAATTGGACTTGGCACAGCGACTTTAAGGGAAATTCATCTATTGTTGGAACAGACTTATTGCGGTTCAATCGGAGTTGAATATAAATTTGTACGGACCTTGGAGATTATCGACTGGCTGGAGCAAAAAATGGAATCCTGCCGTAATACTCCAGATTTTTCTTATGAAGAAAAAATTGAACTTTTACGCAAAACCAATGAAGCAGTTGCTTTTGAAAGTTTTCTGCATACAAAATTTGTCGGGCAGAAAAGGTTTTCACTGGAAGGCGGAGAATCAATCATTCCTGCGCTGGACACAGTTGTTGAATATGGAGCAGAACTAGGAGTTGAGGAATTTGTCATCGGTATGGCACATCGCGGGAGGCTGAATGTGTTGGCCAATGTACTTGGAAAAACCTACAACGACATTTTTACGGAGTTTGAGGGAAAAGCATTTAGTTCAGACGGATTTGCCGGTGATGTAAAATATCACATGGGGTATTCTAGTGATAAAACAGCACGCAGCGGAAAAAAAGTGCACTTAAGCCTGACACCTAACCCCTCGCATCTGGAAGCGGTAAATCCGGTGGTGGAAGGAATTTCACGTGCGAAAATTGACCAGTATCACGAAGGTAATGTAAAGAAACTGGTGCCGATCCTGATTCATGGCGATCATTCCATGGCAGGTCAGGGTATCGTTTATGAAGTTTTGCAAATGTCACAACTGCAGGGATATGGTACAGGAGGTACACTGCATCTGGTGATTAATAATCAGGTTGGTTTTACCGCGGATTATGGAGAGGGACGTTCCAGTACATATTGTACTGATGTGGCAAAAACTACACTTTCTCCGGTATTTCACGTAAATGCCGATGATATTGAAGCTGTGGTCTATGTGATAAAACTGGCTCTTGAATTCAGGCAAAAATTTCATCGCGATGTGTTTGTAGATATTCTAGGCTATCGACGTCACGGTCACAATGAAGCGGATGAACCCAGATTTACACAACCTGATTTGTACCGGCGTATTGCCAAGCATCCGCGGGTGCGTGAGGTTTACAGGAAGAAGCTCGTTGATTCCGGTAGTTTGACTGAAAAAGATACTAAACAAATGGAGGATGAATTTAAGCTGTTTCTCAACAATCGACTCGAAGAATCGAAACAACAGGAAACCGCCTCTGTGACTTCTTTTCTGGAAGGAGTCTGGTCCGGTGTACGGCGAGCGAAAAATAATGATTTTGAAATATCTCCTGAAACAGGTGTTGCTCAAAAGAAATTTGTTGAAATCAGCGAGCAGGTGACAGATTTGTCAAGAAACGGAGCTTCGGGCTCAAATTTGAAATTCTTTGCAAAAATCCAGAAGCTTTATGAAAATCGCCGTAAAATGGTTGCTGAACATAAGCTGCTTGACTGGGGTATGGCGGAAACGATGGCCTATGCTGTTTTAGTGACAAACGGTACTCAGGTTCGGCTCAGCGGACAGGACAGCGGGCGGGGCACATTCGCGCACAGGCACGCGATTATAACTGCGGAGGACAACACCAAACACGTTCCCCTGAATCACCTTTCCGCGGAACAGGCGCCTTTTGAAGTATACAATTCTTTTCTTTCAGAATATGGAGTTCTGGGATTTGAATACGGATATGCCTATGCGGCTCCTACCAGCTTAACAATTTGGGAAGCACAGTTTGGTGATTTTGCCAACGGCGCACAAATAATAATTGATCAGTTTGTTGCCTCCTCTGAAACAAAATGGCACAGGATGAACGGTGTCGTGCTTTTGCTTCCGCACGGACACGAGGGACAGGGGCCGGAACATTCATCTGCGCGTATCGAACGTTTTCTTACACTTTGCGCGGGTAATAATATGCAGATTATCAACTGCACTACTCCTGCGAATATCTTTCATATTTTACTGCGTCAAATGGCATTTCCATTTCGTAAGCCTCTGGTGATATTTACCCCAAAAAGTTTGTTGCGTCATCCCAAGTGTGTGAGCCCGCTGGCTGATTTTCTGGAAGGAACCCGTTTTCTTGAAGTAATTGATGATGATTTCGTGGAAGCAAAAGCTGTGCGTAAGATTTTGTTTTGCAGCGGTAAAGTGTATTATGATTTACTTGAAAGACAGCAGGCAAAGGATGTTAAGGACATTGCAATTGTGCGCCTGGAACAGCTTTATCCTTTTCCGGAAAAACAATTTCAGGCGCTACTTAAACGTTATCCAAATGCCCGACAATGGTGCTGGGTTCAGGAAGAGCCGGAGAATATGGGTGCGTGGGGTTTTGTTTTACGCACATTCCCTAAAACCGGAAACAGTCTTGAATTAGTTGCACGTGACGCTGACAGCTCACCAGCGGTAGGCTTCCCGCAAGTTCACTCAGTTCAACAGGAAAATCTGGTACAAAGGGCCTTTGAGGAATAATAAAATAACTTTCTTACTTTCCTCGCAAGGACTCGTTTTTGTAAATTATTACGAATGTCTCATAAATTACTTAACTCATTTACAAGGTTTCTTTCATGTCTATTGTGGAAATAAAAATTCCGAGCCCCGGAGAATCGATCACTGAAGTTGAAATTGGCAGTTGGCTCAAGGCGGATGGTGATTATGTTAAGCTTGATGAAACTATTTGTGAAATTGAAACAGACAAAGCGACTTTGCCTTTGATTGCGGAAAGTTCCGGCGTTCTGAAAATTATTCTGCAGGAAGGCGAAACAGCGGGAATTGGTGATGTGGCCTGTTCAATTGATATAGACGCGATACAACCGGAAAAAACTGCGGCAGAAACACCCTCAGCATCATCCGAAACTGCAGAGGTTAAGGAAAAATCAGTCTCAACTGCTGATTCTTATTCGGCAGGGCATCCTTCTCCCGCTGCACGAAAAATGATGGCAGAGCAGGGAATAGCCAATGTTTCCGGAGGAGGTCCAGGCGGACGTATTACTAAAGCGGATGTGCAAGAGCAGGGGCGTCAAGTTCCAGATGGTGTCGCTGCAGCGGAATCAGTACTGCAGATGGAGGCAGCTGAAGCTTCCGGTTCCAGAAACAAAAAAAGGGAACGTTTGTCACGTTTGCGTAGAAAGCTGGCGGAACGTCTGGTAGCAGTAAAAAACGAAACGGCGATGTTGACGACTTTTAATGAAGTTGATATGCAGGCCATTTTAGATTTACGCAGTCAGAGCAAGGACGTTTTTCTGGAAAAGTACAAAGTGAAGCTGGGTTTCATGGGACTCTTCACGAAAGCCTGTACGGAAGCATTAAAGGACTTTCCGGCAGTCAACGCACAGCTTGATGGGGACGAAATAGTTTTTCACGATTATGTAGATATGGGAATCGCCGTTAGCGCACCCAAAGGTTTGATGGTTCCGGTTGTGAGGAATGCGGAATCATTGACACTTGCCCAAATTGAAACTGAAATTGGCAGACTTGCTAAACGTGCCCGCGACAACAAAATCAGCATAGAAGAAATGGAAGGTGGTACATTTTCCATCACAAATGGTGGTGTTTTCGGATCGATGCTTTCAACTCCAATTTTAAACCCGCCGCAAAGCGCAATTCTGGGAATGCACAATATCGTTGAACGGCCGATGGCGGTGAACGGAAAAGTTGAGATTCGTCCAATAATGTACTTAGCCTTGTCTTACGATCATCGGATCGTCGACGGGCAGCAATCGGTGAGTTTCCTCGTACGTGTAAAAGAAAATCTGGAAAATCCAACAAGGATGCTTTTTTAAGTGAAACTTTGAAACTCAATAATGACTAAATTCGACACAACAATCATCGGTTCCGGTCCAGGCGGTTATGTTGCCGCAATCCGCTGTGCGCAACTGGGGATGAAAACCGCACTCATTGAACGCTATTCCACCCTTGGAGGAACATGCCTTAATGTGGGCTGCATTCCTTCAAAAGCTTTGCTGGATTCAAGTGAGCATTTCGAAAATGCCAGCAAGCATTTTGAGGCACATGGAATTAAAGCGGAAAAGATCAAACTCGATTGGCCAAGAATGCGTCAACGTAAGGATGATGTGGTTACGCAGACTTGTGCGGGGATTGAGTATCTGATGAAAAAAAATAAAATCACGGTGATCAGTGGACATGCCTCTTTTAAGGACAAAGAGACGATTTCGGTGACTGTTGCGGACCGCACACAGCAAACTGTGAACACCGAGCGTGTTATCATTGCGACCGGTTCGAAACCTTCCAGTATTCCCGGTGTGGTTTGTGATAAAAAACGCATCATAACTTCCACCGAAGCACTTAGCCTGGAAAGCGTTCCGGAAAAATTAATTGTGATCGGAGGAGGTGTGATTGGTTTGGAACTGGGTTCAGTTTATGCCAGACTTGGTACTGAGGTGCAGGTGGTTGAATTTCTGGACCGTTTGATTCCCGGGATGGATTTCTCACTGGCCAAAGAAGTTCAGCGGATTTTAAAAAAACAGGGTATGAAGTTTTTCCTCAGTCACGCTGTTCAAAGCGCAACTGTATCCGCTAAAAAAGTTAAGGTTTCAGCAGTCAACAATAAAGGTGTAGATGTGGAATTCAACGGAGATTACTGTCTGGTCGCAGTCGGGCGCAAGCCTTACACGGAAAATCTTGGTTTAGAGAACATTGGCGTTACTCCGGACAAGCAGGGACGGATTCCAGTGAATGAAAATTTGGAAACCGCAGTGCCGGGAATTTATGCAATAGGTGATGTGGTAGCAGGTTCAATGCTGGCACATAAAGCAGAAGAAGAAGGAACTTTTGTTGCAGAAAAGATGGCAGGCCAAAAACCGCATATTAATTACAAAGCAATTCCGGGAGTGCTTTACACCTGGCCGGAAGCAGCAGGTGTTGGTTTTACGGAGGATGAATTAAAAGCAGAAAAATACAACTACAAAGCAGGCAGTTTCCCTTTTAAGGCACTTGGACGTGCCCGTGCTTCAATGGACACAGATGGTTTCGTGAAAGTACTGGCAGACAGGGAGACAGACGAAATTTTAGGGATTCATATGGTCGGAGCACGTGCCGCGGATTTGATTGCGGAAGCAGTAGTAGCACTGGAATATCGGGCCAGTGCTGAAGATATTGCCAGGATGTCACACGCGCATCCGACATATGCGGAAGCGATCAAGGAAGCCATGCTGGATGCAACAGAAAAACGATCCATACACATGTGAGTCTTTCGTAAAAATTCACTAAAACGTGTCATTGCTTACAAAGCGAAAATCTATTTTTTGTTAAGCACAAATATCATTAAGATTTATCACTACGGTCGAAATGACAAATTATCGGTTTCAGCATTTTAACGAAGCCATCACATGTAGTTGACAAAATTGTAATGTCGATCAATGACCAGCACCGAGTTGTCAGAAAGATTTTGATTGTTGATGATATTGAGGACAACTGTCTGCTGATTGAAGATCATCTGCGCCATCAGATCAAGTGTGAGTTTCGTGAAGCATCATCTGGAAAAGCGGCATTAAAGATTCTCGAAAATTGGCGTCCGGACTGCATCCTGATGGATATTATGATGCCGGAAATGGACGGTATTGAAGCGACGAGGCGTCTGAAAGCAATTCCAGAATGTCACGATATCCCTGTGTTGATGGTTACCGCCAAACAGGAAATGGATTCCTTCGAAGAGGCTTTTGACGCAGGAGCAGTGGATTATATTTACAAGCCCCTCGACCGTACCACTTTAGTGGCCCGTGTAAAATCAGCCTTACGCAGCAAAGAAGATCTTGACCGAATCAAAGAACTGAATCAGGAGTTGCTGCAGAAAAAACAGGAACTGAGTAATTTTTCACACACAGTCAGCCATGATCTGAAATCGCCGATTGTCGGGGCTGCAAGTCTTTATGATTTATTTCTGTACAGGATTAAAAATGAATATCCACAATTAATTGAGGATGAAAGCCTTAAAGATATTCTGGATCGTATTCCACTGACTTTTCATAAAATGCTGGACTTCATCAATACTCAACTGGATTATGCGGAAGCAGGACAGGTGATCGGGGAAATGGAGTCAGTTTCAATGTATAAGCTGATCAGCACAGTGATTGAAAATTTTGATTACGCAGAACGTGAAGGAATGGTAAGTTTTGTTAAGCTGCCGGAAATGCCGCAAGTGTGCTGTGATCCAATACGGATGTTGAAAGTTTGGCAAAACCTGATTGCGAATTCTATCAAATACAGAGGTTCAAAAAATCCGGTTGAGATTGAATTTGGTGGTGACGAAAGTGAAGGTGCGTTAAAATATTGGATACGTGATAATGGGCCAGGAATATTAGCTGAGCATCAGGATAAAGTGTTTGAAACAAATGCGCGCTTGAATTACGATGTAGAAGGTTACGGATTTGGATTGGCAACAGTTAAAAAAATTGTAGAAGCACACGGTGGAAAAATTTGGATCAATCCGGACATCACCGACGGAGCGTGTTTTGTTTGTGAACTGCCTCATCAGTCAGTGAATAATTGAGATATACATGGAAAATAGGGACAGCAAAAATAAAGTGACTGCAGAAAAAGCAAAAAAGATGATGCTTAACTTGTGGCCTTTTTCTAAAAAAGAAAAACCTGTTTATAACCTTAAAAGCGTTAGCATTCCAAGGACAAGCGGGCGTACACTTAAAATTTTAGTGAGCCTGTTGCGAATCCCTGGAATTCGCTTGCTGTTGATCCCGCTACTGTTAAAACAGGCAGGGCTGCCTAGTTTACGAAAAAGCAAAGTTAAAGATTTTCCCGTGATGGAACCAATCCATCCCGTAGAAAGTAAAATAACTTCTGCTGCCGCAAAAAAATCTATCAAAGAGTTTGTCGATTCAACTCAAAATAAGCGGCAAACACCGACGGATGAAAAATCCGGAAGTTCCGCAAAGCAAAGTCTTTTTCAACCGGAAACTGCCGCGGATTTTCATCGGGCCTATCTTGAGGAAAAAACAACACCGGTCGATGTTGCCATGAGACTGTTGGACATTGTACGCAGTATTGAAGAAAGCGCAGTACCACTACGGCCGTTTATCGCCTGGGAAGAGCGTGAACTGATGCAACAGGCAAGAGCTTCAACGGAACGTTATGAACGCGGAGAGTCACTTGGGATTTTGGATGGTGTACCGATTTCTGTGAAAGATGAATTGGATATGCAGCCGTTTCCAACTATGGTCGGTACCAAATTTTACAATACTCAGCCGCCTGCCGAGGATGCAACCACCGTTTCACGTTTACGTTCAGCAGGTGCATTGATGGTTGGAAAAACTAATATGCATGAAATAGGTATTGGTGTAACAGGGCTCAACGTCCCTTATGGAACAACGAGAAATCCTCATCATTTAGATCATTATCCAGGAGGTTCATCAAGTGGTTCCGCCGCCGCTGTAGCAGCAGGTTTGTCACCGATTGCGCTCGGACTTGACGGTGGTGGTTCAATCAGAATCCCAGCCAGTTTATGTGGTGTTGTCGGTCTTAAAACAACCTGGGGCCGGATCAGTTCTGCCGGTGCTGCTCCACTTTCATGGAGTGTCTCAACAGTTGGTCCAATCACTTCTACTGCTGATGATGCCGCCCTGGCCTATTCCTTTCTTGCTGGAGCTGATCCAAGACAACTGCGTACGCAAAATCAACCTCCTGTTGATTTGCAGGATTTTAATAACGCAAATTTAGCAGGAGTTAAACTGGGTGTATTTTCACCATGGTTTAAACATGCATCAATGGATATTGTGCAAAACTGTGAACGAATGCTGGATGCTTTTAAAGCGCAAGGAGCAAGCATAGAGGAAATTGAAATTCCTGAATTGAATGAAGCACGTGTAGCGCAAATTGTTACGATTGGAACAGAAATGCTGACTTCACTGCAGCCCCATTTTAAAACGTTTAGACAACCTTTTGGTTTGGATGCATTGCTAAATCTAACCCTCGTGAAAGAGTTTAGCGGCGGCGATTACGTTAAAGCCCAGCGGATACGTGCAGAACTGATCAGAAATTTAACACAAATTTATCAACAGGTTGACGCGATTGTAACTCCTACAACTGCCTGTACAGCCCCCCCTATTCTACCTGACGCACTGATAAACGGCGAATCAGATCTCAGTACATTAACGGAATTGATGCGTTATGCTCCGCAAGCAAATATAGGAGGTTTTCCCGCGATTTCTTTTCCTGTCGGTTATGACGCAAAGGGACTGCCGGTGGGGATGCAGTTAATGGGACGTCCGTGGGAAGAATCATTTTTGCTGAGGATGGCCAAAACATCGGAACCCTTTTTTACGAGGCACCCTCCTATGATGCGTTTCTCCCTTTTACCAAATTAATACCTAAATTATCGTAGATTCAGCATCTTCTTCGGTAAATTGTTTCCGAAAAGTCTTGTTTTAACTCCCGTATGACAGCTAAAATAAAGGAATGGTTCGGGCCAGTAGCTCAGTTGGTTAGAGCTGACGACTCATAATCGTCCGGTCGCTGGTTCAAGTCCAGCCTGGCCCACCATAATTTCAGTTGCTTACAGGGATTGTCTTTATTTGACTGTTCACAGGTGTCCATCGTCCCGGTTTTTTCTTCCTTTTCTTCCAACCATTTCAACCCCATCATCCCCTGTGAGTAACCCCCACTAATTCTTCACAGTCAGACATCCTCCAAGTAAATCCAACTTCCTTGTAATCCAAACCAAGTTCTGGTATATTTTGGGTTTTACTAATTCACCAAAAGGAAACAAAATGAAACATATACTCATTATCCTTATTTCAATCCTCCTTCTTTCTTCTCTTCTAATTTCTTGTACGGAGAATAGTCCTTCTCCTGAGATTGAAGATAATCTTTCTCCTGTAATTGGAGATGATCATAAAGGTGAAAGTCTTTATAGGTGGGGAGATGTATGTTGTGATTACAAATGGATGGGATTTGGAGATAAAGACCTTCACCCAAAGTATCTAGGTCAGGTAAAGAATGTGAAACCTAATGGTCTTGGTATTTTGATTGAACCTAATGGAAGTAAGTATGTGGGGAGTTGGAAGGATGGTCTAAAAAATGGTCAAGGAACATTCACTTCACTTTATGGACAAAAAAATGGTCAAGGAACATTCACTTCACTTTATGGTAGTAAGTATGTTGGTGAATGGAAGAATGGGAAGAAGGATGGTCAAGGAACAATCACTTGGTCTGATGGAGAAAAGTATGAAGGGGAATGGAAGGATGGGGAGAAAAATGGTCAAGGAACTTTCATTTATGGAAAAGGTAAATTGGAAGGTCAAAAGTATGAAGGGGAATACAAGGATGGGTTTTATTGGAACGGAACATTATACGACAAAGACGGAAACATCGTAGGAAAGTATGTGAATGGAAAAATGAGAAAACAATAACCTCCCTCTAAAACGAACACCAATAAACTATGAAACACCTATTCATCATCCTCTCTTTACTTCTTCTATCTTCTCCTGTGATTGGAATGTCTGAAGGTAAGAAAGCATAGTGGAATGAATAAAGATTAGGAAGGGAGTTAGATATAAAAGGAGTTGTAAACTTGTTTAATTGGAAGAATTCACTCCGTTCGACTAATTAACCCAAATATACTTCGTAATATGAACTCTACTACTGAGAATATTATATGGATTATCCCGATTGTTGTTGTCCTCCAAATTTTGAAACTGGTATATCATGGATACTATCTAAGGAAAATGAAGAAAAAGAAGTTGAAATTTGACAAAGAGTGGAAACAACAGAAGAATGTTCTCCTACCCTCCAAGTAAATCCCCACATTCATGTAAAATAAACCGATTGGTTGTATATTTTATTGGGTTCTCCTAAAACCACCTATAGGAAACCAAATGGATCTAATTTGAGCAAGAAATAATTTTAATTTTATATCAATGTCAAACCACTTAAATATTAATAGCCGTATTACACTCCATGATGGCAACACTATGCCATTGTTTGGACTAGGAGTCTGGGCGGCACAATCCGGTCATGAAACTTATGATGCTGTTTTGTATGCATTAAAAACCGGCTACAGGCATATTGATACTGCGGAAATGTACAGGAACGAAAAAGATGTCGGTAATGCTGTGGTTGACTCTGGTATAAACAGAGATGAGGTCTTTGTTACAACTAAGTTGTGGGATAGTGGTTTAGGCTATGATCATGCCTTGAAGGCATTTGATATCAGCTTACAAAAGATGAATCTAGATTATGTGGATCTTTACCTGATTCATTGGCCTGAGAATGGATCTCAGCTTAAAATTTGGAGGGCCCTAGAAAGAATCAAAAAAGAAGGACGAAGCCGCTCTATCGGTGTCAGTAATTTTGCTCCAAGACACCTGAAAGAATTGCTAGTTGAAGGCAGTGAACATCCGGTCGTAAACCAGATAGAATTGAGTCCTTTTTTACAGCAGGAACACATTTACTCATTTTGCCAAAAAGAAAATATTCACCTGACCGGTTATTGTCCACTTTCAAGAGGAAATCGCTTTAATGATCCCAATCTTTGCCGGATTGCAAAAGAAATGGAAAAATCTGCTGCTCAGGTTATGATCCGCTGGGCTTTGCAGCGTGGACATACAGTTATCCCTAAATCTGTAAGTCCGGTAAGAATTGAAGAAAACGCTAATGTATTTGATTTCAATTTGAATAATGAGCAAATGAACATTTTAGACGGGCTGGAAGAAGGATTACGCTTTTGTCCTGACCCTACAGAAATTTAAATTTAGGCAGTCAGACACCCTCCAAAATTTCTCCACATTATCAACTAAAAAAGTGACGGTAATGAATGGAAAAATTTTACCATTTCTTCCAAATATAATTAGACAGAACAAGTCATATCTTGACCACAACAAAGTGGTGATTTTATTTTGCCATGTTCATTTGGACACTTAGAAATTTGTACTTGTGTTTCATCATCTATAGTTAGCATATCATTTTCTAGTGGTGCGTCACACTTTGCACATGTTGCATTTACAGACATACCACATTTGCTACATTCATAAGTTGCCATAATTACTCCTTTTAGACTATTTCGAGTTTTAAATCCAATTCTTAAGCATATTATAATAGATTAGTTAAATTTTAAACAATAATTAAAATTAAAACTCACAACCGACCTTTCTCAAAACTAAAATCATAGAATGTGAAGTTTCAACCGACGCCATCATCCCCTTTTATTACAGTCTTTTTCAGAATTATATATTATTGAATGCCACAAAATAGGCACAAAAGTTTTGCCCTCGTGCGTGTGGTGGTTTTTTCTTGCGGTCACTGCCCACTACCTATCACATTCCCTTGAAATCCCTCAGACCGACGCACATGAAGATCATAGAGCTTTTTACCTAAAGTCCTGGAAGAAAACGGACATTGCCGCCGAACTCGGCGTTAGCGCGACCACAGCCTCACATACCCTGAGGGACCCAATTGCACAGAGGATCATCAACACCATGATGAAAGATAGCCTGAAAAAGTGCTTTCTGGACAAACGTCATTGGACGATTGTTATTGTTAGTTCGATACTTCCATTTAAACTCAAAAAAAAACTTGCTTCTTAATAAAAGACTCAGTAGGGTGAGGCTTATCATGCATTGTGTATGATATGTCAAGCATATATCTTCACATTTTTTTATTTTATTTTCAGTTTTTGAAAATAAATAATCCCTTACCTTAATCCATAGGAGACAATATGAGATCTAATCGTTTGATGAAATTGATATCTTTGAGAGGTGCGTCGTTAGTTGAGGTTCAAAAGCAAAAAGAATTTGAATTTCGTTCTATTTTCCGAAGCCTAATAAATAGGGAGTCTAAATTCTTCTTAATTGCTCTGTTGATCTTTATGTTTTCAGTAAATTTAGCAAGTGCAGTTGAGATTAAAGTTTGGCGTTTTGGTGGGATCCTTGCTGAGCATAGTTGGGAAAAAAAGAAAATTACAGAATGGAACAACCAGAATCCCGACGTCAAGGTTGTATGGAGCAATCAGGACTGGGCCACCAAACGAGAAAAAGTTATATCTTCTTTCAAGGCAAGACAGTTACCGGATATTCTTGTAATGGATGGGCCGAGCATCCCTGACTTTGTGAGGCTAGGAGTTATTCAAGCATTGGATGATGTGGATAGCAATATGGTAGGTTCATGGAAAAATAGGTTCGTACCGGAAATATGGAATACTACGATCTACAAAGGTAAGTTCTATGCAATTCCAACATACGTAGACGTGACAACATTCCTGACTTACAACAAAGAATTTGTAAAAACTCCGCCCACTACTTGGTCGGAGTTGAAAAATATGGCAAAAGATCTTAAAGGAAAATCAAATAAGATCCCTGTAGTTATTGCCGCTACTAAGGGGACAAATGATGTAAATCTATGGGAGGGAATAGCCTATGGCAATGGTTGTAGGTGGCTAAATGAGAAGGGGGATAAAGTTGTTATTAATGATCGAGGTTGTGTAGACGCCCTACAACTTTATAAGGATTTGGTTACTGGAGGGTTAACGGAAGATAACCCACAAGAAATAGATTACTATAAGGCCATAGTTCTCTTACTCGAAGAATCCGCGATTATGTCACAAAGTATGTCCTGGCTGAAAGCAATTGATTCAGAAGTAAAAGGATCTAAGAACCCTGACTACAGTCTTACTGTATTCCCAAAAAATTCAAATCCAACAGGAAGTTATCCTTCAGCTAATGTAATAATGGCCCCTACTTCAGCAGGTATGCTTACATCTCAGAGCAAAAATGTTAAAGCTGCAATGAAGTTTCTTAATTTTTTCGCCAGTCAAAATTTTCAAGCAGGTTGGGATGGAGACCCGATCCCCGGACGAGTACCTGCAACAAAAGCTAATTGGGCTTCACCAGACGTTGTAAAGGTCTACCCTGATTTGGTGAAACTCTACAATAAAGGCACCCTATTTAAGGGGGCTTTACCTATGCCGGCCTTTCCTGGCCTGGTCCAAATGGAAACTTATATGGGAGAAGCACTGCAGAGTGTTGTAATGGGGCAACAAGATGTCCAATCAGCTCTGGACAGGGTGGCAGCCAAGTCTCAAAGGGTTTTAGACAAAGTTTCTAATTAGCAGTCTTCATTAAAGTTGAAGATAACTCCAGCCATGTCAAAATCATCAAACATGGCGGTTAGCGCCATTCACCGTAGAGGATTTTCCAGTCGAAGAGCCCTCTACGGGTATGCGTGGACGTTGCCCGCTGTATTGTGTGTGATTTTTTTCATTTTTTATCCAGTTTTTGAGAGCGCACGTCTGAGTATGACTGACCAGTCATTACTGGCCATGGAAACGAAATATGTGGGGCTGGAAACATATAAGGATATGTTAACCAGTGAAGAATTTCAGGTTGCATTTAAAAATTCAGTAATATGGTTAATTTTTGGAACACTTGGGGTCTTTGTTTGTGGTTTTCTGATAGGATTTTTCCTTCATCTTGATTTCATAGGTTCACGGCTTCTTACTGCACTTGTTTTACTTCCATGGGTCATTCCTGATTTTGTAGCCGCAACCGCATGGAAATGGCTTACAGTGGGAGAGTTTGGAATTGTTAGTTTTTATTTGGAAAAAATAGGCTTCCCTGAACCTTCTTTATTAGCTTCATCAACTTACGTACTTCCAACATTAATTTTGCTAGTTATATGGCGAATAACTCCGCTTATGTCTATTTTAGTAAGGGCGTCTCTTGAAAGTGTCCCTCCAGAATATTATGAGGCGGCTGAAGTGGATGGGGCAACAGCATGGCAACGTTTTATTTATATTACTATACCTACAATACGTTATCCTTTAGTCATTGGAACACTCCTAACAAGTTTGTTTGTACTAAGAGAATTTGCTGTTGTATGGGTAACCACACAGGGTGGACCGGTCAACTACAGTGAAATTCTACCAACATTTATTTATAGACAAGGTTTTATGTACTTCGAAACAGGTCCGGCAGCAGCAAGTTCAATGATCTATTTTTTCTTTATTTTAACTTTTGCACTTCTTTATCTCTTTAGTTTCCGAAAGGTTTGGAAGGAACTTCTATAGATATAAAAAATTGGAAAATATTAAAAAAAATAAAAATATATATAGAACTTTTGCATTTTGGTTGATAACAATTGTCATTGCATTCATAGTTCTTTTTCCAGTTGTTTGGCTTTTTGCAGCTTCATTCAAGCCAGACAAAGAGACATTTATGGTCCCACCAAGTTTTTTGCCACATGAATTTACATTTGATATATATCAAAGAATATTGGAGGGAGGTACAGCAAAACCGGCACCATGGATTCTAAATTTTTTTAACAGCCTTAAAATTGCTTTAGTTACAACAGTATTAACTACAATATTGTCTGCTTTAGCAGGTTATGGGTTTGCAAGATATAGATTCCCGTATAAGTTTATTCTACTTCTAATAATTTTAGTAGGGCAAATGTTGCCAGGACCAGCACTACTAGTGCCTATAGCAGTTTTAATAGAAAACATTGGACTTACTAATACACATACCGGTCTAATTCTTCTATATACTGCTTTTGCTGTTCCCTTTACAACATGGTTAGCTATAGGAAATTTTGAGGCTATACCTCGCGAAATAGAAGAATCGGCATTAGTTGATGGATGTAACCAATTTACTGCTTTTATAAAAGTTGTTTTACCATTGTCAAGAATCGGATTAATTACTACAGCCATCTTTGCTTTTCTGATGAGCTGGAGTGAGTTTCCCTTTGCTCTTGTTTTAATACAGACTGATGAACAGCAAACAATGCCATTAGCAATGGCAAGACTTATTAGGGAGTTTAATGTTTTCTTCAATGAAATGGGGGCAGTAACAATGTTGTTTACAATACCTATATTTTTAGTATTTTTATTTGCACAAAAATATTTCATTCGTGGTATTGCAGCTGGAGCTTTGAAGGGTTAAGTTAAGAATCTTGTGAATTTCTTCACGTTTTTCAATTAATAAAAATAACAAAATAGTTATATATAATGTGAACTATAATGGATAATTTATATTTGCCTAAGGATTTATTTTGGATAAGCCTTCAACACGCTTTTGATTTGCATGAAATATATATTAGATTTAGAAAATCGTTAGTGGTTAACAATATCTCAAAAAAAATAAACCTATTTATAACAGCTGATAGTAGATATGTTTTGTGGATAAATTCTACTTTAATTTGTAGAGGGCCATCAAGAAGTAATCCTAGTAATCAAATAATCGATGTAATTGATATCACAAAATATTTTACTATAGGTGAAAATATTATTTGTGTATTAGTATATCAACCAGGATATTCTCATTTTTCTTATATTCACCGTGCGACTACAGGATTATTGGCTTATTTCATTTTAGATAATAAATTTATAACTACAGATAAATCCTGGAAAGCATCTAAGGATGAATCATTTGATTCTAAAGTTCCAAGACAATCAATTTATCAAAGTGGGGTAGAAAAAAGAGATCTGAGGTTAGATGATAAATGGTTGAATAATGATTATGATAGTTCAAATTGGGAACAGGCAAGAATAGTCGCAGAACCATTCGACTATCCTTGGACAAATATGTCTCTAAGATCTTTACCATTATTAAAGGAAAAGATTGCAGATATAGAATTAATAAATGTGAAGGAAAACAAATCAGAAGTAGGTGGCGATACCTTAAATCAGCATAAATGGAATAATTTAAATTATTTAAAAAATTATAAAATTTATAATGGTTGGTATAGTGTCAATAATTTAAATAATAATGCAACTTACTGGCTTTTTGATTTGAACCGAGGATGTTCCTTTCAGGCGATAATAAATTTTAAGAATGCTGATGGAGGAGAGCTAATAAATATTTTCTATATAGAAAAATTATATAAGGACCAACCCTATATTTCTGATCATAATAATTATTGCAAAGTTAGGATGTATGATCAGTACACTTTAGGGGAAGGATCACAAAAAATTGTACCCTACAATATTAGAGGGGGAAGATTCTTAATTTTGGAAATCAAGAATGCCAATAAAATCAATTTTAAAATCAAAGTAAATATTTCTTTCTATCCACTAAATAAAAAAAAGATCCAACCAATCGTTAAAGATAAAAATCTAAGCAATATTAGGAATATATGTCGAAATACTTTTCTAGGATGCTTACAAGATGGTTTTATCGACAATCCTTGGAGAGAAAAAGCACAATGGTTAGGGGATGCATTACCACAAAGTTACATAATGTCTTCTATCAGTAATGATTTTAGACCGTTAAAAAGAATTATAGATTTAGCTGAAGAGGGAATTTATCCTGATAATTTACTTCCCAGTGTAGTTCCAAGTGAAGCACATTCGTATTCAGTACTAGATTACAATTTTATTTGGATAGAACTATTAGATTTTTATTTTTTTCAAACAAAGGATAAGGATTTTATTTATGGTAAAACGAATATAATTAAAGGATTAATTGAAAATTTCAAAAAATATACAGATAAAGATGGTTTATTAATTAGCAAGCCAGGGAAAAGATTATTTCTAGATTGGTCGTCGGTATCCCGCAATGAGCCAAATGCTATTTATAATTTGCATTACCTATATTTTTTGCAAAAATCACAAAAAATATTTAATGATATCAAATATGATTGTGATCTTTCAAAATTAATTAAAACATTAAAATTAAATTTAATAGAAAAATTTTTTTATAATAATATTTGGTATGATGATTATGGGAAAAGTACATTTTCACAACAATCTGCTTCTTTTTCGATATTAACTGAAATAAATGAAGCAAAAAATGTAAATAGTATATTATCTGATATTACTGAATGTTCCTTAAATGAAGGTAAAAAAAACAAGATGATACTTTCAAGCCCATTTATGCATTTTTACGTATTATTGGCACTTGAAAAACATGACAAATTTCAAGATATCATTAGAATAATTAAAATAAAATGGGGATACTGGGCTAAAAATAAATATCCTACAACGTGGGAAAATTGGAATGTTGATTTTCCTGATGGAAGTCAGTGTCACTCTTTTTCAGCACATCCTATTTATTTTATAAATCAATATTATGAAAAATTACAAAAAAAAAAATTCACTGTACTTTGAAGAAATACAAACCGCACAATGGATCAACCTCCTGATAAGTAACTAATACAACTCGGATTGGATTACTTAAGTGATATCATTAAAAACAATACAGATGTTTTCACGTGGACTCGCCCACTGAGTAGGTTTTCTATATAAATTGATTATAAAGGAAAAATGCGTTTGGAAAAGAAAAGAGCTATCATTACCGGAGCTGGCTCAGGAATCGGTCGGGCGATTGCTGAACGATTCTGTGTTGAGGGAGCAAATGTGATGGTGGCTGAAATTGAAACTCAAGGAGGAGAAGAGACTGTAAAACGAATCTTAAAATCAGGAGGTACTGCCATTTTTCAACAGACAGATACATCTAAGGAGGATTCGATTCAATGCATGGTGGAATGCATGGTTTCAGAATTTGGTGGCATCGACATTGTTGTCAACAATGCCGCAGCTTTTGTATTTGGATCCATCGAAGAAACTGGTCCAGAGGAATGGGCCAAAGTTTTCAGCGTTAATGTTATTGGCTATGCAAATACCATCAAATCAGCACTTACTTTTCTCAAAAAATCTAAAAATGCTGCTATTGTTAATATAGCCTCAGTAAGTTCTTTCATAGCCCAACCTGAATTCCTGCCATACAACACATCTAAGGGGGCAATTTCTCAAATGACACGATGCCTTGCCATGGATCTCGCCAAATACAACATAAGGGTGAACGCAGTATGTCCTGGGGCAATCTACACTAGAGCAAGTGAACAACACATGGATTTTATGGGGCTTGACCATGAAAAGGGACGTGAACTTTTTGGGCAGGACGCTCTCATGAAACGAATGGGACGTCCTGATGAAATAGCAAACGGAGTATTATTTCTTGCTTCGGAAGAAGCATCATTTATTACTGGAGAACATCTCGTCATTGATGGTGGCGCCACTCTCGACTGACTAAAGGAGCATAAAAATGAATCAAATTGATCTAAAAAATAAATCTGCTGTGGTAACCGGAGCGGCTCAAGGCATAGGACTGGCAATCGCTAAACGTTTCTTAGTCTCCGGAGCCTCGGTCTGTCTCTGGGATCGTGACGAAAAATTGGTTAACAAAACAGCTGCAAGTCTAGCCTCAAAAGGCAGGGTTGAGACTGCTGTTATGGATGTTACAGATCTTGAATCCGTTAAGAGCGCTGTCAGTCAGACAAAAGATGCTTTCGATAGCATCGATATTCTTGTATGCAATGCAGGCATATCTGGTCCGAATATGAGGGTCTGGGAGTATCCACCTGAAGAATGGCAACATGTAATTGATATTGACCTGACAGGGGTATTCAATTGCCTCCACGTTGTCACTCCGATTATGATTGAACAGAACTATGGTCGCATCGTAAATGTCGCTTCCGTTGCAGGAAAAGACGGGAATCCTAATGCAGCTCCCTACAGTGCCGCAAAGGCCGGAGTAATTACCCTGACCAAATCTCTGGGAAAAGAACTCGCAGAATTTGACATCGCAGTCAACTGCATCACTCCGGCTGCAGCCAAAACACAAATTTTCGACCAGATGAGTGAAGAACACATTCAATACATGTTGAGCAAAATTCCGCGCAACCGTTTTTTGAAAGTTGAGGAAGCTGCGTCTATGGTGGCTTGGCTCTGTTCCGCTGAAAACTCCTTCACCACTGGAGGGGTCTTTGACCTAAGTGGGGGTCGCTCCACTTACTGAAAGAGATCTAATGAAACAAGTAACAATTACAGACGTCCGTGCTTTTGTACTGGAACAGACAGGATCAGGAGGTGACTATCATGACCGGGAAAAGGGACACTGGCTAGTTGATACCCTGATCGCCAATCCAATGTCTTCTTACCCGGAATACAAGCAATCTCGAACCAGTTTCGGGATCAATGTGATGAAAAGTATAGTCGTAGAAGTTGAGGCTTCGGATGGAACCGTCGGCATCAGCGCCGGACAGGGAGGTGTACCAGCATGTTACATGATTGAAAAACATTTCAAACGTTTCCTCATTGGTCAGGATGTCCACAAACTAAATAAGTTCTGGGATCAGATGTATCGCGCCAGCCGTTACTATGGAGGGAAAGGGATTCCTTTATGGGCCATCAGCGCTGTTGACATAGCCCTGTGGGACCTCCTGGGATTACTTCGTCAGGAACCTGTGTATCAAATGATTGGTGGAGCGACACGAGACCAAATTGAACTCTATTGCACCGGGATTCGTCCGGATATAGCACAACAAGCAGGTTTCATAGGAGGCAAGATGCCTCTAGCTCATGGACCTTCGGACCGCCGGGAAGGATTGAAAGCGAATGTTAAACAATTTCAGGAAATGCGCGAAAGGGTTGGCCCGGATTTTCTTCTAATGGCAGACTGTTGGATGGCACTTGACTTATCCTATGCTGTAGAACTTGCGTATGCCTTACGTGATTTAGATCTCTACTGGCTGGAAGAAGTTTTACTCCCAGATGACTTTGATGGTCACAAACTACTTAAGGATCGTGTCCCCTGGATGCGTTGGACCACTGGTGAACATGAATATACCCGCTACGGTTTCAGGAAACTTATCGAAAGCCGATCCGTTGACATCCTCCAGCCTGATGTGATGTGGTGCGGTGGTTTGACTGAACTCCTTCGGATATCATCTATGGCTGCAGCCTATGATATTCCTGTTGTTCCTCATGGTAGCGGGGCTTACAGTTATCACTTTGTCGTTACTCAACCACACTGCCCTTTCTGTGAATACCTAAATACAAGTCCGGATTGCAAGAGCTTCCCTCCTGTTTTTGGAAATATGTTCATTAATGAACAAGTTCCGGAGAACGGAACAATTTTCCCTTCAGATGAACCTGGATGGGGATTAAAACTGAACAGAGATCACTTAAATCTATTTAGACCATTTAATACAGAAATATGAACATTGAATTTTGGGATCCCCATTTTCACATATGGGACATCTCTGAAGATACCAAAAGTGGTCATGATTCTAAACAGCTTTTCGCACCAGGAAAAAAGCAAATTTATACTTGGCACGATTATGAAAAGGATGTGCAGTACAAAGATCTTAGTTTCAAGCATGTTGGCGGGGCATTCATCGAAGCAATGAGTGTTTGCCATATAAAAAGTTATGACAAGCACTATGAAGATTATTGTATAAATGAGACATCTTGGGCATCAAATGAATTAAATAATTCTCATAAACAGTATGTTGTAATTGCTTCAGCACCATTGGAAAGTCCTAACATCAAGAATATTCTTTCTAAATTGGCAAATTACCCTCATGTTTGCGGTATTAGACAAATTGTTAACCATAATCCATCTTGGCCAAGAAATGTAGTTCTTGGTGATTTACTTGATAATGACAATTGGATAAATGGATTCAGTGAGTTGGTGAATTATAATTTTTCATTTGAATTACAACTCAACCCAAATCAATATCATAAAGCGTTAAACATAATTAAAGATTTTCCTGATACGAATGTTATTATAAACCATCTTGGAACACCAAAATTAGATGATATACAAAATAAAAATAATTGGTTTTGGGAAAGTATGGAAGCTTTTTCACAATTTAAAAATATTTATATGAAAATTTCGATGTTGAGTTATATTATTAATGATTGGGATGATTCCAATTTTATAAATGATGCTGTACATCGGATCATAGATATTTTTGGAATTAATCATTGTTTTTTTGCATCAAATTTTCCTGTAGAAAATAATATCGGTTGGGATGTTAATCGTCTTCTTGGTGCTTATGAAAATATCTCTAAGATTTATGACAAAGAAGACATGAAAAAATTATTTTCAGTTAATGCCATGTCAGCATACAGTGTAACCCTGAGCCCTTAATTAAAATAATTATGTCGCAAAATTTTATGAAAAGAGTCAGTGATTATGAAGATTCAAAAATTTTATTGAATCGCCCTGCAGAACTAAAAGATAAAGCTAAGAATGAAGGATATTTATTTTTTAAGGGATTGTTGGACAAAAAAACCAACATATCTCTCATGAGAGATATAATTGACGTTTGCTCCCGGCATGATTTCTTGGACAATGATTTTGACCAAAATAACAGTAAAGTCAAAGCAGGATTAAATTTTGAACCGGGCAGTAAAGAAGATAAAGATTATTATAAAGATGTTTTGAAATTAAGATCTATGCATTCATATGCTCAATCAAAAGAAATACTGAATCTTTTTGAATTATTATTTGAAGGAAAAGTTTTGAATCACAGTCAAAATATTGTTAGAACCGTCTTTCCAGATAGTAAAAAGTTTACAACACCTCCACATCAGGACTATTGGTATATTGGAGGAAACAAAAACACATGGACCACATGGATCCCACTTGGCGATACACCTAAAAAAATGGGCACATTGGCTGTTGGTAAAAGTACACACATGAACGGTATTATACAAAATAGATACCGTTCAGATGGTGCAGGAAACTACTCATGTGATGTTGACGACGATGTGGAGTGGGTTAATGGAGACATGGAGGCAGGAGATGTATTAGTATTTAATTGTTTAAGTTTACATCAGGCAACTGATAATCAAACAAATAAAATACGACTATCTTGTGATTTTAGGTATCAGCCGGTGACTGAACCAATATACATTAGATCTCTAACTCCTCATTTACAGTTAATCTCTTGGGATGAAGTATATGAAGAATGGGATGATAATGATGATCTAAAATATTATTGGGAAAAATTTGATTTAAAAATAATCAATGAAATAGAAGAAGATAGAAGAATTAATTAAAATCATTAAATGATTAGGAGAATGAAATGAGCAATACAATTATAGATACCAGCAGAGAATTTTTCCTAGATATTGTTCTCCCTATTTTGCAGGATAAATTCCCTATGGAAACTTCTTCTACAGCATTTGGTGCATTTGGGTTAGGATCTGAAGTATACGGAATGGATGATAATTACTCACGTGATCACCATTTTGGATTGAGAATTAATGCGTTAATTCCAGATGATATTTTCCAAAAAAAATCAATAATAATTTCTGAAACAGTAGCTAGCAATCTACCTGATACTTATAAGGGGGAATCTTTAGCAGCTACAATATCCAATGCAGGTACTGCATTGGCATTAGATAGTTTTGAAGCCTACCTTAATAGAATGATAGGAATTGACCATTTTCCAAAATCTGAACTGGAATGGCTATCAATTCCTGAAGAAGACATTATTCATATAATCAATGGTGAATTATGGCACGACCCTTCGGAGGCTTTTACAAATATGAGAAAAAAATTCAAGAATTATTATCCTGAAAAAGTTTGGAAGAGAAGAATAGCCCACTGGTGCAGATACTGTTCTGGAATGGGATCGTATGCTTTAAAACGTGCAATATTGAGAAACAATAATGTTTTTGCAACAGTTGCTTTTGGAAAAACAATTAGATGGTATGTACAATTGGCTTTTTTGTTAGACAGGGAGTATTTTCCATATGACAAATGGATTTGGCATTTTTTTAAAAAACTACCACGAATGGGAGATAGACTTTCAGATTTAATTGAGGAGTCCGTACAAATGGATGCTGATTGGGATCGTAAATTAGAACTTCTGGATGAAATGGCTGATATTATTGATCGTACTTTGGTTGAGGACAAAATTATTAAACCTCATCTAAAATTCAATAAATCTGATACTTCAGGTTATAGACTGTTAGAGCATGCATACAAAGAAATCCTTGATGAACTTCCGGATGAATTATTAACAACTCCGAATTGGGACCAGATATATCTTGAGAGTTTTGTTGCAAATTATGTTAAGAATGGAATTGATTCTGAAACTTGGACAGGGTTATTGAATCTTCATGAAAATAATGGCGACGCATAATGATTACAGAGATTAATGATAAACAGATTGCTGATTATCAAGAGAATGGATTTTTGATATATAATGGATTTATAAATAAAAATGAAATCATTGATCTGAAAAAAGCAATCAATAATTCAATTAATGAAATGGGTGAAAATAAAATAGTCGGTAGAGATAAATCTCAACAATTTGAAGACAAGGAAGGGGAAAATTATAATAAAACAGTTTATCTACAAAGAATAAATTTATGGAAAATCAATAAATATATAAAAAAATTTTTTACAGACAAATCTCTTGGAGAAATGCTATGTAAATTAGCTAAAGTGAAAAAAATGAGAATATGGCATGATCAAACACTCCAAAAAAATCCTTGGAGCAATCCTACGTCATGGCATTTGGATAACCCAAAGTGGTCTTTTTATTCAAAACAATCTATATCTATTTGGATAGCATTGGATGATGCTACAGTTAAAAATGGTTGTCTTTATTTTTTGCCTAAATCTCATAAATTGGCAAAATATGACAATGATGTACGCATAGGGAGGAGGATTGATGCATTATTTGAAGTTTATCCTGAATTTAGAAGCATTAATCCTGTGGCAGCTGAAGTGAAAGCTGGTGATGCAAGTTTCCATAATGGTTTAATAGCCCATGCAGCTGGAGCGAACATGACAAATGCAAATAGAGCTGCAATGACATGCGCGTTTATGCCCGATGGTTCAACCTATAATGGTCAACAAAATATTTTATCAGAAAGTTATGTTTCAAAACTTAAAATTGGAGATTTCTTAAACAATTCATTAATTAATCCTATTGTAGGAGATTTGTAGCGAATTAGATCGAAAATATACTTTGATTAACAAACCAAGTAGAAATTAATAATGCCTAATGAACTTCTCTTCGGAATCGCCGAAAGCGGGGTGATGGATACTGATTCAGACCCACCGATTCCGCTGGAAACCAAATTCAAGATGGTGAAGGAATCTGGTGTCTACGACTATTTTGATAAGACTCCTGCGAAAGACCTCGTGCACGAATACCTTCGCTGCAGCGAAAAGCATGATCTGCCAATCCTTGCAGGTGGATGGTTTTACGTACTCGGACGTGACGACGAACTGCTTATGGACAACCTACGTATTGGTGCACGCCTCGGAAGTCTCGTCCACAACACCCAGATACAGATGGACCATGCGGAAGGACCACTGGTCACAGATGAACAGGTTGCGGAAATCTACATGAAAGCCTTCGAAACCGGTGAGGAAACAGGATGTCGGCCTACCTTCGAGGTACACGTCAACATGTGGTCTGAGGATTTTCGTCGTGTTGAAAAGGTGGCAGACCTCGTGGAGCGGCGCGGCATTCCATTCAACATGACCCTGGATCATTCTCATGTAATTTTCAAAATCGACAATCCACGTGAGCAGGAAGTATTCGGCATCCACGAATCTATAGAAAAAGGGGATCTTGTGCTTGATCCGTTCAAGAAGGATCACATATGTGGTAAATGGATCCATAGAGGTTTTGTCAGGCACTGTCATGCCCGAACCGCAGTTCCCAATAACCCGAGGAACGTCTGGAAGCATCATCCCAGCCTGGAAGAACTGCCTTCACAGCATCCTAAGGATACCGTAGGCCGAGGAATCCAGTACCCCTTCATAAAACCGAAAACGGGACAGTGGCACAGCGACTGGGATGAATCCAAGCTTGAGCCCTGGAAAGAAGTACTGCGACAGCTGATGCTCCACCATGCCTCACATTCCGAAAGCACCCTCAGAACTATTTCTACCGAATTTATTCCCCATCCAGACTACGGGGGAGGTGCAAAATACTCTATTTTTAAAAATTCTTTAGCCTGTGCCAAGTGGCTCAGAAAAACCTGGAACAATATTTCAAAATCTGTTTTAAAGGAAACCTATGAAAACATGAGCCGCCGTTGCCTGGAAACCAGGGAAATCGCTTGAAGTCCAGGAAGTCAAACTGGATGGTCCCCGGCTGAGCGAAATCCTTATTAGAAATGTATAGTGGACCCCATAAATGAGACAATGTGCTATTCGAACCTTCAGTTCCTTGCTGTACTTTTTTCTGCCCATTCTGTATCTCCATTTTTAATTGAAAATACACCTTAGCACATTGTCTCATTTATGGGGTCCACTATAGTTTTATTACTGTTTTATTTAATATGACGAAATATTACTTTGAGAAAACTTCAAAAATTACAGTTGAATTCATTTCACATAAGAAAAAAACTCGAGTTCCAGCAGGAATGTCTATCTTTGATTCTGCTAATTGGATTGGACTTCCAATCGAAAGCACCTGTGGAGCATTAGGAACTTGCGGCAAATGTAAGATCCGTGTACTTGAAGGTCAAAGTGGTATTAACGAATTTGATGTAAAATTCTTTACGGAAAAAGAATTAAAAGAAGGATGGAGGTTGTCCTGTAAAGCGATTATTTCACAGGACATGGTTTGTGAAATTCCGCAATTATTAGGAATACCCAAAGCTTCTATCATGGGTTTTGGCAGGCATGTAATTTTAAATCCTAATGTTCATAAAGTTTATTTGGATTTAAAACCACCCACGATGGAAGATCAATGCAGTGATCACAACAGAATTCATGATGCCCTTATTGAAAATGGATTTGATGTGCAATTACCACTGGATGTTCTAAAACTGCTACCAAGTATTCTGAGACAATCTAAATGGAAAATAACTGCTGTAGTAGTGGGTCAAGAATTAGTTAAAATAGAAACAGGGGATACTTCAAACCGGTGTTATGGGATTGCATTCGATATTGGAACTACAAGTGTTGTTGGAACTTTAATGGATCTTAATACTGGTTCATCAGTTGCAATAAGTTCAACCTTAAATGACCAGGCGGTTTTTGGTGCGGACGTTATCACTAGAATCAGTTACACGATGACCCATAAAAATGGGATAGGAGAATTACAAAAGAAAATCATAAAAACACTGAATACACTGATTAAAGAATTATTAAATAAGTCAAATATATCAAATCATGAAATCTACGAAATTGTAATTACAGCAAATGCCACAATGGTTCACCTTCTACTTGGACTAGACCCTGAAGCCATTGGTGTAACGCCTTTCATTCCTGTATTAACAGATTCATACAAATTACATGCAGATGAATTAAATTTAAAAGTTCTTCCACACGCTCATATATATTTTTTGCCACACCTCGGAGCATATGTTGGTGCTGATATTGTCGGAGGATTACTTGCTTCAGGTATAGTACAAGAAGATGCTTTACGCTTGTTGGTTGATGTAGGGACAAACGGTGAAATCATACTGGGCTCGAAAAATGGTGCAGTTGCAACGGCAGCACCTGCTGGTCCTGCATTTGAAGGTGCACAAATTAAAGATGGTATGCGTGCCAGCGAAGGCGCCATTGAATCTGTACGAATATTTGAAGATAAAATTGAACTACAAGTTATTGGGGATGTACCTCCTGTTGGTTTATGTGGGTCAGGGTTATTAGACGTTGTAGCACAACTAAGGATGATTGGCTTTTTAGAAACTTCTGGAAAATTCGTTAAATCCAATAATATCAACACTAAATCCAGTACACTTTTCCAACAAAGAATGTGCACTGATAATGATGGTGTACAATCATTTGTATTAGCATGGCCAAATGAAACTGGAAATAATAAACAAATTGTGCTGACACAACGTGATATACGAGAATTACAATTCGCAAAAAGTGCTATTGCTGGTGGAATTGAAATTTTGATGAAGAAACTTAACGTTAATACGAATGAATTAAAGAATATATATTTAGCTGGGTCGTTTGGGAATTATATAAATCCTGTAAGCGCTATTGTTGTTGGATTAGTTCCTCCCATCCCAATTGATTGTATTAAATCCATAGGAAATTCATCGGGGGAGGGAGCAAAAATAGCTTTGACTTCATTTAGGGAACGGCAAAAAGTAAATAAGTATGAAAATATCGTTGATTACCTTGAATTGTCTGGAAGTACTGAATTTTCAGATACATTTATGAAATTATTAGATTTTCCTGAGTTAAACAAACTGAATTTGGATATGAACTGATTCAAAAAAATATTTTCAAAAAAACTGTATATTTTATCCATCATAACAAATTTAATCCTGGTATGATTAACCAATATTCAATAAATGCAATAAATAAAATAAAACAAGATGCTACATTAATAAAGCCATTATATGGAAGTTATTGCTTTTCAAATATCACCACTTTCTTCCATAATTTATTTAATAATAATGTTTTAACTAAGATGCCCCACGATGTTTTAGGGGATTTGCATAATAAATATGATAATATTATATTTTTTTATATTGACGGATTAGGCTGGAATATTTTTGAAAAATATATTCATCACTTTGATTTTTTTAAAAAATTCCATCAAAAGGGTGTGATTTCTAAAATTACAAGTATGTTCCCATCCAATACAGCTCCTCATATTATTTCGTGCCACACTGGACTTACCTCAAGTGAAAGCGGAATTTATGAATACATTCAATATGAACCAAGCGTAGATAAATTGATTTCTCCATTATTTTTTTCAACGGTTGACGATACTTCTCGTGATGGACTTTTAAAATATGGCATTAAACCAGAAGATATTATACCAAACAATTCATTTTATAATAAACTTAGAGGAGATGGAATTAATAGTTATATTTTTATAAATTATGAATTAAACAAATCGATAATAAATAATACGCTGTATAGTGGTACATCAAAAATAATACCCTATGGCACATTTGCTGAGGGTTGCACTTTATTGTTGGAAGAATTTAAAAGTAACAAAAAAACTTCATACTATTATTTTTATGTTGGGACATTGGATGAAGTTGGCCATAGGAATGGCCCTGAATCTAATGCGTATTTATCAGAATTAAATAGCTTGCAATATATTTTAAATGACTTATTAGATAATCTAATCCGTTTTAACCAATATAACTCACTTTTAGCTGTAAGTACTGATCATGGTATGTGTCATATCAATCCTAATGAGGTCTATTATATTAATGAAATTATACCTGAAATACATAATTATTTACTGAATAGTGTCAATGGTATGCCGATATTACCAGCTGGCAGTACTAGAGATGTATTTTTATACATCAAAAAAGAATATTTACATGAAGCAAAATCTATTTTGGAAGCCAAATTCCTTGGAATTGCAAATATTGTACTTGTAAAGGATTTGATCGATGATGGGTGGTTTGGGGAAAAAGTAACTTCTGAATTTAATTCTAGAATTGCCGACATTGCTATCATTCCAAATCC
>Ga0208642_1000115_pt1 | contig 40497 bp, 43 predicted proteins | sample ETN02SmetaG_4_FD_185790 | JGI IMG/M metagenome (GOLD analysis project Ga0208642, IMG submission 185790) | Marine microbial and viral communities from oxygen minimum zone, Eastern Pacific Ocean - ETNP2014F10-02SV251 (SPAdes) (version 2) | ecosystem: Environmental > Aquatic > Marine > Oceanic ...
TACCATGTATCATTAAAATCAATGCAGAAGCAAATGAAACTTATGACAAATGGGTTAATGAAGAAGTTAAGTAAAATTGATAAGAGCAAAAAAGACCATTTCAATAAAATATATAAACAACCTCGCAAACAATTAACTTATGTTTAAAATAATAAAAGAGGTAAGAGATATAAACAGGTTTAGGGAAATACTTACAGTCCTGTTTGAGGAAGGATTTGATTTCTTGATTGCTAAAATAAGGCTTAAGCATAAGGTTCCTCTGACAAAAAGACTTAAAGCAAGAATTGAAAAGAAAAAAAAGTTTTCTATAGAAAAAAGATTAAGGCTTACTTTAGAGCGCTTAGGACCAACTTTTATCAAATTTGGACAGGTTTTGAGTGTAAGGCCAGACTTAATCCCAAAAAGCTACATTAAGGAGCTGGAAAAATTACAGGACAGAGTTCCTCCATTCCCTTATGCAATTGCAAAACAACAGATAAAAAAAGAGCTTGGAAAAGATATAAATGAAATATTCTTAAATTTTGAAAAAAAGCCTATTGCCTCTGCTTCCATAAGCCAGGTGCATAAAGCTATTCTAAAAAATAATAAAAAAGTAGCAGTAAAAATACAAAGGCCTAATGTAAGGGAAATAATGGAAACTGATGTTGAGATAATGTTTTATGTTGCCAAACTGCTTGAAAAGCACATGCCAAAGATAAGGAAATTCAATCCTACAACAATAATTGAGGAATTCTCAAAATGGACTGAAAAAGAGCTTGACTTTAAAAGAGAAGCAATTAATGCAAAAAGATTTGCAAGGAATTTTTCCAGAGATAACACAGTAAAGATACCGGAAATTTATGATGAATTCACCACAAACAGGATCTTGGTTATGGACTTCATAGATGGCACAGAGTTGCATAACATCAAACAAATAAAAAGTAAAAAAATAAACTTAACACCATTAATAGAACATGGTTTTAATGCTGTACTAACACAAGTTTTTGTACATGGATTCTTCCATGCAGACCCCCACCCAGGAAATATTATCATTACTAATGATAAAAAAATTGCTTTTGTTGATTTTGGCATTGTAGGGCATTTTGATGAGAATTTAAAGGCAAAATCAATAGATCTGTTTTATGGTGTCATTGAGCGTGATGCAGAAAAAATAGCAGACACTTTGATTGATTTAAGTGACAGCCACATAGAGGATAAAGAAGAACTAAAATATGAAATCAGCGATATATTGGAGTCAATGCAGGAAAGCAATATAATCCACACCAAAGTAAGCCGTGTTCTTGAAGAAATTATGGATACATCATTGAGCTATGGTTTAAAAATACCAATGCCCTTTGTTTTGTTCGGAAAAACTGTAATCACTTTAGAAGGCGTTGCTTTGGAATACGACCCCAAATTTAATTTAGTTGGAACTTCAAAACCCTTTGTAGAAAAACTGATAGCTAAAAGATATAACCCAGTGTACCAATTTAACAATTTTATGAAGAGCATGCTAAGATTCAAAAAATTCACAGAAGAGTTCCCAGACAAGACATCAAAAGCATTAGAAAGGATAGAGAAAGGGACAATTAAAGTAGATATAGAAGATACAGATATAAAAAAGCTGTCTTTGGAAATAGACAAGTCTGGAAACAGGGTTGCTTACAGCATGTTGATAGCTGCTTTACTTATTGTTGCAGCCTTGACAATTAATTTTGGGGCTCCAATTATTTTTAATATGCCATTGATTCCATTGTTAAGCTTTTCATTGGCTATGATTTTATCATGGGTATTATTAGTTTCAATTTTAAAGGAAAAAAATATAATAAAATAACAATTGGGGTGATATAAATGAAAGAAATAATAAGGAAAAGCTTTTTGCTTGGCTTGGGAGCAGCAACCCTGACAAAAAACCAGGCAGAAAAAATAGTGAACGAGCTTGTAAGGAAACATGCAGTAACAATAAAGGAAGGTAGAGATATGCTGAAGAAGGTAAAGAAAGAAACTCTTAATGAGGGCAACAGAATAAAAAAGCTTGCAGGGAATGAAGCAAAGAGGGTAGCAGGAAAACTAGGCGGTATATCCCAAGCCCAGATTGGAAGAGTAAAGAAAAGGCTTAAGTCCATAGACAAGGAGTTAGGTGGCAGAGGAAAAAAAACTCTAAAGAAAATAATGAAGGAACTTTCAAGGTAAGTGCCTAATTAACCTATATTTTATTAATTATTTTTTTGATTTATTGTTTCTAAGTAATTATTGTTCCTTCAAATTTTCCATCATTCAATAAATTCTCAAAATTCCTTAAATTTTTACCAATAATAATAACTTTTAATCCTAACTTTTCAGCTTCTTTAGCAGCAACAGGATCAAAAGGCTTGTTTAAGCCAGCTTTCCACTTATTCCCAGATATTTTCCTATAATGTTTCCAGCAGATATCCTTAATTTTCTTTGCATTTTTATTTTTTTTGGGATCACAGTCATAAACATAATCAATATTGCTCATATTTATCACTGTATTTATCTTAAGATTCTTTGCCAATACAACAGCATCATAATCAGTGCTCCAACCAGGTTTCCAACCAGCCGCAATTAATATTCTTTTAGTGAATTTTATTTTTTGAGTTGGATTTTTAACAATAATATTTTCGGTAATGCTGTTGAACAATGTTTTTATGAAATGCGCATTCAGCCTTGTTGCATGTATCCCTAACCAATCCAAATCTTTATTATTAAGCTTAATAACTTTAGAAGCAGCTTTCTGGTAATTCCTTGCTGTCCTTCCGCCACCGCAATATATAACAAATCTGTAATTTTTTTTAATATATCTGTAAATAATTTTTTTAAAATTTATTAAAAAATTGACATCTATTCTATTTGGAACTATTACCGATCCCCCAAGAGACATTATAATCGTCTTCATAATGAAAAATAATTTAAATCATGTTTATATAAATGTTTCTAAACAATGATATTCAAAGACAGGCACGAAGCAGGACAACAACTTGCAAGAGAACTAAGCAAATACAAAAACAAAAAAGACGTTATTGTATTGGGCATTCCTAGGGGGGGTGTAGAAGTAGCTTTTAACATAGCTAAAACATTAAAAATTCCATTAAGCATTGTTGTAACTAAAAAAATAGGCCATCCTTTTGAATCAGAGTTTGCAATAGGGGCTGTAAGTCCAGGAGGACATTACAGTATAAATAAACAATACCAAGCAGAGGCAGGTGAAGGGTATATAAAAAATACTATCAAAGAACTAACTAAAGAAATCAATAGGCGCTATAAAGAATATACAAACGAAAAACTACCAAAATTAAAAAATAAAATTGTAATTCTTGTTGACGATGGACTAGCTACAGGCTTTACAATGCTTTCTGCTGTTGAATATGCCCAATCCCAAAACCCTAAAAAAATTATTGTAGCCATACCAGTTGCAGCCCAGGATAGTTTTGAGAAAGTCAAAGCAGCAGCAAATGAAGTTGTTTGCTTGCAAGTTCCAGTATTCTTTGCCGCTGTGGGAGGTTTCTACCAGAACTTTATGCAATTAGAAGATGAAGAGGTTAAATATTATTTAAAAGAGGCTAAGAAATATTGTTAGTTACCCGCTCCCAAGCCCAATAAAACTAACTCCAATTATGATTAAAGTTATACCCATCCACTTAATCAAATTCATTTTCTCTCCAAGAAATTTAACAGAAAGCAAACTTACCCAAATATAAGTAAGAGCAACAAAAGGATACAAGATAGATAAATCACCCCCTTTTAATGCAGGAATAAAAAGCATTGTGCCAATAGCATACAGGGAAACCCCACCAAACAAATGATAATTTTTCATTAAAGAACTTATTTTAGACAGTTTTTTTGCAGATGCTTTTTTTAACAAAATAGGCCCAAAAGCTCCAATAAGAGTAGCCGAAATTACAAGCCCTATTGCCCATAGCTCAGTTGCCATCATACAAGCCTCGCACTTTCAACATCTGCTTTTTTGCTGCCATAGCCTATTAGAATTATTCCGGCTATGATAACAAAGACACCTAACCATTTGAAAATATTCATTACCTCGCCTAAAAAATAAATAGACAAAAAGCTTACCCATATATAGCTTGTTGCGAATATTGGATACAAAACAGAGACTTCTCCGCCTCTGAAACTTATAATCAGCAAAATGCCACCCACAGCGTATAACACCACTCCCACAAGCAAATTAACATTGGTTATTATACTTAAAATATTAAAACTTAATTTCTCTGCTGCAAACTTATAGAATAATTGTGCAGTGGAGGTAAGCAGGGTGCTTCCTAAAACAATTCCCATTGCCCAAAGTTTTGTTGACATTTTTATTCTCTTAATAAAATCTCAATAACCCTTGCAAATACAGGCCTTGAAATAAAGACTCCAATAGATGCACCTAAAATTGTTGTTATTGCAAAGCCCTTAAGCAGGCCAGCTCCAGCAAACACCAAAGGTATTAAAGCCACAAAGACAGTAAAGTAAGATGCCATTATAATGAAAAAAGCATTTTTTATTCTTTGTTTCCAGTCATATATTATCCCCCTGCCCCTCAAGGTTTCATCTGCAATAATAATCTGGTGGTCTATTCCAGTTCCAACCGCAATAATGATGCCTGCAACTGCAGCCAAGTCGATATTCCATCCTATCAAGGCAGCAATACCAAGCAGAATTATAACTTCTGAGATAGAAATTGAAACCATAGGTATTGCAACTTGTAGCTTCCTGTATCTTACAAAAATAACAATGCCCACAGAAATTAATGTAATTAGCCCTACCATCATTGCATTTTTCAAAAATTCCTCTCCAAGCAGCGGGCTTATAGCATCTATCTTTACAATATTTAATTTAACAGGCAATGACCCGGTTATTAGTATTGTCTGCAGTCTTTTCATATCGCCCATTGCATTAATGACTGCCTCCTGCTGTGAAAAACCTGTACCGGATCCTGATATCTGTATGTCTGTTGTTGCGCTTCCTTTCAGCCCAGCGCCTATATTGAGCTCACGAACCTTTGTATCATCCAGATAAAGCTCTAATGGCTCTGATAAATATTTTCCATTATTCTCTATTACGTCTAAATCTTTTGTTGCATCAGCATGCTTCTGTGCTGCTTCTGGTGTTATTGAAATTGAAAACCTGAACCTGCAGAAATTCTGGCCCTGGGATGAAGAGCATCCTGCATTGGGATCTATTCCTGCGCAATCAGCTGATCTGCAAACAAAAGTGATGTCTTTACCACCAACAAAAACAGTTTTGTTTGCTATCTTTGCCTCAAACTTACCTTGTTTTGCAAGCAAAGTCCTTATCTCCTCCTCAGTTGCTCCTGCAATTTCTACTAAAATATACTGGTTTCCTGTTAGGTCACTTGCATCTCTTATTACCAGATCGCTTAAGCCATAGACATTAAGCCTTTCCTCGATAGTGTCAATTAAAGAACTTAGATCTTGCTGCAATAATGATGTTTCTGGCTGTAGAAGAACGCGAGTGCCTCCTTGTAAATCAAGTCCCTTCCTTATATTTGTTGTAGGGGCATTAAAGACTCTTACCCCAATATCCTCTGTGCCTTTGCTTATCTTTTTTGTTTTCGGAACATCAATTTGTCTTTTTATAGTTTTATTTTTCTCAACAACAGTCCCATTTATGGTTTCATTTATAGTAATAAGTTCCTCTATTGTTTTTTTAACAGTCTCATTTAGTTCTATTATCTCTATATTCTGCCTTGTTGTCAGCCTGTACAAAGCCTTGTTTGTCTTTATCTGCACTGACTGGTTTGGTTCTAAAGTATCAATATAATTATAGTAATCCGCTACACTATTTATAGGCCTGTTATCAATCTCTAGGATCCTTTCCCTGCTCACTGGTTTTGCAGTTGGTGGTGGTTGTTGTATGCCTGCTTCTGCTGCTGAACTGTTTGTTATTATGTTCCTTATTACAACTCCCTCTATCCCCGGTCTTGGGTTGATTGCAGCAACAGCTAAAACTAAGAAAACCAGTAAAATTATAACTCTTACATTTGTAAATATCTTTTTTATTTTGACGTTCATTGTATTGATTTTCTGGCTTTTCTTTCCAGATATAACCTTAAAATTCCAACATTCTGTATCCATGTGTTGATTAAATCAACCAGCAGCCCAATAAGCAGAATAATCATAATCTGCTTTATTATCTCTGACTGGGTAAATATTAAAGCAGCCGTCATAGCAATCAGAGTTGTCAACGACATTGTAATGCCTGTTTTGAGAGCCCCGTAAATTCTTTCCATATCTGTGCCTTCTTTTCTTTTCAACACTCTTGTTGAGAGCAAAATGTTCGTATCAACGCTGTAGCCAATTAACATCAGAAAAGCTGCAATCCCTGCTGTGCTTAATTTTATATCCAATAAATTCACTATAGATAATGTAATTAATATGTCAGATAAAGCTGCCAGAATAACTGCTCCGCTTGGAACCAATGTTCTGAAATAAAGGAAAACAACAATAGCCATTAATAAGAACGCTATCAAAAGTGCTGTAACCACCTCTCTGAGAAAAGAAGCGCCTAAGGAAGAGCCAACAATCTCAACAGAATAATCTTTGGTTGTAAGTTTGAGGTTTAACACTTTCCCTATTTCTTCTATTAAAATCCCTATTTGTTCTTCTCTATGTTCTTCTCCAATATCAACATCAATAATAACTCCTACCTGGGTTCCAAACTGGCTTAAGGATTTGGTTGATACATCATTCTTAGGGAATTTTTTAGAAATAATATCTTCTAATTGCAAAATATCTATTTTCTGCTCTGTCGGTATTGTAACTGTAACACCGCCTTTTAAGCTAACATCCCTGTTGATAAAATCCCCGGTTGCAGCTGCCTTTAATCCAATCAATAATATTGCTATCAAAAGAAGCATAAAAGGTATTATCAACAGCTTTTTGTACTGCCCCTCATATATTTTTTTCATTCCAGAGAAATTTAACTTTATTTTGGGCAGTTTAATTTTAGTTTCATTGGGGTTTGTTTTATTTTCCTCAGAAGTATTGTTTTCTATTGTACTTTCCCGGTCTTCGTTTTTTTCTGTTGCATTTTCCTGACTATTTTCTTTATTATCTTCCATAACAACTTAAGAAGAAAAATGGTGGTTTTATAAAGATTTCTATGGTGTGATTAGTTTATTGTATCTACTTCCCACAAGCTTTAACAAACCCATAAAACAATGGACTGGGATTCCCTAATCTTGACTTAAACTCGGGATGCGCTTGAGTTCCAACAAAAAACTTGTGTTTCGGCAGCTCAATATATTCCATCAGCTTGGTATTATCTTCTCTTAAATGATATCCTGAAAAAACCAATCCTTTCTTCTCCAGCTCAGAAACAAACTCTGGATTTACCTCATACCTGTGCCTATGCCTTTCCAAAACAATATTTTTATTTTTACCTAAAATACCCAACCTAAATGCCTGGTTCTTGTCTTTCTTTAATTTTTCAAGTTTTTCCATGTCCTCTTTTAACCTTCCTGTTTCTTTATACAGCTCCCAAACTTTACTCTTTTCTTTCAAAACAGCTGCATACGCTCCTAATCTCATTGTACCGCCATAATCACTTTTTTCCATCAATTCTTTTTGTGTTGGCAAGATATCAATAACAGGAAATTTTGTTTTTCCATTTTCCGTTGTGTTTGCAGTCTCCATTTTACAAGCATTTCTTGCATATTCAATTATGGCCAGTTGTAAACCATAACACAATCCAAGATAGGGTTTATTCCGCATCCTTGAAAAATTAATGGCCTTTATCTTCCCTTCCACACCAGAAGCCCCAAAACCTCCAGGAACTACAATTCCATCATAATCCTTTAGCTCATTAATCTTCTCTTTAGAATTTTCAAACGATTTTGCATCTACCCAATGGATATCAACACCAACATTTAATGCAGCTCCAGCATGCAATAATGATTGATTAATGCTTACATAGCTGTCTGTCAGGTTATAGTCGCCAATATCAACATACTTACCAACAATAGCAATCTTAACGCTCTTCTTTGGATTCTCTATCCTGCTAACAAGCCTTTTCCATTCGTCCAAATTCAAAGCCTTTTTCGGCTTTAGCTTTAACTCCTCTAAAATCTTTAATCCAAGTTTTTCCTTTTCCAAATCCAATGGAATAGAATAAACTGTTTCAATGTCCGGTTCAGAAATTACATGCGTAGACGGGATATTTGCATAAGTTTCTATCTTCTGTTTTCTTACCTTATCCAAAGCCCTTTTTGCCCTGCAGATAATAAAATCTGGAATAATTCCAGTTTCTCCTAAAAGCCTTATTGCTTGTTGTGTTGGCTTTGTTTTCATTTCTTCTATATGTGAAGGAATTGGCAAGTATGTAATCAAAACATATGTGACATTATCCTTTCCCATCTCCCTTTCCATGCTTTTCATTGCAAACAGGAAAGGTATGTTTTCATAATCCCCTATAGTTCCTCCAATCTCGATGATTGCAATATCATGATTCTTGCTTGCTTCCTTTAGCCTCCTCTTTATTTCATCAGGAACATGAGGTATAAACTGTACTGTTTGACCTAGATATTTTCCTTTCCTTTCCTTCTCTATTATTGTTCCGTAAACTTGTCCGGTGGTTATGTTGTTCTTTTTAGGAATATCAACATCAAGAAATCTTTCATACGTTCCTAAGTCTTGGTCAATCTCTCCCCCATCATCTGTAACCCAGACTTCGCCATGCTCTGTTGGCCTTAAAGTTCCCGCATCATAATTGATATAAGGATCTATCTTTATAGCAGTTACTTTGTAGCCATACCCCATTAAAATTCTTGCAATAGAAGCAGTTGTGACGCCCTTGCCTACCCCCGACATTACACCGCCGGCTACCACAATAAACTTAGTCATGGACACCATCTCCTAACATCATTAGAATTAAAAAATTTATTAGTTGCATTATAAAAAAAAGATGTATTCATATAAATAATTTGTGGTTTTTGATAATTATTTTCTATATAGAAAATATGTAACTATAAATTATTATTATTTATTGAAAAATGATTTATTGAAATTAGAAGAACGTCTGCAACAATCCCGCAAATACACTAAACCCATCAAACCCGGGCAAAGGAATCATGTTGAATATAAAGAAATACATGTTTAGTTTTGCCATCACGCCTATAGTTGGGTAATACTTTCTATTTACAAGACTATGCTTTATCAGATACATGCCTATAAGCCATAATATAAGGTTAAGTAATGGTCCTGAAAATGCAACCATTGATGATGCTAACGGGCTTAAGGCAGTATGGCTTACATAACCTCCTACAAAGAATAGGATTGGAAAATTAAGGTGTATAAGGATTATAACCAGAAGATACATTCCGTATGGAATCCCAAAAAAGGATGGTGCATATAAAGTAGCGCTTGCACCAAAACCCATTGCTGTAAATTTATGAGCCAGTTCATGAAAAACAACAGCAGGAGCAGCAATCATTGCCCCATATTTTATATCTTCTAATATGGGATTTTTCCTGTAATAAGTCAAAGGATCATATCCTTCTTGTGGCGCTCTCTTGAAAAACTTTGAAAAGATATAGCCTATAGCAACTGTCATAACTATGATATCAACTATCTCTGGTAAAGTAATTATTGGCATAAAACAAGTTATTTTATTTTTGTTTATATATTTATTGAAAATATTCTATTCAATTATCTTATAGAAATCATACAGGATCCTATCTACACCCTTTACTAAATCAAAGCCAGAGCCTTCCACAACTATGCAGTTATCATCAAAATAAACTCTGGAGTTATTCGCCTCCTTTACATACAAAACCACCTTATCTGTATTTCCACAAGTTATTATTGGCCTGTTTATACAGGCATCAGTTTCATTCTTGTCGCAGGCAGCAATTGGTTTCTTAAAGAATATTTTTGTCATATGCGTATTAAAGTCACCTACAGCCAAAGCCACGCTGGAAAAATTATTTCCAGTAGGATTGAAGGTTACATAGTAATCGGCGGCAGTATTCAAAAGCTCTGTATTTAAAGAACCCCCAATATTTATATTTTCAACTTCTCTTGGCCCATACCTGAATTGGACATTATACAACTTTGTGCCTTTAGGGCTCATCATCTGCGTATACCACAGCTCATCAAACATGACAAAAGAATAAACATCTTTGTAAAGATAGCCCTGCTCTGGCTTTAATTTTCCCTTTAAATTCAATTCATGCAGTTCATCTATGGTCTTAGGCTGCTCCTCTGGTGTTAAATGCCTCAACCCGAATACAGCAGCAAATAATAAGATTATTATAATCGCACCGACTATAAGTGTTTTGTCGGACTTTAATTTAACATCTTCCACTTCTTCCTTCTTTTCTTCTGTTTTTTCTTCAGGCATATCTTCTATCTCCTTTTTCTTTTTTTCATACTCTTTTTTGCTTATTAATCCTGCCTCAAAAAGTTCCTCAAGTTTTTTTAACTTTACTTCTCTCATCTTATTCAATTATTCCAAGCATGCCATAAACCAACCTGTCTTTAATCCTCTCAATATCATCCTGCCTTAAAGCCTCTGCTATTATACAGCTATTTTCCAGATAAACTTTTGTTTCATTAAAGCTTTTAAAATAAATCACAGGCACGAAATCAGTAGCATTTTCACATGTTATAACCGGAAAATCATAATCATTCTCTGCTGTAAATCCCTGCCTTACAAACACATTAAAATTATTCAAGGTAATGCCCATATTATACTCGGCAAGGGAAATCTGTTTAGCAAACGCATCATTAAAGTCGGATGTTGCATCAATCTCAATCTTATTTTTTAATCTGCCGATAATATCATTATTAACTTCTATGAATTCTACATCACTTGGAAAATAAGTAAATGATGCTTCCCTTCCATCAAAAGTTGTAGACCAGAAACTGCCTTTATTTACAAATTTGAAATCATTATATTTTACGCTGCCTGTACCGCCACCAGAGCCAAATCCAAAGAAAACCACACCAAAGATACTGCCAACCATTATGAAGCCCATTAAATAAACCATAATTTTGTTGATTTTTTTCCCGCTATCACGAGTTCTTCTCATAAGAAAAAGCAAATTATGTCTGTATTTAAAGATTATCATTCCAACAGTCATAGAAATTTAATTTATAATTTAGTTCAATAATTATTTTTAATTTTTCAATATTTTTATTAGAATTTACAAAATTATTTTTATTATTATTGATTATTTTTTCATTGGAATTATTATTTTTGTTTTCAATATTTATTAATTCATTATTTAATTTTTTATTGTTGTTAATTATTATTGACCAGTTTTTGGTTTAGTTTTTTGTCATTGTTTTTTCTTTATTGCTCTTTGCTACTTTTTTGCTGTATTTATGCACTAAGTGCAGTGGCTCTGGAAGTTTATGCGGCTCTCTTAAGCAGTTTTTTATTATTTCCAAGCTTGTTTTCAAAGAAACTTTATTGCCTGGGCTTACATATATTGGTCTTGCATGCTGTCTTGTTATTAATTCATATCCACGAGCTTCTTTTTCAACATAAATTGTGTTTCCTTTTACCTGCCCAAGCATTAATCTCTTTGTAACACCTATAGTCGGAACATCCAATAAAATCCCTACATGAGATGCCATTCCAATTCTTCTAGGATGTAATATGCCGTTTGCCTCCACAATAAGCACATCTGGCTTATTATCCAGCTTGTTAAAAGCTTCCATAACTGCAGGACCATCCCTATAAAATAGAAAGCCGCTTTTGTAAGGGAGCTTTGCATCAACTATTGCATGTTTCTTCTCAATAACCTCTAAAGTTTTATAGTCACAAACAACAATTGATGAAATTACCTTATTGCCAACATAAGCCTGGTCAGCGCCTGCTATAGTTGTTATTTTTTCAAAACCATCAGCAGTAATTACCTTTTTTGCCAACTTAAGCTGCTCTTTTTTAAGTTCGTTAAAGTTAATCATATTATTTCATTGATATAGCTATTTTTAAATTTTGTCCAAAGAATTCATTATTAAAAACTATATTAATTAAATGTACAATCAACCACCCATATCACCTCTTTTTTTCTCTTTCTCCCTATTAAAAAGATGGCCCCCCGTTTTTGATTCGTTGGGGTGGTTTGGAAAGAATTCGAAAGCGTGGGGGCCTAAAAAATCATGATGGTTTTGCTGGCTTTCTCATCTCCTGCAGCCATAAAATGCCTATTCTTATCATCTCCTTGTTGAAATGGTCGCTGATTTTGTAAGTTTTTTTATACAAATCATAATCTATTAATCCCATACTTTTCATTGGCGTTAAAATTCTGTCATAAAACTGCCTTTTGTTGTAGCTTATCTTTACCTTCTTGCCCTTGTAAGGTGGCTCTTCTATTAATGTAGTAATTAAATTTCCTTCATGCAGCTTAGTAGCAAATAATGACATTTCTGTTTTATTTATCTCTCCCTCGTTTTCCTTTATCATTGCGATTAACAATTTAGCTACTATAATCTGCTGCTTTGTAGCAAAAATAACCTCAAATATATCCTCAGGTAAGTTAAACCTGTCAAATAATATAACCATTTTACCTTATAAGGAGGCTATATACTAGAACACCTATATAAATGTTACGTTTTTGTATACTAGTTTAGGAATTAGTATGCCTGTAAGAACTATAAATCAAAATTATCCCTTCCTATCAGGATTAAACAATGTACACCCACAGTCTTTGCAATGTATAGCATCTTTGTCATGATGCTGTAAGCCGCATTTTTGGCATTTAACTCTTACCTTTGTTGCTGTGCGTATAATCCTTTTTAGAAAAACGCTTATCTGCCACGGAATTAATATTATCGCACTAGCTATCATGATAATAGTGACTACACGTCCTTCTGTTGAAATAGGTATGATATCTCCAAAACCTACTGTCGACATTGTAACAATTGAATAATAAATTGCATCAAAAAATGTTGCTATGATTTCTGGATTCGCTCGATGCTCTGTGAAATAAAACAAACCAGAAAACACAAAAACTATTGAAAAAACTGTAAAAGCTATATTAATTAAAACATATACATCCTCATTAGGTATTCTTGCAATTAAATGTATTCTTTTGATGAATCTTAGCAATCTTAAAATCCTGAAAACTCTCAATATCCTTAAAAAACCCAAGCCTGCCAATCCAAAATAGAACGGAAGTATAACAACAAGGTCAATGATTGAGTATATGCTGAAGAAATGCTTTATCTTCTTTTCAGCGGTCCAGAATCTTAATAAATACTCTACACTGAATATTATCATAATTACAGCATCTGCAATTTCCAGAATAGATACTAAGAAATCAGGAAGAGGATGCGTAAGGGCCACATATATTGTGCTTGAAATCAATATTAAAGCTATGATACTAGAATCTATTATAGTGCCTGGAAGACTTTCAACATTTTCAAAGTAGAAATTTATGCGCTCTTTAAGATCTTTGAATTTAGTTTTCTCTTTTGCAGTATCATATTCCATTTAAAATTGAGGTGAAATACTATATTTAAATATTTTGATTTATAAAGCAAATTAATTTTATCTTCAAGAACCAAAAAAACCTTTAATTCTATCTTCATATACTTTAGAAATCTTGAAATCCATGTCCTCTGGCAAACATCTGATATAATTCTGCCATGCAAATCTCTCATCCAAAAACACAATAACACCTTTATCAGTTTCTGACCTTATGCATCTACCTGCGTTTTGCAGACATTTGGTTATTGCAGGAAAGATATACCCATAATCAAAACCATTAGCATACTTTTCCTCATAGTAATCTATCAATTCCTTAGTCTCCAAATCAGGCTTTTCTAATGGTAGTCCAACAATAACAACCCCTTTCAAAAAATCTCCTGGCAAATCTATACCCTCGCCAAAATTCCCTGTCGAAACTGCTAATAAAACAGCACCCTTATCCTTATTTTCCTTAAATTCTTCCAATATTTTTTCTTTTTCTTCCTTGCTTAAATTTTGCTTCTCAATAAGCATCTTTTTATTGCATATGCCATAAAAATTCTTGTAGACTTTGTCCCTCAACCCATAGCTTGGGAAAAACAAGGCAACATTCCCCGGAACCTTGTTTACAATTTTATTGCAAACCTCTGCTATTTTCATATATTCCTTATTGTTCCTTCTTGTAAACTTTGTTGTAGTCTCTGGCACAATTAAGCACAACCTGTTGCTTTTTGGAAAAGGATTAGAATAAACCTTCTCAACCCCATCATCAAAACCTAAAATATCCTTATACATTGAAGTAGGAGTTAAAGTTCCTGACATTATTATTGCGCAATAACTTCTCTCAATTACATCTTTTGTAATTAAGGATGGATCCAAACACCTGTAATTCAAAATTAAATTATTGTTAATAAAATCTTTCTTAAGTATCCTTGCAAAACCATTATCATCATTAAGCCATGCCTCTAGAAACTTGCCAATACTTCCAACATAACTTTGTTTTTGTTTTTCTCTTATTAAATCCCCCGTGTGGGTAAGTTCAGAGATATAATCTTCATATTCTCCATTTCCATTGATTTTATCCACGAATTCATATTTCCTTATTAATTTCTCTTCCTTATTGAAGTTAAGGTCAAAACCCAATTCGTTGAAAATATCTTTTAAATTTTTTAATATGGAAAGCACATTAAAGAATTCAAACTTATTTGCTTCCTTAATTGCTCTATCAATAATGAAAGTAGAGAGCTTTGCAGTTAGCAGTTCTCTAGCCCTAGAAGGTAAATTATGCCCCTCATCAATTATAATTATTGAACTTTCCAGTTTTTTATTAGCTTTAGAAAACAACCCGTCTCTGATATCGGGATTAAAAATATAGTTGTAATCAGCAATAACTACTTTCGCATCCGTAGCCAATAAAGAAACCAGTTCATATGGACACAATTTAGGTTTTTTGCAGTTATCTATCAGTTCCCCAACATGCATAGGTCCCAGAACTTTTAACTCATTCAGATTTTGTTCAGCCACAATTGTAGGCCTCATTGACTTTTTTCTTGTATTTGTATAAAACTCGCATTGATTTTCATCTCTCAGCTTCTTGCAGTAATCAATAAAATCTCCAGAATTTAAACCCTCAACACCTTGCAAACACATCCATTTTTTGCCAATAATGTCGGCAACCCCAAAATTATTTCCATGCTTTTTCTTTATTTGTTTTAGTGTATCTACCGCTATCTTATGTTGTGTTTGTCTTGATGTAAGAAAAAAAACAGTAATATCTTTATCCATAGCAAAACTCAATGCAGGCGCCAAAACAGAAGCAGTCTTCCCTATACCAGTTGGAGCGTGAATTATAATATCTTTTTTATCTTTTATTGCTTCATAAACATCGGAAATAACCGTGTCTTGAATATCCCTTACCTTATCATGCGGAAAAAGAATTTCATCCATTTTTTGGAGTATACTATTTTTATTTATAATTATTCTTATTTATTTTAATATTGTATCATTTTTTATTGGGTTTTATTTTATTGCACCTTATCTATTGATAATGTTTTTAAACCATTGTACTTTTTCTCCATTGTATTGGGCCGGTGGCGAAATCTGGTGACAGAAAACTGTCGGATAATATCGTGTCCCCTTGGCTTGGGGAAGAATTCGGGAAATTATAAGTAATTGCTTGTGATTCGAAAATTCAAATCCCGACCGGTCCATTTTTTAAAATCAAAAACAATATAAATACCCATGAAATTTCATAATTAAAAACTGGTGATTAAAAATGGAAGATTGTGTTTTCTGCAAGATTGTCAATGGAAAAATACCAGCAGCAAAAGTTTACGAAAATAGCAACGTTATAAGTTTTCTTGATATTATGCCTGCTAACAAAGGGCATTGTTTGGTAGTTCCTAAAAAGCATTATGAAAATATGCTTGACATTTCTGATGAGGATTTAAAAAATTTAATATTGGCAGCAAAAAAAATTACAAAAGCATTATCCCTGTCAATAGGCAATGGAAGCTATAACATAATCATGAACAATGGTAAGGAAGCTGGCCAGCTGGTAGATCATGCACATATTCATATAATCCCAAGATTCAAAGGCGACAGATTAAGGATCAAATGGTCCCATAAAAAATACATTGACGAAGAGATGAAAAACATACAGGAAAAGATAAAGAAGTTTGTTTGATTTTATTAAGGAGCTGGACTTAAAATCTCTTTTCTTCTATATACTTGAGGGATACGAAGCCGAGTTTCAAAATATGGTGAGGGGGCATTCTCAAAACCTAAATTGTCTAAATCTTCCATCCCTCTGAAATATTGTCTTCTTCCAGGGAAGGGATCAGACCAATCTGCAGTTTCACATAAAAGCCATCCGCCTTCTCTCATGCTTCTATGCACATTTGCCAATATAATTTTTCTGCCAGAGGGATTATAGTGCATTAGAACGTTTAATAGCAAAACAACATCATATTGCTGAGGAAGAGAGCCTCTTAATATGTTATGGGTCTGGAAATTTATTCTCGCTTTCGCTTCATCATTAAAACTTATTCTTCTTATATGACTATCATTGAATCTAAGCCCCAGTATATCCTTGTTAGACACAGCAGTTACCTCATAAGCCTTTTTAGCCTCTGGCCCTAAAGCCTCGAAAAGTCTCATTTCCCCCTCATAAGGGTCTGCGCTGGCATCATATTCCCCTCTTTGTGCTGTTTCGATATTTGCAGGGTTGACATCAAATGCATCTAAACTCAACCTACCATTTTGACGCCAATTTTCCAAAAGCAATGAGTATGCCTCTCTGCCATCAGAGCACCCAACCGAAGCTACATTTAAGGGCTGGCTCGGAGAATAAGCTGGCAAAATCATATCTCTAAATATTTTGAATGCTTGGTCATCCCTGAAAAATCTTGTTTGCTGATTAATACCTGAAAGAATCATCCTCTCAACTCTTTCATCTAACGGCAGTTCTGCAAGACCAGGATTTGCTTCTAAGAACCTATTTAAAAAACCACCTTCTAAGTCTAAAATAGTCTCAGGTTCATGATTGTTATCCACCATCAAGCCAGGTAGTGTAAGGCTATTTATAAATATTAGTCCCTATAAATTTTCAAAAACTATTAAATATATCTATATCTTTACCTAAAAATATGGTCACAAAGATAAAGGGAAAGATAATGGTAGAGGGTGATGAAGACAGAGAGCATCTTGGCCTGGTTCATGTTATAACAGGTGATGGGCAGGGCAAAACTACATCTTCATTAGGTATTGCTTTAAGAGCCTTGGGAAGCAACTTAAAAGTTTACATGATACAATTCCTTAAGTCAGGAACAACTGGAGAAGTTTATACAATAAAAAAACACCTTCCTGGAATGGAAATAATTCAGTTCAGTGTTGATGCAATCAATGAAAGGCAGCAAAAGATTGACCAATTTAGAGATAAGGGAAGCAAATTCACATTTAATCCTGATGAGCAGGAAAAAGAAGCTGCTATGCTTGGGTTTCATCATGCAAAAAAAATAATAGGCTCCAAAGATTATGACTTAGTAATTTTGGATGAGTTAAATACTATTTTGGATAAGGACATTATCCAGGTAAAAGACATTATAGATTTAATGGAAAATCATGGCAATGTTGAACTGGTTTTTACCGGAAGAGATGCTCCACAAGAGATTATTGAAAAAGCGGATTACGTTTCCATGGTCAAGGGCATAAAGCATCCATGGCAGAAAGGAATAAAAGCAAGAAAAGGGATTGAGTATTAAAAAATGCCAAAACTAAAATTCAGCAACAATGCACTGCAATTACTGGAAAAAAGGTATTTGAAAAAAAATAATGAAGGAAAAGTAATTGAAAAGCCAGAGGACCTATTCAAACGCGTTGCAAACAACATAGCACTAGCCGACACAAAATATCTTCTTAAGGATGAAATACCTAATTTAGACAATAAAAATAACCAGGAATATTTCAATATTGTAAAAACAAAAGAATTCAAAAGTTTATTGAGGAAAAATAAAAAAGTCAAAAGCAGAATAGAAAAAACAGAAAAGGAATTCTATAATCTAATGGCAAATTTAGATTTCCTGCCTAATTCTCCGACATTATTTAACGCTGGAAGATCATTACAGCAACTTGCAGCTTGCTTTGTCTTGCCAGTAGAGGATAATTTGGATTCTATCTTTAAGGCATTGCATTACGCAGCTAGAATTTCAAAATCAGGCTCTGGAACTGGTTTCAATTTTTCAAAATTAAGGCCAAAATATGATGTTATAGAATCTGTAACTGGTTTTTCTTCAGGCCCATTATCATTTATGAAAATTTTTGATGCTGTTACAGAGCAAATAAAGCTTGGAGGTTTAAGGCGTGGCGCTCATATGGGAATTTTACGCGTAGATCACCCTGACATAGAAGAATTTGTTACAATTAAGGCTAGGGAAAAAGTATTGGAAAATTTCAATATCTCTGTAGCTATAACTGATAAGTTCATGAATGCCGTCCAGAAAAACAAGGACTATAGTTTAATTAACCCCCGGACACAAGAAAAGGTTAAGGAAGAGAGCGCAGAAAAAATCTTTGACCTCATATGTGAAACAGCCAATAAAACTGGAGATCCAGGCATAATATTCCTGGATAAAATAAACAAAGACAATCCAACCCCTTCTTTAGGAATTTTAGAAGCAACTGACAGCTGCGGTGAACAGCCATTGTTGCCCCATGAATCAGCAAATTTAGGTTCTATCAACCTTTCCAATATGGTGGGGAATGGAAATATCAATTTTAACAAATTAAAAAATGTTGTCCATACCGCAATACATTTCCTTGATAATGTCATAGATATGTGCCGTTACCCAAATCCTGAAACAAAAGAGATTGTCTATGCAAATAGAAAAATAGGCCTTGGGATAATGGGATTTGCTGACATGCTCATAAAATTGAAAATCCCTTATAACTCGGAAAAAGCTGTCAAAACAGCAGAAAAGCTCATTGCTTTCATCAGAAAAGAAGCTGACAACGCATCTATGAATTTGGCCAAACAAAGGCTAACGTTTCCAAACTGGGATGGTAGTATTTACAATAAGAAAAGCAAACACTTTAAGGGAAAGCATCTGCCATTAAGAAACGCTACAAGGCTTACTCTAGCCCCTACAGGATCAATTAGTATTATTGCAAACACTTCTTTTGGCATTGAACCTTTATTTGCATTGTCCTTTGTAAGAATCCTGGATGATGGTACAGAGTTTTTGATTGTTGATAAAAATTTTAAGGAAACTATGGAAAAAAACAAGCTTTACAATAAAGATTTCATGAAATATATAGCAAAAAAAGGAACTATACAGAATATGGAATCCATACCAAAGAACATAAGAAACACATTTGTTGTTTCCTATGACATAAACCCAGAGTATCATGTAAAAATACAGGCAGCATTCCAAAGACATGTTGACAATGCTGTCTCAAAAACTGTCACGCTGCCAAACATAGCAACTGTTGAAGATATAAAAAATACGTATATGCTTGCATACAAGCTCGAATGCAAAGGCATTTCTATTTACCGCTTTGGCTCAAGAGATGACCAGGTTTTGTTCTTAAGGGCTGTAAAAGAAGAGCAGATTAATTTAACTAATTGGTTGAGGCATTTGAGATAATCCAAAAATGCAAACAATAAAACTATCAGACAGCCTGCACATAAGAAACCTGAAAAAAGAGTATTTGCTGAAAAAAAATAGGATAGCTAATAGGCTAAAAGAATTCGATAAATTCTATAACCAATCTTGTTCCTGGTTTTTTGAAAACAACAAGATGGAATTAAAGCAGGTAAATAAAAATGATGATGAAAGAATATTTGAAGAACTATGCTTCTGCATTTTTACTGCTAACACATCTGCAGAGATGGGAATGAAAGCAACAGATGCTATAAGGGATTTATTAATTAATGGAACTGCAGAAGAAATGACAAAAAAACTTGAAGGAATCTACCGCTTTAATAATCTAAGGCCAGCCTACATTGTGCACACCAGGGATTATTTAAAAAATAATTTAGATTTTAAAATAAAAAATAAAATTGAATCTTTGAGAAATGCTCCTGTTGAATTAAGGGATTTCTTTGCCTTTAACAAGGGAATAAAAGGTTTAGGATATAAGGAAGCATCCCATTTCCTAAGAAACATTGGTTTCAAGGGCTACGCTATTCTTGATAAACATATACTAAATTCTTTGCTTGAGTTCCATATCATTGATGAAATAAAGCTGCCAATGACCAGGAATACTTACAGGGAAATAGAGCAGAACATGAAATTATTCAGCAATGAAATAGAGATTCCAATGGACGAGCTGGATTTATTGCTTTGGAGCAGAAGGACTGGAAGAATTCTCAAATAGTTATATAACTACCATAGAGTAACAAAAATAGAAAGGTTTATATACCGGTTCTTAACCAAGCATATGGTATGGAAGAAAGAAAGTTAACTTTAAAGCAAAGGCGTTGGACAACACCTTTGAATATATTAAGAACTAAAGAAAAAGGTCTGGATCAGCGAGTTGCAGATGCCTACAATCAAGAAGGCATTAGAATAAAACATAACCATAATGGCCTTGTTTTTACCGATATTGGATTTCTTAAATATGGAAAAAAAGGATTTCCTTTAGTTGGGGACCAAAATGACAATTGGTACTTGCTCCAGCCAAATGCAAATCTTGAGCCAGGAAATATTTATAATGCAGGTATTGATGAAAGAGCCCAAGGCTTTGAAGTACTTGGCCGCATATTTAAAAGACAACATGAATTATCTCTTCCCAAAGAATCTTCATTTGTTGTTTATAAACGTAAATGTCCTGTAACGCTCGAGGATGCATTAAAATTTCAAAAATACAATGTACCGGTTTATGAGGGTGCTACACAGGAATTTGTTAATGAATATTTATGGGGGATTATCAAGAGACCAAATCCAGTAAAAGCAAAAATTACAACTGATGGTGAAGTGAAAGTAGCGGGAACAGTAGTAATTTCTCCAGAAGATTACAGGGCTTTATCTGATTATCTTTTCAAAAAAGGCCAGCCCCCTTCAAAGACAATAGACAGGTTAATTGTAGCGCAACAGGAGTCAGATATAAGGGAAGCAGCGCCATCCAGCAAATATGCTGCAGCAGAAAAATATGGCCAAAAAGAACCTGTTGAAGATGTTCCCGAAGGACCAAAATATTTGACTTGGCTGGAACCCAAAACACCACCTAAACAAGTTGTATCAAAAAATAGTGCTGCTGCTAGTGAAGTATTATCAGAACAAGAAAGATTTGACACAAGTATTATGCCGCCTCTTAAGGGCATAGAAGGAATTCTAAGACATATTGCAGGAGGAGATTTTAAACCAGAATATGTTTCAACAAGAATATACCATATGGAACAAGTTCCAACAGGTGGAAATGGCAAAAAAGGAACAATTTGGATAGCTTATCCTGCAGATCCTGTAACAGGAAAAATGGTAAAGGGGTTTTATGTTATACAGCCAGATGCAAATGATATAGTTGACGTAGAGCATAGGGGTAATGGTAAGGTTGAAGAAATTTCTCCTCCAAGACCCATATTACATGATCTAAAATACTGGCCAAATCATGATGTTGATCCAAGAGAAGTTAAGCCAAAGTACTTATGGTACACTGGTGCAGATAATGACATGGTAATTGAAGGCCTATCAGCAGTACCTGTAAATCTTAGAGAAACTCTAACTTATGAAACCGCACCCTTGCTTGGAGTTGTGGGTATGAGAAGAGAAACCTGGCGCAATATGCTAGTAAAAATGGTTGCAAATGGTATAATCGAGGATGCGGAAAAAGGCATTAACGGGTTCGACAGCTCACAATTTACAAAAGGATTGCCCATACATTTTGTTAAAGATGCTGCAATTTCAGCTTACTCCAGTTCTGAAGCAATAAAAATGATGTATCTTGGAGGTCCTGGGAAGTTTGCAAATAGTGTAGCAGGGGCAATATCTGACTACAAAGTGGGAAGTGTTGAAGAAAGGCAATTACCATTAACCCCCTTAAAGTAGTTACAACCGAAAGCTTTATATATAAGCAGATAATTCATGTTTACGAAGAAAAATGAGTCCAAAAAAACCAACACATAGAGGAAAACTTCTAATTGTAGAAGAACATCCTGAACTAGGTTTTGGAAAATATCTTATAACATTTAGTCAGGGTGGTACAAGTCCAAGATATATGAATATTAACTCAGACACTGGAAAAACCAGCGGGTTTATTGGAAATCAATATGCTGCAGACGTTCAATCCGGTTATCAATTGCTCAAAGAATCTAAAGTTGGAAAACTATTGGCCGATTTTTCTACATCAGAAATTCGTAAATTATCCTTAGCAGTATTACAGAATCAACCAATCATACTTGATACAGATGTTGCTCAAAGAACACTAGAGGAGCAAATTGTTGCAGATCCTACAGGGAGTAAGTTACTTGAAGAATCAGATTATCATTTAGATGCTGGTAGGAGGGCAGTGGATTTAGCATACAGTGCAAGTCAAAGAAGTGTACAGGAAGCACTTAATAATGGCAATGATGCAGGTGCATTGAGTTTACTTCAAAGGTCTTTGGGAATAGAAAATTTTGGAAAAAATTACCAGAGGGCTATGGCGTCAAAAGTCATGACACCCCAAACAGAAGTTACAGCTTTAGATGTAGCTCAACCAACTGGACTTCAACAGTCACTAGAATCTAAAACAAAACATGTTTACCAAGCCTAATAATTTTTAAATTCCCTTAATTCTGATCTTTACATAAGTTGCAAATAAAAACCACCATATTTTTAAACTTCTAAACATAATTAATTAAATATGCACGAAGCAATTCTCTATAAAAAACTAGAGAATAATAAAGTTCAATGCACTGCATGCAAGCAATATTGTTTTATTGCGCCAAATAACACAGGTACTTGTGGCATCAGGCAGAATAAAGATGGGAAACTATATCTCTTAGTTTACGGAAAAGCAGTTTCTGCCAATGCAGACCCTATTGAAAAAAAGCCATTATACCATTTCATGCCCTCAACAGAAATATTTTCAATAGGCACGGTTGGGTGTAATTTTTCATGCGGATTTTGCCAGAACTGGGATACTTCCCAAATAACAAAAGATTTGAAAAATAAGCTATTGAAAGAAAAAAAGATAGCAAATATAGATGCTGAAATAGGCAAATTTGGTTACGAACTGCTGCCAGAAAAAATTGTGGAAATATGCATTGAAAAAAACATCCCAAGCATAGCCTATACCTATAACGAACCATCCATATTTCTTGAATACGCATACGATACTGCTAAACTTGCCAACAAAAAAGGGATAAAAAATGTTTTTGTCACTAATGGTTATGAAAGTGAAGAAGCATTAAACCTTCTTAAGCCATACTTAAACGCAATGAACATCGATTTAAAGTCATTCAATGATGATTTCTATAAAAAAATCTGCAAAGCCCGCTTGCAGCCAGTTCTCGACACAATAAAATTAGCCCATAAATTAGGCATCTGGATTGAAATCACAACATTAGTTATTCCGGGAAAAAACGATTCAGATGAAGAATTAAAAAAAATAACCGACTTCATCTCAACTGTTGACAAAAACATTCCTTGGCATGTAACAGCCTTCCATCCGGACTATAAAATGACAGATGTTCCGTCTACAACCTATGAAACTTTAAATAAAGCTTTCACCATAGGAAAAAAATCTGGATTAAAATATCTATATGTTGGTAATATTTTGGATGAGGAGCATTCAAACACCTCTTGCCCTAATTGTAATACCCTACTAATAAAAAGAAGTGGTTATTCCGTTAACATTGAAAATTTTGAAAATGGAACATGCAAAAAATGCAATGAAAAAATACCGGGTGTGTGGAAATGAAAACAAGGCGTGCAGCTGTAGCAGGAGTATTTTATCCAGGCAATAAAAAAGAACTTGAAAGCATGATTAATAATTTTTTAAAAAATGTTTCTGATATTAAAATAAAAAATGAACCTAAAGCCTTAATAGTGCCTCATGCTGGCTATGTATATTCTGGCCAAGTAGCAGCTTATGCATATTCTTTATTAAAAAAATACAAAAAACAAAAAATCATACTGTTAGGACCATCCCATACTTCTTATTTCAATGACGTAGCTGCAGATATTAACGATTACTGGGAAAATCCATTAGGCAAAGTCAAAATTATGCAAAATAATTTCCCAAAACTAGAAGAAGCACACTTAAACGAGCATTGTTTAGAAGTTCAAATACCTTTTTTACAAACAATATTAAAAGATTTTGAAATTCTGCCTTTAGTGGCTGGTAATATTAACCCAAAAGAAATAAGTGAAAAAATAATCCCTTTGCTGGATAATAATACTATCCTAATAATCAGCTCTGATTTAAGTCATTTCCAAGATTATGACACAGCTGTTAGTATCGATAAAAATACCATACAATCAATTCAAAATTTAGATTATAATAAAATGGAAAAAGAAGGAGATGCATGCGGAAAAATACCCATCCTAACAGCAATAGATATTGCTCAAAAATTAAAATGGAAATGCCAGCTATTAGAATACAAAAATTCAGGAGATGTTATTAGAGATAAAACCAGAGTAGTAGGCTATGCAAGTTTTGCTTTTTACTAAAATGAAAAAAACACTAATAAAAGAGATCGAGATAACTGCTGATAAGGTTGTTCTTAAAGGCAATCTTAGCATTCCTAAAAATGCAAAAGCAATCATATTGTTTGCTCATGGAAGCGGAAGCAGCAGATTTAGTCCTAGAAATCAGTATGTTGCGCAAGTGCTTTACAAAGCAGGACTTGCCACTTTATTAATGGACCTTTTAACAAAAGAGGAAGAGCTAATTGACGAACAAACTGGAGAGATTCGCTTTAATATTGAATTTCTTGCTGACAGGCTTATTGGTGCTACTAAATGGCTTAAGAAAAATTCTGAAGCTAAAAAGCTTGCTGTAGGTTACTTTGGATCTAGTACAGGTGCTGGAGCTGCTTTAATTGCTGCAGCAAAATACCCTGCCGATATTAAAACAATAGTGTCGCGTGGCGGACGTCCTGATTTAGCAATGCCTTACCTTAAAAAAGTAAAAGCATCAGTGCTTCTTATTGTTGGAGGAAATGACATTCCTGTAATTCGAATGAATAAAGAAGCAATGAAACATCTTTCTATAGAAAAAAAACTCGAAATTGTTCCAGGAGCAACTCATCTTTTTGAAGAACCCGGCAAGCTGGAAGAAGTTGCTAAGCTTGCAGCTGGTTGGTTTACAAAGCATATGTAAAAAAAGTAAAGCTTATTAGAATAAGAAAAAAAGGTTTAAGTGAATAAAACCACCCAAAAAACTTAAAAACATCTTTTGCTATTTTATCTTAATAAAAGGACGTGAAAATGGCAACTAAACAAGAACAGGAAGTTTTGCTTAATTGTGCAAAAAATGCTATTCTTAACTACCAAAACATTACTTATCCTGGTTTAAATAAACTTTCTGAGACATTAAAAGAAAAAAAAGGAGTTTTTGTGACTTTAACCCTTAATGGCCAGCTAAGAGGTTGCATTGGCACTATACAGCCTATCATGCCACTCTATGAAGCTGTAATGAAAAATGCTGTAAGTGCAGCTTATTCTGATCCCAGATTTCCTCCAATGACAAAAGAAGAAGCAAATGACTTAATAATAGAAATATCTGTTTTAACCGAGCCATTAAAACTCAATTACACCAATCCATCAGATTTATTAAAAAAACTGAATCATGAACAGGGCATAATCATCAAAAAAAGTTTTGCAACTGCTACATTTCTTCCGCAAGTATGGGAGCAACTTCCTGATAAAGAACAGTTTCTGGCGAATTTATGCCTCAAAGCAAACCTAAGTCCGGAAGCATGGAAAGACAGCAGCATAGAGGTATTTGCCTATAAAGTTGAGAAGTTTGGTGCTTGAAATAAACCCCAATAATTTTATAAAGAATGTAATTTAATACTTCTAATATGAAGAAGCCTATAGAAGGATTGCATCACTTTCATATAAGGAAAAGAGTGCATCAAAAACACGAGTCATACCCTCATCCGCATAAGTGGAAACGATTTATGGACAAGGCCATTTATGTTGCAGGTGTATTTGGCCCGTTGATGACACTCCCTCAGCTGACAAAGATATGGATTGAAAAAAATGCAGCTGGAGTTTCTGTAATTTCCTGGGCATCCTATCTGATTGCTGCAATATTCTGGTTAATTTATGGCATTATGCATAAAGAAAAGCCAATTATTTTCGCATACAGCCTATGGATTGGTTTAGAAATATTAATTGTAGTTGGGACGATAATTTATGGTTAGTTTGAATTCAAAAATAAAAAACATCTCCAGAATAATCTCTTTATTAAAAAAACAAATAAAACAGTTTGAAAACCCAATTGCAACAGAAATAGGAGACAAAACAAAGAATCCTTTTCTTGTTCTGATATCATGCATAATGAGCTTAAGAACCAAAGATACAACAACTGGTCCAGCAGCTAAAAGATTATTTCAATTAGCAGACAATCCAAAAGACATGCTTAAATTAACAAAAAAACAAATAGAGAAAGCAATCTTCCCAGTGGGTTTTTATCCAACAAAAGCAAAATACATAAAACAAACATGTAAAAGATTAATCAAAGATTATACTGGGAAAGTTCCGAATAGTGAAGAAGAATTATTGAAATTGCCTGGAATTGGAAGGAAATGCATGGGAATAACCATGTGTTATGGCTTTAATAAAAACTCCCATATACCTGTTGATACACATGTGCACAAATTGACAAACAGGCTTGGATGGGTTAAAACAAAAACACCTGAAAAAACAGAAATCGCTTTAACAAAAATAATTCCAAAAAAATACTGGCATGATCTAAACAATCTGCTTGTAGCACATGGCCAAAATACTTGCGTTCCAATAAGCCCTTTTTGTTCTAAATGTTATATAAGAAAATACTGCCCAAGAATTAATGTCAAGAAAAGCAGATAAATTTTAATAATATTAAAAATAATATTCTAAAAAACAAATGAAAATCACAAAAAAAAGCGCAGTAACAGTGGGTATTCTTGGAAATATTCTATTATTTATATCAAAATTAATCATAGGATTTTTAACCAACAGCATCGCAATCATATCAGACGCCCTTAATTCACTGACAGATATAATTAATTCCATAGTCTTATTTGTCAGCGTCAAAGTTGGAAGCAAATCCCCGGATAAAGAACATCCTTTCGGGCATTATCGTTCAGAGCCTATTGGAGCTTTAATAGTTGCAGTCCTTACAATAGTTTTAGGTTTTGAAGTGGTAAGGATAGCTATAGATAGGCTCATAAACAAGGTAACTCCCATTTTCAGCATACATATGTTGCTGATACTGCTCATAACCATAGCAGTCAAGGCCTCAATGTATTTCTACACAAAAGCTGCATGGAAAAAAACAAAAAGTACTGCATTAGGTGCATTCATGGTAGATCATAGAAATGATATTTTGATAGCCTCTGGAGCAATAATAGGATTTATAGGCTCAAATTACAATCTTGCTTTTCTTGACCCATTAGTTGCTATCTTCATAGGCCTTTGGATAATAAAAGTAGGCTTTGGTATAGGGATAAGCAACATAAAATTCCTCATGGGAGAATCTCCAAAAAAAGAGCTTCTGGAAAAAATAAAGAATGTAGCCTTAAAGGTTGAAGGCGTTAGAAGTATTCAGGAAGTAAAAGCTCATTATGTTGGAACTTTAGTTCAAGTAGAACTTCATATTATGGTTGACAGGGACCTCACTATCTATAGGGCACATACCATAGGCAGAAAAGTTGAGAAGAAAGTACATATGCTTGAAGATGTTGAGAAAGCATTTGTTCATATAGACCCGATAATAAAATCAAGACCGCATTAATACACCATTCTTTAATTTTTAATAAAAACATTTAAAAGCCCTTATAATTTCTTTTTTCACAAAATGAACCAGCAAACAATCCAAGAACACAAACTAAAAATAATCAAAATCATAGACGAAACTTTAGATGTAAAAACATTTAGGGTAGAAACACCAGATGGAACCGAAATAAATTTCTTTCCCAACCAGTTTTTTATGGTTAGGTTCCCTGACTCTGAACTGCAAAGAGCATATTCAATATCTTCCAGCCCAACACAAAAGGATTACATGGACATTACAGTAAACATGGTTGGCGAATTTACAACTAAGCTGTTTAAAAGCAAAGTTAATGATTATTTAATATTCAAGGGCCCTTTTGGAAAACTCCATTTTACCGAAAATATAAAGAATGATGTGGTTTTAATAAGCGGAGGTTGCGGAATAGCACCATTGATGAGCATAATAAAATACTGCAGCCAAAAAAATTTGCAGAACAAAATAAAATTAATTTACAGTGCAAAAACACCTGCCGATATAGTTTACAATGAAGATTTGAAAAAAATTAAAGAGCAAAATCAAAACTTCAATTACACTGTAACTATTACCCGGCCTTCTCCAGAACAAAATTGGACTGGCAGAACAGGAAGAATTGATTCTAATTTATTAAAGGAAAATATTAAAGACATTGAAAATAGTTTGTACTTTCTTTGCGGTCCTGTGGAATTTGTAAAAAACACAATATCCCTATTAGAAACATTAGGAGTAAAAAAAGATCAAATCAGGACTGATGTTTGGGGAGGGTAATATGAAATTCGCACATCTGGCAGATTGCCACATTGGTTCTTGGCGAGATCCAAAACTAAAAGACATAAGCACAATAGCTTTCCAGAAAGCAATTGACAAATGCATGGAAGAAAATGTAGATTTTATTCTTATTTCTGGAGATTTATTCAACACATCATTACCCAGAATTGATAATTTGAAGAAGGTAGTTTCAATATTAAAGCAATTGAAGGACAAAAACATTCCTGTTTATATAATTCCGGGCTCTCATGATTATTCTCCCTCAGGAAAAACAATGCTTGATGTTTTAGAGCAGGCAGGATTATTTGTTAATGTAGTTAAAGGAGAAGAAATTGATGGAAAATTAAAGTTAAGCTTTACAATCGACCAAAAAACAGGCGCAAAAATAACAGGAATGTTAGGTAAAAGATATTCATTGGAAAAAGAGTACTACAAAAACTTGATATTAGAAAATCTAGAGCAGGAGCAAGGCTACAAGATATTCATGTTACACTCTGGAATTGATGAATTAAAGCCGGAAGACCAGCAAAATATCATTACCCAACCCATTTCATTACTCCCAAAAAACTTTAATTACTATGCTGCCGGCCATGTACATATTGTAAAAGAAACAAAAATTGAGGGTTATGGAACAATAGCGTATCCCGGACCATTATTCCCAAACTCATTCTCAGAGCTGGAAAAACTGGAAACAGGCGGTTTTTACATAGTTGAAGACAACAATTTAACTTGGCACCCAATACAAATTTTTAATATTAATAAACTAATCATAGATTGTAACCAAAAGAATCCAGAACAGATATGTGATGAAATAATTAACGAAATAAAAGACAAAGAATTCATAAACACCATTGTTTTAATTAGGTTATCTGGTTCTTTAAGCTCAGGAAAACCGCATGATATTGATTTCAAGGAAATTTTTACCCAACTTTACGATAAATCAGCTTATTTTGTGATGAAAAACACCAACGCTCTAACAACAAAAGAATTTGAGGAAATAAAAATAGACACAAAATCAACTGAAGATGCGGAAGCAGCAATAATTAAGGAGCATTTAGGACAAATTAAATTAAAAAATATGGACATAGAAAAAGAAGAAGCCTTAATCAAGGCTTTAATGCAAACCTTATCCACAGAAAAACAGGAAGGAGAAACAAATCCAGATTTTGAGAAAAGAGTTAAAGACGAAGTGAGCAAGGTTTTAGATGTTGACGTCAAATAACAATTCTTAATTAAAATTATAACAGAAATATTGAGGATAATCACTCAATTATTGTGATATCCTTTGCCATGACAGGCAAAGCACCATTAGAAATTGCAGTAAAGATATTTGCACGCATATTATTCCTGGTTTCAGGTGTTTCATGAATCATATCTTCAGAGGAATAAACTAGATTCCACGGATGATCAAGAGTGACTATGTAGCTTCTTTCACTCATCAACTGTTTAATTTCTCCAGGTTTTTTTAAAGAAAAATATTCATGCCCGAATTTAGCGGAATTCCAGGGTATTTGAGCAATGCCCTTATCGGGATACATTCCGAAATTTGAATAATAACTATAGCCGGCATCAATAAGTGTTTGTTCGTACAAGCCATTCCCGATAATTTTGCTCAAATAAGGAGCCCTAAATCCCTGTACATCCACACCAAAATAATCTTCTAAAAATTTTTTAGATTCTTTAATCTCCCGGGTAGCAACCAACAAGTTAACCTTTCCAAGGTCCGTATGGTATCTGGTATGCGCAGCAATTTCAATTAAGCCTTTTTTTATAAGGGTATTTGTTCTCTCAATAAGTTCGGGTTCTAATTTTTCAAAGGCAAGTATATCCTTTTTTACTATGAAGTCGGTTGTTGGTATGCCATATCTTTCAGAATATGAAAGAATCTCCCTGTATCCCAGAATGCCGGAGACCTGGGGATACGGATATTCTATATATGTAATATTTCCCCCCTGAGGGCTTAACCAAGCAACAAATTCAGGGTCATTACATACTATTTCGCTCTTCTCAAGTCCGGTAGAATAATCCTCGCTCTCACACGGCGAAATTGCCGGGCTATTATCTCTAGGAACATATCTTCCTGACTCTATATCGAAAGTAAAGGAAATTTCAAGTCCCCTTTTTTCTGAATTAAGTCGGGTAATAGGATATTCAAACCTTTTCAGATTGCCTGTAAATCTTCTGTAGATTAAATTCTGCAGTAATTCATCATCAATCTTCCGCGGGATTTCCTCTTCAAGAGCTGCATGATAGCAATCTGTAATGTTTTCGGCAGAGCCAGACAATTTAAATTTCATTTCCTTTGGAATGAAAAACTGAGGATTCTCAACACTATTTTTCCAATATGTTTGTTCCTCACAAAATAAGAATATCATTTTTCCCAATGAAACAATCTCATCCCTGGAATAAAGGTAAAACTGCTTTGGAAGTCCCCTGTCGCTTGAATCGAGATTTTCAGCTAAAGAGATATAGTCATTAATATAGTTATTAATGTAAGAAACTTCCTCGGATTTTAAAATAATGAACTTTTCATTTGGATTAAGTATAAGAGGAGGTCCATCAAGAAATTCATCCTCTAAAAATGATGTATTTAATTCAAAATTTTCATCAGCAAGCCCAACAGAGTAGTTTCCAAATATCAAATTGGAGTTTGCATCTAAAGTTTTATTCACAAGTTCATTCAGAATATTTGTTCCTATAACATGGATTTTAGGGTCCAGATTTTTGGATAATGTAGGATCTAAATAGCTAAATGCAGATAAGTTGATGTTTCTTGCCTCAAGAACAAGATTTTGGGAAATATCATCATTTTTTTTAACGCCGATAAGATTAATTATCTGGGAAGTACGGATATTGTAACCTTTGGATTCAACAGTTAAATTGTACCTTCCTTTTTGCAAGGATATATCAAGTAAACTGTGCTTTGTTTGCGCAACTACTTCCCCCTTGTGATTGGTAATTGTTATATTCGAGATAACGTCATGCCCGCGGATATTCTTAACAGTCAGAGAGTAATCAAATCCCCAAAGTATATAGGTTAATCCCCCAAGGATTATAAGCGCCAATACTGACCCAACAACAATTTTAGTAGATATCTTCTTTGCAAGGACCACATGAACAATCAATGACATGGCGATGATGCCGCTGCTGAACAGAATGGTACTCCAGGCATAAAAATAGGGCCCTTTCACAGAGAAATTCAAAACGGTAAATATGGAAACAACAAACCATATAACAGAAAACAAAAGTGAAATTTTGCTTGTCCGTTCCATTGCAACAGTAAAATGCAGGATATTTTTCCCTATTTTTTGTTTATTTTGCAGCCACAAATGCAAAAGAAAGTAAAGGACTGCGATCAATACCAAAGTAAACATCCAAGATTCCAAAAGATGGAAAGTGCCCTCTAACCCGGTTAATTGGAGCGGCTTATAGATAAGCAGAAAATGGGCCACATACACCAATAGCGACGCCTGGCCAAATTTTGACAAAATTCTGCTTTTTAACTTTACATAACTAATTAATGCAAACAATAAATATGAAAGCCCGATATAAAAAATAATATACGATATCGACCTATCGTAATAATCAATGGCATTGAATGAATAATGCAAAACCAGTGAGACTGCAGAAAATAACAGGCCGAGCATCAGAGATTTTCTACCAGGATTTTTACTTTTAACTATGTATACACCCAAAAGAATCCCAAACAATACTATGGGTAGCAAATGAGACAAGGAAAAAAACCCGCGAACAGTGGAATTTAAAAACATCGATATGACATTGATAAGAATCTGAACTGATATAAAATCAGTAGGAAACATAACAATAGAATCTGCTAAACTCCGCAACCAGGGCTGAATAATAATAATGGCCGCGCCAATGAATCCAATAATCCATGCCGATTTTGTATACAGCAATAGCAAACCAGCAGCCAGCGCAGCCAGACCAACACCTTGTATGGCCTCTGACCATGTGTAAAATATGTTAAAGCCAAACACTATAGTGCTGAATACAAGGCTCAATAGAATATATCCTCCATATCTTTTTAGAAAACGCTTTATTATTGCCGGCTTCTTATGGATATCCCGATGGGAAAGGGATACAAACACGCTTGCCCCTGCAATAAAGGCAAACAAACCCACACCAATTCCATTAATCGGCATGTTAAAGACACTTATATAATATGGTGCATCAGTGTATATATCTTTAATATAAAAAAAATCAAAGATCTGCCATACAATCATCTGCAGAAGAGCAATACCTCGAAAAATGTCAATAGGATCAAACCTCATTTTATAACATATCCTTTGAGAAATGATTAATAAATGTTATGAAAAAACCAAGCAACTTTGTTATTGCAAACTATTTTTTGATCAGCTTCTTTAATACATCATTAACCTCTCTAGGACTGGCCTTTCCTTTGGTTTTTCTCATAACCTGCCCAACAACAAAATTCAAAGCTTTCTCATTCCCGCGTTTATAGTCTTCAACAGCTTGTGCATTCTCAGAAATAGCTTCCTTGCAATATTTCTCTATCTCTTTAGTATCAGAAACTGCTCCTAAATCTTCTTTCTTAATGTATTCATCAACATCAAACGGCTTTTCAATCAATTTTTCTAAAATTTTTGAAGCAACATTATCCGTAATTTTCTTGTTTTCCACTAGCCTTAACAATTGTATCATATGCTTTTCATCCATCTCAATCTCTTGTAGGGTTTTTTTGTTGTAATTCAAAACCCTAACCAGTTCTCTTCTCAACCATTTAGCAGCCAAAACAGGGTCTATTTCCTCACTCACTTTCTCAAACATCTCTGCAAGCTCTTTCTCAGCAGAAATTATATGTGCATCCTCTTGCTTTATTTTATGCTTAGAAACAAATTTCTTGACCTTTTCATGAGCCAGCTCCGGCATTTCTTCCTTTACACCATTCAATAATTCCTTAGTAATCTCTGTCTTAACCAAATCAGAATCGAGAATATAGCCATAATCCTCTTCTGTTTCTTTCTTCCTTAACAAAAATGTAATGCCCTTTTCACTATCCCAGGCTCTTGTTTCCTGCGATAATTTTTTGCTAGCACCAACCTCAGCCTTCTGCCTCAATATCTCATATTGTAAAGCTCTTTCAATTTCCTTAAATCCAGTTATGTTCTTGACTTCCTGTTTTACAAAACCGCTTTCTTTGATAGAAACATTAGCATCTGCCTTTATTATATTCTGGTTAATGTCAAATATGCCCAAATAATTTAAAATTGTAATTAATTGTTTCATAAACTCCCTAGCTTCTGCAGCACTTTCCAGCTCTGGCTCTGTAACAATCTCCAATAATGGATTTCCGCTTCTATTATAATCAACTAAAACATAAGCACTTTCCTGCATTCCAGCTGGATGCACCAAAGCAGCAGGATCCTCTTCCATATGAACTCTAGTTATTCCAATCTCCTTGCCATTCTTTAATTTTAAACTCCCATTATTACCAAGAGGAATCTCATATTGAGAAATTTGATAATTTTTAGCCATATCAGGATAAAAATAAGATTTCCTGGAAAAAATCAATTCCCTGTTTATTTTGCAATTCAAAGCCAAACATAACTTTAAGGCATACTCTACTGCTTTTTTGTTCAAAACCGGCTTGCTGCCCGGATGCCCCAAACATACATCACAAGTTCGTGTATTTGGCTCTTCAGAACCTTTAGTAGCACATCCGCAAAACAGCTTAGTATCTGTATTTATCTCAACATGAACTTCTAGTCCAACAACAATTCCGCTTTTAGAGCCCTTCATAAAAACACCATTTATAAATCATATTTGAAGAGGTATTTAAATATTTAGTGTGCAAAATTACAAGATTCCAAATTATTTATTTTGTCTTAATTTCAAAGTAGTAAAAAATAGAAAGATTTATAAACTTCAAAAATAAGAGTTTATACAAAATGATGGCCCAATTAGAAGCTATTACACAAACACTAGCTCAAGAGATGGAAACAACTGGAACGATTACGCTAGATGGTGTAGCAATGCACAAAAATTCTACAAATCCATCTCCATATGCAGGTCTATGTCATGCTGCTGTTGAAAAACTTGCTGGTTTGGTTAAAGAGTCTATGCCTAATTCAAGTGTTGATAGAGTGTCCTTTACTACTGTAAATGACGATGCATGGAAACGCTCAAGGCATGTTATTGCTGAAATTACAACTGAAGAAGGTGTTTTTTATGTTGACCCAACTATCAGACAATATGTGCCTGATGCCAACAAAATGGTATATGCTGAAAGTGATTGTGCTGAAAGTGATAGGTACCCGATTGAGTTTTATTCAGACAGTATAAATAGATCAAAGGTATACAATAACCTTTAAAAACAACCAATAATTCTAACTAAAAAACAAAATGAACTCTAACAATGGATACAATCTCTTGAAGGATTTGCAGGAAAACAATAAAGCAATTATGAGTGATAGCACTAAGATTCTTAGTGGTGAGATATATAAAGCAATAATGCTGACTACTGTAGAGGATGAACATATAATGGTAGCATTAACAGAATCCAATTCTAAGTATAAAGGGTCCAGCAATAAACCAACTCAAAAAAATACCCATAGAACTTTGAGTATAGCATCTGGAATTGATGAAGGAGAGCTTGAATCCTTGTTGAAAGAAGCAACTGATATTAATATCCTTGAAATTGGTAAAGCTAAGTATGCACTTGCTGACTCATATTCTCAAGAACAAACACAAGAAATTATGGATAAGATTTTACCCACAGAAACAACTAACGAGCTTGCCGAAGTGATTTCAGAATACACTCCAAAAAAAAGATTTTTTTCTAGTCAAAGAAACAGTAGAATGAGGAAGCTTATTTCAGAAAAACATGTCTAAAGGATTGCCCAGACAAAGCCAATAAAGCTACCCCCCAAACACCCCAACAAATATTTCTTTAGGCACCTCAATTCCAGCCTCAACAAAGCATTTAGCCAAATAATAACTATCATTAGAAGTAATATTGAATAATCTACTCAAAGTAAAGCTATTCAAGAATCCTTCATTCATTCTCAGACTAACCATTTTATTATTTTTCATTATTTTTTTATTGCCAAAATCTATTGTAAAATCGTTTTTATCGATATTATGACGGAATAACTCCCATTCAATTAGATCCTTAAATATCCTATTTTTACTATTATTATTTTTTTTCAAATATTGCTCTATATTATTTATTTTTTTAAAATTGTAGAAATCGTTATTATTGACTTTATTGAAACTACAAACTCTACCCAAATACTTACTAACTTTCTGTCTCGGACCGCGATTTTTGCCCTTGTGCTTCCTCTTGTACCATTTATTAGAAACAAGATAAGCATACTCCTTGCCATCAATTTTCTTAGTTCTGATAAAGCTCATAAGGAATTTAGGCACTATAGAATTTATAATACTTTCGCTTAGAATAAGCCCTAAAACCCAAGAATTTTGCCCTTTCAGCAGATCTAGTATACAGATTTCTACAAAAACCCTACCTAATAGCAGAAAGTTCCTTCTTGAAACTCTCGCTGGACTTCTTTAACCTGCTAACAGCACTGCTTAAAGCAGCTTTGGGGCTTTCACTCTCATCAGTCTCAAGAATAAACTTGGGCTTGTCAATCTGAGAATGTTTAATAGCATAAGTAGCAGCCTTAACATGGCTATCATCCCACAGCTCTGTCTTCAGCAAATTAAGAAAAGTATGCCCTACACCATCAACTTCAAAAACCAGTCTGTTTTTCTTATCCTCAACAACATTGATTTCCATAGTAACCAGCAACCTTGGTTTATTTAAAAATATTTTGATTTATTAAGTCAAAATTCATTTTTTATCATATTTTTTATCATTTTTAATAGATTTTTAGTAAATTTTTATCATATTTTTATTGCATTATTATTTTTTTGAATTATTTTATTATATTTTTTATGAATTTTTAATTTTTATTGTAAATATTGTTTAATTTCTATTGAATTTCTCATCATTGTACTTATTTTTACTGCATTTTTCTCGACGACAAATAACAAAAACCAATTATCGCTTCTCAAACCTAAAGCAGCTGACCAAAATCTTCTTAATTCTCTTGGAATGAAAAGACATTGTAGCTTTCAAGGGAAATTCAAAGTCAAAAACATCTGTAATCTTAAAATTATTGTCTTTAGCAAAGCTCGCAAGGAACTTTTTGCTCTCGGTTTTATGGAAACTATACACCACTTTACCGATTTCAAACGCTTTTTTCAGGAAAACCTTGTCCATATGTCTCACTTTGATTCCAAAGGGGGGGTTCATCACCACAAGGCCAACTTGCTCATCAAAGTCATTGATATCAGACAGCCTAAAAATGGTTTCTCCAGCCACCTTACACTCACTTTCGATTTTAGCCACATTTGCCTTAGCAACATCCATCACTTTCTTGTCAAAATCCACAAAATATACTTTTTGAGCTCCAAGAGCTAGTAGCCCTATACCAAGCATTCCAGGCCCACAACCCAGATCAACACTCACTTTTCCTATATCTCCCTTCATAAACACGTTCCAGAGCACTTCAGCAGCTATTTCAGGGTCTGTAGAGTACTGCTCAACTCTCACTTTTGGTCCTATAAAGCCTTCCAGACTAGACAAAAGCACTGCCAAGGCCTTCTTAGAGCCTATTTTATCCTCACTTTTTGCCATTTTTACCTTATTTTAGCCATTTCTAGGCATCCTATATGCCTTCCAGAGTCACTCATAGCTCTCACTTTCGACCTTTAAAAAACCTCCAAAATCGCTAATCCCCTTGATTTTAAAAAACCTCATTTTTTGATCTCAATTTTTGGTCCTTATTTTCAGTTATTTTTTCAATTCAAAATTTTTAATTATTGCTTTATTTTTTTGATGATGAATCTTTTATTGGATTATTTTTATTGAACTTCTTTTCATTCCCATTCCCACTTCATTCCCAGCCGTCCCCCGACGGTAAATTTTGAGTCTCAGTCCCAAAATAGTCCCACTATATTCCCAATATAATCCCATTTTATTCCCAAATATTTAAACTTTTCGTCTTATAATATTCCCAAAATCATCCCAAGACATTCCCAATATAGTCCCAGAAAAACGAAATATTTAAATAAAATCTAATAAATTAATCAATTATGCTCTGGGTAAAAAAGCAGTCGGACACAGAAAGAAAAATTTCCCAGATGCACAATCTTCTGGCAAGATCTTTTTCTAACGTAAAAAATGACACACAAAAACTATTCCAGTGGCTCAACTACCTGCATCAAAAAGACCAGGATCAGGAAGCCCAGATAAAACAGCTAAGGCTGGAGCTGTCATACATCCCAAAAAGACCGGAAGATATCAGAAAAATCATAGATTCCTACTACTCTTTTGACAACATGATGGAAAGGATAAAAATGCTTAACGAGCGCATAGACAGCCTTCCCAAAAGTGAAGTTCCACAGAACCATCATCCAGAAATGCACGAAATAGAACAACGCCTTTCAGACTTAGAACAGCAAAAGCAAGCAACAATAAGGGAAAAAGTAGTAAAAAGAGTAACAAGAAACTCCAAGGAATATGTAAGGCAGCTGATGCTATCATACATAAGAAAATACACACAAATAGGAGCTTTACAGCTAAAAGACATGATAGTTTATGACCAGGGTTTATGCTCAAAAAGCTCTTTTTACAGGCTTTTAGACGAGATAGAAACAATGGAAGACATAGGCACAATAAAAAAAGGTAAGCAGAAATACTACTTATATAAGCAAATTAAAGAGCAATAACTATGTTTAAATTAATATTTTCAACAATATAAAACTATATAAGTAATTCCTAGTTCCTAAAATTCTGGGGTGGTAAGAATTTTTGACGAGTTTTTTAAGCAAAGAAAGGACTATTTCTCAAAGAAACCTAAAGACATGGATCTTAAGCTCAAAGAATCATTAAAAAGCGTTAAAAATGAGCTAGATGGGCATTTAGAGGCTATAAATGGGAATACAAGTGAAATACAAACCAGTTACGAGTGTATGAATGAGATTAATGATAAGCTAGAAAAGCTAGCAGAAAGAATGGAATCAGCAGAAATATTCCTGCAAAAATACAGTAATTTTAGTGCAGTTGAAAAAAGCTTTGATATAAAGCCATTAACAAAGACAGAGCAGCATGTTTTCCTTATAATTTATGCTTTAGAGGATGAAAAAGGCCTTGTTTCTTACGCAGATATAATCAAAAAAACAGGTCTTCCTGGATATGTTGTAAGTGAGTATATAGCAAGATTGGTGGAAAAAGGCATCCCTTTGATGAAGAAATACATCAACAACATACCCTACATAAAGCTAAATCCGGAGTTTAAGCGTATACAGGCAAAAGAAAACATCCTATGCATAGACTCAGCGCAAAAAGAATTGGTTAATTTTTAGTCTAAAACCTTTAATCAATTCTTAAAACTTTTAATGCTTATTATTCTTACACCTTTTAGTTATTGATTAAAAGATTTAATCATAATCTATTAATAATTTTCAATATTGAAAAAAATTACAAGTACAAATTGATATATCTAATTTTTCAATTAGTATTACTGCCTATGCTCGTATACACCATCTACTGGATTTAGGCCTTTATCCCTAGCATAATTTTTAAGAACTTCTGCTGTATGATCAACCTTATCTCCAACTACCAATACAGCTCTCTCACATACAAAGCCTTCTTGTCTAGCATAGACAAAAAACTGTTGCTCAGGCCCGTCTTTCCACACATTCTGAGCACCAACCAATTTTCTTGCTCCAACTTCAACTGATCTTCCTACAGCAATTTCATCAAGCTCTCTTAATATACTTTCAAGAGCTATAGAATTTGATTGTTCTACCATTTTTATTCTAGGAATAATCTTTGATATAAAAATATACCTACAAATCATCTCCAGGACTCTTAACTTTCTTTAATTGCTCTCTTGAAACCTTGGTATATCTTTGAGTTGTAGAAAGATCAGAATGCCCCAAAAGCTCCTGAATAACTCTTATATCTGTTCCAGCCTCAAGCAAATGAGTAGCAAAACTAGATCTTAAAGCATGACAAAACACCCTTTTTTTAATATTTGCCCTTTTTGCAGCCTCGCTTACAACCCTTTGGGCCTGCCTTACCTTAATATGCCTGTCTTTTATACTGAAAACATAAGGATTCTCATCTTTCCTTCCATCCAAATATTTCCTTAAATCATTGACCAAAGACTCTGAAAGTATGATATTCCTGTCTTTCTTGCCCTTGCCAGCTCTAACAATGCCCATCCTTTCATTTAGATCAAGATCATCAATTTTAATGCTTACAGCCTCACTAACCCTTAACCCGGAGCTGTACAAAAAAGCTATTAGCAATTTATGCTTTGCATTCTTAGTACAATCTAACATATTTCTTATTTCTTCCTTGGAAAGCACAGTAGGCAGCTTTTTTTCAGGTTTAGGCAGCTTTATTTTAGCAAATAGCCCTTTGCCCATCATCTCATCATAAAGAAACCTCAAAGCACTCATAGCCAAACTTACAGATGCCGGTTTCTGCCCTTTATCCATAAGATGGGCCATATAGGCCTTGATATCATCTTCACCAACAAAATTAGCATCCTTGCCAATAAACTCAAGAAACCTTTGATTCTTCTTTGTATAAGCCTTAATGGTTTTAGAACTAAATCCCCTTATTTTTAACTCAGTTTCCAGCTTTTTTAGCAAAAGTATCACCTTTTTGGGCAACCTATCAAAGGCCACATAATGCATTACACATATTTTCTATAAATAACTATCGAAAAAGCCGCGTAATATACATTATGTGACGTTTTTCAGCTCCACTATGTGTTTATAGAATAAACC